>Ga0073904_10000953_pt1 | contig 21329 bp, 21 predicted proteins | sample KloWWTrecipitate_FD_66668 | JGI IMG/M metagenome (GOLD analysis project Ga0073904, IMG submission 66668) | Active sludge microbial communities from Klosterneuburg, Austria, studying microevolution and ecology of nitrifiers - Klosterneuburg... | ecosystem: Engineered > WWTP > Aerobic digester >... | reverse complement strand
GACGGAAATGGACAGGTGGTACCAGGCGAGGGCGCGGGGGGCGGGTCCGGAGACCGCCTTGCCGTCGCCTTCGTAGCGGGAGCCGTGGCAGGGGCACATGAAGCGATGGGTCAACCGCGTTTTCACGCCGTCCAGTTCCTTCACTTCCGGCTGGGACATCGCCTCGGCTCGAACCGTGCAACCAAGGTGGGTGCAGACCGCGGAGATGGCGTGGAACGTCTTGCCCTCGCGGAAGACGAACAGGCGCTGGTCGGGCAGGAACTTGAGCCCGTCGGGAAAGTCGCCGGGCAGCCCGAGCTTCACCGTGGTGGGAGCGTCGTAAGAGACGTTCGGAACCAGGGACCTCAACGAGGCCGCGGCCTGCAGCCCGAGGCCGCAGACTCCCGCCCCGAGGCCCGCCTTCATCATGAAGTCACGACGATCGTTACGTTCGGCCATCCTCAGCTCCTTTGCTCCTCGACCGAAGCGGGCGCGTATCGCTCGGTGATCTGAAATTTCTCCATGGTCATCGCGTCGGTGGGACACCGGATGGCGCACAGGCCGCAGCGGATGCAGCGGTCGTCGTCCTTCACCATGGCGGAAAGCGGCAGGCCGTTCGCCTGGGCGCGCTCCATGAGCTCCTCGCGGGCTCCCTCGGGAAGCTCCAACTGCTCGATCGGGACGATGGAGAGACAGAACTCGGGGCACACGTCGACGCAGCGCGAACAGAGAATGCACTTCTCCGGGTCGTAGATGGTCTGCACGTGGCACACGAGGCACCGGGCCGCCTGGGTCCGCGCTTCCTTCGGGTCGTATCCGGTTTCGACTTCCGCGATCCCGGTGCGCCGACCGAGGTCCAGGGTGGGGGCAGCCTTGCGGTCGAGGATTTCGAAACCCGCGCTCATCCGGTACTGCTCGGTGGGCAGGACCTCGATGGCGAGAGTGCGCTCGATGCGCGCGCCCTCGTGCGAGAAGTGCTCGTGGATCGAGCGCGCCGCGCGCTTCCCGTTCGCCACCGCCTCGATGAGGTTCCGCGGACCGAAGGCCACGTCGCCGCCGGCGAACACTCCGGGCGCGGTGGTGGCGAGAGTGGTGGCGTCGATTTTCACCGACCCGCTGCGCAGGACCTCGACTCCGTCCTCCGGCTTGAGGAAGGCGAGATCGGTCTGCTGGCCGATGGCGAGAATGCAGGAGTCGGCTTCGATGGTGAGGACGTCGTCGTCGTTGTAGACGGGGGCGAAGCGGCCGTGCTCGTCGAAGACGGAGCGGACCGCTCGAAGTTCGATGGCCTGCAGGCGCGACTCGCCGAGGAAGCGCTTCGGTCCGCGCCCGGGCAGGAAGGCGACACCCTCGTGCTTGGTCTCTTCGAATTCCTCGTGACCCTGGGTGGTGCGAAGGACCGGCATCTCCTCGAAACGCTCGAGAGAAACGATGGTCACTTCCGCGGCGCCGCCGCGCAGGGCCGCGCGCGCCGAGTCGATCGCTTCCTTGGCCCGGGCGTCCGATTCGGAAACCAGGGTGTCGAGTTCCTCCTCGGCGGTCTCGCGGCCGAGGCGAAGGGCGGTGCGCGCGGCGTCGAAGGCGACGAAGCCGCCGCCGATGACCACCACCTTGCGTCCGAGGGGGAGCCGGTAGCCGCGATTGACGTTCAGGAGATAGTCGACCGCCTTCACCACGCCGTCGAGCTCCACGCCCGGGGCGGAGAGTTCACGCCCGCGGGACACGCCCACGGAGAGGAAGAAGGCCTCGAACCCCTGAGCGCGAAGCTCCTTGAGGCCGAAGGCCGGGGTCAGGGGCTCCTTGGTCCGGAGGGTGACGCCCAGCGCGAGGATCTTGTCGATTTCCTGCCGGATGAGGGTGCGAGGCAGACGGTATTCGGGGATGCCGAAGCGCATCATGCCGCCCGGTTCTTCGGAAGCCTCGAGAACAGTGACGTTGTAGCCGAGGAGGGCGAGGTCATGGGCGGCGGCGAGGCCCGCGGGGCCGGCGCCGATCACCGCGACCTTGCGACCCTTGGCCGCTTCGCCCGCTCCGCTCACCGGACCCGTGGGCAGGTGGCCGGGGAATCGGTTCCCCTCCCCGATGAGGGTGCTGCGCAGCAGATCCTGGGTGTCGGGGCGCATCGACTCGGCCCCGTAGCGCTCGGTAACGTAGCGCTTCAGCGAACGGATGGCGATAGGAGCGTCGATGGTCCCGCGGCGGCACGCGTCCTCGCAGGGGGCGGCGCAGACCCGGCCGCAGACCGACGCGAAGGGATTCGGCGCGCGCGCGGTGAGATAGGCCTCCTGGTCGCGGCCCTCGGCGATGAGCTGCACGTAACGGCCCGCGTCCGTGCCCACCGGACACCCGGACTGGCACTTGACCTGGCCCTTCCAGTGCTCGAGATCTGGCAGCCGAACCTTGAGAGGCTTCATAGGAAACCCGGTCTCCCCAAGCCAAAGGCCATCGGGAATCGATGACCGAGTGAGGCTGACACCGACTCAAGACCTGCGAAACGAGCCATTTGCATCATGCGGATGCAATTGTGATCAGCCTTGGGGCGTTCCGTCATGACCGCCGTCATGTCGGAGAGAAAATTGTGCGCACCGGCCCGCGAAAAGACGATTCTGGCTCTTGCTCCCCGGCTGTGGCCGGTTACTCGCCAGGCGTCACCTCATCTCATAGAGATTCGTTCGGGCCGCTCTTGGTCATGATGGCGCCTCCTGGTTCATTTTCTGCGCCGCCGTGCCCCGGGCAAGGCCGGGCCGCGCCGACGGGTCACTCGGGCCTGGCCCGCCTGCGTCGTCCGTGTTGCTCGTCCCGGTTGACGGATCGGCGGGCCCGGGCGAGGGCGCGGCCGAGGGCAGAAATGAGATCGGAGCTCGTCGCCTCCGCGCGCACCGTGCCGCGCGGGATCAAGTCGACGGTGATAGCGCACCGCAGGTCATCTCCGCCACGCGGGCCATTGACATCGGAGAACCCCAAGGTCACCGAGTCCACGTGGGTGGCAGAGGGCCCGAGAGCCGCTCGGACTCTCCGCTCCAGATGTCGCTGGATGGTCCCCACCATGTCGAAATCCTGTGTGCGCAGGTTGATGAGCATTGAACTTACTCCTTTCGCAAAGAACTGGACGAGCGGCCCAAAGCGGACCGGAAGCGTGCGATTTCGGTGCGCACGACATGTCGGATGTAAGGAGGGTGCAGAAGGTCGGCACCGTCGACGAACAGCCGCAGGACCGCGGTCGCTGCCGATACGCGTACCTCAATGCCGCCACAAACCTCCCGCAAGGCGAGGCCGAGAGCGGTCCCGGCATCCTCTGCCAGCACGTCTTTCAGGCGCGCGAGGTCTGTCACCTCGGCCACCGGCAACCGTCCCATGCTTTCGTTGACCTCGGATACCGTCGCGGTGTTCTCGCGGAGCATGAGCTAAGCCTCCAGCCAGAGGTGGCTGGGTCCCGCGTGCACCGGCGCGGGGGAGATACCCGCTCCCGGATCCGAGGCCCCTTCCCGAGGCCAGGCGATGGCTCGGAGGAGGCCCGATTCAGTGAAGAGCCCGACCAGCCGACCCTCCTGAATCACGGGCAGGCACTGGACCCGGTGCCGGAGAAGCTGCTCAACCGCCTCGTTGACGGAGGCCTCCGGCCCTATCGTAATCACCGCTCTCGTCATGGCCTCCTGAACACGCAGCCCTCTGAGCGCGGCCCCCGCATCCTCGGCGGCCGCCCGTCTTGGAGCGAGTCGGCCGGGAGCGCGAAGGATGTCGCCGTGGGTCAGGATGCCCACGAGCACCGCCCCTTTGACCACCGGCAAAGGCCGGCGGTCATTCTGGCTCATGAGTCTGTCCGCAACGTAGAGGCCATCACTCGGTGACACCGTCACCCCTTCCGCCATCACGTGTTTCACTCTGAGCGTCATCTTCTTCTCTCTCTCTCTCTCTCTTCGGGCTCTTGCGCCGAGCCGCTCAAGCGATGTCTCGCCCCTCTCTCTCGGGTTGGTACAAGACGTTGTCCACGCGCAGCCGCCGAACCCCGGCGGGGACCTGCCAGGAAACCAGCTCGCCGACACTGCGGCCGAGCACGGCCATGCCCAGGGGCGCCAACACCGAGACCTTCCCCGCCGAGGCGTCGGCGAGGTGCGGGAAGACGAGGTGGAAGGCGAACGTTTCCCCGCTGTCGAGATCGGTGACCTGAACCTCCGAACTCATGGTCACCACATCCGGCCCGATGTGAGATGCGGGCGTCACCACGGCCTCGTCGAGGTGTCGTTCCAGTCCATCGACACTGCTGGCGTCGAGAGTGTCGACGACCTGGGATCCCCTGATGAGGCCCTGAAGCCGCCGTGAGTCGAGATCCGTGACCCGAATTGCCTGCTGCTGCTGCATGAGTTGCTCCTTAGGAGTGAAGCTCAGCCTTGTGGCTGAGCCGGCGCTGGGTGGTGTTGGGCGGCCGCAGGCGGACCCTCGGCCTGACTGACAGGTCCGAGCGGGATCGCGACCGCGCCACTCTCTCGGCGTCTGGTCGAAAGGTGATGGTCGCCGGCGCGTGAAAGCAGCTCGGCGGCTTCGTCTATGGCCGCGTACAAACGGTCGCTCGCAGCGCTGACCCGGATCTGACCGACCGGCGTCAGATCAAGAACTGCGGAGCAGCGATACCTGGCCCCCGTCCGGATCACCTCACGCTCGTCGAGCGTGATCCTCAGGAGCGGGCTTGCCGGGCCGAACCTGCTGGTCGCCGAGAACATCCTGTACTCGACGTAGGCGCGAACCTGCGCGGTCAGGCTGAGGTTCACGGCGTGGATTGCTATCTGCATGCGTTCGCTCCTTGCTGCTTGGACATCGCTCGACGGTCATTCACGGACGTCGAATGGACGCGGTCCGGTCGAGTAGAAGGGCAAGGAGCACGCCAGGACGGGCACGGAGTGCGCCGGCACGCTCAAATCACTCCAAATCAGAGCCTTGGAGCGAGAACTGCGGAAAGAGTATCGACTTCTGCCCCGCCGTGAAAGCTACAAGGTGAAATGCGCGATTTCAGTCTGAAACGTCAATCTCGGGCTTTGGTATCTAGCTTGTACTGTTTGATCCGGCGCCAGAGCGTGACGGTGCTGATGTTGAGGGCCTTCGCCGCCAGCTTGCGGTTTCCCCCAAAACGTTCAAGCGCGCGGCGAATGGAAGCGCGTTCGTTCTCTTCGAGGTCGAGGCTTGACGAGCCGGCCGCCTCCGGCGCGCCCGATCTGACCTCCGGCGGAAGCTCTCGCAAGGTAACCGTGGGACCGTGCGCCAGGATCACCGCGCGCTGGATCGCGTGCTCCAGTTCCCGGACGTTCCCTGGCCAGCGATAGTTCATGAGGAGGGTCATCGCCTCGGCCGAGATTCCGGGCGCGGGCTTCCTCATCTGTTTGGCGGCCGCGCGGAGGAACTGATGGACCAGGGTCGGAATCGTTTCCCGACGGTCGCGCAGCGGGGGAACCGTGATCACGAAAGCGCCCAGGCGGAAGTACAGGTCTTCGCGGAAGTGCCCCGCCGCCACCGCGGTTCGCAGGTCCCGGTTGGTCGCGGCGATCACCCGCGGATTGACCCGAACGCTCCGCTCTCCGCCCACCTTCCGGATTTCGCCTTCCTGCAGGGCGCGCAGCAGCTTGGCCTGAATCGTGGGCGCCATCTCGCCGACCTCGTCGAGAAACAGCGTTCCCGCGGTGGCGAGTTCGAACAGGCCCGTCTTGTCCCGCACCGCCCCCGTGAACGCGCCGCGCACATGGCCGAAGAGCTCCGACTCCAACAGGGTCTCCGGCAAGGCGGCGCAGTTCACGGAGACGAACGGCTGAGCGGCCCGCTCGCTCTGGTCGTGGATCATGCGGACGATGAACTCCTTCCCCGTGCCGCTCTCGCCGTAGACGAGGACCGTGGTGTCGAGGGGGGCGACCCTGACCGCCATCTCGAGGACCTCGCGCATCGCGTCGCTTAGGACCACGAACTGCTTCGAGGCTGCGGCTCGCGCCACCCGCCCGCGCAGAGCATCGAGTTCGCGCTCGCGATGCGCCAGGCGTCGCTCGCGTCGCGCGAGTTCTTGCAGACGACGGTGAACTTCGCCGCGCGCACGCTCGACCTCCTGGCCAAGATCGGCGCCCTGAAAGTCCAGGCGCAAGGCCTTGAGCCTCTCCTCCCAGCGCGCCGCTTCCTTTCCGATCAGGGAACAGTGAGGCTGTCCCTGGCCCAGACAGTCGCTCTCCGCGTAGTAGACCTCCTGACCCAGGCACGCGCTGGCGTAGCCGCTCGCATAGCCGATCAACGTCCAGCAGACCGGGCTCGCGCTCTTTCCGAAATGATGGACATGCTGCTCAGCCTCGTACGAATCGTGCCATTCCATCTCGGAATCGAACCGCCCCGTGGCAGCGTCGTATTCCATGCGGAGCGGCACCACCCGGACAATGCCCTCGAGGGTATGGAGGACCGCGCCCGCCCGGAGCCCCTCGACCGGATCTGCCCAGGAGGACTGGTCCCGCAGGTTCACCGCGTCGTGATACCCGTCGGCGAATCCGAAGCGGAGAAGCAGACGGCGCGCGGTGTCGATCCCCAGCGCTTCGATCAACTCCCTTCGGAGAAGGCCCATCGCGGTGGCGCTCAGGATCACCACCCGCTGCTCGTGGAGGCGGATGATCCCCTGGCCCGGCTGGAAGTCGAGCACGTCGGCCAGCAGAAGGTCTTCGGGTTTCATGGTCCTCTTCGGCGCCCGCCCGGATGGTGGGCAAATGTACTCCTGATCCCGGCGCGGCGCGTGCACTCGCTTGCGCCCTGCGCGCGAAGGAGCAGTCGACTGACGATGGACGGAAGTTCTGATCTCTCTTCAGATTCGCTGGTCGGGCCTTGGTCACCTCAAGACCAGCGAGGACGGCTCACCCTCGCGGCCTTTCGATGAGGCGGGACTGAATCATGTTGGTTTAGTCAAGGTCGATTCGCCCGACGCGCGGTCGATTCCCTCGATGAAGCGATACAGGCCGAAGCACGCGGCGAACAACAGGCCCGAGAGAACCGCTCCGGGAATCGCCGCCTCGCGGTGGCCGGCCAGAAACGCCTCCAGCGTCGCGGTGAGAAGCCACATCTGAACGATCAGGAGGATCGCGATCAGTGAGATGGCACCGTCCAGGGCCGTGAGGCCACGGGCGGTCTGGCGCGGTTCGCTCATCCCCGGACTCCCGAATCCGTCGCCTGATTGTTGCCGAGATCCACTCCGAAGGCCCAGAGTTCATCCCCCTGCTGTTCGAGCAGGATCCGGGGCAGGGGGCGAGGTGGCGGACCCTGAAGAACCCGGCCATCCTCGATCGAGAAGAAGCCGTGGTGGCAGGGGCATTCGATCCGCTTGCCGTCGGCCGCGGGGATGACCGCGCAGGAGAGGTGCGTGCACTTCTGCGAATAAGCGACGTACCGATCCGACTGGGTGTGGAAGAGGATGCAGGGGTCCTGCGCTCCCGGGTACTGGAAGAGCTTCACGCCACCCTTCGGGATGTCGGTCGTGCGCGCGACCAGGGTGCGGGGAAAGACCTCGTCTTTCCGGAAATACGAGCGCGCGAGGATCCACAAGTTGCCCACGAACATGCCGAAGCTCGTGAGGACAAGGAACTTCCCGAACTGCCGCCGGGCGACATAACGTTCGTGGGCGGTCTCGATCGAGAACTCGTCGCGCCACAGCTTCATGCCTTGTCCTCCCAGATGTAGTCGACCACGTCGACGCTCATCGCATCTACCGTGCCCGGAACCATCATGTAGACCTTCGTGGTGACTCTCTGCTTGCCGAAGTAGAAGACGTTCGTCGGCTTCTCGCGCCGTCCGCGGGTGATCTCCTCGAGGGAGACGTAGGAGAGCGCTTGCGACGGACACACCGTCGCGCACATGGGCTTCTTCCCCACCGAAGTGCGGTCGTAGCACATGTCGCACTTCATCATCTGTTCCTGGCGCACCATGACCTTGGGTATGCCGAAGGGACAGGCGAGGACGCAGTTCGAGCAGGCGATGCAGCGCGGTTTCAGCGACGACTGGACGATGCCGTCGTCCGTCTTCTTGATCGCGTCGGCCGGGCAGACCTGGGCGCAGGTCGGATCGTCGCAATGCATGCAGACGAAGGGCACGGTGGCCGTGGTCTGCCGGCGATCAATGAAGTCGAGGTGGATCATCGACTCGCCCCGGTGGTTGTCGCACTCGGCGCAGGCGTTGACGCAACTCTCGCAGCCGATGCAGCGCGAGGGGTCGATGAAGAACTGGCGGCCGAACACTATTGGATCACCCTCAGTTCGCGCTTCGGAGCGTGCTGCGATCGTCCGGGCGTCTTCGCGGTCTTCGACCAGCCGGGCGGGGCCACCGTCTTCTCGATCCGACACGCGGACACCTTGAACTCCGGAATCTTGCTGCGGGGATCGAGGGTTCGATGGGTCAACTGGTTGGCGCTCTTGAGGCCCGCCCAGTGATAGGGGATGAATACCGTGTCGGGCCGGATCGTCTTCACCACCAGGGCCTGGATGGTCATCTGATGGCGCTTCGTCGTGACCTTGACCCAGTCCTCGTTCGCGATGCCATGGGCCTCGGCGAGCCGGGGATGGATTTCAAGCCGCGGCTCGGGATACTGATCGACGAGGGCGCCGATGCGTCGCGTCTGGGTACCCGAGAGGTAGTGAGACACCACGCGGCCGGTGGTGAGGTAGATCGGGTGTTCCTCCGTCACTGGATCTCCGCTCGCGCGGTACTCGGCCACAATGAACTTCGCCTTGCCGTCCTTGTGGAAAAACTGCCCACCCTCGAAGAGACGCGGCGTGCCCGGATGGTCCTCGGTCGGACAGGGCCAGAAGACGCCCAGGTTGCGGTCGATCTTCTCGTACGTGATGCCGTAGTAGTCGGCGGGACCTCCGCGCGACGCCTCGCGCAGCTCATCGAAGATCTCGCGCGGGGCCTTGTAGGGGAAGAACTTCTCCTTGCCCAGGCGTTTCGCGAGGTCGCAGTAGATGGCCCAGTCGTTGCGCGCGCCTTCGGGCGGCGTCACCGCCTGCTGGATGTGAACGACACGGCCCTCGGCGGTGCAGGTGATGCCTTCCTCTTCCTCCTGCAGGCTGCCCGCGAGCACCACGTCGGCATGGTGCGCGGTCTCGGAGAGGAAGAAGTCGACCACGCCGAAGAACTCGAGCTTCTCGAGGGCCTCGCGGATGTAGGTCGAGTCGGGCAACGAGACCAGCGGATTGAAGCAGATGGAGAGGAGTCCCTTGATCTCGCCGCGGTGGATCGCCTCCATGATCTCCATGGCCGAAAGGCCCGCTTGAGGCATCTCCTCCGGCGTGATGCCCCAGACCTTCGCCACGTGTTCACGCGCGGCCGGATCGGAGATCGACCGCTGGCCGGGAAGCTGATCGCACTTCTGGCCGTGCTCGCGCCCACCCTGGCCGTTGCCCTGGCCGGTGATCATCATGCAACCAGCACCCTCGCGGGCGATGTTGCCGGTGGCGAGGCAGAGGTTGATGAGGGACAGGACGTTCTCGACACCCTTCGATTGATGTTCGATGCCGCGGGCGTGGAGAGCGATGGCCCGCTCCGCGCCGCCAAAGAGTCGCGCCGCCTTCTCGATGACTTCAGGCGGCACGCCGGTCAACTCCGCGGTCTGGCGCGGATTCCACTCGCGGACCGAGGCTTCCACTTCGGCGAACCCCACCGTGTGATCGGCGATGAACTGCGGTCTGGTCAGGCCGTCGCGAATGACCACGTGGAGCAGACCCATCATCAGGGCCACGTCCGTGCCCGGCCGCACCGGCAGGTACATGTCGGCGTTGCGCGTGATCGGGGTCATGCGCGGATCGATCACGATCAGTTTTCCCCCGTTGTCCCGCATCCGCCAGAGGTAGTCGGTGGTGATGGGCGCGCACTCCGCGACGTTGGCGCCGGTCACGAGGACCACCTGCGCCTTCGGGATGTCGCTCCAGGGGTTGGGCGACCGGTCGACGCCGAACGCCATCTTGTAAGCGGTGCCCGCGGAGACCATGCAGAGGCGGCCGTTGTAGTCGATGTGCCGCGTTCCCAGCGCCACTCGAGCGAACTTGCCGAGGAGATAGCTCTTTTCGCTGGTGAGCGAAGCCCCGCCGTAGATCGCGACCGCGTCCTTGCCGTGTTTCTCCTGGATCGCGCGGAGACTCTTCGCGGTGAAGTCGAGCGCCTCGTCCCACGGAGCGGCGCGGAAGTCCCCGTTCGACGCGCGCATCAGCGGGCCGAGCAGCCGGTCGGGATGCTCGTTCTGCATGTAGCGCTTGACGCCCTTGGGACAGAGCTTCCCCTGGTTGAACGGGAATTCGTCCCAGGGCTCGAAGCCCACCACGCGGTTGTCGCGCACCTTCAACTGGATGCCGCACTGCTGGCCGCAGAAGCAGCAGTGAGTCTTGACCAGGTGGTCGGGAGGCGCTTCCGAGCCCTTCTGCCAGCCGCCCGAGGGCGTGTAGTTCGGATTCGGCCCGTAGCGCTCGACCAGCGACTCGGGGTGCAGTGGGGCCTTAGCCAAGGCTCTCCTCCTTCAGGCGCATCTGGGCGCGGGCGATCGTCTTCCTCTTGCACGGAGGACAGATCTCCTGCCAGGTGCGCGCCGGACCGGTCATCTCGTAGTTGAAACCAAGTTCGGGCAGCGCGGTGTTGAGGTCGTCGATGTGCATGCGCGAGGCGAAACGTTCCCCGCACGACGCGCAGTTCGCTCCCGGTCCTTCGTCACCCGCGTCCTGGTACAGCTTCACGCCGAGTTGCGCCGGGCGCTGGAACATGTGGAAGAACTTGCCGAAAGGCAGATAGAGGAGCGCCGCGATCACGGTGATGGCGTGGAGGATCGAAAGGAAGCCGTAGAACTGGCCGCGCAGGAACATGGTGGATGCGGTCAGGGCGAGGCCGGTGACGGAGATGGCGAAGAGGAGGATCAGGGGAAAGAAGTCCATGCCGAAGGACTGCACGGTCATGGCGCTGTTGTCGCGCATGCGGCGGCCGAGAGACAACGCGATTCCGGCGAGGACAAGCAACGCGGCGATGTCGAGACCATGGAAGAGCAGCCACGCGAAGACCGTCCTGACCGGGAAGGATGCGGTCGGGAAGCCGAACACGTAGGTCACGTAGGTCAGCGGATCGTCGGGCAGGGTGCCGAAGTGGATCCATCCGAAGACCAGAGGGAAGGTGATGGCCGCGGCCAGCAGGCACCCCCAGAAGAGGAACTGGTGCATCCACCAGCGGCGGGTTGAGCGCTGACGAATGAAGGTCTGACCAAGGAGATGAGTTCCGGTGACCACGGCGAGGCGCGGAAGGCTCCGGAGAAGACCCCTGCTGAACGCGAGTTCGAATCCCCGCCGGAAGAAGATCCGGGTCGGCGGCTTCTGCAGCCAGACCGCGTAGTGGAAGGCGACGCCCCACGCGGCGAACACGGAGGCGAAGGTGTAGATGACGAGGGCGGCGTCGAAATTCTGCAGGTTCCTCGAACCCACCACGATCGAGGCCACGAGGAGGCTCGCGGTCATGGTGGCCCATCCTCCGGCGCGAAGCTGGTCGGCGACCTGTTGCTGAGCGGGCGAGAGGTTGAGCTCGAGCGCCTCCTGCTTCGGGAGGAGGACGCGTCGGTTCAGGACGAAGAGACCGAAGGAAGTGGCGGCGAGCAGGGCAAAACCAGGCCACACCTCGCCAGTCCGGTCACGGAAGAAGCCGAGGAGGAGGGGCGGGAAGAAGCCGCCGAGGCCACCCATGGCGCCCACCAGGCCCGTCACCGCGCCGGTCTCGTTCGGGAAATACTGGGGCACCAGTTTGAACACCGCTCCGTTCCCGAGACCCAGCAAGGCCGCGCAGCCGAGAGCGCCCACCGTGAAGGGGATCATCGACTTCCAGGACAGGAGCAGCGCGAACGGAATCACCCCAAGGAAGACTCCGTTCAGCACGCGAGCGCCGCCGATCCGGTCCGCGAGGGTGCCCCCCAGAGGCCGCAGCACGGTCGCGAGGACCACGAAGCCCGCGGCCCTGAAGCCGGCGTCGGTCGGGGTCAGGCCGAAATCGTCCTTGAGCAGTGTCGGCAGGTAGATCGCGAACGCGACGAAGCCGCCGAAGGTCAGGAAGTAGAAGGCGGAGAGAACCCAGGAAAGACGCTCCCGCGCCAGGAGGGCGAACATCTCGCCGATTCCCTTGGGGGCGGCCTTGGCGGGCGCGTCCCGGGCCAGCAGCAAGAACACCCCACCCCAGATGAAGAGCGCACCGGCAAGGCCGGTGAACACGCGCTCCCATCCGATGGCGGCGGCGACCAGCGGTCCCAGGAAGACCGCGGCCGACTGGCCGATGTTGCCCATCCCGTAGACGCCCAGAACGCCGCCCTGCTTCGCAGGCGGGCTCCAGCGCGAGACGTAGCTCACGCCCACCGAGAAGGACGAACCGGCGAGACCGAGAAAGAAAGCGGTCACGAGAAGGGAGGAGAAGGTGTCGGCCTGAGGAACCAGGAAGACCGGGACCGAGACCGCCAACATCAGCATCGAGAAGACCTTCCGCCCTCCGAAGCGGTCGGCCAGGATTCCCATGGGCAGCCGGGCGAGCGATCCGAGCAGAACGGGAACGGCCACGAGGAGCGCGGTCTCGGTGGAGGTCAGATCGAACCGCTGGCGGAAGCGGACCGCGAAGGCGCTGATCAGGCCCCAGGCGGCGAAACAGATCCCGAACGACAGGGTCCCCAGAGCGAGGTGACGACGGAGGGGGGCTTCGGTCGACATCGTTTTCCGAAGCATACGCGGAAGGAAACGGGATTCTGGTTCAAAGAGGCTCGCAGCCACACCCGGCATCTCTCGCGATCCGGCGATGGAGCGAGCGGTATCGTTCCTCGACGAGGTCGCCGAACAGCGGGTCATCCTCCCTCTTCGTCGCGACGCTGGCGTCGATCCAGTCCTGCGCGGTCAGATGAGTCCGGCCGAGCGGGAACAGTTCCTGCTCTTCGAACGCCATGTGCTCGCGGTAAAGGGCGACGTACTCGAGCGCGGGCCGCTCCACGGCCTCGCGCGGCATGATGGCTCCGTTGAGCGTTGCCTCCAGGCTGGCAAGGAACCGAGCCCCGCTTTCAGCGATCCGCCGGTGCTGGCCGGCGAGTTCTTCGACCCGGACTCGGGCCGCTGGAACTCGCTCCCCGACCCTGGCGAACAGGAGGTCTTCCTTCGGGTGATGGAAGCGGTCGGGATAGTTCGTGAGGTAGAAGAAGACATCCTGCACGAGCCCGTAGTCCGGTTGCTCGCCGCGATGAAACAGGGCCATCTGGGCCTCCAGCAGACCGAGAAGTCTGGAGAAGTTCAGGTGTTCCTTCACGAGTGCGTCGAACTCGGTCGCATACCCGCTTCGGTCCGCCGGCACGCCACTCAGCGAGAGCAGGAACGCGCTGTCTTCAAGCGCCACCACATCGTGCGCAATCCCCTTGTCCAGAACCAGCACGCGCCCGGCGGGGAGGTCGGCAATCTGGTCCGGCAGGTTCATCTGGACGCGTCCAGAGAGGGTTTGCACCGAGATTCGCTGGTCCGTCTGGTGCCGGCGAAGGCGCCGGCCCCCTTTCAAGACAATCAGAACCAGCCGGAAATCCCGGTGCTTGACCAGAGTCCGGGCGGTGTGTCCGCCAACCTGCCAGAGAGGCGAATTCAGGAGAGCCTGTGTCTCCGCGGCCAGATCGAAGGAGAGGCTCGGCCCGGTCAGGCCTCGCGCCACGGACTCGGCAGCCGTTGTCACGGATGGTTCTTCTGTCATAGCCAATTCTCCTCACGCTAGGCGGCGAACCGGGGTCTCAGGACGTGGTTCTCGAGGTGGACGTGGGTGAATACGTCGCTCTCGAGCTGCTGCAGCTCGGAGAAGAGCGTGTTGTAGCTGTTGCAGGCCCACTCGGGGAGGGTGAACTCGTCGCTCGCCGCGCGGATCCGCTCCAGGAGCTTCGCGACGGCGAGGTGCTCGTCCTGCATCGACTCGAGTTGCCTGGCGATGGCGGCCCGATCGGGCTCCTTCGACATGAGAGCCGGAAAGAGCGACTGCTCTTCTTCATCGAGGTGGGGCAGGAGCGCCGCACAGACTTCCGCGACCGCGGTTTCGAGATGGCGGAGCTTCGGATTGTGATCGCCGTGCACGCGGCTCACCTTCGTGGCCAGGGCCTGGACGAACGGGAGGGTCTTGCGGAGGTACTCGTGGTGCTTCGAAACGATGTAGGCGACCAGTCGTGGCGTGGTCAACTCGCGAGGGTCGGCCTGCCGCTCGCCGCGCCGGTCGGCGATCGCGCGAGACAATTCGGCCAGGAGAGCGTCGACATCGACCTTCTTGGCTTTGGCGGCCGCCTCGATGCTCTGGTCTCCCTGACAACAGAAGTCGATGCGGTGACGCTGAAAGACCTGGGCGCACTCCGAGTGATCGAGGACAACGCTGGCGACGGGCTGCTGGCGATTGATTGTTGGATTTTCCATGCGAGGGCTTGCTGCACGTTCCGCGCCAACGCGGGAATGACGGCCCGCAGGCCTGTTTCGCGGCGAATCAACCAGGGTGGAACGGGGCCCCATCCCACCGATGGTTCCAATATGGACCACACGTAACAGTCAGGCCTGATCTAGGCTGCGCTGATGGCCCACATCCCTGCCCCCCTCCTCGCCCTCGCCAAGGTCAGAAGCGATATCTGCGATGTCACCCTGGGCACGCGGGAACACCTGCAGACGCCTCTGCACACTCACCCCACCACCAATCACGTTGTGGTTACCGAGGGAACGCTCTACTTGACTCTTGAGGGCGTGGAAACGGCCGTCCGGCCGGGAGACTGGCGCACCATTCCGAGTGGCAAAGAACACGCTGAGCGCTTCGAGGAGGCCACGTCGGTGGTGGTGTTCTGGGTCAGGCCGGCCTGAGCCCCTGGACACACGGCGAGGGACTTTGGGCTACCGGTGCCCGTGCTCTGCTGTCGGCGCAGACTGCTCGCTCGTCACCTCCGCCGCCGTGAGAACACCTTCGACCCAGTGGGTCAGGGGTACGTAGGCAGCCACGAACTTCCGCCCAGCCGCGATGTCCCCGAGCCGAAAACCCTTCGCCGCGCGAGCGGCCGCGAAGCGCTCTGCCAGGCCGGCGCGTACCCTGGCGACCAGCAACCGCTCGAGTTCTTCGCTCGTTCCAAGTCTGAGAGCCGAATCGGTCGCCGCGATGATCGGCTCGGGTTCGGTGTCCACGAGCCCGGTGTAGGGGGCGCCTTCTGCCGCACGATGGATCCGCACGAGGGTTTCGAAGAAGTAGCGATCCGCGAGCGCCTTCGCTTCGGGCCCGAGCGCGCGAACCGCGAGGGCCTTCTGGAAGGCGCTCCTGATGGTGGCCTCGTCCGCGGCGCGCACCCAGTGCAGAACCAGGGTTGGATCACCGGCTTCGAGGGCGGCGGCGGCGGCGGTCACCACGGGCCCTTTCATGGTGTCGCAATGCGCGAAGGCGGGCGAGGAGACGGCGACGCTGGTAAGCAGAGCGACGGCAAGCGCGGCGCGGCGGAACATGGCGAGTTGGCGGACAGGCACCTGGTTATTCATGGCAGGCCTTCGTGCACGTCGCGTGCCATGTTGAGAACCCTCCAGACTGGCTGGATCGAGGCGCCATTGAAACCTGTGGGTTCGACTCCATCCATCGACATGTTCCAGAATGTAGCGCATGGAACGTCCCGATCCGACCTGCGACATCTGCGGTCTGATTCCACACGCGCCCCGCCTCAGCGGCACCACGCACCTCGTCGCGCGGAGCCCCGCGATGCAGGTCCTGCTCAAGCGGGTCGCCCGCTTCGCCGCGAACAGCGCGCCGGTGACGATCCTCGGCGAGACCGGCTCTGGAAAGGAGGTCGTCGCCCGCGTCCTTCACGGAAACTCGCCCCGGGCGAAGCAGCCGTTTGTGGCCGTGAACGTGGCGGCACTCCCCGCGGAACTCCTCGAGTCCGAACTGTTCGGTCATGCGAAGGGGGCGTTTACCGGGGCGGCCGCCGCTCGACGGGGCCTGTTCGAGGCGGCCGACCAGGGGACGCTGTTCCTTGACGAGATCGGGGAGATGCCCCTGCCGCTCCAGGCGAAGCTGCTGCGCGCCCTCCAGGATGGCGAATTGCGACGTGTGGGCGAAAGCGAAACCTATGCGGTCGACGTGCGCGTGGTCTGCGCGACTCATCGCGACCTCGCTCTTCTCATTCGCGAAGGCGCCTTTCGTCAGGACCTCCTCTATCGGCTGAAGGTGCTGACCATCGAGATGCCGGCGCTCCGCGAGCGCAGGGACGACATCCTCCCCCTCGCTCTCCACTTTCTCGCGGAGGAGAAGGCCCGGGCCCGCGGCTTCACCACCGGGGCCAGGAAGATGCTTCTCGATTACGCTTGGCCCGGCAATGTCCGCGAGCTTCAAAACGCGGTCAAGCACGGCGCCGCCCTCGCGAGTGGAGCTGAAGTGGACGCCGAAGACCTTCCGGACGAGCTGGGGCGGCCCGCCCACCGGCAACCGGATGCCGCGGCGCGCAGCCCGCGATCACTGCAGACTCTCGGCGAGATGGAGCACGACCATGTTCTGCGGGTGCTCGAGGCCTGCGGCGGTTCCCACTCGGAGGCAGCGCGGGTCCTGGGCATCGCGCGCAACACGCTCTGGCGCAAGCTGCAAGCGTATTCTTGAGGAGGCGGCCATGCTCAAGTCATCCCTTCTGGCCCTGTTCGTACTCGCGGGCTCACCGCCCGTCGGCCAGGCGCCCGGCGTCCGTCCGACCCTGACGGCCACGGACGGCCAGGGCTGGGGCGATCCGTCGCCTGTGGTCTGGGAATCAGCGTATGTGGGGAGCGCGCCGAAGCTGGACGGCCGGCTCGAGGAAATGTGGTCGGCGGCCAAACCCCTGACCGTGTTCGTCCGCGAAGCGATGGGGGGCGATCATCCGGTGCCGGTCATCCTTCGCGCACTCCACACGGACGACTCGCTCTTCGTGACCGCGCAGTGGCCCGACGGGACGCGCAGCGACATGCGCGACCCGTTCGTGTGGGATGGGGGCAAGCTCGCGTATGAACGTCCGTCAAGACCGGACGACCAGTTCGCCATCGAGTTTCCGATCACTGGGGACTTCGGCATCAGCATGCTCACGGTCACACGCTCGTACAAGGCGGATGTGTGGCACTGGAAGGCCGGCCGCGGGAATCCCATCGGCTGGGTCGATGACAAGCACCACGTGATCAGCCAGACGCCCATCAGCCACCCGAAGGCGGTGAAGCACGATCTGCACGGTGGCCGGGCGGTCCACATCCTGCGCGCGCAGGACGCGGGCCAATCGCCCTACCGGCAGAAGGACGCGCCGACTGCGTTCGCCGGGGCCGTGTTGGACTCGTTCGAGCAGCAGGAGCCCGACGGCAGCATGGCCGACGTTCGCGGCCGGGGCGTTCACGACGGAAAAGGGTGGACGCTGGAGATGGGCCGCAGGTTCAATACGGGTCACGCCGACGACGACGCGGTGATCGACCCGAAGTCGGACGTTCGTTGCGCGATCGCCGTGCTCAACGACGAACTCTACGAGGAGCACTCCGTCTCGTCCCTGATCCTGCTCAGGCTGACCGGCGGCCCGGGTCAGCCTGCCGCTGTCCGGCGCTGATGCGGGGCCGCTGGCGCGGACGAGCGCCGGATTCCTGTTCTCTTCGCGCATGGGCGTGGCGGTTGGGCCTTTGCGTCCTGACGCCGGCTTGGGTCGTCGCGCGGTCCGCCGGACCAGCCATCGCCTGATCGCCGTGAAGCCCGCGTTCTCGTGGAGGCCACCCAGGTCCACGTTGCGTTTCGCTGCCGGGACGTCGAGCCGCTGACCGCTCGCCTCTCCCGACGGGCTGGCGATCTTCTCTCGGACGACTCGCCGGCGCCTGCTTCGCCCCGGCGATCCGCAGGCCGTTCGGCTGATCTCGAACCTGCACGCGCTTCGTCAGCGCTCGAACCGCTCCGGCATAGGGCTACAACTCATACTCGAGCAGGCGGCGCTCACCTCGGAGCGCGCGCTCGCGCGTCAGGTCCTGCGACACCTCGAGCGTGCCGAGATAGCCCCCCTGCTCGTCACGCAGGGCAAAGTAACGGACGTGGGCGAAGCGGCCCTTTGAGTCGATCCAGAACTCCGCCATGGTCTGCCGGCCCGAGCGAAAGTCGGCGAGGATGCGCTCGACTACCGGGATGCTCTCCGGCTGGTGGCAGTGCTGCACCAAGCGACCGAGGATCGCCTTCGATCGAGGGAAGATGCGCTGATGGCCATCGCTGAAGAAACGCACCCGATCCTCCGCATCGACGAAGGTGATGTTTACAGGCAGCACGGCGAAGACCGCCCGGAGCTGGTCGAGGCGGAGGACGCCGGTCGGGAGGACGACGTCGACAGGGTGCGCAGAGTTATCGATCAGCTCGCTCATTGGAAAACTCTAGGGGGAGGGCGCCGCCAGGCGTGATGACGCGCGTCATGTCTAACCCGCGTCGAACCTCCGGGCGCGCCAAGGTTCGCCGCTAACTCGTCGGGTTGTGAGCCGTCGCATCGGCGGGTGGAAGATCGGGAAGGCGATTGCCGCGGGCAAGGGTCGACCCCGAGGACCTTCCGGACGAGCTGAGGCCACCCGTCGGCCGGCAACACGATCCGTCGCACGCCGCGCGCGGTCTCTCCACGGCCTCAGTCAAGATCGAGCACAGCGCGGGTCCTTGAGCATCGCGCGCGACACCCTCTGGCGTAAGCTCCGGGCGTACTCGTGAGCACCGTGCGGGCAAGCACCGGCTGCGTCACCGTCCTGATGGCGCTCCGTCCCCCTGCTGTGGCCACGCGAGTCTCCATAGGATTGAGAACACCAGTCACTCCGGTATGTCCCATCGTGCTTCCCTCTCTTTTGCGGAGCCCATGACCGCCGTCATAGGCGCTTCGCCGGCTCTTCCCCAGAGTTGCGTGCGGCGACCGTCATGAATGCCCAGACCCTTTCCATCTCCCATCGGTTCGAGTGGGCGACTCTGGCCGCCAGCGGCGGGCTCTGCGTGCTGCTGATGTTCCTGACCTGGGAGGGCGTGGAGCAGGCGACCGACCTCGACGACCGAGGTGTCCACGGCGTTCACTATGCCCGGGGCGTCTCGACCAGCCTGCTCGCGGCGTTGACCGTCGGTCTGATCGGCTGGCGCCAGCACCGCCGTCACGAGGCCGCCCTGTCCGAGGAGGCCAGCCGCTGCGCGGGAGAGGCGCGCGATTCGCGGCGGCTGCTGGAAGTGGTCGTCGATGCCACCCCGGCCGCGCTCCTGGTTCTGGACCGCGACTTCCGGGTGATCCGCGCCAACCGCATGGCCGAGCGCGTCCACGGCGGCCCCCTGGTGGGCACGCGTTGCTACGATGCGCTCGCGGGCCGAAGCTGCCAGTGCGCGGAGTGCCCGGCCCGCGCGACCTTCACGACCGCGCTCTCCCAGACCACATCCGGCATCCACACCGACCCGCACACCGGCGAGATGCTGGCGGTCGAGAGCCACCCGCTGCGGCTGCCGGACGGGCAGGACTACGTTCTGATCGTCGAGCGCGTGGTCACCGAACAGCAGAAGCTGCAGGCCAGGCTGTTGCACCAGGAAAAGATGGCGGCGTTCGGACAACTGGCCGCGGGGGTCGCCCACGAGATGGGCAACCCGCTTGCGTCGGTGGAGGCCCAGCTCCAACTCCTCGACGAGGCCCGCCTGGCGCCCGACGACGCTGCCGTGGTCGGCACCGTGCGCCAGGAGGTGATGCGGCTCCGCCGGATCCTGCGGGAGATGGTGGATTTCGCCCGGCGGCGACGCGACGAGGCCACGCTGGTGCCGGTGCAGACCGTGGTGCGCGATGCGCTGCGGCTGGTGCGTCACGATCCGCGCATGCGCGGGGTGAGCACGCTCGAAGAGTTCGACCCTGAGACGCCGCCGGTGTTCATGGTCGAGGACCATCTGATGCAGGTGACTCTCAATCTGCTGCTGAATGCCCTCGACGCCATGCCCAGTGGCGGCACGCTGCGCATCGAGGTGAAGCCGGCGGGCGCTCACGTGGCCCTGCGCGTCCACGACTCCGGCGTCGGCATGGACCATGCCACTCTTGGCCGCTGCTTCGAACCGCTCTTCACCACCAAAGGCCCGGGCAAGGGGACGGGTCTCGGTCTGAGCATCAGCCGCGACATCGTGCGGGCGGTGGAGGGAGAGGTCGAACTGCACAGCGCGCCCGGCAAGGGCACGACGGCGGTGGTCATGCTTCCGGCGGCAGGTCTCGACACCGATTCGGTCCGACCGGCCGTCAAGGGCCGGGTCGCATGACGCCTTCGGGCGGCCGGATCCTGATCGTCGAGGATGAACGCGCCCAGCGCGACGCCCTGGCGCAGTACCTGGTCCGGCTGGGTCACTCGGTCACCGCCGTGGCCACGGGCGAGGAGGCGGTGGATCTGCTCGCCCGGCGCGGCCACGCGATCCTGATTACCGACCTGCGCCTGGCGGGCATGTCGGGCCTGGACGTGGTGCGGCGCGCCCACGAGCTGGACGAGGACTTCGGAGTGCTCCTGATGACCGCCTACGCCTCCGTGGATTCGGCCATCGAGGCGCTGCGGATCGGTGCGCACGACTACCTGCTCAAGCCCTTGATCTTCGAAGAGGTGGCGCGGAAGGTGTCCGGTCTGCTCGAGCAGCGCGAGCTGAAGCGCGAGAACGCGCGCCTGCGGCGGGCGGTGCAGCAGCACCGCGACGTCGAACTCGTCGCCCACTCCCCCGCCATGCGCGAGGTGCTCGAGTGGGTGCGCCGGGCCGCGGTCAGTCGCTCGGTCGTCTTGATTACGGGAGAGACGGGCACGGGCAAGGAGGTGGTAGCCCGCTCGATCCATAGCCTGGGCGCCGACCGTGAGCAACCATTTCTCGCGGTGAACCTGGCCGCGGTGCCGGAGACCATGATCGAGAGCGAGCTGTTCGGTCACGAGCGTGGTGCCTTCACGGGCGCCGACCGGCGGCGTGAGGGGATCCTCCGGGCGGCAGGCTCGGGCACGGTCTTCCTCGACGAGGTCGCCGAGATGTCGCCGCCCGTGCAGGCCAAGCTCCTGCGCGCCCTGGAGGCGCGTGAAGTTCAACCGCTGGGGAGCGACACGACCGCGCCGTTCGAGGCGCGGATCCTGGTGGCCACGCACCGCGATCTCGGGGCCATGGTGAAGGAGGGGCGCTTCCGTGAAGACCTCTTCTACCGCTTGAATGTCCTGCGCATCCACCTTCCGCCGCTGCGCGATCGGCCCGAGGATATCCCGAGCCTGGTCCACCAGCTGCTCCAGCGCCATGCCCTGCGCAACGGAGCCACCGTGCCACACCTGACGCCCGAGGCCATGCGCGCGCTGTGCCAGCATCCCTGGCGCGGGAACGCGCGCGAG
>Ga0073904_10000952_pt1 | contig 21338 bp, 18 predicted proteins | sample KloWWTrecipitate_FD_66668 | JGI IMG/M metagenome (GOLD analysis project Ga0073904, IMG submission 66668) | Active sludge microbial communities from Klosterneuburg, Austria, studying microevolution and ecology of nitrifiers - Klosterneuburg... | ecosystem: Engineered > WWTP > Aerobic digester >... | reverse complement strand
GGTCTATGCGTTGATGCTTGTCGGACTGGGGTTCGTTGGCGTCGCGGTGCGCCGGCGCAATCAGAGATTGGGTGGACGCCCGTGCGCGTTGTCGGGCCCGTGACGCGCCGTCGATGTCGCGGCGGTGCAGGTTCTTGGGCAAGGAATTGACTTGACCCCGACACGCTGAACCGGGCGCAAGCGGATATCGCCGCATTCTGCCTATGCAGCCAGGCAACACCGCCCCGGCGCGCGGGCAACCGGCCCATGACACAGGTTCAGGCTGCATGGGCAGCCGGCCGGGCCTCGTGACTGCGCCGGGCCGACTGCACCGTGTTGTGCACCAGCATCGTGACCGTCATCGGCCCGACGCCGCCGGGTACCGGCGAGATATACGACGCCTTTTGCCGCACACCTTCGAAGTCCACGTCGCCGACCAGCCGTCCGTCGGGCAGGCGGTTGATGCCGACATCGATCACGACGGCGCCGGTGCGCACCATCTGCGGCAGGATCAGGTTTGGGCGCCCGGCGGCCACCACCAGGATGTCGGCCAGGATCGTGAACTGCGCCAGGTCGCGCGTCTTGGCGTGACAGATACAGACCGTGGCGTCCTTTTGCATCAGCATCAGCGCCATCGGCTTGCCGACGATATTGCTGGCGCCCACCACCACCACGTTCTGGCCCTCGATCGGAATGTTCTCGAACTCCAGCATCTTCTGCACCCCAAACGGCGTGCAGGGCGGAAACAGGGTTTCGCCCTGCACCAGGCTGCCCACGTTGTACAGATGGAATCCGTCCACGTCCTTGTCGCTCGAGATCGCCGCCAGCACCCGCTTGCCGTCGAAGTGTTTCGGCAGCGGCAGTTGCACCAGGATGCCATGCACCTCGGGGTCGACGTTCAGGCTCAGGATCTTGGCCTCGACCTCGGCGTCGGGCGTATCGGCCGCGAACGCGTAGACGGTGGACTTCAGGCCGACTTCGGTGCAGGCCTTGATCTTGTTGGCCACGTAGACCCTGGACGCCGGATCGTCACCGACGATGATCACCGCCAGGCCCGGCACCACGCCTTGCGCGGCCAGCGCCAGCGTCTGCTGGCGACACTCTTCGCGCACCTGCCGGGCGACGGCATGGCCGTCGATCACTTTTGCAACCATGCTGTTTTCCCCAAGTCGTTCGATTGTTGGACGGTCAAGACTGCGCAACCGCGCAAATGCTAGTGGCGCAGGCGCAATCCGGTTGAAAGGCAAACGACAGGCGCTGGCACGGACGCGACAGAACGGCGCGCGCGAACGCGGTCGGCCCTGCTTGGCGCGCCAGACCATGGGGCGCCGAGCAGGGCCTTGACGTGAGCACGCTAGGCGGAGTCGCTTGGGGACCACATGCTAGAGCGGGCTTGCCGATACTCTGGCTACTTTCGGGCACATTCCGCCCGCGACCCATCTTTTCGGAGATCCAGCATGGACGAGGCATTGGTACAGGGTACGGATTCAGCTCCGCGCGGTCGACGCGCCGGTGGTGGACGTGAGGCCAAACGGGCGGCACGCAGCGCGCGCAGCAGCCAGTCGGTGCCGTACATCACGCGCCGGATCCCGTACTACGAGGTGCTGGACGAAGAGGGCCTGCAGACGATCGAACGCAATGCCGGCCTGATCCTGGAGGAAACCGGCATCGATTTCCGCGACGACCCGGAAGCGCTGGAGCTGTTCAAGGCAGCCGGCGCCGACGTCAAGGGCGAGCGGGTACGGTTCCCGTTCGGCCTGGCGCGCAAGCTGGTGCAGGCGACGGCGCCGCGCGAATTCACGCAATTCGCCCGCAATCCGGCGCGAAACGTCGTCATCGGCGGCAAAAACACCGTGTTCGCACCCGCCTACGGCTCACCGTTCGTGCGTGACCTCGATAAGGGCCGGCGTTACGCAACGATCGAGGACTTCCGCAATTTCGTCAAACTGACCTATATGGCCAACGCCCTGCACCACTCGGGCGGCACGATCTGCGAGCCGGTCGACCTGCCGGTGAACAAGCGCCATTTCGACATGGTCTACAGCCACATGAAGTTCAGCGACAAGCCGTTCATGGGCTCGGTGACCCATCCCGAGCGTGCCCAGGACACGGTCGAGATGGCCAAGATCCTGTTCGGCGACAACTACCTCGACCCGCTCACCGGCAAGCCGCGCACCGTGATCATCAACCTGATCAACGCCAATTCGCCGATGACCTTCGACGAGACCATGCTCGGCGCGGCCAAGGTGTACGCCCGCAACAACCAGGCGACCATCATCACGCCGTTCATCCTTGCCGGCGCCATGTCGCCGGTCACGGTGGCCGGCACCTGCGCCCAGACGCTGGCCGAAGCACTGGCCGGCATGGCCTTCGTGCAGCTGTGCAACCCGGGCGCACCGGTGGTACTGGGAAGTTTTGCCTCCAGCATCTCCATGCAGTCCGGCGCGCCGACCTTTGGCACGCCGGAGCCGGCATTGGTTCTTTATGTGATGGCAGCTTTGGCACGGCGCCTGGGTGTACCGTTCCGCTCCGGCGGCGGCCTGTGCGGCTCCAAGATCGCCGATGCGCAGGCCGCCTCCGAGTCGGCCAATACCTTGCTGCCAACTTGCCTGGGTGGCGTCAACTTCGTGTTGCACACGGCCGGCTGGCTCGAAGGGGGCCTGTCGATGGGTTACGAGAAGTTCATCATGGACGTCGACCAGGCCGGCATGATGCACACCTTGCTCGCCGGCGTCGACATGTCCGAGAACGGCCAGGCCATGGACGCGATCCGCGAAGTGGGCCCCGGCAAGCATTTTCTGGGCTGCGCCCATACCCAGGCCAACTTCGAGAACGCGTTCTACCGCTCGCCGATCACCGACAACAACAGCTACGAGCAGTGGGAAGCCGAAGGCTCACGCGACCTGGCACAACGCGCCAACGCCAGCTTCAAGAGGCAGCTGGCCGAATACGAACTGCCGCCGATGGACGTGGCGACCGATGAGGCGATTCTGGATTATGTGAATCGGCGCAAGGGGTCGTTTGCGGATTCGAATATCTGACGCCGCTCGCCGGTCAGCAACAGGGAAGGATTAGCCCGTGGCCCCGGGCCTTCCCGCGGGGCGTGCGCAGATAGGCAATACCCTTTTGCTCGATGAAGCGGCTCGCGACGTGCCACAGATGGTCGCCAAAACAGAACGGGTCGAAGGGCCTGGCGCCTGCCAGTGACAGCGGCGCGATGACGGCATCGGGCCGCGCCTCATAGAAGAACGGAATCGAATACCGTTCGCGACCGGTTCCCAGCACCCGCTGCCGGGTCGCGCGAATTCGCCCATCGGTCCACAACTCCAGGACCTTGCCGAAATTGACGGCCAACGCGTTTTCCTGGGGCGCAACGTCAATCCGGTTTCCGTCCAGATGCTGCGCCTGCAATCCCTGCACCCCATCCTGGGCCGGCAGGGCCATGAAACCCGTGTCCACACGTGGCCGCGTGCCAACGTGTAGCGACGCACGCCTTCCGATTCGACCCATACCTCCTGCGGATCGACCCCTGCCAGCGACGATTCCGTACCCACCGGGTATTGCATTGACCGCAAGGTCAATTCTTGCGCGTCCAGTGTCGGAAGCAAAACGATATTATTTGACCCGACGACCCCGGTGTTCTGATCGCATGACCGCGCCAGGACCCACCGCATTCCCACCCCACCCGCGCCCGATGCCACCATCAGCGAAAGCCAATGCTTATCTCGTGGATGCGATATCCGGCCGGCCGGGGCGCTGCTCAGGATATCGATGTCCAGGCCAGGCCTGCCGATGAAACGATGGTCAGGGTTAACCTGTATAGACAGGTACATACGTCAACTGGAAACTAGAACCCGAAGCCGAGCTCACCGCAACCGGGGTAGCTCGGCAACCTTCATGGCCCCTGTCTGCAAAGGAATTTCATGCCGCGCGTCATCGACCTCGAAATCAGCCTGCCAAAGAGCGAAGCCGATCCTGCCATCCAGACGGTCACGAATGGGCGTCCCGGTACGCCGTTCCCGGGTTCGCTGCCGCGTCCGTCAGGCTACGGTTTCGACAACTATGCCCACGTGTTCCGCCAGGCGTCCAACCGCAAGCCGGTCGGCGATGCACCGCCCGATGACGGTGGCACGAAGAAGCTGGTCGAAGACATGGATCGCGCAGGCATACGTGCAGGCCTGCTGGTGGGGGCGCGCAATGACCAGATCGGCCAGATTCACAGGGACCATCCGAACCGCTTTTTCACGCTGGTCACCATCGACCCGAACGACGGTATGCGCGGCGTGCGCGAACTCGAACGCCTGGTGCGCGAGGAAGGCGCAGGCGGCATTCGGGTCTCGCCGCTGTATACCTGCATTCCGGCCAACGACAAGCGCTACTACCCGCTATATGCCAAGTGCGTGGAGCTCGATGTACCGGTGCGAGTCTATACGTCGATGACCTATGCAAACGATCGGCCGTATGACATTGCGCACCCACGTTATCTGGACGACATCTGTATCCATTTTCCAGAACTGCGCGTGATTGCCGGCCTCGGCGGCTGGCCCTGGATCAACGACATGGTCGGCCTGCTGCGCCGCCATCCCAACCTGTATGCGGACACCGCAGCCCATCGTCCCAAATACCTGGGACAACCGGGCTCGGGTTGGGAGCAGTTCCTCCAGTTCGGCAATACGCTGCTGCAGGACAAGATCATGGTGGGCCTGTCACGTTACCTGTTCGGCACCTCTTTCGAAGAACTGATCCAGGAATACCAATCGCTCCCCATCAAGGAGAAAGTCATGGAAAAGTGGCTGCACGGTAACGCGGCGACCTTCTTCCGCCTCAACTGACACTGCCTGCATGCTGCGTTTCACGCTTCTGCGCATCCTGCACGCGGTGCCGCTGCTCATTGCGGTGATCCTGGTCATCTTCCTGATGCAGCAGATGATCCCGGGTGACCCGGTGCAAGCCATGGTCGGAGATTTTCCGGTGCCCCAAGCGTTCCGCGACGCCATCGAGCTGCGTTATCGGCTCAACGATCCGCTGTATGTGCGCATCTGGTCGTACTTCGCCAATCTGGCGCAGGGAGATTTCGGCTTCTCCTACCACTCGCAGCGCCCGGTTCTGGAACTGATTCTGGAGCGCGCGCCGCGCACCATCCTGTTGGCCTCGGCCGGCTTCGCGGTGGCCATTCCGCTGGGCATGGTGATCGGCGTGCTCACCGGCACGACGCGCCGCGCAGGAGTGGATCAGGCTTGGACCACCACCACGCTGGTGCTGTATGCCGTTCCCACTTTCTGGCTGGGACAGCTCATGGTGCTGCTGTTCGCGGTCAAGCTCAACTGGTTCCCCACGCAAGGCATGGGACCGTTGTTGTCGCAGGCCAAAGGGCTGGACTGGATGCTCGAGCGGCTGTATTACATGGCCTTGCCCGTGGGTGCATTCGCGGTGCATGAAGCGATGCGCGTGGCGCGCATCATGCGCGCCAGTGTCATCGACACCCTGGGCCAGGGTTATGTCGTTACCGCGCGTGCCAAAGGACTGCGGCGCAACACCATCATCTGGCGCCATATCTTGCGCAACTCAAGCCTGCCCCTGGTCACCATCGCCGGCTACGCCTTCGGTGCCGCACTGGGCGGCGCGGTGTTGCTGGAGACGGTGTTTACCTGGCCGGGTCTGGGCCTGCTGATGATCGAGGCCATCCGTACCAGTGACAACATGACCGTCATGGGCGTGGTGATCTTCTCCGCGCTGGCGGTGATCATCATGAACTTCGTCGTCGACGTGTTGTACGCACTGATCGATCCGCGCATCCGCCACGGCCGCTGAGACTTCCCACGCCATGACATCCAAGTCGAACCATCTCCCGGCCGCGACGACCATGCACACGACCATGTTGCAGTGGCTGGGCATCTCCATCCGAGGGGTCATGCGCACCCGACATGGCGCCATCGGACTGGTGCTGCTGGTACTGCTCGCACTGGTGGCGATGGCTGCCCCATCGATAGCAACTTTCGGCCCGTTCGAGCAGACTGCCAGCAGTCTTGCCCCGCCCGGCGCAGAGCACTATTTCGGCACCGACAACGTTGGCCGTGACATTTTCTCGATGGTGATCTACGGCACCCGCGCATCGCTTGCCATCGGTTTCGGCGCCGCATTTGCCGCACTGATCATCGGCGGCACGATCGGCATCCTGGCGGGATACTTCGGCGGCTGGGTCGAATCCGTGCTGATGCGCGTGACAGAACTGTTCCAGACGCTGCCGGTGATCCTCTTCGTACTGCTGGCCGTGGCCCTGTTCGGCAGCAGCTTCTGGTTGCTGATCGCGGCGGTCACGCTGGCCATCTGGCCGGTGGAGGCACGCCTGATCTACGGGCAGTACCTGAAGTTGCGCAACCGCGAGTTCGTGGCTGCCGCGCGTGTCATCGACTTGTCCACCACGCACATAGTGCTGCGCGAGATTCTGCCCAATGCCATTCAGCCGGTGATCGTGCAGGTGGCGCTGGACGCCAGTGTGGCGATCCTGATCGAAGCCGGCCTGGGCTTTCTGGGGCTATCGGATCCGAACATGGTCAGTTGGGGACAACTGCTCTTCACGGCGCAAGACTACATGAGCCAGGCATGGTGGATGAGCGTGTTTCCCGGCGCTGCGATCTGCCTGGCGATCATCGCCTTCAATCTTTTCGCCGACGGCCTGAACGAGGCGTCAGACAGCCGGCGCAAAGGCACGCAAGTCGGGTTGGAGCGCTGATGGACACCACCGAGAACATACCAGTGCGCGACATGGGGGCCGAATTCGCCGCGCCAGCGGAGGCTGCATTGTTGCTGGACGTGCGCAATCTCAAGGTTCATCTGCGCACGTCCGACGCGGTGGTGCGCGCCGTCGATGGCGTCGATTTTCAGGTGGCGCCGGGAGAATGCGTGGGCATCGTCGGCGAGTCGGGGTCGGGCAAAAGCACCCTGGCACGAGCCGTATCCCGGCTCATGGCGCAGGTGCAATTTGCCGAACTCAGCGGTACTGCCGACTTCAACGGCGCGGACACATTGACCATGTCCACGCAGGCGTTGCGCAACCTGCGACGCAAGTCGGGTTTCTCGATGATCTTCCAGGATCCCCTGGGTTACCTCAACCCCACCATGCGGGTGGGCCGACAGATTCGGGAGGCATTGAGCCCCGGTCACTATGCCATGCCGGAACTCGAACGCATCCACGCGCTGCTGCGCGAGGTTGGCCTGCGCGACGTCGAGCACGTCGCCCGGCGCTTTCCGCACGAACTCTCGGGCGGCATGCGCCAGCGCATCATGATCGCCATGGCGCTGGCCAGTGAACCGCTGCTGCTGTTCGCCGACGAGCCCACCACTGCGCTGGACGCCACCGTCCAGCTACAGGTGCTGGAGACGTTGCACCGGCTGCACCTGGAGCGCCGCATGGCCATGGTCATCATTACCCACGACCTGGGCGTGGTCGCCGCGCTCTGCGATCGTGTCTACGTCATGCGCGGCGGAAAAGTGGTGGAGTCGGCCAACACCATTGAACTGTTCGACGCGCCTAGACATCCTTACTCGGCGCGCCTGATCGAACTCACCCGTCGCAGCCGGCCTGCCACGCAGGGCACGCCATGAACGCTCCAGTCCAGCCTATCCTCAGCTTGCACGAGGTCAGCCAGGTCTTCGTGAGTCGAAACCAGCAGGGCTGGCGGCGCCGCTACCTGCACGCACTCGATCGCGTCAGCCTGGAGGTGCACGAGGGCGAGACCCTGGCTATCGTGGGCGAATCCGGCTCTGGCAAGAGCACCCTTGCCAAGCTGCTGTTGTCGCTGAACAAACCCAGCAGCGGCGAGGTGCGATTCCGCGGCACCTCGCTGGGTCGACTCAATACCGCGCAACACACCGACTACCGGCGCAATGTCCAGGCGGTCTTCCAGGACCCGTCGGCCTCGCTCAACCCCCGCATGTCAGTGGCCGAAACCTTGGGATATGTGGCGCGCCGACACAACCTGGCGCCTGCGGCGCAGCAACTCGCCTTCATCGAGAACCAGCTTGCACTGGTGGGGCTGAACCCGCCTGACAGTTTCCTGGGACGTTATCCGAACCAGCTCTCGGGCGGCCAGCAGCAGCGCGTGGCAATCGCGCGCGCCATGATGCTGGCGCCGCGCATCATCGTGGCCGACGAACCGCTGTCGGCGCTGGATATCTCCATCCAGGGCCAGGTGCTGGATCTGATGGGCGAACTCAAGCAAAAGACCCAGGTGGGCTTCGTGGTCATCAGCCACGACCTGCATGCGATGGAGGCGATCGCCGATCGGGTGGCCGTGATGCACGAAGGGCGCATCGTGGAGATCGGACGCGACGTGTTCGTGCGGCCGCAACACGACTACACCAAGTTGCTGCTCGATGCTCGCCTGCCAGCCGACCCGCGCCAGGCCCGTGCACAGCTGGCCGCCGCCATGGCGCGTCCTGCCGCGATCGACCGCGCACAGTCCTGATTTTGACCAGCTCAAACACGAGGAGGCCACCTGACTCACCTGTCCCATCGTCCCGTCCCCGGCTCGTGCCGGAATGCAGCCGGCTGTCCGGCGTCCATTTTTTTCCACTTCTGAGGAACTACCCATGACCAAGAAATTCTCCCTGAACCCGGGCGCCACTGCGCGCACATTCTGCCTGGCCAGTGCCTCGCGCCGCGCGGTACTGGCGCTGTGCGCCACCACCGCGCTGTCCTTCGCAGTGGTGACGACCCCAGCGCTGGCGCAGGGCCAACCTCAGCGCGGCGGCACGGTCATTGCCGCGCTGGATCCGGGCGCGATATCCAGCTTCAATACGCACCTGACGTCGCTCACCTCGATGCTGTTCATGGCCGACGTGTGGGCCGATGGCCTCATGACCTACGACCGCGTCGGCAAGCGGTTGCCGCGGCTGGCCACGGAATGGACCGTCTCGCCCGATGGCAAGGTCTACACCTTCAAGCTGCGCCAGGGAGTCAAATGGTCCGATGGACAACCCTTCACATCGGCCGACGTGCTGTTCACGCTGAACAATTTCGCCAAGTTCAATACCTACCTGGGCAAGCTCATTCCGGTGGTCGAAAAGGCCGAGGCGCCCGACAGCCACACCTTTGTGCTCACGCTCAAGGAGCCGCTGACCGCCACGCTCGACCTGTTCGACAAGGAAGTGTTCCCGATCATGCCCAAGCACGCCTACGAAGGCAGCGCGGACATGGCCACAGCTGCGGCCAACCGTGCGCCGATCGGACTGGGCCCGTTCAAGTTCCAGTCCTGGGAAAGCGGGCGTTCGATCACCTTCGTGCGCAACCCCTACTACTGGGAGCAACCAAAACCTTATCTGGACGCGGTGGTGTTTGCCTTGATCCCGAACGCGCAACAGCGGTTGAACGCGATGATGCGTGGCGAAATCCACTGGTTCCGTCCGGAGGCCGCGCAGGTGATGGGCACCAACGCCGGCGCCAAGGAGGGTAACTACAAGGTGATTCGCATCGAGAACAATGCACCCGAGCGCGCCGTGATCGACTTCAACATGCGCAAGCCACCCTTCGACAACCTCAAGGTGCGCCAGGCGCTGTTCCACGCCATCGATCGTCAACGCATCGTGGCTGACGCATACCAGGGTCTGGCAGAAACCGCCAAGAACGCGATACCGGGCCAGTTCAAGAACCTGTTCGACCCGTCGGTGGACTACGACAAGCTGTATCCCTACGACCCCAAGAAGGCCGGAGCGCTGCTGGACGAGGCGGGCTACAAGATGAAGGACGGCAAACGCATGACGGTCGAGTTGACCTACATTACCAGGCCGCCATACGATTCGGTCAGCAAGGTGGTGCAGAGCATGTGGAACGCCGTGGGGGTGGACGTGAAAATGGCCGGCCTCGATCCGCAGATCTGGACCGACAAGGTCTACAAGCAGAACAATTTCGACGCGTCGGTCATCTCGCTGACCGGCCGGACGAACCCGGTGCTGGGTGTGGATCGGAGCTATATCTGCAACCCCGGCAATCTGCCTTTCGTGAACCCCACGGGTTACTGCAATCCGGAACTCGACAAAGCTGTCGCCGAAGCTGCTGCTGCTCCGTTGGACAAGCAGCGCGGCTTCTACAAGCGCTACGCCGAGATCGTCGCACGTGATCTGAACGAGATCACGCTGGTCAGCCAGCAGATGCACGAGGCGGTGTCGAACAAGCTCGACGGACTGGACGCCCAGTTCAACTTCTCGTTCAACACCCACCCGAACTGGGCCGAGGCATGGTTCCCCAAGAAGTAGGGCGGCAGTAGGCCTGCGCCCGCTTCGTTGCCCGGCGAGCCGCCGGGCCTGCCCTCTTTGCAGCCGACCCGGCGGCTCGCCGCGTGCACGCTGCAATCTCAGGAGAAAAAATTGCATAGAGACGTCACGGCGCTGGTCCGACCAAGGACCGTCGTCATCGTAGGTGCATCGTCCAAGCGAAGTTCGCAGGGCAATGTGGTTATCCAGAACCTCCAGAACTGGAAATTTCAAGGCCGCATCCTGCCGGTTCACCCCAGTGCCGCCGAAATCGACGGCCTTGCGGTATTGAACAGTTATGAGGCTCTGCCCGACGCGGTGGACACCGCCATCGTGGCCGTACCTGCCGCAGAGGTGGTGGAAACGCTGCGCCAATTGGCGCTGGCCGGCGTGCGCTCGGCCAACGTGTTCTCGAACGGGTTCAGCACCGAGCAAGAAGCGGCCATGCGAACATTTGGCGCGCAGACGCCGATGTCGATCAACGGGCCCAATTGCATGGGCCTGGTGAACTTCACCGACGCCGCGCCGCTGTATCCGTCCCGACCCTCACTGCGTCTGCAGCCCGGCCGAGTAGCACTGGTGGCGCAGTCCGGTTCGGCCGCGATCTCGGTCATGAACACCATCACCACCGGCCTGTCCAAGGTGATCACGGTCGGCAGCGAGTTCCAGGTGACGGCCGCAGACTACCTCGCGTGGCTCGCCAACGATGAGGCCACTACGGTGGTGGGTGTGGTGGCCGAATCGATTCAGGACCCGGTGGCTTTCGCCCATGCGGCCGAAATGCTGCACGCCGCGGGCAAGCCGCTGGTGGTGCTGAAGGTTGGCAATTCCGACATGGGTGCCGCCGCCACCAGGGCCCACACGGGCGCCTTGATCAGCAGCCGCGACGCCATGGACAGCTTCTTGCGTGCCTGCGACATCGCCACTGCGCGCGACTACGACGAACTCGTCGCCTCGCTGGAGTGCGCGGTGACGGCACCCCGCATGACCCGTGGTGGCCGCATCGCTGTCGCCGGCATCTCTGGTGGCCAGACTGCGCTGGCCTGTGATGTCGCTGCGTGGGCTGGCATCGCGCTGGCGGAGTTTTCCGAAGCCACACGGGCAGGCGTACGCGCCGGCCTGCCCGGAACGCCAGGTCAGAACCCGGTCGACATCGGTGCCACCGTCCAGCAGTCCGCGCGCAACACTCCGGTGGCGCTGGGCGCGGTCCTGGCCGACCCCGGTGTTGGCGCACTGGCGCTGCTGCAGGACGCGCAGGCCAGCCTGAATCCGCGCACCTACGAGAACTACATGCTTCACATCCCCGGTTACGGGGCATTGGGTCGCAGCACCGACAAACCGGTGGTCATGATCTCGCCCACTGGCGAAGGCCTGCACGCAGGCATCCAGGAGGCATTGGCCGGCACCGGCGTACCGGTGTTGCGCGGTTTGCGCGAGGGGCTGGTTGCCATTGACAACTTGCGCCGGGGCCAACCGGGCCGGGCCGGCGCCTGGGCCCAGGCGCATCGTGCAAACCAGCCACTGCGCAATCCCGAGGCGGCACAATGGCGACGGCTGCTGGCCGACACCACAGGCAGCGTGGCGCCCGAACTTTGCTTGCGGATCCTGCGCAGCTATGGGGTGCCGGTCGTCAAGTCCCTGGTCGCCGCCAGTGCCGACGAAATCCTGGCGCGCGCCGATGAGGTCGGCTTCCCGATGGTGGTGAAGGTGGCTTCGCGCGAGATCAGCCACCGCTCGGACGTGGGTGGCGTGGTACTTGGCGTCGTCGACGCACCGGCGCTGCGTGCTGCGCTCGAGACCATCGGGCGCAACGTGGCGCGCGCGGCGCCGCTGGCGCATATCGATGGTTTCGAAATCCAGCAGCAAATGGCAGGCGACGCCGAGGCGGTGGTGGGTTTCGCTGCCGCAGCTCCGCTGGGCACCCTCATGGTGGTGGGTACTGGCGGAACCCTGGTGGAACTGGTGGCAGATCGCGCCGTGGAACTGGCACCACTGTCGCCGCAGCAGGCCGTCGAGATGCTGCAACAGACCCGTCTGGGCAAGTTGCTCGAGGGCTACCGCAATCTGCTGCCACGCACAGACCTTGGGCCGTTGGCCGGCGTGCTGCATGCACTGTCGAACCTGGCCATGGACCTGGGGGACCTGATCGACGCCTGTGACCTGAATCCGGTGCTCGTCAGCAAAGGCACAGGCGCGGTCTGCGTGGTGGATGCCTTGCTGATCGCCCGCGGCGCCGGCTGAGTCTGTAGTTTGAGACCCATTGTGCCCAGCCACCCCCGCGCGCCCCAGTCCCCGCTGAGCGCTGCCGAGCAGGCGCCGGGTACGCCGGCACTGGCACGTTATGCCCAGGTCAAGGCGCATGTCACGCGCAGGATTCAGAGCGGTGAGTGGCCGGCGGGTTTCCGGTTGCCGTCGGAGCATGAGTTGGTAGAACAACTCAAGGTCTCGCGCATGACAGTGAACCGCGCCCTGCGCGAACTGGTGGACCAGGGACGCATCGTGCGCGTGCCCGGCGTGGGCAGTTACGTGGCACAGGACAAACCGCAGTCCACGCTGTTGCAGATCGGCGTGCTCTCCGAGGAGATCCGCCAACGTGGCCATGAGTACCGCTGCCAGATGCTCGTCGTCGAGCGCCTGCTCGCACCGGCGACGGTGGGTTTCCTGCTTGATCTGGCGCCGGGCGAGCCGATTTTCCACACCGTGTGCCTGCACTTCGACAACGACACGCCGGTGCAGATCGAGGACCGCTATGTCAGCCCCCGCGTGGTGCCTGACTTCCTTGATCAGGACTTCTCACTCATGTCGCCGGGCGAATACCTGTCGCGCAACGTGCCTTTCGACCAGATCGAGCATGTGGTGGACGCCGCCATGCCGACTGCGGAACTGGCGCGCAGTCTCGCCATGCCGCTGACCGAGCCCTGCCTTTTGCTGACGCGCCGCACCTGGACACAGTCGCAGGTGGTGACGATGGTGCGCTGCTGGCATCCCGCATCGCGGTACCGCCTGGGCAGCCGCTTTCGCCCGTTCGGGAACTCCAATGCCGGCTGAACCCGCGTCGCACTGCACATGACCCTGCAACGTCAGTGGTGGCAAATTCCATCACCACTACCGACGCTGATCCTCGTCAATCTGACGGCCCATCTGGCGTTGTCGGGTGGTCGCCTGTCCGGATCGCTGTTCACACTGCGCTCCGGCGCTGGGGAGGTCTGGACGGGCGTCTTCATGGGATTGTTCGCCGTGGTGCCCCTGTGCAGTTCGTTGCATGTGGGGCGCTGGATCGATCGTGTCGGCGCGGCACGCGTGTTGCGCCGTGGCACCCTGCTGGTGCTGGCCGGGGCCTGGCTTCCGGTGCTCAAGCTGTCGATCCCGACGCTGTTTATGATGGCCCTGCTACTGGGAATCGGCTACAACCTGGTATCGATGGCTGGTTTGCACACCGCTGCAACACTCGGCGACAGCGGCTCGAGCCGGCAGCGGCTGGCCAACTACGGCTGGCTCGGGCTCGGCTTTTCATCGTCGGCAACGCTGGGGCCCAGCATCGCCGGAGTGTTGATCGACCGACATGGTTTTCATGTGGCGCTGTTCTGCATGGCCTGCTGCACGCTGGTAGCCGTGGCACTGGTATTTACACGCTTGGGGCAGCCGCTGCCCACGCTGGCCCGTCGCGCACATGCTGGCGACCCAACGACCATAAGCGCACCCACAGGATGGTTCGACCTGATGCGCTTGCCGTCCCTGCGCCGCTTGCTGCTTGTCGCGGTGACGGTATCGAGCAGTTGGGACTTGTTCGTGGTGATGTTGCCGGTTGTGGGAACCCGACTGGGTTTCTCGGCGTCGATCATTGGCAGCATCTCCTCGGCCTTTGCGCTTGGCGTCTTTTTCAGTCGGGCACTGACACCGTGGCTGGGCGCACGATTCGCGGAATGGCACACCGTGCGAGCCTCGTTATCGGGGATCGTGATACTGTTTTTGCTGCTGCCATGGGCGCATACCCCCGCCCCGTTCATCGCGATTTCGTTTCTGTTGGGCGCATCGATCGGCCTGAGCCAGCCCAACATCCTGTCCCTGTTGCATGCTGCCACACCCGACACGCGCACCGGCGAGGCGTTGGGCCTGCGTTATTTCATCGGCAACTGCTCGTCGGTGCTGATGCCGTTCGCGTTCGGGCTCACGGTCGGAGTGGTCGGCGTGCTGCCGATACTGTGGAGCAGTGCGGCCATTTCCATGGCCGGCCTGGTGGGGGCAAACCGCGCCGCCCGGCAGCCGGAGCAATAACCCGGCTGCCGAGATTTGAGACTGCGTGCCAGTTCCTTACGCAGGCGGGGCATCATGGCGGACAACACTGTGGCGATCTGCCGCCGGCCACCGTGCAGCGCATCGACCGGATAACGCCGGCGCGCCGCCGTCGCAACCGTACACACACCACACGCCGGTCCCGGGTCAGTCAAACGCCCAAGCCGCCACCGCCGTCGCCCCCACCCCCCCACTCCACAACTTGCGACCCGACGCATCCCCACCCGCCCCCGATGCCACCATCAGCGGCAGCAAATGCTCTTCGCGCGGATGCGAGGTCCGCCCTGCCGGGGCGCGGGCCCATTGGGCCAGCCAGGCACTGCGGTGGCTTGCGTCTCCGGCGAGTGCACCGTCGAGCCAGCGGTCGAAATCGAGCGCGGCCGCGCTGTTGCCCATTTGGCGAAGATTGTGGTAACTCATGCCGCTGCCCATGATCAACACGCCGTCGTCGCGCAGCGGGCGCAACGCCTGACCGATGGCGACATGTTGCAACGGATCGAGACCGGCCTTGAGCGACATGGCCAGCACTGGCACGTCGGCAGCAGGATACATCACCTTGAGCGGGATGAAGACACCGTGGTCCCAGCCGTATTCGGGGTCGACCCGGGTTTCAATAGCTGCTTTGCGAAGCAGTCCGGCAGCCCTGGCCGCCAGCGCAGGCGCACCGGGCGCCGGGTAGGTCAACGCGTAAGTCTCTTTGGGGAATCCGTAATAGTCGTAGATCAAGGCCGGACTGGCGGCGCCACAGAAAGTTGGCACTGGCGCCTCCCAATGGGCAGTCACCACCAGGATGGCGCTGGGTTTGGCCGGTAAAAGTGTATGGAACGAGGACAGGAACTCTCCCATGGGCCGGAACATGGTGCCCATGCCGCCCTCCATGAAGAACGCAGGGCCACCGCCGTGCGGCAGGTACACCGAGGGCATGATTGCTGGAACACGCATGCCCCTGATCCTAAATCAAATGGCAGTTTGCTGGCAGATCCCGGCTTTTCAGGCAGCATCCACCTGACCCACGGCACGCGGATGTGCACCCTCGCGCCAGCGCAAGGGGTAGGCCGCTACCTGAGAGAGCGTAGGCGCGAACCCACGGCGAGATGCGACGCGATCTGGCTCCGCGATGCGGCCCAGCGGCAAGTCGATATCGACCCGCCGCGGCACGGCCACCATCGGCAATGCGATATCAGGTTGCGTGCGGTCAAGGAATTCGCGGGTGTCCGTTGGCATGGTGCTGCTCCGATTCGGTTTGCATGTCACAGAACCCCATCATCGCAAAGCGGCACCGGATCAGGGATCGGCAGGCGCCTGCAATACGCGTCGGCGGGTTCCTACATGCGCAGGACGGCGCACACACGCGGGTTCTGACACCGTGGGTTCGGCTTTGCAGTCGGCCGCTCAGGCGGTGGCGCTTGCCTTGGCTTTGGTTGCACGTTTGGCCAAAACACCGTCGAGCCAGTCACTGCGCATGACCGGCACGGCCGTGACCAGTTGCTCGGTGTACGGATGGTAGGGGCCTTCGAAGATCACGTCGGTCCTGTCGAACGCGACGAAGGAGCCCTTGAGCATCACCGCGGTGCGGTGCGCAATGCGGTGCACGACGTCCAGATCGTGCGTGATCAGCACATAGGACAGACCCAGTTCGGCCTGCAGACGGCGCAACAGCTTGAGGATCTCTTCGGCCACCAGCGGATCCAGTGCCGAGGTCGGCTCGTCCAGGATGATCAGGTCCGGCGCCGCAGCCAGCGCACGCGCAATACACACACGCTGTTTCTGGCCACCGGACAACTCGGTCGGACGGCGCATCAGGAACTCCTTGGGCAGTTCCACCAGATCGAGCAGTTCAAGCGTTCGCTTCCTGACGTCGGCCGCCTTCATGCCATAGTACAAGGCCGACGACCGGTCCAGTGCTTCCCCGGTGGTCTGATCTCCACCATCAGAGACAAAGGTCTGATTGCCGCCCAGGCCGGCATAGAAGCTCACCGGCCGGCCAATGGCTTCAAGCAGGCGCTGGCGCGGGTTGAGCGCGACATCGGGGATCTGGTAGACCAGTTGCATCTGGCGCTTGAGGTCCTTGCTGCGCTCTGCCAGGCTCTTGGGCAGGGGCTGGCCCTTGAAGGTGATTTTTCCCGCAGTCGGTGGCAACAAGCCGGTAATGATCCGCGCCAACGTCGACTTGCCCGACCCGGACTCGCCGACCACGGCCACGGTTTCACCCCTGCGCACGTCCAGGCTTACGTCGTTGACGACCTTGAAGCTGCCGTAAGCCGCATCGATATGCTCGACGCTGAGGATCACCTCGTCCCTGACCGAGGACTGCACGGCGCGTTCGCTCGCCGCCGCGCCACGGACCTCGACCAGCATCTTCGTGTATTCCTGCCTGGGTTGCTGCAGCACCTGGTCGACCGTACCCTCCTCGACCTCCTTGCCGTGGCGCAACACCTTGATGCGGTCGGCCACCTGTGCCACCACGGCCAGGTCGTGGGTGATGTACAGAGCCGCCGAACCGTATTCGCGGATCAGCGATTTGAGCAGGATCAGCACCTCGATCTGCGTCGTCACGTCCAGTGCGGTGGTGGGTTCGTCCAGCACCAGCACGTCCGGTCGGCAGGACATCGCCATGGCCGCCATCGCGCGCTGCAACTGGCCGCCCGACGCCTGGTGCGGATACCGGGCGCCGAAAGTCTCGTGATCCGGCAAGTCCAGCGACTTGAACAATTGCCGGGCCCAGGCCTCTGCCTCGGTGCGCGACATGATGCCGTGGAGCATCGGCGCCTCGCAGACCTGGTCCATGATGGTATGGGCCGGGTTGAACGCCGCCGACGCTGATTGCGCCACATAGGCAATGCGTTTGCCGCGCACATCGCGTCGCCCGGCTGCGCTCAGCTCCCGGATATTGACGCCGTCGATCTCGATCGCGCCACCGGCAATATGCACGCCAGCGCGCGCATACGACATGGCGGCCAATCCGATGGTGGATTTGCCGGCGCCGCTTTCGCCGATCAGGCCCAGCACTTCGCCGGCATGCAGTGTCACGTCGACGTTGTCGACGATGACAGCGCCGCCACGCACCGCTTCGAGCCTCAGACCCTTGATCTGCAGGATGATTTTCTTTTGGGTGACTTCTGTCATCTCGTCCTCACAATTCTGCCTGCGCGCCTGATGGGCGGGCTTCGACCGACAACAGCCAGTCCACGACCATATTGACCCCCACCGTCAGGACGGTGATCGCCAGCGCGGGCCAGATCGGCGCCAGCATGCCGAAGTTGATGGCGGCAGAGTTCTCGCGCACCATGCCGCCCCAATCGGCAAACGGCGGCTGTATGCCGAGCCCCAGAAACGACAACGCAGCAATGAACAGGAAGTTGAAGCAGAACCGAAGTCCGAACTCGGACAGCAGCGGCGCCGAGGCGTTGGGCAGGATTTCGCGGCGGATGATCCACCAGGTGCCTTCGCCACGCAGTCGGGCCGCTTCGACGTATTCGAGCACCGTCAGGTTCATGCCGAGCGCGCGCGACAACCGGAACACGCGGGTCGAATCGAGCACCGCGATGGTGATGATCAACACCGGGATCGACGAGCCAAACACACCCAGAATGATCAGGGCCAGGATCAGCAGCGGGATCGAGAGGATCACATCGACCAGGCGCGAGATCACGGTGTCGACCCAGCCGCCAAGAACCGCCGCAGCGAAGCCCAGCGTGATACCGATGAAGAAAGACAAGGCCGTGGTTGCCAGCGCCACACCGATCGTCATGCGCGCGCCGTAGATCAGCCGGGTGAGCATGTCACGCCCGATCTGGTCGGCGCCCAGCAGCATTTGCATGCTGGGTTCATCCCAGGTCGCGCCGACTGTCTGCGATTCGGAATAGGGTGCAAAAACCGGGCCGAATATCGCGACCGCCAGATTCACGACGATGATCGCCATGCCGATCCAGGCGGTTACCGTAGGTTTGTGTCCGAGTATTCTCATTTTTCTCGTCCTTCTTCAGCGCTTGTGACGCAACCGTGGGTTGACCAGGATGATGGCAACGTCGGCCAGCGTATTGAGCACGACAAACACCATGGCAAACACCAGGCCACAGGCCTGGATCACCGGTACGTCGCGCTTGGCTACCGCATCGACCATCAACTGGCCGATGCCGGGGTAGACGAATACTGCCTCCAGCACGACCACACCAACCACCAGGTACGCCAGGTTCAGCGCGATCACGGTGATGATGGGTGCCGCCGCATTTGGCAGGGCATGGCGCGCGATCACGCGGGTGCGCTTGGCGCCCTTGAGGAATGCCATCTCGATATACGGACTGGACATCACGGACAGAACCGAGCTGCGCGTCATGCGCAGCATGTGCGCCGCCACCAGCAAGGTCAGCGCCACCGCCGGCAGCGTGGTGATGTAAACCCGCTCGCCAAAACCGATGCCAGGATAGACCGTCGCCAGCGACGGGAACCAGTCCAGGTTGACGACGAAGAAGATGATCATCAGGTAGGCGATGAAGAACTCCGGCACCGAGATCGTGATCAGCGTCAGGATGTTTGACGCCTTGTCGATCAGCTTGCCTTCGTTGATCGCTGCCATGACGCCCAGACCAACCGACAGCGGGATCGCGATCAGCGCCGCATAACCGGCCAGAAACAGCGTGTTGTACAGGCGTGGAAGCAACTCGTCGATGATGACGCGCTGATTGGTCATCGATACGCCCAGGTCGCCCCGTATTGCGCCCCACAACCAGTTGAAGTACCGCACGTAGGCGGGTGCATTGAGGCCCAGCTCCTTGCGGAACGCGGCCAAAGCCTCGGGCGTCGCGCCTTGTCCGAGCACCGCCGATGCAACGTCGCCAGGCAGAATCTGCGTGCAGACAAAGATGAGAACGGACACGGCAAACAGTGTCCCCACCCCCTGGACGAGTCGGCTGGTTATGAGTTTGAGCATGGGTTGGTCTTTCTATGAAGCGGGCCAGGCATGTGCTGCCAAGCCCGACGCGTCACAATCGGCGCGCCCAAAAGAAAGCGCACTTGCGCGGCCCTTCGACAGGACCTTGCGCAAGTGCGCTTGTCTGTGTGTAGGCCGGAATCCGCATGACCAATCGGTGATTGGATCCGGACCGGCGCTGCACAATCAGGCGAACCAGCCTTTTTCGGCCAAACGCTGGTCGTTCAGATCGTAACGGGCATGCGCTTCGAGCCCGCGCAACTTGGTCGTTCCGGCATCCAGTGCATCGCCGATCGCAAAGCAGATCATCCCGGCATTTTCGGACAGCATCCGCTGGCACTCGGAATACATCGCCAGCCGCTTCTTCTCGTCAAGCTCGACCCTTGCATCGACGATCAGCTTGTCGAACTTGGGGTCCGAATAGTGTGTGTCGTTCCAGGTCTGGCCGGTGACAAATGTCTGCGACAGCTGCAGGTCGGCGGTAGGCCGATTGCCCCAGTAGACCGCACAGAAAGGCGCCTTGAGCCAGACGTTGTCCCAGTAACCATCGCCCGAGACACGCTTGACGTCCAGGTTGGCCTTGGCTTTCTTGAGCGACTCCTGGAAGATGACGGCGGAGTCGGTCGCACCGGTGTACGCACCTTCGGACACCTGCAATTCGAACGGCCCAGACATGCCCGCCTTCTTGAAATGGAATGCGGCCTTGTCCGGATCGAAAGCACGGGGCTTTTGCGACTTGTCGTAGTACTTGTTCAGCGGGCCGACGGTGTGATCGTTTCCTTCGGTGGCGTAACCAGAGAACACGTTCTTGATGATGGTCTTGCGGTCGATGCCGTATTTCAGACCCAGCATGACGTCTTGTTTCTTGTACGGATCCATGTCGGTCAGCGCCACGAAACAGAAGCGGTTGCCAGCACCCTTGGACTGCACAATCTTCAGACCCTTGTTCTTCTTCAGCAAGTCCACTGTCTTCTGGTTGACCCGGTTGATCGCATCGACCTGGTTCGTGACCAAGGCTTGCGTTCGCACAGCGGCGTCGCCGATATAGCGCAATTCGACCGAGTCAAAGTTGCCACGGCCAGGCTTCCAGTAGTTGCCTGGCTTGCGCTTGGCCACAACCCGTACGCCGGGTTGCCACTCAGCCAGCGTGAAAGCACCGGTGCCGTCAGGTTTGGAGAAATCGGTCGTGCCATTGGGAACGATGATCATGTGGTAATCGGACAAGATGAATGGCAAGTCGGCGTTGCCGGCCGACAATGTGATCTTGACCTGATTGGCATTGACCTTGGTGATTTCCTTGATGGCGGACAACAACCCCTTGGCGGGGGATTTTGTCTCGCCACGATGCAGGTTGATCGAATAGATCACGTCATCGGCATCGAGCGTCTTGCCCGACGTGAAGGTGATGCCCTTGCGGATGTTGAAGACCCACTCCAGCGCGCCGGGTTGCGCCTCCCAGCTCTCGGCCAGTTCCGGTGTGGCATCGCCCGCGGTGCCGATCTCGACCAAGGTGTTCCAGAACATCAGGCTGTAGGCGATCGGAATCGAGTCGGCATAGGTGCGCGGATCCAGGCTATCCGAAGCCGAGCCGCCTTCCATGCCCAGGCGCAACACGCCGCCTTTTTTGGGAGTCCCTTGCGCCATTGCCGGCGCACTGGCGAATGCAGCGCCCAGGCCCACGGCCGATGCGCCGGCGATCAGCTGGCGGCGATCGATGACGATCCCCGATTCAGTTGTTGTTTCATGAATTGTCATTTTTGAGAATCTCCTAGAAAGTCGATGAACATGATTCAGGGGTACCCACGCACGAGGGGGTCAGCCGCATTCATCCGCGGCAAGGCCAGACCAGGCTGCCAAGGCATCCTAACCACTGAACACCTTTTTA
>Ga0073904_10000949_pt1 | contig 21363 bp, 20 predicted proteins | sample KloWWTrecipitate_FD_66668 | JGI IMG/M metagenome (GOLD analysis project Ga0073904, IMG submission 66668) | Active sludge microbial communities from Klosterneuburg, Austria, studying microevolution and ecology of nitrifiers - Klosterneuburg... | ecosystem: Engineered > WWTP > Aerobic digester >... | reverse complement strand
ATCATGCTCGGCGCGGTCGTGTTCGGTCACACCGGGATGCAGGTCGCGATCAACGCGATCAACGAGCTCGTCAAGGAAGCGGGCAAGCCGCGCTGGGACTGGAAGCCGGCCGTCGACAGCGCCGAACTCGCCGCGCTGGTCAAGGCGCAGGCCGAGGCGAAGCTGCGCGAGGCCTATACGATTACCGAGAAGCAGGCGCGTTACGCGCGCGTCGGCGAGATCAAGGCGGAAGTCATCGCGGCGGTTACCGCGGGCGATGCGCCGAAATGGACCAGGGACCAGGCCGACGACCTGCTGTTCAAGCTCGAGAGCGATATCGTCCGCCAGCGCATCCTCGCCGGCGAGCCGCGCATCGACGGCCGTGACGCCGTCACGGTGCGCCCGATCAACGTGAAAGTCGGCGTGCTCGCGCGTACCCACGGCTCGGGCCTCTTCACGCGCGGCGAAACACAGGCGCTCGTGGTCACCACGCTCGGCACGACGCGCGACGCACAAATCATCGACGCCCTCGAAGGCGAGCGTCGCGAACCGTTCATGTTCCACTATAACTTCCCGCCGTTCTCGGTGGGCGAGACGGGCATGATGGGTTCGCCGAAGCGCCGCGAAATCGGCCACGGCAATCTCGCGCGCCGCGGCATCGCGGCGGTGATGCCCGACATGACCACCTTCCCGTACACGATCCGCGTCGTGTCGGAGATCCTCGAATCGAACGGCTCCTCGTCGATGGCGAGCGTCTGCGGCGCGAGCCTCTCGCTGATGGACGCGGGCGTGCCGATCAAGGCACCGGTGGCCGGCGTCGCCATGGGCCTCGTGCTCGAAGGCGACCGCTACAAGGTCATCACCGATATCCTCGGCGACGAAGACCACCTCGGTGACATGGACTTCAAGGTGGCTGGCACGAAAGAGGGCGTCACCGCACTGCAGATGGACATCAAGGTCGAGGGCGTGACGCCTGAGATCATGAAGGTCGCGCTGGCCCAGGCGCTGCAGGGCCGCCTGCACATTCTCGGCGAGATGGCGAAGGTGATCGCGACTTCGCGCGAGAAGATGTCGGAGTATGCGCCGTCGATCATCACGATCAAGATCGATCCCGAGAAGATCCGCGACGTCATCGGCAAGGGCGGCGCAGTGATTCGCCAGATCACCGAGGAAACCGGCACGACGATCGATATCGAGAACGATGGCTCGGTGAAGATCGCTTCGGTCAGCGGAGAGGCCGGTCGCGAGGCCCAGCGCCGTATCGAACTGATCACCGCCGACGTCGAAGTTGGCCGCATCTACGAGGGCAAGGTCGCGCGCCTGATGGACTTCGGCGCCTTCGTCACGATTCTCCCGGGACGCGATGGCCTGGTGCACATCTCGCAGATCTCCGAGGAGCGCGTCGAGCGCGTCTCGGACAAGCTGCAGGAAGGAGACAGTGTACGGGTCAAGGTGCTCGAGGTGGATCGGCAGGGCCGCGTGCGGCTTTCCATGAGAAACATCGACGCCTGAGTGCGCGGGTAACGGGCTACGGGCAAGATAAAGAGGCCGGACGGCTGACGCCGCCCGGCCTTCTTCATTCAGCGTCCTGGCCGGTCGCCCTTACCCGTGCGGAGGCGCCCCGGAATCCCGCGGAGCCTTGTCGTCTTCCTCCCGCTCCCGCGTGCGGCCCCCGAGCAAGGTGCGGAAGATGTCGTCCTGCACAGCGCGCCAGCGCTGGTAATTCTTCTGTGCGACCTGGTTGACGGCGTCGACCGGGTCGACGCCGACGACATTCTTCACCCGCTCGCGCATTTCACGCTGTTGCGAGTTGAAGAGCTTGAGGCTCTGCTCGAGATAGCTGCCGACCACGCCCTGCATCTGCCCGCCGTAGGTGCGGATCACCTGCGAGAGGAAATCGCGGCTCATGACCGGTTCGCCGGCGTGCTCCTGCTCGGCGATCACCTGCAGCAGGATGGAGCGTGTGATGTCGGCCTGGGTTTTCTTGTCGATCACCACGAAGTCGATGCGTTCGACCACGAGGCGCCGGATGTCGCCGAGGGTGATATAGCGGCTCTCGACGGTGTCATAGAGACGCCGGTTGGGATACTTCTTGATGACTCTGGGTTCGCTCATGGCCGTGCCTCGCCTCGTCGGCCCCAGTTGCTGCGTCTACCATAGTACAACCGGGCAGCGGACCCCAAGCTATTCCGGTGCCGGGAGTGTACGGCTGCCGCGCAGTCGTTCGACCGACCATTTTGGCACCGCCCACGCCCAGAGTTCGCGCGGGTGGGCGCCAGCGAGTTCCGGGGGAGGCGGCACCCGCAGGAGACTGAGCACGGTCTCGAGTGCGCGGCCGGCGTGCGCGGTATCGACGGCGACGGCGCGCCGGGATTTGGCCAGTTTGCGCCCATCCGGCTCGACGAGCACAGGCAGATGGGCATAGCGTACCGGCGCGGTGCCGAGGGCGCCGCCGAGGGTGATTTGCCAGGGCGCGGAGTCGAGCAGATCCGAGCCGCGAACGACATCGGTGACGCCCTGCCACGCATCGTCGACGACCACCGCGAGCTGGTACGCGAAGAGGCCATCCCGGCGTCGCACGACTACATCGCCGCGAGCACGCCAGGTGCCGCGCACGGTGCCCTGGATCCGGTCGTCGAACACGTAGCGACCCTCGTCGACCCGAAAGCGCGTAGCGGTCGGTCCTCCGGAGCGGGCGGGGCCCGCGCGGCAGGTGCCGGGATAGGCGGTGATGGGACCGCCCTCTGCGCCGTCTTCGAGCGACTTGCGCGTGCAACTGCACTCGAACAGCCGGTCTGCGGCTGCGAGCGTGACGAGCGCGTCGCGATAAGCGTCGAGGCGGGTGCTCTGGCGGACAGGGGTGGCGTCCCACTCGAAGCCGCAGGCTTCGAGAGTTGCGAGGATGCGCGCCTCGGCGCCCGGCACGACGCGCGCTGTATCGAGATCCTCGATGCGCACGAGCCAGCGTTGCCCTGCGTGGCGCGCATCGAGGTAGCTGCCCGCCGCGGCAAGCAGCGAGCCCAGGTGCAGGTCGCCGGTGGGAGAAGGCGCGAAGCGCCCGCAGCCGCGAAGCTCCCCTTTAGCGATAGCGGTCGTCGCGTTCGCCGTACTGGCGTTCGCGGCGTTCGCGGCGCTCCTGCGCTTCGAGCGAGAGGGTGGCGACCGGGCGCGCTTCGAGGCGCTTGACGCCGATTTCTTCGCCGGTCTCGAGGCAGTAGCCGTACGAACCGTCTTCGATGCGTTTCAACGCATCGTCGATCTTGCGGATCAGCTTGCGTTCGCGATCGCGCGTGCGCAGTTCGAGGCTGAATTCCTCTTCCTGCGTGGCGCGATCGTTCGGATCGGGGAAGTTTGCGGCCTCGTCCTTCATGTGCGAGACGGTCCGGTCGACTTCCATCATCAGATCCTGCTTCCAGCTGAGCAGGATATCGCGGAAATGATCGAGCTGGCCCTTGCCCATGTACAGTTCGCCGCGGTGCGCGATGTACGGCTGCACGTTGCGCGGGCCGGCCAGCAGGTTCGACACGCCCTCGCCAGTTTCGGTGTCCTCGAATTCGGCAGCGCGCGGCGCGCTGGTGCGATTCGGCGGCATCGCCGGCTCGGGCGCACGGCGTACGAACGTGGTTTCCGCGGGGGCGGCGGGCTTGCTCACGGGCTTCGGCGCTGGGGCGAATGCCTTCTTCGCGGCCTTGGGCGCTGCAGCTTTCACGCGCGCGGGCGCTTTGCGGGCGGCAGCCTTCGCTGCGGGGCGGGGGGCGGACTTCATGGAAGTCTTCTTCGGCTTGCTGCTCTTCGCAGGCGCCTTCTTGGCAGGCATCCTGAGCTCCTTCAGACTGGGGCCCGAAAACGGACGCGGGATTATACTGACGTATGCTCCGGTGTACAGACCTGCGCAAGTGGCCGAATTCAGGGCAATCCCACCGCAGGCGAAGGAACCCAGCCTGACTGTCGGCGCTCGGCGACGACTGTGGTGCAGATACCCCCCCGGACATTGAATTTCGCGGTCAGACGCATGAAGCGCGGCTCGGTCGCGGCGGCCAGCACATTGACGATTTCGTTCGTCACGGCCTCGTGAAAGGCGCCGCGATCGCGAAACGACCAGACAAAAAGCTTCAGTGATTTCAACTCGACACAGCGCTTGTCGGGGACGTATTCGAGCTCGAGCGTTGCGAAGTCGGGCTGGCCCGTCTTCGGGCACAGGCAGGTGAACTCCGGAATCGACATGCGGATCGTGTAGTCGATCCCCGCTTCCGGATTCGGGAAGGTTTCGAGGGTCGTCGAGGGCTGTGAAGGCATGGCGATTAATTTACACTAGCTGCCCTGATGCGACTCACCAAGATCAAGCTTGCCGGTTTCAAGTCCTTCGTCGATCCCACTGCGGTCAGTTTTCCGAGCAACCTGACGGGCGTCGTCGGCCCGAACGGCTGCGGCAAGTCGAACGTCATCGATGCCGTGCGCTGGGTCATGGGCGAGCTGTCCGCGCGTCACCTGCGCGGCGATTCGATGACCGATGTCATATTCAACGGCTCAAGCGCGCGCAAGCCCGTCGGTACGGCACACGTCGAGCTGGTGTTCGACAATGCGGACGGCAAGATTTCGGGGCCCTACGCGAGCTACAGCGAGGTCTCGCTGAAGCGCCAGGTGGCGCGCGACGGCAGTTCCACCTACTTCATCAACGGCGCGCGCTGCCGCCGGCGCGACATCACGCAGCTGTTTCTCGGCACCGGCCTCGGCTCGCGCAGCTACGCGATCATCGAGCAGGGCATGATCTCGCGCGTCATCGAGTCGAAGCCCGACGACATGCGCGCCTTTGTCGAGGAGGCTGCCGGGATCTCGCGCTACAAGGAACGGCGGCGGGAGACCGAAAGCCGAATCGCCGACACGCGCGAGAACCTCGAGCGCCTGCAGGACCTGCGCGACGAAGTCGACAAGCAGATCCGGCACCTGCAGCGCCAGGCGGCCACCGCGCGGCGCTACCAGGCGATGAAGGAAGAGGAGCGCAAGCTGGTCGCCGAAGTCCTCGCGCTGCGTCTGCGCGATCTCGACAGCGGCGCCGGCGTACACGATTCAGCCATGCGGGAATGCGATCTCGCGATGCAGGCCGCGCTCGCCGACCAGCGCGCAGCCGAGGCCGCGATCGAGCGTCAGCGCGAATTCCACGATGAGCAGACAGCGCTCGTGGCAGCAGTGCAGGGGCGCTATTACGAGGTGGGCGCCGACATTTCGCGCACCGAACAGGCGCTGCAGCATGCGCGCGAGTTGCGCGAGCGGCGCACCGCGGATCTCGCGGGCACCCGCAGCGCGCTCGGCGATGTCGCGGTGCTGATCGAGCGCGACACCGCGGAGCTCGCCGCGCTGCGTGCAGAGATCGCGATGCTCGCACCGCAACTCGAGGAGGCGCACCGGGCCGAGAGCGTGGCGGCCGGCTCGCTGACGGAGATGGAAGGGGCGCTTGCCGGATGGCAGCGCAGCTGGGAAGACTTCAACCGGGATTGGGGCGCGGCCGACCAGGCGACCCAGGTCGAGCGCGCCCGCATCGAACAACTCGAGAACCAGTTCAGGCGCCTGGCCGGGCAGACTGACCGCCTTGCCGTCGAGCGCGATGCGCTGATCGCTCAGGAGTCACGTGCACAGATCGCCGATCTGGCCGGTCGTGAGTCGACCGCGCGCGCGACTGCCGATGAGCTTGCCGGGGCCCTGACTGCCGCGCTCGCGCACGTGCAGGAAGCACGCGGCCGGCAGCTGCAGAGCGAGATGCGCCTCGAGGGCCTGCGCGCCGAGCGGGAGCGCCTGCGCGGCGAGGTCCTGTCACTTGAAGCGCTGCAGAAGGCGGCGCTCGGCCGCGATGTCGGTCGCGCCGGCGAGTGGCTTGCGAGTGCGGGGCTCGCCGGCCGCGGCCGCCTGGCCGAGCTCCTGTCGGTCGACGACGGCTGGGACCGTGCCGTCGAAACGGCGCTTGGCGACTATCTCGAAGCCGTTTGTGTCGAGAATCTCGACGGCGTGGCGGGCTCGATCGATGCCCTGAGCGGCGCCAGCGTGACCCTGCTCGAACCCGGCCGACCGGCAAGCGGTGACGGTGCTCGCGGCGCATCGCTCGCGCAGCATGTGCATGGCCCGGAGGCGCTCGTGGATCTGCTCGGGCGCGTGCTCACGTCTGATTCGCTCGCGAACGCACTGCGGATGCGCGCGAGCCTCGCCGCCGACCAGTCGGTGATCACCCGGCAAGGGGAGTGGGTCGGGCGCAGCTGGCTGCGTGTGAGCCGCGGCGTTGATCATCATGCGGGTGTCATCGAACGCGAGCAGCGGCTCAAGGGCGTGCGCGCCGAATTCGACACGGCTGACCGGCGCGTGCGCGAAGTCGAGGAGCAGATCGCTGCGCTGCGTTCCGCGCTCGCCGCGGCGGAGCAGGTGCGCGACGCAGCACAGGCGCGCATCCAGAGTGCGCACCGCGAGCACGCGGACGTCCTCGGTCAGCTCGAGGCGGGCAGGGCCCGCGCACAGGAAATGGCGTCGCGCCGCGAGCGGCTCGAGCTGGAAGCGGCGGATGCCGCGCGCGAAATCGGCGTCACGCAGGACGCACTCGCCAGGGCGCGCACCGCGCTTGATCGCGGGCTCAATGCGCTGTCCGACCTTGACGCGCGCCGCCCGCAGCTCGAAGCGGAGCGTGAAGAACGGCGCGAGCAGGTCGCGAGCGCCCGCGAACGCGCGCAGGCGACGCAGCTCTCTGCACGTGATCTGCTGATACGCAGCGAGTCACGCCGCTCCGGCGAGTCCGGCAAGAGCGTGAATCTCGCGCGTCTGCACGAGCAGCGCGGCCAGCTCGAGGCGCGCGTCGCAGGGCTCGACGCCGAACTCGCCGGCAGCGACGAGCCGGTCCGCGAACTGCAACAGCGACTCGACGAGGCGCTCGGCCGGCGCATGACGATCGAGAGCGAACTCGCAGCGAGCCGGCGTGGCCTCGAAGAGGCCGACGCGAACCTGCGCGAGCTCGACGAGCGGCGAGTCGGTGCCGAACAGCGCGTCGGCTCGGCGCGCGAGGCCATGGAGGCGGCGCGCCTTGCGGCGCAGGAGACGCGCGTGCGCCGCGAGAGCATTGCCGAGCAGTTTGCGGCGACGCGCTTCGAGATCGACACGGTGCTTGGGGGGCTCGCGGCAGACGCCGTCGTGCCGCAATGGGAAGAGCGTCTCGAGGCCGCGCGCGCCGACATCGGCAAGCTCGGGCAGGTCAATCTCGCGGCGATTGACGAGCTGAAGGAGAACACCGAGCGCAAGGAGTATCTCGACCGCCAGTTTGCCGACCTTGTATCGGCGCTCGAAATCCTCGAACAGGCGATGCGCAAGATCGACAAGGAGACCCGCACGCGCTTCGAGGACACCTTCAATCGCATCAACGCCGGGTTGCAGGAAAAGTTTCCCCGACTCTTCGGTGGTGGTCACGCCTATATCGAGCTCGCGGGCGACGATCCGCTGTCGGCGGGCGTTGCGATCATGGCGCGTCCGCCGGGCAAGCGAAACAGCACGATCTCGCAGCTCTCGGGCGGCGAGAAGGCGCTCACCGCAGTGGCGCTCGTCTTCTCGATCTTCGACCTGAACCCGGCGCCCTTCTGCCTGCTCGACGAGGTCGATGCGCCGCTCGACGAGCACAACGTCGGGCGCTTCTGCGAAATCGTGCGCGAGATGTCGCAGCGCGTGCAGTTCATCTTCATCACGCACAACAAGGTGACGATGGAACTCGCATCGAGTCTTCTCGGCGTCACGATGACTGAGCCCGGCGTGTCGCGGCTTGTCGCAGTCGATGTCGACGAGGCCGTCCGTCTCGCTACTGCGTAGTGGTGGTCGGCATGCCTGAACTGCGCATCATTCTCCTGGTCGCCGGCGCGATACTGATCGTCGGCCTGCTCGCCTGGGAGCGCAGGAAGGGCAGGGCCACTGTGCGGCCCACGACCCCGGTCCCGCCGCCGGAGGCGATCGCGTCACCGCCGCCGGGTCCGCCTGCAACGGTGCCCGCTGCGCACGCGCCGACGCCGCTGCGCGCGGGGCGCGAGGTGACCCAGGATCTGCCCGTGATCCAGCTGGGCGATGCCGTCGACATCGACCTGTCGTTCGGAGCGAAGCCGCTGGAGCCGGCGGTGCCGCTGCACATCGCGCTGTCCGAAGATGTCGAGGCAGTGCAGTTCGACGGCGACGGCATCGGGCCTGCGTTCGAGCGCGGCGCGGAGAGCGCGCCCTGGCAGGCACCGGCGGTCGCACGGCTCACAGCCGCCGATCTCGTACTCGACTGGCCTGCCGAAGCGGAACGGCAGATCCTCGCGCTGCGCGTAGTCCCGCGCAGCGTGGATCGCTTCACGGGCCGGTCGGTGCGACAGGCACTCGTCGGTGAGGGCTTTTTGCACGGGCCGTTGGAGATCTTTCATCTGCCACGCGAGGACGGGCGCGTCCTCGTGAGCGCCGCGGGGCTGACGCGTCCGGGGACTTTCCGGCTCGATGCGATGGACGCCGAGCGTTACGCAGGGATCAACGTGTTCGCCGTCCTGCCGGGCGCCCTGCCCGCCGAGGAGATCTTCGACCGCCTCATCGAGGTGGCGCGCGGTCTCGCCGCGCGCCTGAACGCCGAACTGCGCGATCATCGCGGGGAGCCGCTCACGACGGCGCGCGTGGTCGCGCTGCGCGCGCAACATGCGGGAGCCGGGCCGTGAAGGACGACGCGCGGCGTCGGGTTGCCGAGCTGCGCACGCTGATTGCCCATCACGATCGGCGCTACCACGTCCTCGACGATCCTGAAATCTCCGACGCCGACTACGACCTGCTGGTGCGCGAGTTGCGGGCGCTCGAGGCCGGGCATCCCGAACTCGTCACAGCCGATTCGCCAACGCAGCGGGTTGGTGCGGGCCCCGCTACGAGCTTTTCGGTGGTTGTGCACCGCGTGCCGATGCTGTCGCTCGGCAACGGCTTCACCGATGACGACGTGCGCGACTTCGACCGGCGCGTGCGCAAGCTGCTCGGCAGCGACGCACCCGTTGAATACGCGGCCGAGCCGAAGCTCGACGGTCTCGCCATTGCGCTCATCTACCGCGACGGAAGCTTCGCCCAGGCGGCCACGCGTGGTGACGGCGGCCGCGGCGAGGATGTCACGGCGAGCGTCGCGCAGATCCGCGGCGTGCCACAGCGGCTTGCGGGCGCGGCGCCGGCGCTTCTCGAGGTGCGCGGCGAGATCTTCATGCCGCTCGCGGGCTTTCGCCGGCTTAATGAGGAGATGACGGCGCGTGGCGAAAAAGCCTTCGTGAATCCGCGCAACGCCGCGGCCGGCAGCGTGCGCCAGCTCGATCCCGAAGTCACACGCGCACGACCGCTCGAGTTGTTCATCTACGGTCTCGGCGATGTCGCGCCGGCGGCGCCGCCGCGTCGGCAGAGCGAGTTGCTCGGATGGCTGCGCGCGCTGGGTTTTGCAACCAGTCCGCTTGCGGCGACTGTGAGTGGGCCCGAGGCGTGCCTCGACTACTATCGCCGTCTCGCAGCCGAACGCGCCTCGTTGCCGTACCAGATCGACGGGGTCGTCTACAAGGTGAACGACCGGCAGGCGCAGGAGCGCCTCGGCTTCATAGCCCGTGAGCCGCGCTGGGCGCTTGCACACAAGTTTCCGGCAGAGGAGGCGTTCACGCTGCTGCGCGACGTCGAGTTCCAGGTGGGCCGCACCGGCGTGCTCACGCCCGTCGCACGTCTCGAGCCGGTATTCGTCGGGGGTGCGACCGTGAGCAACGCAACCCTGCACAACATGGACGAAGTCGCCCGCAAGGACATTCGCATCGGCGACACGGTGGTCGTGCGGCGCGCGGGTGATGTGATACCGGAGATCGTCGCCGTTGTTGCGGAGCGTCGGCCCGCCGATGCGCGCCGGATTGAACTGCCTGCGGCGTGCCCGAGCTGCGGTTCTGCGGTCGTCAGGGAAGAGGGCGAGGCGGTCGCGCGCTGCACGGGCGGCTTTCGCTGCAAGGCGCAGCGGCGCGAGGCGCTCAAGCATTTTGCCGGGCGGCGCGCGCTCGACATCGACGGGCTCGGTGATCGCATCATCGATCAACTCGTTGAGCGCGAGAGGGTGCGCTCGCCCGCGGACTTCTACACGCTCGAGGCGGGTGATCTCGCGAACCTCGACCGGATGGGAGCAAAGTCCGCGCAGAATCTCGTCGCGGCCATCGCCGGCAGTCGCGCGACCACGCTGCCGCGCGTGCTGCTCGGGCTTGGAATCCGTGATGTCGGCGAGGCGACCGCGCTCGCGCTCTCGAGGCACTTCGGCGACATCGAAGCACTGATGGCGGCGGATGAGGCGCAAGTCCAGCAGGTTCCCGACGTGGGCCCGGTGGTGGCCGCCCATGTGGTGCGTTTCTTCGCAGACTCCGCCAATCGCCAGCTCATCGGGGCGTTGCGCGAGCGGGGCGTACGGTGGCCGGTGGTCCCGGTCGTGCGCGAGGAGGAGGCGCCCCTTGCGGGGCTCACGTTCGTGCTGACGGGCACGCTCGCCGCGCTCACTCGTGAGAAGGCGACCGAGGCGCTTGTCGCGCTTGGAGCGAAAGTGGCCGGCTCGGTGTCGAAGAAGACGAGCTTTGTGGTGGCCGGCGAGGATGCCGGCAGCAAGCTCGACAAGGCGCGAGCACTCGGCGTGCCGGCAATCGACGAGCAGGCGCTCGTTGCGGCGATCAGGGAGCGGAAGCCACCGCCGACCTGAGAAGACCTGGTGCCGGGTTTTCGGTTATTCGGTTATTGGCGCGCTTCGCCGCAATAACCGAATAACCGAAAACCCGGCACCAATGCCTCGCTCGGGGTCAGGGTGTCTTGGCGATTTTCGCGGTCTTCATCAGCTCGTCGGCATAGGCCTTGAACTTCTTCGCCTGCACGATCTGCACGAGGCGTTCCTTGACGCTGTCGTACGGTGGTGGTTGCAGGTCGCGCGTGTCATCGAGCCGGATCACGTGCCAGCCGTACTGGGTCTGCACGGGTGTTTTCGTGTACTCGCCCTTCTTGAGCGCGACGACCGCTGCCGCGAAGGGCGGCACCATACGATCGGGCGTGAACCAGCCGAGGTCGCCTCCGTTCTCTTTCGACGAGTCGATCGACTCGCGTCGCGCGAGCGTCTCGAATTTCTCACCCTTGTCGAGCTTGCCGATGAGGCTCTTCGCGAAGTCCTCCGTCGCGACGAGGATATGGCGCGCGTGATACTCCTGCTTCGAGAGCGCGCCGATCTGCGCTTCGTATTCTGCGCGCAGTTCCTGTTCGGTCGGCGTCTTGTCGGCGAGAACCTTCTGCATCATCTCCTGCTGCAGGAGGTTGAGCCGCGAAAGCTCGAGCATCGCCGCCGTTTCGGGTTTCGCCGCAAGCCCGTCCTTCTCCGCCTGCGCGGCGATGAGCTCCGCGCGCACGAGGTTGTCGAGGATCTGGCCGCGCTGCTCTTCGGTGAGATCAGCAGGCTCCTTGCCGGACACGCCCTTCGCATAGGTCTCGAACAGGTTCCGCGAAATCGCCTTGCCGTTCACGGTGGCGACGGGTTTCGCTTCGGCGCTGGCCGCTCCGCTGGCGGGTGCATTGGCTCCGGGCTTGCACGCAGCGACCAGCAGGGCAGTGGCGAGCACCGCCGGAATCAAAACTGATTTCATGAGATATCTCAGTGTGTTATGGGGTTAAGTTCAGGTCAATCGGAGGGCACATGCGCGCTGATCGATAGCGCATGGATGTTTCCCGGTATCAGATCGGCGAGCGCAGCATAGACCAAACGGTGGCATTCCAGCGAAGAGCGTCCCGCGAAGGTGCGCGCGATGATCTCGACGTGGAAATGGCCGCCCTCGCGCGCGCCCGGATGGCCCACATGCGCGGCGCTGTCGTCCCGGATTTCAAGCGACTCGGGAGCGAACGCCGCCTCGAGCGCCTGACGTATGCGCGTGACCCGCATGCCGGGTTCGATGATGCTCATTCGGTGCGTGTCCGTTTCAGCAGCCAGGGGAGCTGCGCGGCGATGAAGGCGAAAGTGAGTGCCGTGAGGCCGAATACCTTGAAATTCACCCACACCCGCTCGCTCGCGTTGAACGCGACCGCGAGGTTCACGAGGCCGAGTACTGCGTAGAAGGCCACCCACAGCAGGTTGATCCGCTGCCACATGACGCGCGGCAGGCGTGTTTCGGCGCCGAGTGCGGGACCGAGCAGGCGCTCAACGAGCGGGCGGTCACCGATCCAGCGACTGGCAAGCAGCGCGGTGCTCACCAGCCAGAAGAACACGGTCGGCTTCCACTGGATGAAGCGCTGGTCGTGCAGCAGCAGCGTCGCCGCACCGAAGGCGAATACCAGTGCGGCCGAAATCCAGTGCATGGTCGGCACGCGCTTCAGGAGCAGCCAGTCGGCGGCGAGCATGCCTAGCATCGCGAGCATCAGCGCGCCGGTCGCGAAATAGAGGTCCTTCAGGTAATAGGCGACGAGAAAGACGACGAGCGGCGCGAAGTCGAGAATCTGCTGCATGGTCGGACGGTGGCGGCGGGGGCCGATATGATACCTGCATGAGCCTTTATTTCGAGTTGCATCGGGTGAACCCCGAACCGCGGCTGATCCGGCGCGCGGCCGAGGTGATCCGCGCGGGGGGCGTGATCGCCTATCCGACCGACTCCTGCTATGCGCTCGGCTGCCACATCGGCGACAAGGACGCGCTGGAACGCGTGCGCCGGATCCGGCAGGCGGACCGGCATCACCATTTCACGCTGATGTGCCGCGATCTCACCGAGATTGGCCGGTTCGCGCGCATCGACACCTGGCAGTTTCGCCTCCTGAAGGCGGGCACGCCGGGACCCTACACGTTTCTGATGCCGGCTACCCGCGAAACGCCGCGACGGCTGCAGCACGACCGACGCCGCACCATTGGCATTCGCGTGCCGGATCACGTCGTCCCGCGCCAGCTGCTTGCTGAGCTGGGTGAGCCGATCATGACCTCGACGCTGATGCTGCCGGGCGATGACGCGCCACTCAATGATGGTCGGGAAATCGCCAAACGGCTGTCAAACGACCTCGATCTCGTGCTCGACGGCGGGCCCTGTGGCCTCGAACCGACGACGGTCGTCGATCTCGCGGTACAGCCGCCCGCGGTACTGCGCGTCGGCAAGGGCAACCTCGGCCGGCTGGGACTGGCCAGCGCTTCTGGCCCGTAGCCCTGCGCTATACTGCTCGCCCGTTTGCGCACCCCGCGCCCCATGAGCGATGCCTGATCACGACGTGCCGAGTCCGACGCAGAGCCGACCGAAGAAACGCGCCACGAGGCCGACATGAGCGCCAATGAGCCGGCTCGACGCGTGCTCTCCGGCATGCGGCCGACAGGAGCGCTGCATCTGGGCAACTTTCATGGTGCGCTCAGCAACTGGATCGAGCTGCAGTACCAGTATGAGTGCTATTTCTTCGTCGCCGACTGGCACGCGCTGACGACCGACTACGAAGACACGAACCACCTGCCGGACCATATCCACGAGATGCTGATCGACTGGCTCGCGGCGGGCGTCAACCCGGGTGTAGCCACGATATTCGTGCAGTCGCACGTGCCCGAGCACGCGGAGCTGCACCTCCTCCTGTCCATGATCACGCCGCTCGGCTGGCTCGAGCGCGTACCCACCTACAAGGACCAGCAGGCCGAGCTCAAGGAGAAGGATCTCGCGACGTACGGCTTCCTCGGCTATCCGCTGCTGCAGTCCGCCGACATCCTGATCTACCGCCCGGCCTACGTGCCGGTCGGCGAAGACCAGGTCGCTCACGTCGAGATCACGCGCGAAGTGGCGCGCCGCTTCAACCACCTCTACGGTCGCGAACCCGATTTTGAAGCGAAGGCGGAGAAGGCCGTGAAGGGCCTCGGAGGCAAGCTCGCGACGCAGTATCGGCTGTTGCGACGCGAGTTTCAGCAGGCCGGTGACCAGAGCGCCCTCGAAAAGGCGCGCGCGCTCGTGCGGGCCAACAACCGCATCACCGTCGCGGATCGCGAGCGGCTGCTCGGCTGGCTCGAAGGGGGTGGCGTTGCCGTCCTGACCGAACCGCAGGTGCTGCTCACAAAATCGCCGCGGGTCCCGGGGCTCGACGGCCGCAAGATGTCGAAATCGTACGGCAACACGATCGGCCTGCGCGAAGACCCCGACAGCGTGGCGAAGAAGCTGAAGACGATGCAGACCGATCCGGCGCGCGTGCGTCGTACTGATCCGGGCGACCCCGACAAATGTCCGGTGTTCGATCTGCACAAGATCTTTTCCGATGCCGCCACGATCGCGTGGGCCGCCCACGGCTGCCGCACGGCGAGCATCGGTTGTCTCGAATGCAAGAAGCCGCTCATCGACAAGGTGGTCGAGTTCGTGAACGGCATGCGCAAGCGCGCGCAGGAATACGAGGAGAATCCGGATCTCGTGCGTACGATCCTGGTCGAGGGTGCAGAGAAGGCGCGGGAAGCGGCGCGCGACACGATGGACGAGGTGCGTCGGGTGATGCATCTTCGCGCGGATCTGTGAAACCCGACCTGAAGCTCGTCGTGTCGAATCCCGATCCGGGCGCCGCTGCAGCGCCCACAGGCGAGGCTGCCCCGCGACAGGCGGAGATGCCTTTCGCGATGGTGCACGGTGAAGCCGTCACCGAGGTGCCGAAGGACCTCTACATTCCGCCGCAGGCGCTCGAGGTGTTCCTCGAGGCGTTCGAGGGGCCGCTCGACCTGCTGCTCTACCTGATCCGCCGCCAGAACCTCGACATCCTCGATATCCCGCTTGCAGAGATCACCAGGCAGTACATGGAGTACATCGAGCTGATGCAGGATCTGCAGCTCGAGCTCGCGGGCGAATACATGCTGATGGCGGCGACGCTCGCTGAAATCAAATCGCGCATGCTGCTGCCGCGCGCGCACATCGAGACGGGCGAGGAGGTTGATCCGCGTGCCGACCTCGTACGCCGCCTGCAGGAATACGAGCGCTTCAAGCGCGCGGCCGAGAATATCGATGCGCTGCCGCGGCTCGAACGCGATGTCTACACGGCGAGCGCGGTTGCCGATCGCAAGATCGTGCATCTCCTGCCGCAGGTGCAGCTGCGCGAGATGCTGCTGGCGTTCCAGGAAGTCGTGCAGCGCGCCGAGCTCTTTGCCCGCCACCATGTGCAGCGCGAGCGTCTTTCGGTCCGCGCCCGCATGGCTGATATCCTCTCGACACTCGAGGGGGCGAGTTTCGTGGAATTCACGCGCCTGTTCCGCTCCGGGGAGGGGCGCATGGGCGTGACGGTCACCTTCATCGCGATCCTCGAACTGGTACGGGAAGGCCTGATCGATTTCGTCCAGGCGGAGCCTTACGCGCCGCTGCACGTGCGCGCGGCGCCGCCTGGCCAGAGTGGACTGCAGCTGGTTGCGAGCAATCCGGCCGGCGAGGCGAACACATGAGCGATACGCAACTGCGCAACATCGTGGAGGCCGCGCTGCTGGCCGCGGACCGTCCGCTGTCACTGGCGGATCTCGCCGGTCTCTTCGAGGAGGCCGAGCGCCCGGCCAACGCGGAACTGCGGCAGGCGCTCGAGCTGATCGCCGGCGAGTACGAGGCGCGCGCGCTGCAGCTCGCCGAGACCGCGAGCGGCTGGCGCGTGCAGGTGCGCGCGCAATTCGCGCCGCAGGTGTCGCGCCTGTGGCCGGAACGACCGCAGAAGTATTCGCGCGCGCTGCTCGAGACGCTCGCCCTGATCGCCTATCGCCAGCCGATCACGCGCGCCGAGATCGAGGCGGTGCGCGGTGTCGCGGTGAATCCGAACATCGTGCGCACGCTGATGGAGCGCAGCTGGGTGCGCGTCGTGGGGCATCGCGACGTGCCCGGACGGCCCGAGCTCCTCGGCACCACGAAGGAATTTCTCGACTACTTCGGCCTGCGCAGCCTCGATCAGCTGCCCTCGCTCGCGGAGCTGAAGGCGATGTCCGACCTCGTGCCGCAGCTCGAACTGCCGGGTACCGCCGATGCGGCGGGTCAGGTCGCTGCGACCGAAGACGACCTGCCGGACGTCGCGGAGGCTGACGGCGACGAAGAGGACCTCGAGGCGGCTGCCGACGGGAAGCCGGGCCTCGTCGCAGCGCCGCCCGACGCGGAGTCGTGACGGATCAGGGCGAACGCCTGCAGAAGCTGCTCGCGAGCCTCGGGCTGGCCTCGCGCCGTGAAGCGGAAACCTGGATTCGCGCGGGCCGCGTCACGCTCAACGGGACGATTGCCACGCTGGGCGTGCGCGTCGGTGCGCGTGACGAGGTGCGTCTCGACGGACGACCCATTCGTCGCCACGCCATCGCTCCCCGCGCTGCGGCTTTTCTCGCCAATCGCTCCCCTGGCGAGTCGCTGCAGCACCCCGACGAATCGGGTCACGAGTCGCTGATGGCACGCATGCCGGCGCGGTCGGGCAGGCGCTTCGTGGCCGTGAGCCCGATGCCGCGCATCGACGGCGGCCTCGAAATCTTCTCCCCCGACGGTGAAGTGGCGGCGCGCCTGCAGCGTGCGGCGCGGCAGGTGGAAATCGGGTTTCGCGTGCGCGTTCATGGCGAACTGCCGTCGGAAAGGCTGGCCTCCGTGCTCACGGGCCAACTCGACAGTGGCGAACGCCTCGCTGTGCTTCGCTGCGAGGCTGTTGGTGGAGAGGGCAGCAATCGCTGGTATGCAATCGACACGCGCGGCGCGAGCGGCAAGAGGGTGCGGCAGCTGTTCGAGCGCCAGGGTGCGACCGTCAGTCGCGTACTGCGCATCCGCTTCGGTGCCCTGGAACTCGATCGCACGCTGCCGCGTGGGCGCTCACGCGCGCTCACGGATGCCGAACTGGCGGCGCTGTTGCCGGCGGCGCAAAGCGCTACGAAAGGCGTGGCGGTCCGGGCGCCTGGGCGTCCACCGTCTGCCCCGTCATCCCGCGGGCGCCCGGTCCGAGCAGGCAGACGTACGCGGCGGTGATGGTTTCGGGGAGCGGCGCGCTTTCCGCCACTTCCGCCGGGTAGGCGGCGCGGCGCATCGCGGTGCGGGTGCCGCCGGGATTGATCGCATTGACGCGCACGTGCGTCACGCCCGACATTTCGTCAGCGAGTACCTGTGAAAGCCCTTCGAGTGCGAACTTCGATACGGCGTACGCGCCCCAGTACGCACGTCCGCGCCGTCCTACGCTGCTCGAAGTGAACAGGATGCTGGCGTCGGGCGCTGCGCGCAGCAGGGGCAGTGCGACCTGCGTGAGTGCGAAAGCTGCGGTGACGTTCACGTGCAGCACGCGTGTCCAGAGTGGCACGTCATAGTGTTCTATGGGCGAGAGATCGCCGAGCAGGCCCGCGTTGTGCAGCAGACCGTCGAGCCTGCCAAAACGTGTGCGGATCGCGTCGGCGATGCCGTCGTACTCCCGCGCAGTGGCGCGTTCGAGATCGAGCGGAGCGATGATGGGTTCGGGACCGCCCGCGGCCTTGATTTCGTCGTAGACGCTTTCGAGTTTGGGGACCTTGCGGCCGAGCAGCACGACTTCGGCGCCGTGCGTGGCACAAGCAAGTGCGACGGCGCGACCGATGCCGCCGCCGGCTCCGGTGATCGCGATCACGCGACCGGCCAGCTCGTCGGGGGCGGCCACGTGCAGCCGCGGTTCGAAGGTCGGGGTCATGGCATCCTCAGCTTCGGCCGCGCTGCGCGCGCCGCGCCGCGCGCCAGGCAGTCCAGTTCTCGGCGAGGGCATCAAGGCGCGCTGCACCGGCGCGCGGCCGGCGCACTGCAAGTGTGGCCCAGACGACGAGGCCGCGCAGCGCGGTCGTGAGGGGCGCGGGCAGCGCTTGCAACGCCTCGCGCAGGGCCGTGGCGGAGAGCTCACTTGGGGCGAGCTCATGCGCATGGAGTGCGCGACCCAGAGCGAGTGAGCGCCCGGGGTCCGTGGACAAGGGCGTTGCGAGTGCGGCCAGCGGGCGGAACAGGCCCTCGGCCCACAAGGCCGCATCTGCCCGAACGTCGTCTTGAGGCACGGGTCCGCGGCCGAGTGTGTGCCGCGCGAGTCTGCGGGCGGCCAGCTCGGGCAGCGGACGCAGATCGGGTGGCGGCAGCCCGGCAGCGAGAAAGAGTTTGCGCACGGCGATCGCAAGGGGGTGCTGCGGGATGGATGCGCAGAGCCGGACGGCTTCTTCCTGCCACCATCCGAGGCGCGCGTGCGCCACCGAATGGTCAAGACCCTCCCGCGCACTCGCCATGATTTCGTGCTCGATCGCCAGCAGCGCCGCGGTGCCCTCTCGCGCGATTGCCGGTGTGTAGAGCCATGCGAAAAAACGCGCGCCCGCGCTGCGCGGCGGCGGCGCAATCGCGGGGGTGCTCACGGTGTCCCGTTGCCGGGTGTATCGCTGCCGGTCGGGGCAGCGGGCTCACGTGCGAGCCGCTCGACCGGTTCGAGCGTCGGCAGCGCGGCGTCGGCGGTCACGCCAAGCTCGGTGAAGCGCCGCGCCTGCGGCATCACCTGCCGCTCGAGCGAGCCCACGGCGCTGTTGTACGACTCGACCGCGCTGCCGAGACGTTGGCCGACCCTGGCGAGATGCGCGGAGAAATTGCCGAGCCGCCGGTACAGCTCCTGACCGAGGTCGCGGATCTCGGCGGCGTTCTGCGCGACCTTCGCCTGGCGCCAGCCGTATGCGACAGCCTTGAGGAGCGCCATCAGGGTCGATGGAGTCGCGATCACGACACTCTGCTTGAGCGCGTTGTCGATCAGTTCGGGACGCTCGGTGAGCGCAGCGGAGAGGAACTGGTCGCCCGGCAGAAACAGCACAGCGAATTCGGGGCTGCGTTCGAACTGTGACCAGTACGCCTTGCCCGCAAGTTCGCGGATGCGCGCCTCGACTTGCTGGGCATGGCGAACGAGCGCCGCGCGGCGCGCCTCGTCACTGTCGGCTTCGACTGCCTCGAGGTACGCATCGAGCGGCGTCTTGGCATCGACGACGAGATCGCGCTCATCCGGCATGTGCACGACCAGATCTGGGCGCAGACTTCCCTCGGCGGTCGTGACAAGGGCCTGCTCGGTGAAATCGGCGTGTCCGGTAAGGCCCGCGAGCTCCACCACGCGCCGCAGCGTGATCTCGCCCCAGCGCCCGCGTACTTCAGGGCGACGCAGCGCGGTGACGAGGTTGCGGGTCTCGCGCGCGAGCTGCGCCTGTCCGCTGGTCACCGCTTCGATCTGCGCACGCAGGCCCGTGAACGCTTCGCGACGCTCGCGCTCGAGCGTCTGCACTTCGACCTCCGTGCGGGCGAGCGCCGCGCGGATGGGTTCGATCAGCTGGTTGAACGCTGCCTCGCGTTCCTTGAGCGCACCCTGCACGGTCGCGTGCTCGCGCCCGAGCGATTCACGCGCGAGCGCGAGGAATACTTCACTGTTCGCCCGCAAGGACTGCGAGGCGAGCTCATCGAAGGCCGCGCGCAGGCGCAGCTCGCTTTGCGTCAGCAATTCGATCTGATCGTGCGCGCGCTGCTCGTCCGCGGCGAGGCGTGCTTTGGCAGCCTCGAGTGCGGCGCCGAGTTCGGCCGCACGGCGGGCTGCCCGCAGCTGGCCCGCGAGCCAGCCGATTGTGGCGCCAAAAGCAAACGCCGCGAGCGCCGCGAGCGTGGCAGTGAGGAGGCTCATGTGGGCGACCCGAGCCAGTCGATCAGACCACGCGGATCGTCAATCCACGCTTGCGCTGGCCAGAGATGAGGCTCGTCCGCGGGAGAGATGTAGCCGAAGGAGGCGACCACCGCGCGCATGCCCGCCGCGCGCGCAGCCTCGATGTCGCGCAGCGCATCGCCGACGTAGACACAGGATTGCGGCGCGACGCCGATGGCTTCTGCAGCGTGCAGCAACGGCTGCGGATGCGGCTTGCGCACTGGCAGCGTGTCGCCGCTCACAAGACAGGCCATGCGCCGCTCGAGCCCGAGGCCGGCGAGCAGTGGCCCGGCAAGCCAACCGGGCTTGTTCGTGACGACGCCCCAGGGGAGCGATGCGCGCTCGATGTGCTCGAGCAGCGTGTCGCCGCCCGGAAAGAGACCGGTCTCGTCGCAGAGGCGCGCCCGATAGAGCGCAAGGAAGCGCTCGCGCAGGCGATCGAGGATTTCACCCTCGGCGTCGGGAAAGCCGATGCGCATCAGGCCGTTCGTACCGTGTGAAACCTGGGCACGCGCCAGCGCGAAATCGAGCGGCGGCAGGGCTTCCTGCGCGCGCAGCGCATTCATCGCTCCGACCATGTCCGGCGCGGTGTCGAGCAGCGTGCCATCGAGGTCGAAGAGCACGGCGCGGATCGGCGCGCGGCCGTTGCCGAAGCTCAAGCGCTGCTCCCGTCCCGGCGAAAGTGCGCGAGATAGTTGACGGACGTGTCCGCCGTCAGCGCGCTGCGCTCGCTGAAGGGGTCGTAGTGGATGCCGGCGAGATCGAGCGCGGTGAACCCCGCCCGGCGCGCCAGCGTCACGAGTTCGGACGGGCGGATGAAGCGTTCATACTCGTGGGTGCCGCGCGGCAGCAGCCGCAGCAGGTACTCTGCGGCCACGATCGCCAGCGCAAAGGACTTCGCGCCACGGTTGATCGTCGAGACGAACAGATCGCCGCCCGGACGCACGAGTGCGCCGAAGGTGGCGAGGATCGCGCCTGGCTCGGGTACGTGCTCGAGCATTTCCATGCAGGTGAGGACATCGAACGGCGCGGTGCCGGCAGCGAGCAGCGACTCGGCGCTCTGGGCCCGGTAGTCGATCGTTACAGCGCGTTCCATGGCGTGCAGGCGGGCGACTTCAATCATGGAGGGCGCAAGATCGATCGCGGTCACCTGCGCTCCGGCGTCGACAAGCGCTTCGGCAAGGAGGCCCCCGCCACAGCCGACGTCGAGCACGCGCGCGCCCGCGAGCGACGCGCGCTCGCGCACGAACTGCATGCGGACGGGGTTCAGCTGGTGCAGCGGCCGGAACTCGCCGCGCGGATCCCAGAAGCGGTGCGCGAGCGCGTCAAACTTCGCGAGCTCGGCAGTGTCGGCGGTATGGGTCATGCTGCCGCTCCGGGCGCAAGCCGGGCCGGGAAGTCGCGCGTGATCGCGGCCAGTTCAGCGGGGTCGAAGGTGAGCAGCCGGCCGTCGCGAACCATCGCGCGTCCCGCCACCCAGACGTCGGTCACCGCGCTGCGCCCGGCTGAATAGACGATCGCGTCGGCGGGGTCGTCCACCGGCTGACAGGCCGGCGCCGAGAGATCAATGCAGATCACGTCGGCCGCCTTGCCGGCCGTGAGCGAGCCGATCTCATGACCGAGCCCGAGCGCCTGCGCGCCACCGAGCGTCGTCATGCGCAGCGAATCGGGCGCGCCGAGCGCCTGCGGGTTGTGGGTCGAAAGGCTCGCGAGCAGGCAGGCGGCACGCGCTTCGGCAAGGAG
>Ga0073904_10000947_pt1 | contig 21372 bp, 21 predicted proteins | sample KloWWTrecipitate_FD_66668 | JGI IMG/M metagenome (GOLD analysis project Ga0073904, IMG submission 66668) | Active sludge microbial communities from Klosterneuburg, Austria, studying microevolution and ecology of nitrifiers - Klosterneuburg... | ecosystem: Engineered > WWTP > Aerobic digester >... | reverse complement strand
ACTTGGAAATCGTCGGCTGCAAATCGGCCGCAGCGGTCCATTTTTCACCGTCTTTTTGCCCCATAGCCGGGCTATGGGGCTGCAAATCCGGCAAAAACTGTCCTCGCTGGGGCCTATTTTAGCTTTCGACGTTCCAAGTCCGACAGCCTCCTAGGCAAAATTACCCGCCTGGCGACTTGCCTCCGTAGGGACATCGGCCTCTGCACACAGTGTGGCGCCTGGGATGGGCCCCCTCTCCCGCGAGGGGAGAGGGAGTGCCAGGCCACACTCTCCGCCAACCCCCCTGTGCCAATATGACCTGCGCCACCTTCCTCCGAAAGATTAGTGAGTAAAGAGGCAGGTATGACCACCAACCAGCAGATCAAGGCCCCCATGCACGCACCGAAGGTTTCACCTGATTCAGGCGCATTGCAAGGAGCCCGTAGGGCGACTGAAGATGCGCCTGAATCGGCCCCAGCGATTCCCCCGCTCGCCAGCGATACCGAAGTGGTGCCCCGTGCCCGTCGGCGCACCTTCACCAAGGCCGACAAGCGCCGCATTTTGCACGAGGCTGACCAATGCACCAAGCCCGGTCAACTGGGTGCCTTGATGCGCCGCGAGGCCGTGTACTCCTCCTCCTTGAGCACCTGGCGCCGCCAGCTTGAGGCCGCCGACCTCCAAGCCCTGGCACCCAAGAAGCGTGGCCCCAAGGCCGATCCTGCTCGCATTGACGCACAGCAGATTGCGCAGTTGACCCGCGAGCGAGACAAACTGCTCATCGAGCTCAGCAAGGCCAATCTCGTCATCGAAGTCCAAAAAAAAGTTACCGCTCTGCTGGACTTGCTGGCAGCCGACAACAAGCGCGCGAGCACCTGATGGCAGCCTCACAGGAACTCACCCCCTCGCTCGGCTCAGGTGCCGCTTGCCGTGCCATGGGGTTGCCCCGTGGTGTGCCTGCTCGCCAGCGGGTACGACTTGGCCGCAGGGCCCTGATGGGCCCACCAGCACCACAAGCGCCTCGCTCTTGCCCGCCCCGGGCCTTGGATGCCAAGGAGCGCTCGCTGCTGCTAAGCCTCAACAGCGAGCGCTTTGCCGACACCGCACCAGCGGCCATACACGCCACACTGCTGGGCGAGGGCGTCTATGTTGGGTCTGTGCGCACCATGTATCGCGTGCTGGCTCAAAGCGGGGGCTGTCGCGAGCGACGCAACCAACTCACCCACCCGGCCTACACCAAGCCCGAGTTACTGGCAGTGGCGCCCAACCAGGTTTGGTCCTGGGACATCACTAAACTCAAAGGGCCGGCCAAGTGGACGTGCTTCCATCTCTACGTGATTCTGGACATCTTCAGCCGCTTTGTCGTGGGCTGGATGCTGGCGCCACGCGAGAGTGCCGAGCTGGCTCAGCAGCTCATCGCCGAGACTGTCTCACGCCATGACGTGGAGCCCGGCATGCTGACCTTGCACGCCGATCGAGGCGCCGCCATGCGCTCCAAACCGGTGGCCAGCTTGCTGGTCGATCTGGATGTGGCCAAGAGCCACAGCCGCCCTCACGTATCGGACGACAACCCGTACTCGGAGTCGCAGTTCAAGACCATGAAATACCGGCCCGAGTTCCCTGCGCGCTTTGGTTGCATCGAGGACGCCCGAGCCCATTGCCAAACCTTCTTCGCTTGGTACAACGACCAGCATTGCCACAGCGGCATCGGTCACATGACGCCCCACAGCGTGCATTACGGCTTGGCGGCCGACATGCGCATCATCCGCCAGGCCACCCTTGACGCAGCCTTCATGGCCCACCCCCATCGATTCAACAAACCGCCTCAACTGGCACCCATGCCAACAGCCGCATGGATCAACCCACCATCACAGAACCAATCGATCAGACCACACGACAATCGAACACTAAATTAATGTCCCCGGGTGACGCAAAGTCATTGACACATTCCGAACCCTGTGAGGTATGTTCTCTATCAGGCAAAATCAGGCTCTAACGCTTGCTGCAAAAGCGGTAGCAGCTATTTTTTTAGGTAGTTTGTAGAACAATAGAACGGTACGGCAGGATGACCGCCACTTCCATTCATCGCATGTAACGGTTCTTCTGTAGGGCCCCATCCGTCGCTGACGCGTCCAGGGTTACCTCCGACAACGGGTACCCGCTGTGCCAATTTTCTGAGATCACCATTCATGCCCAACATCACGATCGACAACCGCGAATACGACCTCGATTCCCTCTCCCAAGAGGCCAAACAACAGTTGGAGATGCTCGTCGCCTGCGAGAACAGGCTGCGCGAGTTGCAGCGCGACACCCTGATCACCCAGACCGCCCGCAACGCCTACGCGGCGCAGCTCAAATCCTTGCTGCCCACGCCGCTCGAAACCGCGCTGGCGCAGGGCGAGACGCTGAAGTTCTCTTGAAGCTGCACCGCGTATGAAACCCCCGGTCCGCATTCCCGGCCTGCCGGAGCACCACACCCTCGTGGGCGCAGGCAACCCTGTGATGGGGTTGCAGGCACCAACCCCCGCGTTGCCGGACATTCTCGGTACCCGCGCCGTATGGCTTGCCCCCGATGCCTGCCTGGTGCGCAGCCACTTGCCGCCGCCTGCCACCGAGCCCGTGGTGGTGCAGGTGGTGGGCGTGGCCGATTACGGCGATTGGGCTGGGGCGGTGCTGCTGCTAGGCTGACAGTCAGCGTTCCACGCGGGCCCCATGGCCGATCGCCATCATCTCCCCGGTGGTATGCCCGTTGGAAGCGGTCGATGGTGCAGAGCACCGCGGTTTCAGCAACCTACCCGCCCCGGGTTTGACCTGGGCGGGTTGGAGTTGTGGCGTGCCATCCGTTCTCAAAAACCCCCATCGCTGGCCCAAGGGGCGTGGGCGGCTTGAAGCGCGCCTGCCGCGTCGCGGTACACGGGGCAGTACAGGGTGGCGCTGTGGGCCAGCGTGTGCACGGTGATCAGAATGCATTCCCGGCGGCCGTCGGGCCGCAGGGCGGGCTTGGCATTGTCCGGGTATTGCAGGGGGGGGTCTGCGGGCACCAGGGCATGGCAGGCGTGCACCGCGATCTTGCACGGGCCGATCTGTTTGCGCAGCGCCTTGCCTTCTTCGCTCGCCGGGTCCAGTGTGCGGCGGATAAACGGGATGAGCTGGTCCGCGCTGGCCTGGTTGGCGTGAAATGTGGCCATGGCCTGCGTGCCAACCCGCGCAATCTTGCTGCTGGCGGCATCGTCGCCTTGGGCGGGGCGCCCCACAAAAAACAGCTGTGGGGGCAAGTCTCCTTGCGAAGTCAGCATGCCGATGGCGATGCGGCGGCAGTGTTCGTAGGCGCTGCGTACCAGGGCGGTGGAGGGTGGGGTGGTTGTGTTGCTCATGGATTGCAATGGTTTGGCACGATTTTCAATGATGGCTTGCCTGCCTGCCGGGCGCCTTGGAGGCTGTCGGACTTGGGGCGTCGAAAGTGAGAATCGGCCCCAGCGAGACCAGTTTTTGCCGAATTTGCAGCCCCATAGCCCGGCTATGGGGCAAAAAGATGGTGTTCTCGAAGAGCGGCGAAGCCAAAAATGGGCCGCTGCGGTCGATTTGTAGCCGACGATTCCCAAGTCCGACAGGCTCCTTGCCTCGTGGATCGCGTGGGCGCAGCGTAACCTGAAAATACCTGGGCGGCGCCTTCGGGTTGCTGCACCGCATTCTGCCGAAGGAATAGAGGTTAAATATGGCTTTTAGCATTGCATATAAAGCGCATACAGCTATTAATAATATAGCAAATATCCGCCGTAGAGAGCACATCTTGCAGTATCAAAATGTAAGACAAATTTGATCTTGATCAAAGCCTGGGGGTCGTGGGCAAACGACCATGGTTAAACACCGTGTCTTTTCCAGGTGCTCCATTGCCATGGTGCTGGCCTGGGGATGGGGTGGCGTAGTCCGTTATTCAACGATTCGTTCGAGGAGAAGTGGTATGCATCAAAGACTGTTTCGATGGCTGGTGGGCCTGTGTTACGTGGTCGCGACAGCTCTGCCCGTGCATGCGGCCACGCTGGCCATTGCTCCCACGGGCGCGCTGCCCGCAATGTCTAACGTGCCAGTCACCTTGCGCGTGGCAGACACGGGTGGCAAGGGTGTAGAGAGCTTTCAGGTACACGTGAATGGGGTGGATGCGACAGGGCTATTCCTTTCGGCAGGAAGCCTGGTGGCAGATTCCCCCACTTCGGCAACCTTGCGCGTGGAGTACTTGTTTGGGCCTGGAACCTACGACGTGCAGGCGTCCATCAAGATGGTGGGTGAGAACATCGTGCGTTCCAGCGCGCAGTTCACGGTGCCCGGAGATGACCAGGAGGCCCGCAAAAACACGCTGCTTGGGCAGGTGCAGCAGTATGTCAACCGCTTTGATGCCTATGATTTCAACCGCTGGCTGCGCATTGGCGACATGGCGGCTTTCCGCACGCGCACGCAGGATGCGGCTTTTCAGGTGTATGTCGATCCAGGCTATCTGAGCAGCGACGGGGCGGCTGCGGCGTATGTCGATCTTTACCAGTGGAAGATGTTCTGGACCGTGTACGAACAGGACATGATTCTGCCGCAGGAGCCGCAGGGCGTGGATTCGAACACGCTGTGGCACGAGATGATTCATGCCGTCTCGCATGGTGCTACGGTCAATGGTCGGCCGGGTGTCTTTACCGGGCAGTACAGCGATGCACAGCTGGACCATATCCATATTGGCTATGCCGAGTCCTGCGCACAGGCACGGCCGCTTCTGGCGGCGTTTGAGATGGTGGCAAAGCGCCACGGCATCGGCGCTCCTACGGCAGTGCAGGCCGCAGAGGGGCGCGCGCAATGGAAGAAGTTTGTGAAGGCGCGCAACCTGTCGTCGTATGCAGAGCTGGGGGCCATTTCGGCCACCCAGATTGCCGAGCTCCAGACGCTGATCGGATTTACCTGCGATGTGGGCACCATCATGGCGGGGTATATCGGCATGGGCTATTCGCCGAGCTACTTCAAGGACATCATCGTCACTATCGTCAGCCCGGCTACGGGCATCGAGACCAACGACAACCAGGTGCCTGTCCAGGCCGAGGTGACGATCAATGAGCCCGGCCTGACGGCCACGGCTGCGGGCTTTCTGGTCAACAGCAGTTTCCAGCTTGCCACGCTCAATGGAAATGCTTTCAGTACGACGGCCGTTCTCAAGACGGGTGACAACCTGATCTATGGTGCAGTGCAAGGCAGCGACGGGAACCTGTATGCCAGTGCGCCCGTGGCCGTGAAAAGCAATGCCCTGAACAATCGATACCACGTGCGCATTGCCTGGGACAAGGACGATACCGATATCGATCTGCACTTTAGCTGGAGCAATGGTTCGACGTGTTATTACTCCAACAAGACTCCGCTGTGGGGGAGCAGTGCTGCCACGTCACCTAAGCTGGATGTGGATGACACCAATGGTTTCGGGCCCGAAAACATCACCATCGACGCGTTGCCAGGATCTGGTACCTACCGTATCTATGTCCATTACTTCTCGGACCATGGCAATGGCGGAACAACCGTTTCGGCCTCGATTCTGGAGAATGGGGTTCCGCTCATGAATGACGCCAGGTACATGACCGATGGGGGCGCTGACTGGACGCTTTTGGAGTTCACGATTCCCTGACGGTCTGTAGCCCGATGGGGGCTTTCGCTGCCGGCACGCGCTGGATCGTTGCCGGTATTTTGAACAAGGTTTGACAACGGCCCCCGGCGCTGTCGGGGGCCGTTGTCGTTGATCAGAAATCGCTTGTCGACCGCTGCGCAGAACCCTATAGTTCGTCGTACGCAAGGTCCTGGCTTGAAGGCACCTGCATACCGCTGTAAGGGGTCAAGATGTCTCAGGTGCCTGTCTCTAATGCAATAGCGGCTGCAAAGCCCGTGGCGCCTTTTCCGGCGCAAGAATCTCCCTCAAGCGCTGGTGCACTGAACATTGCAGCCGCAGTGGGTGTCGCTGCGGTGCTCAGTGCCTGCGGGGGTGGCTCGGATGTGCCCGCCTCGTTGTTGAACCCAGTCGATGCCCGTTCGCAGCCCGATTTTCTCGCGCACAGTGGCAGCCGTGTTTTGGCGGCCAGGCGTGCGGTTGTCTCGCCTACGCCGACGGCCCTGTTTGATTGGGCAGAGCGGCAGTTTCCTGCGCTGTTCAATGCGCACCCGTCCGACCAGAGTGCGCAAGGGTTGGTTTACCGCTTCTACCCGAACACAGGCAATTACCTCGGCGTGCTGGATGGGCGGGTGCTGGTGCTTGGCCCGGACACGGGGGGTCAGGTGGTGGATGTGGGTTCCTTGCAGAGTTTTGCCGATGCGGTGATGGTCGGCGGCGGGCCCCAGCCGCAATCGGATACTGATGCCGCTCGGTTTTTGCTGCATGCGCAGTTTTCGGCCTCTGAGCCAGAGATTGCCGATGTGCGCGCGCGCGGCTACAGCGCCTGGCTCGATGCGCAATTTGCCATGCCGCTGGGCCAGTCGGGCTGGGACTGGATGGTGGCCAAGGGCTATTCCGCCATCGATACCAATGAGTATTTCTTTGCCAATGGCGTCTTCCGTTACATGGTCTGGTACCACCTGACGCAGTCGCCCGATACGGTGCGAAAACGCTGGGCGCTGGCGCTGTCCGAGGTGTTTGTCGTGTCCTGGCGCGGCATCAAGGATGTGATGAACTGGGATGCGTTCGGCATGGCGGCCTACTGGGATCTGTTGTGCCAGCATGCTTTTGGCAACTACCGCGACCTGCTGGAAGCGCTCACGCTCAACCCGGCGATGGGTGCCTTCTTGAGCACGCGGGGCAATGCCAGGGAAGACCCTGCCACGGGGCGGTTGCCCGACGAAAACTACGCCCGCGAGGTGATGCAGCTTTTTTCTGTGGGCCTTCACCACCTGAACATGGATGGCACGCCCCGGCTTGACGCCCGGGGGCAGCCGATCGAAACCTATTCGGCCGACGATGTGAGTAACCTGGCGCGCGTTTTTACCGGGTACAACCATGACTATTCCCATGGCTGGTTCAACAGCCCCAAGCCCCCGCATCTGCGCGTAGTCAACTTGCCAGCGGCCCGTGGCCGCATGGTGTTCGACCCCAACCAGCACTCTGCGCTGGAAAAGCGTTTTCTGGGTGTGGTGATCCCGGCCGGAACATCGGGCCCTGAGTCGCTGCGTATTGCACTCGATACCCTGGCCAATCACGCCAACGTCGCGCCGTTCCTGTCGCGCCAGTTGATCCAGCGGCTGGTCACCAGCAACCCCAGCCCGGCCTATGTGCAGCGTGTGGCGCAGGTGTTCAACAACAACGGGTCGGGGGTGCGCGGCGACCTCAAGGCGGTGCTGCGCGCCATCTTGCTCGACGACGAGGCCCGGGGCGCTGCCAGCCTGGAATCGACGAGCTTTGGCAAGCTGCGCGAACCGATGCTGCGGGTGGCGCAATGGGCGCGCACCTTCAAGATGCGTTCGCTGCGCGGTACCTGGAAGATGGCGCTGGACGGCTGGTCGTCCAGCAACGACATCAACCAGTATCCGCTCGATCCTCCATCGGTCTTCAGCTACTACCGCCCTGGGTATGTGCCGCCGGGGACGGCGCTGGCAACGGTCGGTGCGACGGCACCCGAGTTTCAGATTGTCAACGAGAGCACGGTGGCGGCATGGGCCAATCTGGTGCAAGGGTTTGCCATGAACGGCTTTTGGGTCAACGCACCCGACCAGACCGGCAACCCGGGCGGACCGTCGCCCACCGATGGCTTTGACTTGGCGCCGGACTACAGCGCCGAGAAGGCCTTGGTGGGCGACACGGTGGCCTTGGTCAACCGGTTGAACCTGTTGCTGTGTGCGGGGCAGTTGTCGGCAGCCACCGTGCAGATCATCGTGAACGGCCTTCGTGCGGACAACATCCGTGCGGATGCACCCGACCCGTTCAAGCAGACCCATGTGGCGCGGGCCGTTCTGTTTGTGATGTGTGCCGCCGAGTACCTGGTTCAACGCTGAGTAAGGAGACCGACATGCATCTGCTTGACATTGAAAACCACGCCCGGCGTGCGTTCTTGCGGCGGGCTTCCCAGTTGGCGCTTGCAGGTGTTGCTACTCCGATGGCGGTCAATCTGGCGGCGCTGGGCGAGGCCGCAGCCTTTGAAGCAACCGATTACAAGGCGCTGGTTTGCGTGTTTTTGTATGGTGGCAATGATTACGCCAATACCGTGGTGAGTTACGACGAGGCGCGCCATGCAACTTATGCCCAATTACGGGGGGGCGCCACGGGTACGAGCCTGGTGATACCGCGCGCCAGCCTTTCAGCGAATGAACTCAAGCCCACAATGGCGCTGCCGGGCGGTGTGCAGTATGCGTTGGCGCCGGAGATGACCGATATGGCGCGCATCTTCAATGAAGGGCGCATGGCGGTGCAGCTCAACGTGGGGCCGTTGGTCCACCCGTTGACGCGTAGGCAATACGATGCCCGTGTGCTGCCTCAGCCGCCCAAGCTGTTTTCGCACAACGACCAGCAATCGGTGTGGCAAGCACAAGGTGCTGAAGGTTCAACGCGGGGGTGGGGTGGCAATATTGGTGATTTGGCGCTATCGGCCAATGGCAACGCCATGTTCACCTGTATCTCGGTGTCAGGAAATGCGGTTTTTCTGTCGGGGCGCAACGCGTTGCAGTTCCAGTGCAGCAAGGCGGGGGCTGTAGCCTTCGAATCGGTGCGTGGTAACGATTGGGGCAACTTTCTCTACGAGCCTGCGATGCGTGACGCATTCAGCCAGCTTATCCAGAGCCCGCAACGCCATGTGTTGGGTGAGGAGTACAACAAAATCACGCGCCGCAGCATGGTTGCGGAGTCCCAGATTACCAGTGCGCTCTCTGGCGTCACGCTCGGTACGCCGTTTCCAGCTAGCAACTCGCTGGCGGATCAGCTCAAGATCGTGGCCCGGCTGATTGGCGGGCGCGCCAGTTTGGGCGCGCGGCGACAGGTGTTCATGGTGTCGCTCGATGGTTTTGATGTGCACGACGCCATGGCGTTGCGCCAGCCGGTTTTGCTGAAAAAACTCAGTGATGCGCTTGGCGCATTTGATGCTTCCTTGCAGCAGTTGGGCGTGTCGGACAAGGTGACCACGTTCACCGCTTCGGACTTCGGCCGCACCCTGAGCCTGAACGGGGATGGCACCGACCACGGTTGGGGTGGTCACCAGTTCGTGATGGGCGGCAGTGTGCTGGGCAAAGCCTTCTATGGCGCGGTGCCGCCCTTGTCCACCAGCAACACCGATGCGCCGCAGGACCAGTGGCATGTCGGGCAGGGCCGTTTGCTGCCCAGTACTTCGGTCGATCAGTTTGCGGCCACGCTGGCACGCTGGTTTGGTGTAGCAGAAAACGAGTTGTATGGCGTGTTGCCTAACCTGGGTCATTTCGGCGACCGTGCGGGCCGGTCAGATTACCCGGTGAATCTCGGTTTCATGACGGCCTGAACGGGCGCCCGGTTAAGCGTACGACCGCGGTCGTGCGCAAGGCTGTGCAGGGCAGGGCAGCACTGGATGGCAGAGGCCATGACCGGGCAGGCTTCTCTTGCATCAGGGAATGCACCGCGCTTGTTTTTTGAGCGATGCGAGACTGCCAAGGTTGGTCATGTCCCCACCAGGCATACCCGCCATCAGCTGTCCGGTGGTGGTGTCGGCGATCAATGCATAGCCGTTCCCATTGCTGCGGTAGTCGCGCAGGTAGTAGCCAAACAGGCTTTGCGAAATTCGCCGCTGCCTGAACGCAGACTGGTCGAAGATGCTGCTGAATTGTGTTTCTGCCCAGTTGTAAAGGCAGTCTGTCTCCGCATAGGTGTCATAGGGGAACCGGGCCCATACAGAGGCCCCGGCCGGGGTTGCCGCGTGCACGGCCCCACCGGCTTCTGAGGTCAGGCTGAAGGGCGCGTTGGCACTGGTGTTGACATTGCTGGTGCACGCTGTGCCGATGCCTGTGTTGTAAACAGGCGTGGCACTGCGCGGCAGAGCGGTACCGTTGTTTCCGAAGGGGCCGTTCCAGGTGACGCCAAAATACGGCAGTTGGCTGCAGGGCACGCCATTGTCTGCGCCATTGCCTCCGTAATATTCAACGGTGGCCACTGTCTCGCCATTGAGTCCGCCATAGCCCACCCGCCCTTCGGAGTCTTTCAGTTCGATCACACCAATCAGCGTTTCTTCGCCGGTCGTGTAGTCAATGACCCAGCCGCCCCATTGCGGATTGGTGCGTGCAGGGTTGGCACCCATTTGCCATACCCGCAGTTTGTATTCGTGCCCTGCTTTCCAGGCGAATGGCAAGATGCAACTGGTACCGGTGCCTTCGTGCCCAAAGCGCACACAGTTGCTTGCCACTGGTATGGCACTTTGTCTTCCTGCTACGTCCCAGATGGAAAAAATGGCTTTTTTGCCCTCGGTACGGTCTTGCTGCAAGCCCATGTAGCCTCCGGTGGCGGCCTGAAACTGAAAATAGAACTGCGCATAGAACCCCATCTTGCTGACGTCAGGTTCCTTGTGCCAACGCAGGTGCATGTCGTAGTTGTAAAAGCCCTCTGCTGGCGATTGCGCCATCTGGATACGCACATTTTGGGTGTGGGTGGGCAGCACGATGGCGTGGGCGACGCTGTTGACGATGAGAAGCACAAAGGCGCACAGTGACCTGAACATGGGGTGTTTCTTTGGTAGGTAGGGAGCAGATTCCAATGGGTGGCAAAGGGGGCGGATCGCCCCCGGTGCCTTGTCAAGGGCACGCAGCCAGCGGTGCAAAGCTGCTCGCCGTGCCCAGGTCGACCAGCCCGGTGGCCACACTCACAAAATACATGTGCTGGTCATCGCTGGAGAAGCCAAAGTAGCTTTGGGTCTGGTTGTAATAGCGGAAGGTGTAGGGCGTGGCCTGCTGGGTTGCCGGGTTGCGCGGCGCTACAAATTCGGGCAGTTGGCGTTCGACCCAGTTGAACAAGCATGCCTGGCGTGTGGGTGGTGTCCAGGCTACGTTGTCGCTGGGCGATCGCTTGCCGGTCAGGGTGGCGGTGGCCAGAGCCGCGCTCTGCAGATGGCTTGCGCCGGGTTCGGTGGCGAACGTTGTGTTCAGCGCATACAGGGTAAAAACATAGCGGTGGTTGGGCGTGGGGGGGCACGGCCCACCGTACCCGGCGCTGCCGAAGTCATTGGCCGCCTGCCTGAAATTTGCACTTGCAGCCGCATTGGCGGCCAGCGCCGTGGTTGTGGGTGCAATGTTCCAGGCTTTCCAGTGCAGCCAGTTGCCACCATCGGGGTCGCTGACCGTAATGGCCAGGCTTTGGGTGCCCGCTGGCACTTGCGAAAATACCAGGGGGGGCGATTGGTTGGCACCATTGCATTGGCCGCTAAGGCTGTAGGTAAACGCATTGGGAATGGTTGCCCCATCCTCAAAAGCCGGGGACGACAGTGTCATGGCATAGGCGGCTCCCGTGGGGGCAAGAGAGCAGGCGAGAAGGCCGCAAAGAAGGGTGTGGCGCATGGAATAGCTCTGGAGTGAAGAGTGTTGCGATCGTATACGGCAATACGCCTCGGGTACGGAGGTATTAGGGAAAACGCCCGCCTGTAGGCCGCAGGGTGTGGCTGCTGGGTGGTGTCCTGCGTTGCACAATAGCGGCTCCTGGGCCATGCCCATTCATTCTAGGGAGATATTCATGGGTGCAAAAATTACGCTGGCTGCCGCCCTGCTGGCAGGGGTGGCATGGGCTGCGAATGCAGGGGAACCCGCGGTTTTTGACGTTGCCACGTCGCAATTGCGCATGCCGGTGCTGCAAATCGACCAAACCACGCGCTTTCGTGATGTGGTGATCCAGTTGATCAACCCGGGTCAGTTGGTGTTGGATGATCCTGCCGTGGGCTCCGAAATCAGCTTCTCCACAACGGGCAATGTGCTGCGTTTGCCGCAGCTCAGCCTGGGTGGGGCCCTGTACCCGCGTGTCAGCCTGGCCAACCCGGGGTTTGTGCTGGTGAGTTTTGGCGAGATTGTGGTGGACGCGGGCCAGCAGGGTCAGTACCAGTTGGATATTCAGGTGACTGCGGCAGGTGTGAGTGTGCCACCCATCACGATTGCCAATGTACCCAAGCCCGCCAATCAGGACCAGTTTTGCAATGACCCGGCCCTGCGCGAGACCATCACGCAAAATGCGGGAGGCTCTGCGGGCACCTGGACCATGACGGGCTGCAGTTTCAATGGCAGTAGTGGTCGCATCGACATGGTGCTCAATGTGTCGGGGTTCGCGCTGCCCTATAGCGCTACGTATACCTACCATTGAGGGGTGTGGTTCGTGGGGGATGTCCGGCGTTCTGCAGTTCCTGAAAATATCATCAAAAATGGCCTCAAGCGCTTTTTGGGTAAGCGGTTCTAGCTATGTTTAGCGTAGCGCCTGGGCGGTGTGGTGTTTGCAACGTTTGCCGATGTTGGGCCCTGAGTTGTTGAAGCGCACCCTATCGCCATCGGTGCTTGCGCCGTCTTCTGTGCCCCGGCCCGCACCGACAAGGGATGCCATGCTCTGGCCTATCGAGGGCCTGCGGGGGCTGGCAGCCTTGATGGTGATGTGGTGGCACTTCCGGCATTGGGTGACGTCCGAACGTGCCCCGGATGCTTTTGGGTACACCGGGGTGGACCTGTTCTTTGTGCTCAGCGGTTTTGTTTTTGCGCCCTATGTCTTTGGCAAGCCGCTGGCGCTGCGGTCGTTTGCAGTGCGGCGCGTGCTGCGCATTTACCCTTTGTACCTTGTGAGTTTGCTGCTGTACATGGTGCTGCGTCAGGTGCAGGGCGCCGATCCGTGGCGCTATGTCTGGCAGCACGTGCTGATGGCGCACACCCTGGTGTCGCAGGACATTGCCGCCTATTACAACGGTGCGTTCTGGAGCCTGCCGGTCGAGGTGGAGTTTTATGCCCTGGTGCCCCTGTTGGCGTGGCTGGTAGCACGGGGGCGCTGGTGGTTTGGCGTGGTGTTGGCTGGGGCCTTGCTGTTGCACCAGGCGCTGGCGTTGTGGGCGGTACCGGGCCAGGTGCCTATGCCCTGGGTGGTGGCTACCGTGCACTGGCCCGGCCTGTGGGGCGAGTTTTTGCTGGGTTGCCTGGCATGGCGTGTCGCTCGCATGCCGGGCATGCGCCGCTGGGTGCCCTGGGTGCTGGGCTTGGCGGGCGTGCTGTGGCTGTCGGGTGCCATGGTGTGGGTGGCTGTCGGCGATGCCGGGGTGATGGCCCACCCGCTGCTGCGCGGCAATATGGGCTATTGGGCTGCGCTGGCCTACGCGCTGGTGCTGTGTGTGGTGGGCGCACGTATGGCCCAGGTCAGCAATGCCGCTCACACAAGCGCCGGGCACGGGCGCTGGCTGGTGCGTTTGTCATTGTTCGGGGGGCAGTTGAGCTATGGGGTGTACCTGTTGCACAACGCGGGGCAAGAGTTGTCGGGTCTTTTGTGGCCTGCGCTTGCGGGCTGGACCCGGGTGGCCGCGGCCACTGCCTTGACAGTGGCCGCGGCCTGGCTGTTGCACCACGCGGTAGAGGCTCCCGCGCGGGCCTGGGGGCGCAGATAGCGCCGTTGCGCGGGTGGGTTTGCTAGCGTGGCTTTGTCTGCTTCCACCAGTTGGGCGTGGCAGAGAGCACTTCTCCCGATGCATGCAACTGGTTGGCCAGTTCGAGGGCGGCATTGCCCGGTGTGCTGGCCAGCAGGTACCAGTTTCCGGTGATGTTCAGCCGTTGTGAGACGGACAATCCCTTGCTTGTGGCCCAGGCGCGGGCCTGGGTATCGGTCCATTCGGGGTTGAGTTTGACCAGCACTCCGCCAGGCAGTGTCATCAGCCGCCCTGCGGGGGAGTTACCTTCTCGGTAAACAGGGGTGGCCTGGCTGCTCGCGGCGCGAGTGAGGGGCTGGTTGGCGTGCTGCAGCGTTACCTGTGGGGGAGTGGTCTGGGTTGTGCGTGCCTGGGAGGCTGCCGCGCTGTCTGCAGGGGTGATGACCGCTACCCAGCGCGAATCCAGCGTGATGGTGCGCTGGGTTGTGCCGTCATGGTAGTAGGCTGCGGCCGCGCAGGCACCTGTGCTGCCCAGCAGGGCCAGCAAGGCAACGGCGGCGCGGGTGCGCAGGGTCAGGGGGGGCGGGGTGCGGTGGTTCATGGGAATGCCTTTGCGGGTTGCATTTTCAGTAGCCATAAGCCTTGATGCTCCAGGCGCTGATGCGGCCTGTGTCGCCACTTTTGCCGTCGCGCACGCTCAGGGTCCAGGTGCCTTCGGCTGCCTCGCCCATGAGTCGCACGATGCCAAAGGTAAAGCCTGCAGAAAGCGCCGAGCCGCAGCCCACGGCCGAGCCTTGATCGTCCTTGCAATCGTGTACCACTGACAGGGTGCTGGAGGTGCCCGACGGGCTGGTGAGCTGGATGTCCAGGTCGCCCACGTTGGCATGGTCCGATGTGATGCTGAGTTCGACAAACTCCAGTTTGTTGATGCCACTGCCTTGCAGCGTCAGTGTGCTGTTGACAGCGACGCTGTTGTCGCTAATGGCCAGCGCCTGGGGCATGCTTGCGGCCTTGAGGGCTGTTTTTTGAGTGGGAAGGGGAAGCCAGCCCGTGGCCGCCTGGATGGCTGCCAGGGCATCAATGGCACCGAATCCGTATTCATGGTTGATGGGTCGGCCTGCACCGTTGTTTGTCCAGCCGGGGTTGGTGGGGTCGGTCTTGCGGGCTGTTTGTGCGAGGATGGCGCGCACATCCCGCCAGGTGAGGGCCGGGTTAGTCTCTAGCAGCAGGGCGACTACGCCTGCTGCCTGGGGCGTTGCGGCCGATGTGCCGTTCATGCAACGGGTGTAGTCGGTGATGCCGGGGTAGTCCTCTGACTTGTTTCCGTCGTTGTAGCCGTCGGCGCCGCTGACATCGGTGGTAGTGGTGGTCTGGCTGGAACAGAACTCGCCGCCATAGGCCGCTATCACTACGTTCGAGCCGGGCTCGGAGTACGAGGATCGCTGTCCTTGGTTGTTAAGGGCGCCTATGGCAAGCACGCCGTGAAAATTGGCTTGTCCATCGTAGTCGGAACGGTCATCCGGTGCACCATTGCCTGCCGCCCAGGTGTAAATGGCACCTTTGCCACCTCGGCCCGTGGTGATGCCGGTGGTGATGGCGTCACGCCAGACCTCATCCGAGGGGGCTATCATGCCGGTGCTGTCGGCGGCGCCATAGCTGTTGGTGTAGATGTGGTTGTCGGCCAGGTCCTTGGTGACGGCATCTGCACCAAAGCTGCCGGTGGTGGCGGACAGCAGGTTGTAGCCGACCAGTCGGGCATTGAAGGCTACGCCGGTGACGCCTTTGTTGTTGTTGCCAATGGCGGCAGCCAGGCCGCCGCAACTGGTGCCATGTGAACTGGAGGACGATGAGGGGTCACCATAGCGGTTGGTGCGGAAGTCCCAGCTTTTGCCAGGGACGACGTTCAGGTCTTCGTGGTGAATGTCCAGGCCGTCGTCTACTACAGCGATCTGGATGCCCGTACCGGTAGCCAGTTGCCATGCTTTGCCGATGTTGAGGTCTTCGCCTGTCTTGGCTGCGTAGCCTCCCGCGCCGCTCTGGCCGGTGTTGTGCAGGTGCCATTGGCTGGTGAAAAAGGGGTCATTGGGGGTGAGTGCGCCCAATGCAGACCACCCCCCCACGCTGACGAGGCCGGCGACGCTGATCACCACGTCGTAGAACGACTGGTTGCCCACAGTGAGTGTGGCAATGGTGACTTGCCCGTTGGCGGGGTTGTAGCTGTCGTAGGTGCGATGTGGGCCTGTGGCGCTGAAGCCGAGGAGGTCACCGACGGTGACCACCACGCTGGTGTACTGCGTGTCGTCGAGCACCAGGCTCCCGATGCGGACTTCGGCGGGGTGGGCGGGATCCCATGTAGTAGGAGCGCTCAGTGCTGCACCCGAGGTTGCCAACAGAGCGGCCATCAGCGTGCGGCGTAGTCTGTATCGCTGACCAGGGTATGTCATGGAAGCCTTTTTGCGGGAGTGGCAATGTCGCAATGCAGGGCGGGGAACGATGGTGACTGTCCGTGCGCCGTTTGCATTATGGCGCGTGGCTGGTTTTCTGGTCGGCATTGCTGGGACGGTGGATTCAGGGGGTGGCCTATCATCCTGCGATGGCCGATTTGCAGCGCATCACCACCGAGTACATTGACATAGAGGACCGTATCAGGCTTGCAGGGCCGTTGGTGTCCCAGGCGATCGTGGCGCTGTGGCTGACGCAGCGCCTGCTGAACCGGCTGGTCCCGCACTTGCTGGGCTGGCTGGAGCAGCAGTCAGGCCAGGGGGCAATGGGCGAGGTGTTTCAGGGGTTTGCGCTACAGGCGGCTATGGCGACGCTGGAACACCTGCCAGCGGTGCAAAGCCCGCCACAATCGCAGGCCATGCTCGTGCATACCGTGAATCTGGTGGCAACAGAAGAGACGGTGCAGCTGACGTTTTGTTGCGTGGGTGCCGCACCGGCTTCGGATTCCAGCGACGCCATGGTGCTCATCTTGCGCGCCCAGTCCCTGCGGCAGTGGCTGGGCATTTTGTACGACCAGTACTGTGCGGCGCAATGGCCCCTGACGACCTGGCCTGATTGGGTAACTGAGGCCCCCAAGGCTGGAGGGCAGTTGCCGCAAGCATTGTTACATTAGTTTGTCACACTGCGAGTGTAGACTGTTGCTGGATGTAATAAGCCATGCAGTGTGTATGGTGTTGGGTTATCTTTCAAAGTTTCAGGGTTGATATGCGTCAATCCAACATTGAAAGAGGCGCGTTTGCATGCCTGAAGTGTCGGGTTCCGAGTCGGTGTTTTCGCTGCAGCCTGTCACTGTGGCTGATACGCCGTTTTTGCGCGAACTCTACCGAGAGGTGCGTCGGCCTGACCTGGCGCTCATGGGATGGCCCGAGGCGCAGGTGCAGGCATTTTGCAGTATGCAGTTCGACTTTCGGGTGGCAAGCCACGGGCAGTACCAGCCGGCGCTGACCACGTCAGTGGTGCGGGTGGCCGATGCGGCGGTGGGGCGTCTGGATGTGGTGCATGGACCCAGGCAGTGGAGGCTGGTGAATGTGGAGCTACTGACTGCTTGGCGCGGCCGAGGGCTGGGCCGGCAACTGATAGAGGGGCTGCAGCAGCATGCCGTGCAGGCGGGTGTGCCGGTAGTTCTGAAAGTGGAAGTAGGGAGCCGCGCTGCGGCGCTCTATCGCCGGTGCAGGTTTGAATCTGTGCAGAGCGATGGTTTTTTGGAACAGATGGTGTGGCGCCCTGCCACGCCACCACTACACACCATGAAGGTGGATGTTTTCAACGGGTAAGCAAGGGATCTTGCGCATGACCAAGCCGGAATTGTTTTCTTTGGACCGCCGCCGTTTTGTGCAGGTGGGGGGGGGCCGTGGCGGCGTCGGCCTGCTTGCCGAGCGGGCTGTTGGCTGCGCCTGCGCACGGGCGGGTTGGTGGTCAAGCGGTCACCGTGGGTGTGCTGTGGCCCGAGTCAAGCCAGTACCCTAATTTGGGAGCTGAACTGTTGGCTGGCATGCAGGCCTGGGCAGCACAGGGCAGCAGGGACGTGGCGCTGCGCCTGTTGCCGGTGAACTACGGCTCGCGCCCCAGCCAAGCCCGAGAGGCCGCACGGCAACTTCTGGACAGCCAGTCGGTGGATGTGCTGGCTGCTTTCGTATGCCGCAATGCCGCTGGGGAGTGGGCCTCCGAGTTGGCTGAACGCAAGGTGCCGCTGCTGGTGTGTGATGCCGGGGCCAATGCTGTGCAGCCCGGTGCACTTTCGCCCTGGGTGGTACGCCATTCGCTGGGCTACTGGCAGGCCAACTGGGCTGCCGGCCAATGGGCTGCCAGCACCCTGGGCCGCCGTGCGGTGGTGGCGGTGGGGGCGTTGGAGAGTGGGTTTGACATGTTGCCGGCCTTCATTCGGGGTTTCGAGTCGGCAGGTGGCACTGTGCAGGCGGTCCATTTCACGCACATGCCCGATGGCAGCAGTCGGTTGCCGGAACTGGAACACTTGGTACGAGCGGAGCGGCCAGACTTGGTGTTCGCTCTTGATTCCGGGCGCAATGCAGCGGCGCTGGCTACTTTGTGGGTGCAATCAGGATTGGAGGGGTGCGTGCCGTTGGTCGGCTCCGGCATGCTGGCCGAGGGTCTGAATCAAGTGCGCATGGGCGCCTGGAATGTGCTGCCTTGGTACGCAGCGCACCCCCGCCCGGCCAACGTGCAGTTTCGGGCGGCCATGGGTGCTATCAAACCGACATCCATGCATCTGCTGGGCTATGAGGTGGCGCAGCGTCTTTCCGTTGGAGTTCAGGTCAGCGGTGGAAGCGGTGGCATGGCGCTGGCAACGGCTATCGCCGCGCTCACGCTGGAAACCCCGCGTGGTTTGGTGGGTAGTGGCGTGAATGGTGATACGCAGGCATCGGCTGTTATCACCGGAGGCCCGGAGGGTGCGGGCGCGGTGGCGCTGGGGGGTGTGGATGCGCAGGCCTGCACTGGCGTGTGTAGCGCATTGGCCAGCCGGGTGACCAACACCTACCTTGCTTGAATGGCAGAAAGCACCTGAGATATGGCACAACCTTACATTGGAGAAATTCGCATGTTCGCCGGGAATTTTGCCCCGGCGGGCTGGGCGTTTTGTGAAGGGCAATTGCTCCCCATCTCCGAAAACGACACGCTGTTCAACCTGATAGGTACGACTTATGGAGGTGATGGGCAGAGCACGTTTGCGCTGCCGGACCTTCGTGGCAGAGCGCCCGTGCACCAAGGAAACGGATACATCCTGGCAGAAACGGGCGGGGTGGAGGCGGTCACGCTGACTGTCAGCCAGATAGCCGTGCACAACCATACCCTGCTCTACGGCATGGGCTCCCAGCAGTCACCAGCGGGAGGCTTGCTGGGAGTGACCCCAGCGCGGGATTTCAGGTTTTCCAGCCAGGCGGCCACGGGTAGTCTGCATGCAAACGCATTGCAGTCCGTAGGCGGCTCGCAACCTCACGAGAACCGTTCGCCGTATTTGGCGCTGAGCTACATCATTTCACTGTTCGGGATTTTCCCGTCGCCCACCTGATACCGGGAGCCAGCATGGCCGATCCATTTGTGGCTGAGATCCGCATTTTTCCTTTCAATTTTGCTCCTAAGGGGTGGATGCGGTGCGACGGACAGTTGTTGCCCATTTCGCAAAATACGGCACTTTTTTCGTTGCTGGGTACTACGTATGGCGGCGATGGTAGATCCACCTTCGCCCTGCCCAACCTCAATGGCCGGGAGGCTATCCATCATGGGCAGCGGCCGGGGCTGAGTCTGATTGATCTGGGGCAGTCGGGCGGGCAGGAGACCGTGACGCTACTGGAGTCCGAGATGCCTTCGCATACCCACCAAGTGCGAGTGGTGAATGCTGTGGGAGACAAGGACTCGCCTGCAGATGGAGTTCCAGCACAGTCCACAATTCGCTCGCCTGCATACGCTTCGACGGCGAATGCCTTGATGGCGCCGTCCACTGTGAACTCGGCTGGGAGCGCAACGCCCCACAACAACATGCCTCCCTATCTGACGCTGGGCTTCCACATTGCCCTGCAGGGTGTTTTCCCTCCCAGATCATGACTATAAACCGCAGCAGAGGAGCACACCATGGCTGAGCCTTTTCTAGCCGAGATTCGGCTGTGCAGTTTCGTGTTTGCGCCCAAGGGCTGGGCATTGTGCAATGGTCAGTTGCTGCCTATCAACCAGAATCAGGCGCTTTTTTCGCTGTTGGGAACGACCTACGGCGGTGATGGCCGAGTGAATTTTGCCTTGCCTGACCTGCGGGGGCGCAGGGCGATTCAAGAAGGCAATGGGCACGTTCTGGGCGAGCGAGGGGGTGAGGATACCCATGCCCTGTCCATTGCAGAACTGCCAGGGCACTCTCATTCCGTGCAGGCAGCGAGTACCGTGGGGGAGGTGGATTCTCCCGTCAATGGGGTTCTAGCTGCTTCTGCTGTGGATGTGCCGTATGCCGCTGCCAATGCGCCCGTTTTGGGGGGGAATGCGTCCGCCTTGGCGAATGTCGGTGGTTCGCAAGCCCATGAGAATAGGCCACCTTTTCTGGTGCTGAACTACATCATTGCATTGCAGGGGATTTTCCCCTCCGCAAACTGAAGGGGTTGGGTGTTTAGCCTGCCTGCTTTCCGAGGAGTCTTCTTCATGCCGTTGTTGCGCTGGCCTGCGGGCACATTCTGGTTCCGGGGGCTACTGGTTTTGTTGTTGTGCGGCGGCATGGCGCAGGCCGCGACCATCACAGTAGACACCGCGGGGGATGGTGCGACAGGGTGCACCTTGCGCCGTGCGGTGGAGAATGCCAACGCGGGAGCGATGCTCCATGGTGCATGTGCGTCAGGGACTGCGGGGGGCAATACCATTACCTTTGATTCTGCACTCAATGGCACGGCAATTGTCCTGAATGGTACTCTGCAGTTGACGCGATCTGTCTCCATCGCCGGTAATGGTCAAGCCAATACCTTTATTGCAGGCGGCGTAACTCCAAAGACGGGTTCCCGGGTGTTTGACGTTCCCACCGGGGTGGGCATCACGGTCAGCCTATCGGAGTTGACGGTGCGCAATGGCTGGGCGGCATCTGGGACGTCGCTGTCTAGCGCAGGCGGCCTATTTATTGCGAGTGGTGCCAACGTCAATCTGATCAATTGCACATTCGAAAACAACCATGCGGAATCCAGTGGCGGTGCTACGGAGAATCGCGGGACGCTGAGCATTTCCAACTGCATTTTCACTGGCAATACAGCTCGCGGCGAGGGTGGCAGTATTCGCAATATTGGCCTGCTGACGGTCACAGGATCGACCTTCAATGGCAATACCGCAGAGCGAGGGGGCGCGATCTGGATGAGTCACCCCAGCGCCATGGTAAATGTCAGCGGCTCCACGTTTGGCACCAATGCAGGTAGCACTACGGCGCCGGGCTTTACCGCGTACGGTGGGGCACTCATGAATGCCGACGAAAGTGGTGCCACATTGGTGCTGAGCGCCAATAGTTACACAGGAAATAATTCCGGCGGTACCGGCGATGTGGTGTGGGAGGGCAACCCGCTGGTGACGGTATTACCCACTTCAGCCATTGTGGCAGGCCAGTCGGCTGCATTGTCTGCGCAGGTGCAGGGGCCTTACTACGTGCCGAGCGGAACGATTTCGCTGTATTCGGGCGTAACGGCGGTGCCGGGATGCGTCAATGTGACTCTGTCGGCCTCCGGCCAGGCTGATTGTGTGGGCACGGGCCTTACGCTAGTGTCCTGAGTTAGAAATTCGCAAACAAAACCTCTCGATACTTGCAAGGATATCGTCGGCAGTCTTGGCCCAGACGAACGGTTTGGGATCGGCGTTGTGAAGTTCCAGATAGTCT
>Ga0073904_10000946_pt1 | contig 21383 bp, 20 predicted proteins | sample KloWWTrecipitate_FD_66668 | JGI IMG/M metagenome (GOLD analysis project Ga0073904, IMG submission 66668) | Active sludge microbial communities from Klosterneuburg, Austria, studying microevolution and ecology of nitrifiers - Klosterneuburg... | ecosystem: Engineered > WWTP > Aerobic digester >... | reverse complement strand
TTCATAATATCTTGGCCCGTAAAATGAAAATTAGCAAAATATCGTTTATTTTTTGTGTTGTAACTGGTAGTAAACCTGAAATTTCCTGTACTAGTGAGTTGATTTATATATTTCCCTTCAGAACGTAATCCTTTGTAGGCTAGCGAAAAATTAAATCTTGGAGAAGTATTCACCGCAAAAAAGGCATCCACATTTTGGCCTTTTCTCATAACTGATTTAAAATACAATTCCGTCACAGGAGTGGCTACTGAGCAATATCGAATTTGGTTGGCTTCAAGAAAACTAAAATGCTTGGCTTTAAATCCAAACTCCGGAAGAGGCGAAAAACTATTCAAACTGTATTGCAAAGTATTATAGGTTTGTCCTTCGTTAGAAAAAGGCAAAAGCCCAAAAAGGTCTTTTCGCAAATAATTATGGCTGTATTTTTTTTGAATCGTAAGCGAAGTATCGATATAAGTGGTGTCGCGCTCCAAAGTAATCACTCGATACATATCAATAGTGGCAACAGGTTTCTTCATTTTCAATGAATCATTAGCCAAACTATTATTCGGAATATTTGATATAGTACTGTTTTTCTCTTGAGAAAAAAGCAAAGTAGTACAAAATAATAAAACTACCAGAAAGGAAATTCTCATCGAGAAAGGATATAATTATAGGGAACCGTTTATTTAATCAAGGCAAAGGTAAATGAAAAAAGGTACAAATAAAAAAACACTCGAATTTATGGGAATGTTTTGGCAAATAGAAATGAAACGCACTTTTTTTATTTTGGCGTGCCCCTATCGGGTCGGGCTGTACGTTCCCGCTTCCCGATGAAAAATCGGGAGAGCTCCACTGCCATCCCTCACGCATCCTAAAACAACAAGATTTGACAACTTTCAAAAAGTTGTCAAATCTAAATCAAGAATTACTACTTTTATATCGAAAAAATTCATCCTATTAGTTTTCAAATATTTCAAAATGCTTCTCACTAATTTTTCAAATTTTATTCTAGAAACTGGCACCGACGAAGCCGGTCGTGGCTGTCTTGCCGGGCCAGTAACAGCCGCTGCCGTAATGCTGCCAGAGGATTTTGAAAATATAATTTTGAATGACAGCAAACAATTATCCGAAAAAAAAAGAGAAAAACTCCGGCCCATTATCGAAAGCCAAGCCGTTTCATTTGCCGTAACGCATTTGCATCCCAAAGAAATTGACGAAATCAATATCCTGAATGCTTCGATGAAAGGAATGCAGGAATGCATTTTGAAATTAAACCAAACTCCCGAATTTATTATCGTGGACGGCAATCGAGCCTTGAATGCAAAATTGGGTTTGAAAACCACTTTTGGGAAACAATTCTCCAAAACTGAAATCGAATTATTGAAATCAATTCCCAATCAAAGTATCATAAAAGGCGATTCGAAATATTTGAGTATTGCAGCCGCTTCTGTCTTGGCAAAAACCTATCGTGACGATTATATGAATGCCATTCACGAAGAATTCCCGATGTACAATTGGAAAAAAAACAAAGGCTATCCCACTAAAGAACACCGCGAAGCTATCCGAAAATATGGAGTTACCAAATACCATAGAATGACATTTCGATTGTTGCCAGAACAGTTGAAATTGGATATTTAGATTGTTTTTTTAACAAAAGTCCTTTTTGATGATTTGTAAAGATTTATTTATATATTTGATATTAAATAATATGTGACATTTGTCATACATATCTACCCAAAAATGGATGACTTTGTATGATTTTGTCAGACCTATAAACTAATTAGTGGCTATTTTAACCGAAAATCGTATACAAACATTAAAATTTTATAAAATGAAAAAAGTATTCTCTATCATATTCATAACAATTTTCTTCTCTTGTAATAATCCAGAAAGAATAAAAAAAATTGAGAAAAATGATGTTGAAAAAGATGGTTTAATTGGGAAAGTGAAAATTCTAGAAGTGAAAAATTTTGTCGCAACCGAAAAGTTCGGAAAAGCAATAAAATTAAAACTTCAAAACTGGAGAATTACAACTTTTAATATTTTAGGTAATATCATTGAAGAAAAAACATTATATGATAATGGAGAAATATGTTCAATAAGAAGGATTAAATATAATAATCAAAATAATATTATAGAAGAAACTTCTGTTTGTGAAGACAATTCAGATATTGGTAAATATATCTACGATAAAAATGGAAATAATATTGAATTTACTTATTATATTAATGGTAAAATTTCAGTTAAACACGTAAACAAATTTGACAAAAATAATAATTTAGTCGACCATAGATTATATCAATATGATGGAATCTTAAAAGATAAAACTTTATCAAAATTTAATGATAATGATTTAGAAATTGAGACAGCAGAATATTCCTTTAATGGAACTTTATGTGTTTTTACGAGTAAAAGAATAAAAGAATATGATGAGAATGGAAACTTAATTGAAGAAGAAAATTATGATGAAAAAGGAAATCTCGAATTCGTTTACAAATATGTTTATGATGAAAAACACAATGAAATTGAAAAAACACTTTCTAGAGATAATAATATTAAGAAAAACACGCAAACTCTAGATAAATTTGACAATAGTATTGAGGGCTTTGAGTATTCAAACGATATTCTGGAGTCAAAATTTGCAAATAAATTTAGATATGATAAAAAGGGTAATTGGAATCAAAGAATTCATCTCAATAACGATATTGTAAATAGCATAGTTGAAAGAAATATTCAATACTATAATTAACTTAATTTTTATACAGAAAATGAAATTTATACTTAACAAACCAAAAGATTCAGTTCAAGAAAAAGAATACCAGAATACTTTATTTGATCTCACAAAATATGGAGAAAATATTTCAACTGTAGATTTGGATGACAATTTAATTGAAATGGAAATTCATTTATCCGAACAAGTCGATATTGATAAATTTAAAAGTTACATCAAACAGAACAATTTGTTTTATTCTTTTTTTAGATTATAATCTCTTTTACACAAAAAATAGCCACTTACAGTCCCATTAAGATTGTGTATTTAGTGGAATTATTATTATTTACAACATTTACGTTAACCCTAAAATACTCTGCTATAAAGTCCTCAACCTCGACAAGTGCAGGAACGATAGATATCATGGCTGACCGAAAACAAATAACAGAATAAAATAAAAAATAATGGCACTTTATCCGAACATATTATTTCATTTTACGACGAAGAAAAGTCTTGAAACAATTTTAGATAATACATTTAAAGTTTCGTATGCACGAGAAAGAATACTTGGTGGAAACATAACAAAGGAATTTGCAGTTCCTATGGTTTCATTTAGTGATTTAAGACTATCCGAACTAAAAGATAATATTGGGACATATGGCAAATTTGGAATTGGACTAACAAAAGATTGGGCAATAAAAAATGGTTTAAATCCTGTTATGTATGCAAGTCAAAGTAGTTTGTTTACTGAAAACTTTATAAATGGAATAGAAGATTTTTTTAGACTTTTAAATAAATCAATTGACACAAGTGGAAGATATGAAACCGCATACAATAACACTATCAACACTTTACGTTACATAAAAAACTACAAAGGAGATTTAATTAGAAAAGGGAAAGATACTGTTATCGACTATGTTTTCGCTAATGAACGTGAATGGAGATATGTTCCGCCGATTACAGAAGACATTTTACCTTTTGTTCCAATCGAAAAAATTCAGACATCACAACAAAAATCAGCTTTTAATCAAAAATTAGGTCATCTTCGGCTTAACTTTCAACCTGACGACATTAAATATTTAATAGTTGAAAAAGACAGTGACATAAATAATCTAATCAATCATTTAAAACACGCCAAAAGCAGATTTTCCAAAGAAACTGTTGACAGGCTTGCGAGTAGAATTTTAACGTACGAACAAATAGAAAAAGACGTATAAAACAGCCACTAAACGCCGTTTGGCAATATGGCGGGTTTAGTCTTAATTTAAAGATAGTTTTGTGCTGATAATTCATTAACCGAAATTATGGCCTTAATCCTCCACATCGTCAAGCAGTCAAGCCTTGCCAGAATACATTTTAGATTTAGGATTCTAGATTTAGGATTTTTGCTCCAAACAATTGAATAAAATGTTTTAAGATTTTTTCTTTCACTTCGGCTTCATCTACTTTTTCAACTCCAAGTTCTACGTTTAAAGAAGTCACCGCTTTACCGCGAATGCCACAAGGAATTATATTATCAAAATAACCCAAATCGACATTTACATTTAATGCAAAACCGTGCATCGTAACCCAACGAGAAGCACGAACGCCAAGCGCACAAATTTTTCTCGCAAATGGAGTTCCAACTCCTAGCCAAACACCTGTTTCGCCTTCGCTTCGTCCACATTCCAAGCCGTATTCTTGTAGAGTGAGAATAATGGCTTCTTCCAGAAAACGTAAATATTTATGAATGTCGGTAAAGAAATTTTCTAAGTCCAAAATAGGATAACCCACGATTTGTCCGGGACCGTGATACGTAATATCGCCACCACGATTGATTTTGTAGAACGTCGCGCCTTTGGCTTCGAGTTGTTTTTCGTTTAATAATAAATTTTCCAAATCACCACTTTTTCCCAAGGTATAAACGTGAGGATGTTCTACAAAAAGAAAATAATTGGGAGTTGCAATAGTTGTTTCTTCTTTCCTATTTTGGATTTTCAAATCGACAACGCCCTTGAATAATTCTTCTTGGTATTCCCAAGTTTCCTTATAATCTTTGAGTCCTAAATCTTGTAATTGGATGGTTTTGTTCATTTGTCATTGCGAGGAACGAAGCAATCTTTTTTCGTTTCCATATTTTTGAATCGCAAAGTTACAAAGTTTTAATGATGAAGTTGAATTTAAAACTTTTATAAAATAGTTAACTCGTTGGGTGTAATTATTAAATTTTTAAAAATAGTAAAATTGAAACGCATAGAATCATAGAAAAAAAAGAGTTGGATAGCCCAATTCTTGGTTCCACATAGCTATGATTTACTAAAATCAAGCGAAGCGTCTCAGTAAAATTAATTAAAAACTATGATCCTATGCGTTTAAAAATCTAAATTGAATACACCCAACAAGTTAAAATAGTTATTCTAAAACGACCTCAAGATTGGTGATTTCTGGATTTTGCAAACAATCCGTCAATAGCAATTGCAAGGAGAGCGATTTGCGATCGGCACTAATCGTGGCAAGTGGATTGGAAACGGATTGTATTTTTCGAGGAAAATAGTATTTCAATTGGAAATTCTGAACGAGTTTATGTCCTTTGTAATAGGTTTTATATTGTTCTATTTTATCCACTTGATTTTTGAAATGTGTTGAATCGGTGATTTTTACAATTCTACTAAAATGATGGCCATCGTAATCATAACGGACTTTGTAATAATGTTCCTCGGCTGATAAAGCATAATTATTTTTTATGTTGTCGGCATAATCTTCGGTTTTATAAAGATCGACAATCTCGGAAGCTTTTTGGAAATTTTGAGATATCACAGTTCGGAATTCTTTATCGTAGGAACTTTTCTTGCTATGTACTTTGACATTGGAATAATGCTTGTACACTGCCTGGTCTTCTGGAGCTGTTCGGTTGAAAGTTTCTGAATATTTTTGAAAATAATCGGAGAAGACATAGGTAGTATCTTTGTAGATATCTTCTTTTGAATAGGCCTCTTTGACCAATTGCATATAACTGTTTTCGTCTCTTAATTCAACCACTTCTATGCTGCCACTACCATCAGAATTGAGATGAAGCGTCTCGGTAACCTGACAACAAACCGTTAGTAGCAGTAGGAAATACGCAACTATTTTTCTGTTTGTTTTTGAAGAAATTAAGCTAGAGAAGTTCATAAATTTTATATTATTTTTCGAAGCGAAGTTAGATTATTTTGTGTGAATTTTATATTGTTATTTTTGAAGCCAATTTATTGTTTTTGAAACGGCAATGAAAAAGGTTTTATGAAAAGCAAAAAGTTGTAAAATAGCCCCGATAGTAGTTGCATCCTTTTGTGCCGGTGTTCGGCACAAAAGATATAGCGGAAAGCGGGACGACTGTTGATTGAAAAACCCGGTATTTTTGCTCCAAAAAAAACTGAAATCTGCCTTCTGAAATCTGCAATCTATTTGTTATCTTTGCACTCTTAAAATCAGAATAGAATGGCATTATCCGAACAAGAAATCCTTCGTAGAGAAGCACTCACAGAATTACGCAATTTAGGCATTGAACCTTATCCTGCAGCCGAATTTATCACAACCGCTTATTCCAGCGAAATCCTCGCCGATTTCGAGAAGTTTGAAGGTAAGGAAGTGATTCTAGCCGGTCGTTTGATGGGAAAACGTATTATGGGGAAGGCCTCGTTTGCGGAGTTGAAAGATGCCGAAGGGCGTATTCAAATCTACGTTTCGAGAGATGACATTTCGACTGATGAAGAGAAAACGATGTACAATGTGGTTTTCAAAAAACTGTTGGATATTGGCGATTTCATTGGAGTTCGCGGTACGGTTTTTAAAACCCAAGTGGGCGAAATATCGGTTCACGTTTATGGCTTAACGGTTTTGGCGAAAGCCTTGAAACCTTTGCCAATTGTAAAAACAGATGCTGAAGGAAAAACACACGATGCTTTTTCGGATCCAGAACAAAGATACCGTCGTCGTTATGTGGATTTGACTGTGAATGACCACGTGAAAGAAACGTTTATCAAAAGAACAAAAATGTTCAATGCGATGCGTAATTTTTTCAATGACAAAGGGTATTTAGAAGTAGAAACTCCGGTTTTGCAACCGATTCCTGGTGGTGCTGCGGCGAGACCTTTTATCACGCACCACAACTCATTGGACATTCCGTTGTATATGCGAATTGCCAACGAATTGTATTTGAAAAGATTGATTGTAGGTGGTTTTGAAGGGGTTTATGAGTTTTCGAAAAACTTCCGTAACGAAGGAATGGACCGAACTCACAACCCGGAATTTACCGCCATGGAAATATATGTAGCCTACAAAGACTACAACTGGATGATGAAATTTGCCGAAGATCTTTTGGAGCATTGCGCCATTGCGGTTAACGGAAAAAGTGAAGCAACTTTTGGCGAACACCAAATTAATTTCAAAGCGCCGTATGCAAGAGTTACAATGACGGATTCTATCAAACATTTTACGGGTTTTGATATTTCAGGCAAAAGTGAAGCGGAATTATTTGAAGCCGCAAGAGGAATGGGAATTGATGTGGATGCCACAATGGGAAAAGGCAAATTGATAGACGAAATTTTTGGTGCCAAATGCGAAGGAAATTATATTCAGCCTACTTTCATCACGGATTATCCGAAAGAAATGTCTCCGCTTTGTAAAGAACACCGTGACAATCCAGAATTGACGGAACGTTTTGAATTGATGGTTTGCGGTAAAGAAGTAGCAAATGCATATTCAGAATTGAACGATCCAATTGACCAAAGAGAACGTTTTGAAGACCAGATGAGATTGGCCGAAAAAGGCGATGATGAAGCTTCGGGAACTATTGATGAAGATTTCTTGAGAGCATTGGAATACGGAATGCCACCAACATCAGGAATGGGAATTGGAATGGATAGACTAATTATGTATTTGACCAATAATGCTTCGATTCAGGAAGTATTGCTGTTTCCTCAAATGCGACCAGAGAAAAAACAAGTCCAAATTGAATTGTTGGACGAGGAGAAATTAATCCTGGCACTTTTGCAAACCAATGAAAACCAAATGGAATTGGGGTTATTGAAAATCAAATCGGATTTGAGTGGTAAAAAATGGGATGCTGCAATGAAAGGTTTAGCCAAACATGGATTGGTGAAAGTGAGTTTGGTTGGTGAAAGTAAAATTGTGGAAATGGTGGGATAAAATTTCCACTATAATTATAAATAAAAAAGCCAGTTTCTAAAATTTTGAAACTGGCTTTTTAAGTTTATTATATTTTCTTAATTTTAATATGTTTCGATTTCAATTTCTTATCATCGGCATACTTCATTAATTGTATTCCCGCTTCGATGTGCCTGTCGGAGGAAAGAATATTGGCACCATTTTCTATCAATTTATAATACAAATTATCACCTTTGGCGGCAGCACTTTTATCAATATTTCCCATCGTTCCAAGAATACAAGCAATTTTTCGGCTGTGTAAATACTGATATACTTCCAGTTTAGGCTCAGAAGTTCCAACGAAAGCAATCATTTTATCGGCTTTAACACCTAGATTTTCCATACGTTCTACATCTTCTTTTCCTCTGGCAGAAACTGAAATCATTAAGTCGGGAGCTAATTTGGCCACTTCGGCAGCCTGATTGGCATTGTAAGTAATGATAACCGAATAAGCTTCTGCTTTATTTCTGCGAACGGCATCAATAATCATCTGTATCGGAACTCCTTTCTTTACGTCAAGATTGTAAATTACCTTGTCTTTTCCCCATTTCAAAACTTCGTCTAAGGATTCAATTTTGTAGGGTGTTTGATTTCCTTCATTGTCTTCCAAAAATAATTGTTGCAATTCTTGATAAGTATAATCGTCAATTTTGCCCGTTCCGGTTGTAGTTCTGTCTAATGTATTGTCGTGCATCATCACCAAAACCGAATCTTTACTCAAAGCAATATCGGTTTCCACGATGGTAGGATTGTATTTTATGGAATTGGCAAACGTTGCCGTACAATTTTCTGGAAAACCAGTCACAGGTCCACCTCGATGCGCACTCACTAAGGGTATAAATTTATCGGAATAACTCAAAAATCGATGCAACTGTTTAGTGGTTTTGAATTGCAACAGATATTCATTTTGTTGTGCAAAGCTGTTGAAGAAAACCAACAAAAATAAGCTAAGAAAGAACCTTTTTGATTTAATGAACATATCGTTTTGTTTTAGTGTACAAAAGTAGCCAATCCAAAAGTCAAAAATTAAAATTAGACTTTAAATTAATCTTAAGAATTAACTATCCAAATCAATTATTCCCAAAATGGATCCGTCAAGTTATCCACGAATTTTTCGTCTGAATGGTTGATTTCAATAGACTGCAATTGTTCTGCTGTGGCAATTTTTTGAATTTCGCCAAACAAAATACGTTCTTCAAAACGAATATGACTTTCCAATTCTTCTTCAATCAAACTAATATTTTTTGAAATTTCAGTGTTGGATTCAAAGAGTTGCTTTAACCTTTCGTGTTCCGAAACGGCTTTTATAATTAGCTCATTCTCGTTACCAAGAATTGGAAAAACATATTGTTCTTCCAATTCAAAATGAGGAATCAAATAATTTTGATAAAACCAGTCCGCATACTTTTTTATGCGTGATACATCCACATTTTTTTCAAATCCAACTCTTATTTTCCAACAAAACAACAAGCCGTGATGATGTTCTCTGCTTAATGGCTTCAAAGATTCACTGCGTTTGATTGGTTTGTCTTTTTCAAAATTGCTGTTCTCTTTCATAATTACTTCGATAAAACATTACTCAAAATCATGAGCAATTTATTTTGGATTCTTTATGACAATTCCTTCTCCAACTCAATGGCTTTAGGGAATAGAATATTATTTTCTAAATGAATGTGCAAGTGCAAATCTTGTTCAAATTCTTTTAGTAGCCCAAGAGTCACTCCATAGGTATTGCAAGCATCTTGTGGCGGCGTGTAATTATTGCTCAATTCTTCAATTTTTCTAAATCGATCACCTTCGTTGGTATGTTCTTGCATCATCGCTTCAATTGGATTTTGCACCGTCCCAAAAGGGGGAGCAACCACATTTGAACCTTCTTGTTTTGCTTGGGCTAATTTTCTAACAAATGGAAACAAAATCAATTCTTCTTTTTTCATGTGCATGGCCAATTCGCCAGCCGTTTTGTTGAAATGTTCATTGATTTCAAATAATTCGGGATGACGCTCTCCGTGTACTCTACAAATTTTATCCAAATAAGGTAAAATCTCCGCCGTTTTTTCTACTACATAACGATGGTGTTTTTTCTCAATATAATCTGCCAATAAATCTAAAGGCCAAGATTTATAGTCTGTAGTATTTTCTCCTTGTGCTTGAATTATAGCGTCCAAATCATTTACTACTGATTTGGAATCAATATTTTTCTTTTGACAAGCTTCGTCAATGGTTCTGTTGCCTTGACAACAAAAATCTATTCCATATTTTTTAAAAACTGAAGCTGTACGGTAGTCTTTTGCTACCAATTCTCCGATAATTTGATTTTCTTGAATGTTCATTGTATTATTATTTAAGTTTGTTGTCTTTATTGGACTAAATTGTCCACTATTAAATTAAATTTTTTTTTATCGTTTCAAAAAGGTTAACCCCTCTTTTAAGTCCATTGTTAAGGATTTGACTAATGTTGTTTCAAGCATTTCCCTTAGCTCCTCTCTCACAACTTTAAATTGATTGTGTACGGGACAAGGCATTTTCTCGTTACAGTTTTTTAATCCTAAACCGCAACCTTTATAAATAGCATCACCATCAATAGCGGTTACGACAGTACTTAGTTTTACCTCCTCCAATTCCTGTTGGCTCATAGAAAAACCACCTGTTGGCCCTTTATCTGAATTGATGATAAAGTTTCTAGAAAGTTGTTGCAATATTTTTGAAGTATAAGCCTCAGGTGAATCAATGGCTTTGGCAATATCCTTCAAACTCACCTTTTTATCCAAAAGAGACTGCTCAGCAATAAATATTGAAGCTCTTATACCGTATTCACACGCTTTTGAAAACATTTTTCTTCTATTTGGTTACAAAGATAGTAATTAATTTTAATAGTGGACAAATTTATCCACTAATATTTAAAGTAAGGTAAAATTATTTTTTATTATTACCCGAAGGCAAATAATACAACCATCCGAATCCTATTAAAAACAAAATTAAAGAGGCAATAAATGCCGGTATCAATATCTCGCGGTTGTTTTCTAAAGCGTTGTTCAACGAAGCGTACAACAACCAAATTTGGATGGTAACATTCAAAATTAAAATGACTATCAAAGTCGAAAGAATATTGTTCAGCTTGTTGGGATTCGCTTGGTTTTGACTGGTTCTAAAGGTACTCATAGCTTTTTGTTTTAGTTTTTAAACGGCCTGTTCTTCTTTGTGAGAAGCTTTTACGTAGATGTCATTTTCCTTAAAAAATACATCTAGACTTGGCAAAGCTCTGGGTGGTGGTCCTGCCAAAACATCTCCTGTTTTAGCATCGAATGAACCTTCGTGACACGGACAATGAATGATTCCGGTGCCTGGTTTATAAAACACAGAACACGACAAATGAGTGCACTTTTGCTCATAAGCCTTGAATTCCCCACTTTCGAGGTGAATTAAAATATAAGGAATCGTACTTCCTTCAATTACAAAACCTCGAGTGCCTCCTACTGGAACCTCATCTTTTTTGCACACAAAATGCTCTCCTTCTACTTCTTCTTTGGGAATCAAATAGGCTTTCGCGGCTACTAATCCGCTACCTACCATCAATCCGCCTGAAACCAGGGTGAGGAATTTGGCAAAATCACGGCGACTCACATTGGTCGCTTGCTGCTTGAGAATTGGAAAGTCTTTCTTCCAGTTTTTATTTAAATTATCTTCTTTTGACATTTCTTTATTTTGTAAAAAGTTTTGGTTTATAGTTTATGGTACAAGCTGGTGATTCTAATATATAATCAACTCCGTACTTCCTTTTGGCATCATAATATTCACTTTGGTATTGACTATTTCTTTCCCAAAAATAAAAGTATTAATTGGAGTACTGTTCGGACGCATTTCTTGGATTTCGGCTCTTGTTCCAAAAAACAAAGCACCGCTTGGGCAAACCGTGGCACACATTGGTTTTTTTCCAACACTTGTTCGGTCAAAACACATTGTACACTTCATCATCAAATCGTATGACTCTTCTTTTTTTGGCACGCCAAACGGACAAGCCATTACACAATTCGAACAACCAATACATCTTTCGGTATTGGCGGTATGCACGATTCCGTTTTCATCTTTAGAAATTGCATCGGCGGGACATACATTGGCACAAACTGGGTCGTCACAATGCATACACACTTGAACAGTAGTCTGCACAGTCGAAGCTCTATCCACATAATTCACGTGAATCAAGGATTCTTGACCGTTGGTTTCACATTCGGCGCAAGCCATTTCGCAGGCTTTACAGCCAATGCAACGTTGCATATCTACAAAAAATTCCTCGTTTTTATTGAAACTGGTGTAATTCATATTTCTTTTTTATAGATTAAACACTTGCATACGCTGTTGATTCTTTGGATGGGGCTGCAATTTCCTTGAGCGGTTCCAAATGACAAGCACAAACTTTGAACTCCGGAATTTTTGAAATTGGATCTAATGTTCCCGGCGTTAACTGATTAGCCGATTTTTTTCCTGACCAATGGTATGGGATAAAAACAGTATCTTCCCGAATGGTTTCCACAATATTTGCAGGGAAAATTCCTTCTCCACGTCGTGTGGAAACTTTTATTAATTCTCTTTGTTTGATTCCGTATTGTTGCGCCATTTTTGGATGAATTTCCAATAACGGTTCTGGATATTGATCGACTAATTTCCCAATTCTACGGGTTTGTGTTCCGCTCAAATATTGCGATACCACACGACCTGTTGTCAAAATCACGGGAAAATCCACATCGGTTACTTCGCCCGGAAGCTTGTACGGAGCGGGATTAAAATGTGCTTTCCCGTCTGGAGTTTTAAACTTTTTGTCTTCCCACAATCTTGGTGTTCCAGGATGACCTATTTCTAGGCAAGGCCAAAAAACACCCATTTCGTCTTCAATTCTTTTGTATGTAATTCCGTAATAATCGGCAGTTCCTCCTTTGGAAGCCACACGCAATTCGTTGAAAATGGCTTCGCTATCCGCATACGTAAATTTATCTTGAACACCCAAACGTTTGGCCAATTCCAAAATGATAGAAGTATCTGTTCTGGCATCGCCCGGAGGTGTTACAGCCTGACGAATTCGGATTACTCTTCCTTCTGCAGATGTAGTCGTTCCTTCCTCTTCTTCTTGCAACGATCCAGCCAAAACCATATCGGCGTGACGTGCGGTTTCGTTCAAGAAAAAGTCGATACACACATAATATTCCAGTTTTTCTAAAGCTTCGCGAACGTAATTACTGTTCGGTAAAGACACCAATGGATTGAAACAAATTGAAATCAATCCCTTAATTTCTCCACGGTGAATGGCTTCGATGATTTCGTAGGCCGAAAGTCCTTTACCTGGTAAATCTTTCTCATTAATTCCCCAAACTTCCGAAATATACTTGCGGTGTTCCGGATTTTCGATATCTCTATTTCCTGGCAATTGATCACATTTATGACCGTGTTCTCTACCACCTTGACCATTTCCTTGACCCGTAATCGTTCCGTAACCGCAATATGGTCTTCCTATTCTTCCTGTAGCCAGAACCAAGTTGATGCAACCCACAACATTATCCACCCCTTTTGAATGGTGTTCGATTCCACGAGCGTGAAGCAAGAAACTCGTTTTGGCTTTGCCCCATAATTCGGCGGCTTCGCGTATTTTATTTTTGTTAATTCCAGTTACTTCCTCTGCCCATTCTAAGGTGTAATCCTTTACGGCATCAATAGTTTCCTGAAAACCTGAAGTATAATTATCAATAAAATCGTGATCCAACATATCATTGTCCACCAAATATTTCAGCATCGCACCATACAAAGCCGAGTCGGTTCCCGGACGAACATCCAAATGTATGTCGGCAGTTCTCGCCAACGGAATCATCCTTGGATCAATCACTATAATTTTGGCACCGCGGTCACGGGCTTTCCAAATCCAGTGTGTCAATGTTGGGAATGTTTCACTAATATTGGCACCAGCCACAATAATCACTTCGGCATATTCCAAATCCGAATAATTATTTGAAGCTCTGTCTAGTCCAAACGCTTTTTTGTTTCCTGCACCTGCACTCACCATACACAAACGTCCGTTGTAATCCAAATTTTTGGTTTTCAAGGCCACACGGGCAAATTTTCCAACCAAATAACTTTTCTCATTCGTCAACGAAACTCCCGATAACATCGAGAACGCATCATTTCCGTATTTTTCTTGAATTCGTTTAATTTCCGAAACCGTTTTGCTCATCGCATCTTCCCAAGAAGTAGGCACAAATCCTTGTCCTTCGACTCTTTTCAACGGAGACAAAAGTCGGTCGGGATGGTTGTTTTGCAAATAACGTTGTACGCCTTTTGGACACAATCTCCCTTCATTAAACGGAAATTCCATCCAAGGTTCAAAACCCACTACTTTATTGTCTTTAACCGACAATTGAATGCCACATTGCATTCCGCAAAAACAACAATGTGTTTTTACCAAGTCATCAGGTTCATCTCTTCCCGGATAGCCATCTTTCGGACTATAATTTTTGTGAGGTCCGAACTTCGTTACAATATTCTCCTCTGCTACTGGTAATTTTGCCATTTTATATTTTTTACAATTGTCTGTCTTGTATTTTTTCTTACTTCTAAAATCTAACCTCTAATTTCTTACTTACGAAATTATCCAAACAAATTCCCGCCTTCCAATCTCGCTTTCAAATGCGCTTGTGCCAATCGAGATCTTTTTCCCTCGGGACTCAAATCCAAATGTGATGTTCCGTCTTCGTGCGTAAAATCGAAACCCAATTGTTCCGTTACGGTTTTCAAATCCTGAATATGTAATTTGGTAGCAAACTCCTCTCCAGTATGCGGGCAAACCGCCATTCCCATTTTCATTCCTTCTTTCTTGTAAATATGCGCTCCAATTTGAGCTGGTCGTTGAATGATATGAAAAAACTTTCCGAATGGTATCCAAATCAAAAACATAATCACAGTCACGGCGTGTAAAACCGCCAAGAAATCAAAGGCAAATCCTTTCATAAACTGATAGGAATAGGTCAAACCTAATCCAGTTACAGAAATGGCAATCAACAATATTAAAGGTAATAAATCTCCTTCGAAAGATTGCGTGGCGATTAATCCCGGATTCGTCAAACGTCTTCTTAAATAATACAGTGATCCAAAAATTACCAAGTACGAAGACCAATTCAAAGCGTGAAAAGTCAGAAAAGCAATGATTGACCCCAGTTCGAAATCCATTACTTTAAACCCAAAAAAGAAGGCTTCATAAGTAGAAATGGTATTGGGAGCCATCGCAAAGTGAATCCAACCAAAAGTCAACGGAATCGTTATCAAAAATGCCGATGTACATCCCACCGCGATCATAAAATGCGCCACCCAACGGTATTTTCCCCTTGGATAAATAAATTTTTGAAACGCAATATTCTCCACCGTTTCCTTGGTAGCAAACCAAAAATGCGAAAACACTTTTCCCGTTACCAAATACGTTATCCCTCTCTTGAAATAAATCCAAGTGGGCGGTCTTTGTAACCACACCGAATACCGATATACAATTCCGAAGAACGCAAAAACGGTTCCGAATAAATAAGTGATTAGAGCTGCATCAAAGTTTTGCAACTTTCTGGAACCAAAAAACACAAGGGCAATCATAAAAATCGAAAGTCCAGTTGCGATTAGCAGTGCTTTGGTATTAAAGGTTTTGTTTTTCATTTGTTCTGATATCTCTTAATTCTATTGAAAAAAAATCGGGTTTCCTAACTCGGCTTCTCACAGCCTTTACGGTTGTAAAACCACCAATTAATTATCGTAGCTAATATAGTAAAAAGAATTAACCCAATAAAAAATTGATTTACAGTTCCATTTGCCGTAATGTTATTTCCAATTAATTTTGAAAAGATAAAAGGACCAAAAGCGGCAATCGCTGCTGTCCAACCAATTACTCCCGCGGCCTGTCTTTGATTTTCTGAAAAGATGATTGGAAACTGTCTAAAAGTACCTGCATTTCCAATTCCTGTGAAGAAAAACATAGCCAAAATCACACCTACAAACAGCGGAAACTGATCCAAACTTGTTGGAGAAACCAATCCTTGTGTCACTAAAATTATAGCCCCAGCCAAAATTCCGATTCCGGTTATGGTTGTCAAAATTGCTCCTCCTACTCTATCTGCAACAAAACCAAAAATAATTCTACTGGCAGAACCAATTAGCGGCCCATAAAATGCATACACTAATGGATCCGGAGCATTGGGAAAATCACCATACAAGAATTTAATCATCAAAGGAAAAGCAGCTGATAAACCTGCAAAAGTTCCAAAAGTCATCAGATAAGTAATGGTGCAATACCAAGTATGCTTGTTTTTAAAAATATCCATTTGCTCTTTTATGGAAGCTTGCATTGGAATGCTTTTCAAAAAGAACCAACTGATAAATGCCAAAACCAAAAGAAAACCAATGTACCAAAATGCAGCCGATTGAATATAGATACTTCTGTTTGAAACCGCCTCATTTTCGGGATTAATTTTGTTTAATATTTTTTCGGCCAATTTAGGGTTTGCATTTGCAATCGCTTTGGATTTTTCATTAAGTGGTAATGCGGAAAAAATTTCGAAATTTTCATTTGATTTCGTTACCGCTTTAACCGAATCTAATACTGGTTTCTTTACAGTAGCCAGAATTTTATTTTGTGATTTGACATCCAAGGCTGCAAAAACTTCTTTCTGTTTTTGAACTGTTGAATCTATTAGAACATTCTTTGTTTCCTTAACATCGATGCTTGTAAATACCGAAGTAGCTCCGTAAATACTAACACTCAAAATAATCGGGGTAACAAACTGAGCTAAACTAACTCCAAAATTCCCAATTCCCGCTTGTATTCCCAAGGCAGTTCCTTTTAATCTTTTTGGGAAAAACAGACTTGTGCTAGGCATAAAGGATGAAAAGTCTCCACCACCAAAACCAGTAGTAATAGCTAAAAGAACAAATACCCAAAATGGAGTATTTGTATCCATTACTGCAAACCCAATTCCAATTGCTGGAATTAACTTGAGTAAAGTTGCCACAGTCACTACATGCCTTGTCCCAAAAATAGGCAGAATAAAGGTGTGTATAATTCTCAGAAATCCTGCTGCCAAACCTGGAATCGCCACCAACCAAAAAAGCTGATCTTTGGAAAAAGGGAAACCTAATCCGGGTAATTTCACCGCAATTACGCTCATCATGAACCAAGAAGAAAAAGAAAAAATCAATGACAAAGTCGTAATCGTTAGCGTTTTCCAAGCAATTTTACTACCTGTGTTTTCCCAAAATTCTTCATCTTCCGGTTCCCATTTGTCTAGCCAAGTTTTCATACTATTTCTGTTTTAATTATTTTTTTATTTATATTGTATTGCAATTGTCATTGATATTGCAATTGAAATTTGATTTAATGATTGTGCTCAATCTCCTTGGTAAAACTCGGTGATTTTACTCTTAAAATTTTGATGATTGTGCGATGCATCCAAAGCAAACAAAGCACAGATATTACAAAAATAAAAATCCAAGAACTCGTCCATAATCCAGTAGAATTCAATAAATATCCAAAGATAATTGGCCCCACAAATCCTCCTAATCCACCGATTAATCCAACCATTCCACCCACAACTCCTACTTCATTCGGGAAATATTCTGGAATGTGTTTGAAAACGGCTGCTTTTCCGATTCCCCACGAAATACCTATTAGAATCACAAGCACTAAATACACCCACATATTGGCTTCGAACTTAATTTGAGTGATTCCTTTAGCAAGTAATTCTTTCTTTTTTACTTCTTGATTTTGCTGAACAATAACTTCTTGCCACGACTTTCTAACGGGAAGCATTGATGTATTTTTATCATCCAAAACCGCTTTTGTATTTAACTTTTGTGCTTTTCCATCAATTTTAATTTCGGTAGCAGAGATTTCGGTTACAACACCGGTTTTAGCAGCCAAAACTCCAGGACCAGCAGTAAAGACTTCCATTTTAGGGAACATCAGTAAAAAGCTGATGATTATCGAAGAACCCAATACCCAATACATCACTTTTCGAGCACCATATTTATCCGATAAATAGCCTCCAAAAGCCCTAATGACCCCCGATGGCAAACTGAACATTGTGGCAAACATTCCTCCCATAACAAGTGAGGTTTGATAGACATTCATAAAATTAGGCAACAACCATTGCGAATAGGCTACAAAACAACCAAACACTAAGAAATAGTAGGTTCCAAAACGCCAAACCCTAACCGATTTCAGTGGTGTTAAAAGGGTTTTGATATTTTTGGAATCTCCAAGAGGTTTTTTATTTTTAGCAAAAACTATAAAGATAAGACCTATTATGACTAAAACAATAGCATAAGTTACGGGTAACATTTTCCAACCATTAATAGGATCATTTTTTGAGAAACTATTTAATAATGTTGGCGCTACAAAAGTGGTGATAGCGGCTCCTGCATTTCCCATTCCGAAAATTCCCAAAGCTCTTCCTTGCCAATTTTGAGGATACCAAACTGAGGTATATCCAATTCCAACTGCAAAACTGGTTCCAACCAATCCAAAAAGAAAACTCAACACGGCGAAACTCCAGAAAGTATCAGCGAAAGGTAACAAAAAAAGAGGAATGGAACAAAGTAATAATAGAGCCGAAAACACTATTTTACCCCCAAATTTATCTGTGAAAATTCCAATTGGCAATCTAAAAATAGATCCTGACAAAATAGGAATTCCCAACAACCAACCCACTTCAATTACTGTCCAATTAAAAATTCCTTTATCGACCAAGAATGTAACCAAAACTCCATTCAAAGTCCAACAAGCAAAACAAATTGTAAAAGCCAATGTGTTTAGAAATAATATTTTGTGGGATTGTGATAAATTACTCATACTTGAAATTTTAAATTCTGAAAGTACACTTAAATTACTTTTATAATGGACAAAAATATCATTTTTTAAAATAAAAAAAAACTGTAGAGCATCCTACTACAGCCCTTTTTGATGAATTAGTTAATTATTTTTTAGTGGAAAAAATTTGCGGATTGATGTTTACCATCAAATAAGCCCAGTTATTTGTCGTATCGTTTAATCCTGTTCCTCCTTTTAACGCAACCATAGAATCGGTAGCAAACATTTGTGAATAACCAGCAGTAAGCATAATATCCTTATACAATTTGTAGGACGCAGTCAAATCGATTTCAGTTCCTAGGTAAGATTCTTGTTCGATTCCACCAGAAATAATTTTGTTTGGTGCTGAGAAAAAGTGTGGAGCAAGGGATACATTTACTTTATTAATTGGAAAATCCAATTTTAATGAAATGTCATTCAAACCCACAGAATTGGCATGATTCCCAACATAGAAATAATCCATAAAACCATTGAAAGCGTGGTTAGTACCAAATATTGGAGCAAAAGATTTTACCATTGTAGAAGTAGATCCTTGATCTTTTCCAGATAAAAATTCATAACCCGCTGTGGCTTTAAATTTTGGAGAAAAAGCATATCCTACATTCAAAGCAGCTTCCCAAGCCGATACTGTGTTGTTGCCTATTTTTCCTGTTTGACCATATAAACTGTAATCAACTCCCAATTTTGCGCCAGCAAATTTACCATAAGTTCCAAAAGTTTGGAAATAGCTTAACCCTACTTCAGTTGGTGTTTTTAAGTATTCTTTACCAACATTCATCGCTAATACACTAACACCAAGATTTTTGACACTCGTGTGATACCAAGCATATTGCATATCTTTGAATACATCTGTTGAATAAGGTGTTACCGGAGCTACTTTTGCTTCGGAATCGGCATTGAGAGCAAAACCTAAATCCAATTGATTTTTTGCTCCTTTGAATTTAATTAAAGCAGCATCAAAACTACGCCCTTGATTGGCCCAATCCAAGCCTCCAATAACCCTTTGATTGTCATAAGACAAAGACTGACGTCCTATTTTGGAACTCCATTTCTCAGTAAAACTATACTCCGCCCAAGCTTCGAATGCGGTTACTCCATTTTTACTAGACACCGTTGTTGTTGCAGCATCTCCCCAAGTACGTACATTTTGTAATGAAAGTTTAATTTTTAATTTGTTGTCATTATAATTCAAGTTTAATCTGGTGCGATTTCCAATAAATGAGGTATGTTCAGTTGTTGGGGTCAAAAGGGTTCCAAAACCATTAGTATATTCATAACGTGGTCTAAGTTGAACATCGGAATTAAATTCCTGTGAATAAGTACTAAAAGTTATCATTGAGAACAATAACAAATGGATTGATTTTAGGGATTTCATAAATAAAATAGTATTTAAAATTTTCTTCTCTAACTACTTTACGTTAATAAATGCATAGTAAAAATCTGCACTATCGTTCGTAATAGTAGTGCAAAAATAAAAGACTTAAATGTCCATTATTATGACAAAAGTCATATTTTGATAAAAAAAAGAATTCAAAGGCTGAACAATTGTTTATACTCTAAATTCACTACACAAAACATCGCTAACTCTCCTAAAAGAATTGGCATTTTAATTCTACAAATAGAAAACCAACAAACAAAATTTTGATATCACATTGTCTTTTAAAATTAATTTGCCTTAGTATAGGTATGAACGCTGTTTTGAGCTGTTGGCAAATAATTTACTCCAAACCAACAAATTAGCAAAACTATAAAAGCTGAAGCAAGCAAATACATCGCTCGTTTGTCCTCTCGAGGATGATAAAATCTATAATGAATATAGAGAATATAGCCAGTCCAAGTAAGGAAAGCCCAGGTTTCTTTGGGATCCCAAGTCCAGTAATGTCCCCAAGCTTCTTTGGCCCACAAAGCCCCAAATAATAAACCAAGCGTTAGAAAAGAAACCCCTATATAAACTAAATTATCGGCCAATTGCAATCCGTTTTTTGAGGGTCTAACTAATTCCTTGATGGCTACAATACACGACACTCCAAGTGCTGCATACGAAAAAAGATATACCACAACATGAGGAACAAACCAAGTACTTTGCAAGGCTGGCATCAACGTTTGTGAATACATATCGGGGTTCAGGAAATTGAGCGTTAGGAATAAAAAAGCCATGCCAATGGTATAGAACAAAATCCAAACATATTTCCATCTCAAATAAAACACGAGTCCAATGGTGGGTAAAAATAAAGCATACCAAAGGCGTGTTTCGCCTAAAGTTCTCATAGGAGGTCTATCGAGTTTTTGCCATAAATAGACAATAAAATAGGTAATTACTAGAATTGCAACACCATTTAAAAGCAAACCTACTTTCAAAAATTTTTCTTTGTTTTTCATCGAAAGCAAAAGAAAAACAATCGACAAAACCCATAAAACACTACTTATAATATAGAACGAATTATAATCAATCATTGTTTTTAGATTTTATGTTTCCGATGAAGAAAAGATATATAGCTCCCGCTATCATCATAAAAACACCAAGATATACAACTGGCAACCAAGGGTCTTTTACAAATTCTATCGTAGAAGTAGTTGAATATTTACCAAAACGTTCGTCATAACTTAGTTGATACATTTTCC
>Ga0073904_10000945_pt1 | contig 21395 bp, 16 predicted proteins | sample KloWWTrecipitate_FD_66668 | JGI IMG/M metagenome (GOLD analysis project Ga0073904, IMG submission 66668) | Active sludge microbial communities from Klosterneuburg, Austria, studying microevolution and ecology of nitrifiers - Klosterneuburg... | ecosystem: Engineered > WWTP > Aerobic digester >... | reverse complement strand
CATCACCGGCAAGCTGATCCGCCGCCATCCGCATGTTTTCGGCGAGGTGCGGGCGGACACGGCGGAGGAGGTGCTGGTCAACTGGGAGGCGCTCAAGCAGGCGGAGCGGGCGGCAAAGGACGGCGCGGCGACGGCGGCGGTGACCGATCCGCTGCAGGGCGTGCCCCGGGCCATGCCCGCCCTGGCCCGGGCGCAGCTGATGCTGCGCAAGGGCCGCAGGGTGCCCGATCTGGCGGCGCTTCTGCCGCGGGCGGACGGCGCCGCCCTGCCGATGCTGCTGGCGCGCTTTCAGGCCCATCCTGACGAGGCCGCCCTGGCGGAACTGCTCTGGCAGCTGACGGCCCAGGCGCAGACGCAAGGGTTGGACGCGGAGGAAGCGCTGCGCGGGCGCCTACGGCGCTTCGCCGACCCGCCGTTGACCTGAGCGGTGACCTGGCACTGAGTTTGTCCGGCGCTGAAGATAGGGTGCTTGAGATCTGGTACAGAATCCGGACCCTGCGGATCCGTCACCCACACCGGCATCCGTTACAATGGCGCTCGACACATCGGCCCTCGACATCGGCACGCTCGATCTGACGGTTACGGGTGTCCCGCTGGTACCTTTCCTTCGATCCCTTGTTCCGTCGCCCGCCATCCGACCTCTGGAGCATCCCCATGAGCAAGATCGCCCGCATCCGCGCCCGTGAAATCCTGGACTCGCGCGGCAACCCCACCGTGGAGGCCCAGGTGCTCCTGGAAGACGGATCAGAGGGCCTGGCCCTGGTGCCTTCGGGCGCCTCGACGGGGGCTCACGAAGCGGTGGAACGCCGCGACGGCGATAAGGGCCGCTACAGCGGCAAGGGCGTGCTGGGGGCGGTGGCGGCGGTGCATGACGAGATCGACCCGGCCCTTCGCGGTCTGCTAGCCACCGACCAGCGCGCCGTCGACGCGGCGATGATCGCCCTGGACGGCACGCCCAACAAGGGACGATTGGGGGCCAACGCCATCCTGGCAGTGAGCCTGGGTACGGCGCGGGCGGCGGCGGCCAGCCAGAACACCCCCCTGTACCGCTACCTGGGCGGGGTGGATGCGCACCTGTTGCCGGTGCCCATGCTCAACATCCTCAACGGCGGCAAACATGCCTCCAACTCCACGGATTTCCAGGAGTTCATGGTCATGCCCCTGGGCGCTTCCAGCTTCGCCGAGGGTCTGCGCTGGGGGGTGGAGGTCTATCACCATCTGGGCCGCCTGCTGCATGACGAGGGCCAGCCCACCACCGTGGGCGACGAGGGCGGCTTCGCTCCCAGCCTGCCCACCAACGACGCCGCGGTGGAGCTGGTGCTCCGGGCCATCGAGCGCGCGGGCTATCGGCCGGGGGAGGACATCGCCATCGCGTTGGACCCGGCGACGACAGAGATCTTCGACGGCGGCCAGTACGACCTGGCCCGTGAGGGCCGGCGGCTGTCCAGCGCGCAGATGGTGGACTTCTGGGCGGATTGGTGCGCGCGCTTCCCCATCGTCTCCATTGAGGATGGGCTGGCGGAGGATGACTGGGAAGCCTGGGCGGCGCTGACGGCCCGCCTGGGCGATCGCGTGCAGCTCGTGGGCGACGACCTGCTGGTGACCAACACGCTTCGCCTGGCTCAGGGCATCGAGCGCCGTTCGGCCAACAGCATTCTGATCAAGGTCAACCAGATCGGCAGCCTGACGGAGACCCTCGACGCGGTGCGGCTGGCCCAAGGCGCGGGTTGGACGGCGGTCATCAGCCATCGCTCCGGCGAGACGGAGGACACGACCATCGCCGACCTGGCGGTGGCCACGGGCGCAGGGCAGATCAAGACAGGCGCCCCGGCCCGCTCCGACCGGGTGGCCAAGTACAACCGGCTGCTGCGCATCGCCGATGAGCTTGGCGATTCGGCGGGCTGGCCGGGCTGGGGGGCCTTGAAGGCGCGAGAGCGGGCTTGAGCTGGACTCGCGAGGTAGCCGCTGCGCCGCGGACCGCCACTGACGGCCCTGGAACGCAGCTGCCTGCATCTGCTCTCTCCATCCCGCTATAATCCCCTACCGGATGAACCCCCACCTCCTTCCGTCTCCGATCCGCTCGCGCCTCGCCGCCCGTCGCCGCTTCGGCGGGCGCGCCGCCCTTGGCGCCACGCCGCTTGCCCTGGTCTTGCTGGCCATCCTGGGCGCCGGCTGTAGCAAGCCCACGCCGGCGACGCCCGGCCTGCCCGGCGCGCCGGGGCCGACGCCCACCGCGGACCCCAACGCCGTTGTGTGGCTGCTGGCCAAGGGGCCCGGCACCTTGGACCCCGGCCGACTGGCCATGGAGGAGGAGAGCGCCTCCCTGGATCCCGCCGGCCAGCTGGTGGCGGCGCAGGTCTACGATCGGCTGGTCTCCCTGCGGCCCGGCACCGCGCAGCTGGCGCCCGGCCTGGCTGAGACGTGGCAGCAGAACATCGAGGAGAACACGGTCACCTTCAAGCTCCGCGAGGGGCTGACCTTCCAGGACGGCAGCCCTCTGGGCGCGCGGGAGGTGACCTGGAACTTCGAGCGTTGGATGAACCCCGAGCATCCCGCCCATCTGGAGGGTTTTCAGGTCTGGGACGGCTTCTTCGGTTTCGTTGGGCAGAAGGACGCGGCCGGGCGCGACGCTTTCATCATCAAGGCCGTGGAGGCCATCGGGCCCCTGCAGGTGCGCTTCAAGCTCAACGCGCCTTTCAGCCCCTTCCTCTACCATCTGGCCCTGGCTTCCTTCGGCATCGCCAGCCCTCAGGCCGTGCAGGCCCAGGGCGATCGGTACGGCACGGACGGTGCGCATCTGCCGGTCGGCAGCGGACCCTACCGCGTTGTCAGCTGGGACGAGAGTGGCGTGTACCTGGTGCCCAACGAGGGCCATTGGGGCGCCAAGGCGGTCAACAGCGGGTTGCGCTTCAATGTGGAACCCGATCCGGAGAAGCGGGCGCTAACCGTGGCCGAAGGTCGGACGCATGGCACCGATCTGCCTGCGCGTACCGTGCTGACTGGCACCCTCGCCAGTCCATCTCTGCGGGTTCAGCCGCGTCCCGCGCGCAGCACCGCCTGGCTGATGCTGGATGACAGCCGTCCCCCGCTCAACAACGCCAAGGTGCGCCTGGCGATCAGCCTGGCCATCGATCGTCCGGCCCTGGTCGCGGGCCATTTCGGGGCCTTCGGCTTGCCGACCGGGCAGCTGCTGCCGCCCGGGTTCTTCGGTCATGCGGAGGATCTGCCGGCGCCTGCTCGGGACCTGGAGCGGGCCAAAGGGCTCCTGAAGGAGGCGGAGGTAGACAGCTTCAAGCTCAACATCTGGGTGCCGCAGGTGCCGCGGCCCTTCCTGCCCGATCCCGTCGGTGCTGCCGAACAGGTGGCGCGCGACCTTGTGGAGCTGGGCCTCGAGGCGCAAGCACAAAGCGTGCCCCTCAGGCAGTTCCTGCGCGATCGGGAGACCGGACGCTACACCGCCTGGATCATCGGCTGGGAGGCCCAGTCTCCCGATCCGGACAATTTCTGGTATTGGCATTTCGGCATCGCGGACCGTGTGGTGTCCGAAGGCCATTACGACAACCGCGCCCTGGCCCAGGCCCTGGCCCAGGCTCAACGGCTGGACACCGACTCGCGCCGCCAGATCTATCTGGATGCCGCCAGGACCGTGGATGCCGATACCGCCCGCGTCTTCCTGGCCAACACCCAGGGGCTGGTTGTCACCAGCCGCCGCCTGCGCGGGTTCCAGCCAGGCCCCATGGGCATCGACAGCCTGGCCGAGGCCTCGCTGGGCGAGCCGGAGCCCGACCCAACCGCTGGCGCGACCCCCGCGTCTCCCGCTATCGACGTGACGCCGCCCGCCGCGGACCTGCCTGACTCCGCGGCTTCCGGCATGACGCCCTCCCCGCCCTGAGCCCTGAGGGGCGCAGCGACCATGAAGAGGACAGGCATGAACGACCGATCCACCCCACAAGTCAAAGACCCTTCCGCCATCCGCGAACTCCTGCGCAGCGGCCAGTTGGCCTGGCGTCTCATCAGCGACAGCCGGGTGTCCTGGAGCCTCAAGCTGATCCCTTTCCTGGCCTTGGTCTACTTCGTTTCGCCCATCGACCTGGTACCGGACTTCATCATCCCGGGCTTTGGCTCCCTGGATGACCTGGCGGTCATGGCCATCGCCCTGCGCTTCTTCATCCGGCTCGCCCCGCCCGAACTGGTGCGCGAGCATTCGGGGCGCGGTGCCGCAGTCGCGGCCGACGACGAGACCATTTCCGCCGACTACCGCGTCAACGACGCGGTCTGAGCCCCCATCCGGCCGCGGCTGTCGCGGCGCCCCTGGGACACCGCATTGGAAGCCATCGACCCCACCCCTCTCTCGGCCGCCGCTGACCAGCGATCGGACCTACCTCCGGATGCACCGCCGGACCTCGCCATGGCTTCAGTCCTGCTGCCACCGAGTCCTTCCGCCATCGCCGAAGTGGCCATGCTTCTGGACGTGTTACCGCCGCGGCTTAAAGACGCTGTGCTGACCGCCGGCGGGGGCGCCGAACTCATCGAGATCGTGATGGACCTGGGACGGCCGGCCGAACTGCGCACGCATGGCGGCGGGCGAGTCTTCGAAGACATCGAGATCGATCAGGCGGATCTAGACCAGGTTGTGGCCCATATCGGCGAGTTCGGGGACGACAACCGGGCGGGTATCGCCCGCACCTTGCACCGCATCTCCGGCATCCGCAACCGCAAGGGCCAGGTCATCGGGTTGACCCTGCGCGTGGGGCGGGCGGTCTTTGGCACGGTGGAGATCATCCGCGACATCATCGCCGCGGGGCGTTCGGTGCTGCTCCTGGGCCGCCCCGGGGTGGGCAAGACCACCATGTTGCGCGAGACCGCGCGTCTCCTGGCCCAGAACCGGCGGGTGATCATCGTGGACACCTCCAACGAGATCGGCGGCGACGGTGATATTCCGCATCCGGCCATCGGCCGGGCGCGGCGGATGCAGGTGGTCACCCCCACCATGCAGCATGAGGTGATGATCGAGGCCGTGGAGAACCATAACCCGGAGGTCATCGTCATCGACGAGATCGGTCGGGAGCTGGAGGCCCTGGCGGCCCGGACCATCGCCGAGCGCGGGGTGCAGCTCATCGGCACGGCGCATGGGCGCAGCCTGGACAATGTGCTGATGAACCCCACCCTCTCCGACCTGGTGGGGGGCATCGAGAGCGTCACCCTCTCCGACGAAGAGGCTCGGCGCCGCGGCACGCAGAAGAGCATCCTGGAACGTCGCGCTCCGCCCACCTTCGACGTGGTGGTGGAGATCCAGGACTGGCACCGGTTGATCGTGCACCACGACACGGCTTCCGCCATCGACGCCCTCCTGCGCGGACGGACGGTGCGCCCGGAGCTGCGCTACCTGGACGCCAACGGCCGGGCGGTCATCGAGGAGGGCGACCCCATCGGATCCAGCGGCCAACAGGAAGGGCGCATGCGCGGCGCGGGCGGCTTCGGCGAGGGCGCCGCCACGGAGAGACGGCACGAGGGCCGGCCGGTCCGCGGCGGCGACCTGCGCCCGGGGCGGGAGCGGCGGGACGGCCGGACGCCCGAGCCGGCCCCACCTGTCCGTGACGGCGACGAGCGGTCGGGGGCGGATCGCGGCGCTGCCCGGCACAAGACCCTGCGTATCCTGCCCTATGGGGTCAGCCAGGACCGGCTGCGCCGTTCGGCCAAGGCCCTGGGCGTGCCCATCTTCCTCACCGAGGATCTGACGCAGACCGATGCCGTGATCACCTTGAAGGGTCATTACCGCAAGCAGCCCTCCACCCTGCACGAGGCGGAGACACGGCAGGTGCCCATCTACGTCCTGCGCTCCAACACCTTCGCCCAGATCGAGGCCGCGCTGGTGGATCTCTTCGGCCTGCGGCCGGCGCACGACGCGGTGGAGGCGGCCCTGGCGGAAGCGGAACTGGCCATCCAGGCCATCCACCGGGGCAGGCATGACATGCTGGAGCTGGCTCCCCAAGGTCCGGCCTTGCGGCGCGAGCAGCACGCTCTGGCTCGGCAGGCCAACCTGCGGTCCCTCAGCCGCGGCGAGGACCCCTACCGGCGCGTGCGCCTGTTCCGGGAGGGCGGATGAGCCGCGGCCTTTTCATCACCTTTGAGGGGCCGGAGGGCGGCGGCAAGACGACCCAGATCCACCGCCTGGTGGACAGCCTGCGGTCACAGGGACGTGATGTGCTCCCCTTGCGCGAGCCTGGGGGGACGACGATCGGGGAGAAGATCCGCGCCCTGCTGCTGGACCTGGCCGAGAGCCCGATGCAGATCGAGACCGAGGCCCTGCTCTTCCTGGCGGCGCGGCGAGAGTTGGTGCAAGACCGCATCCTGCCGGCGCTGCAGGCCGGCCGGATCGTGATCTGCGACCGCTTTGCGGATGCCACCCTCGCCTATCAGGGCTACGGTCGGGGCATGGATCTGGCCGCCTTGAAGGCTCTCAACGCCTTTGCCACCGTCGGTCTCCAGCCGGACCTCACCTTGCTGCTGGACCTGCCGGTGGAGTCCGGCCTGCAGCGCCGCAAGATGGACCCGGCGGACTGGAACCGCTTCGACGCCGCCAGCCTGGCCTTTCATCAGCAGGTACGCCAGGGCTATCTGGCCTTGGCCGGGGCCGAGCCGGGGCGCTGGCGGGTCATCGACGCCGCGCGCGCGGCGGACGTGGTGGCGGTCGACGTGTGGCGGGCGGTGGGCGAGGTGTTGGCGGTGATTTGAGCCGCGTCCCCACCCCATGTATCCTTGCGGGCCGCGCCCCGCTTGCATCCCCCAAGGCAGCGTCTCCGTTCATGAGCGAACCGCCCGTCGTCGATCCCGCCGTCGACGCTCCGTCCAACCTGCTGGCCCAGCGCATCGCCGACCGCTCGGCCGTGGTCGGCGTGGTGGGCCTGGGCTATGTGGGCCTGCCCTTGGCTGTGGCCCTGGCCGAATGCGGCTACGGTGTGCGTGGTCTGGACATCGCCGTCGAGCGGGTAGCCAGGATCAGCGAGGGGCGGAGCCCCATCGGCGACGTGGCCGACGAGCGTCTGTCTCCGCTGGTAAGTGCCGGCCGCTTGTCCGCGTCCACCGACGACGCCATCCTGGCGGCTTGCGATGTCGTCTTCGTCTGCGTGCCGACACCCTTCGATGCCAACAAGACCCCCGACCTGCGCGCCGTCATCGCCGCCGCCGATGCGGTGGCCGGCCGTCTGCGCGCCGGCCAGCTGATCATCCTGCAGAGCACCACCTACCCGGGCACCACCGAGGAGGTCATCCTTCCGCGGCTGGCCGCCACCGGGCTGGCCGTCGGCAAGGACGTGCACCTGGCGTTCAGCCCCGAACGCATCGATCCCGGCGTCTCCGAGCATACCGTGCGCAACACCCCCAAGGTGGTCGGCGGCCTGACCGCGCGCTGCGCAGCGCTGGCCGCCGCGCTCCTGGGCACCCTGGGTCCGGAGGTGAAGGTGGTCTCCAGCCCGCGTGTGGCGGAGATGACCAAGCTACTGGAGAACATCTTCCGGTCGGTCAACATCGCCCTGGTCAACGAGCTGGCGCTCCTGGCCGAGCGGATGGATATCGACATCTGGGAGGTCATCGGCGCGGCGGCCACCAAACCCTTCGGCTTCATGCCCTTCTGGCCGGGGCCGGGCGTCGGTGGCCACTGCATCCCCATCGATCCCTACTACCTGGCCTGGAAGGCCCGCGAATACGACTTCTCCACCCGCTTCATCGAGCTGGCGGCGGACATCAACCAGAGCATGCCCGCGCATGTGGCCGACCTGCTGGGCGCCGCTTTGGACCGCCGGGGGCGCACCGTCAGCGGGGCGCGCATCCTGGTGTTGGGCGTGGCCTTCAAGCCGGATGTGGACGATTCGCGCCATTCACCCGCCGAGCGGGTGATCGCCCTGCTGCTGGCGCGCGGGGCCACGGTAGCTTACCATGACCCTTACATCAGGGAGTTGGCGGTCGGCGGCGACGTCTTCCATCCTCAGCGCACCGTGCTGCAGAGCCGGCCGCTGGACGACGAAGCCCTGACATGGGCCGACGCGGCCCTGATCCTGACCGCGCACCGGGCGATGGACGTCGAGCGTGTCCTGGCGGCGGCCCCGCTGGTGGTGGATGCCACCCGGGCCACGGCCGGCCGCCAGGCTCCCAACCTGGTCCGCCTGGGCACCCCCCTGGCTTGACACCCATGCATCCAAGCGCAGGCAATCTGGCCTGACCACCCCAACAACCTTTGCCCGGCGGCGCAGCATCGCTATCCGCCATCCGGCACCGAACCCATCGAGGAGGCACGTTCACCATGGCACGACGAGAACGAGAACGATTCACGGAGCGCAACCGACCGACCCGCCGGCCCGGCGATGACGGGGACGACGACATCGTCATCCGCGGGCCCAGCCTGAAGAACCCCGGGGTGCTGGTGGGTCTGGGTGCCGTGGCCGTGGCCATCGCCCTGCTGCTGGCCATGCTGGCCACCCGCAAACCCCAGGAGGCCGCCACCACCGACGGCACCGGGACACCGGCGGTGGCGGCCAGCGGCGAGGGTACCGCTGAAGCCCCAGCGGCTGCTGACGCTACCGAGGCCGCCCCGGCGGAGCCGGCCGGTCTGCCGGGCAAGACCTTCGCCGCGCCCGAGGACCAGAAGCTGGATCCCGTGGGCAAGGCCTATTTCGCCACCATCAAGACGGCCAAGGGCGACATCCGCATGCAGCTGTTTCCGGACGTGGCGCCCAAGCATGTCAACAGCTTCATCTTCCTGAGCCGCCAGGGATTCTACGACGGCCTGACCATTCATCGCGTCGACCCGGGCTTCGTCATCCAGGGCGGCGACCCGGCGGGCAACGGCACCGGCGGTCCGGGCTACAGCGTGGACGGCGAGTTCAACGAGGACAAGCCCGTGCCGCATCGCGGCGGCACCTTGGCCATGGCGCGGAGCGCCGATCCCAACTCGGCCGGCAGCCAGTTCTACATCGTCCTGGACGATGGCCCTGCTGCGTCCAGCCTGGACGGCAAGTACACCGTCTTCGGCCATGTGCTCAGCGGCATGGATGTGGTGCGCGCGACCGCCATCGGTGACGTGATGGAATCGGTCACCATCGAGGAGCTGCCCGCGTCGGCCAGCGAGATCAGCGCCGACGACATCCGCGACGACAAGCGCCCTGAGGGCGGTCGCTGAAACCGGAAGGCCCGGTCGGCGCAACCCATCAGGGGGGCGTCGACCGGGCGTCCCGTCGCCACCTGCTTGGGAGCAGTTTCATGAAGCGCCTGCCCATCGCGGCCCTGTCCGCTGTTCTCCTGGGGCTCTGCCCTTCCGGCCGTCCGGCCGCGGCCCGGCTCGACGAGCCGCAGGCGCCGCGGCGCCTGCAGACGGATGTCTGCGGCAAGCTGACCGGCGTCGTGACCTGGACCCGCGGCGCATCGCCCTATGTCAGCACCTGCGATCTGGAGGTGCCCGTCGGCTCCACCCTGACGATGGAGCCGGGTGTGGAAGTGAAGCTGGGTCCGCGCCACAAGCTCAGCGTGGCCGGACGGCTGCTGGCCGTGGGCAGCGAAGCCCTGCCCATCAGCTTCAAACCGGCGAGCAGCGAATGGGACAGCGTGCAGCTGCTGGCCGGCAGCGGTCCATCAGAGATCGCCTACGCCAGCTTCACCGGCGGGGGCGCGGGCCGTCGCGAGATGCTGGGCATCGCCGCGGACCAGGCAGACCTGCACCATAGCAGCTTCCTGGCCGGCTCCGGCGTGGGCGTCGAGGTCAAGGCAGGCGCGGCCCCGACCCTGCGCTACAACCGCTTCGACGGCTGCACCGTCAGCCAGGCTTTGCCGCCGGCGGCCTTGCGCCTGCAGAAGGGGGCCCGGCCGGTTGTCAAGGGCAACTACTTCCTGAGGAACGTGCTGGCCATGCAGATGGACGCCTCCGCCAGCCCCAGCCTTGACGGCAACCGCTTCGATTACAACGGCCACAATGGCATCACCGTCTCCGGCACCGTCACCGACCGCACCACCTTGGCCAGCCTCGGTCCGCGGCGCTGGTCCTACCGCGTGGACGGCAACGGTTTTCTGGTGGACCAAGGTGGGACGCTCACCCTGCTGGCCGGCACCACCTTCCGCTTTACCAACGGCGGGGCGCTCAGGGTGAAGAACGGTACCCTGGCGATCCGGGGTGCGGCCGGCAGCCCGGTGCAGCTGATTCCCGAGAAGGATGACAAGCGGCCCGGCGCCTGGCCGGAGGTGCTGCTGGACGATGGCACCACGGATTACGACCCGGCGACAGGGGCCGGCACCCTCATCGAGCATGCCGAGATCCTCTACGGCGGGGCCTCCTCCGGCGGCGCCATCACCGTGCGCAACAGTTCGCCGCGCATCCAGAGCACCCTGATCCGCCAGAGCGGCGGCCGAGGCATCACGGTCACCGGCCCGGAGGCTCGGCCGCAGCTCATCGGCAACCTCGTCTTCGACCAGCAGAACGAAGCCAGGGGCAGCGGCATCTTCGTGGACAACGGCGCCGCCCCCAGCATGAGCTTCAACATCTTGCGCGGCAACGTGGATGGTCTGCGCGTGGACACCGGCGCGCAGCCGCAGGTGGGTCCGCATAACTGGTTCGATTTCAACCGGATCTACGGCTTGTACAACGAGGACCGCACCACCTGCGTGGAAGCCGCCGGCAACGACTGGGGCGATACCGCCGGACCCAACGATGTCAGCGAGCGCACGGACGCCTGCGGCCTGGGTGGTAACCCCGGCAAAGGCGAAGAGGTCAGCGATGGCGTGCGCTACCTGCCTTTCGAGGGCCAGCAGGTGCGGCCCCAGATCCTGGCCCCGCGCTGCGGCGTCTTCAACGACGCTCAGCCGGAGATCAGCGGCGTGGCCGCGTCGGGCGCCCGGGTCCTGGTCTACGATAACTACCAGCTTCTGGGCGAGACCCGCGCCGCAGTCGGCGAGGGCGAGTCGGCGCCGTTCAGCTACCGCCCCGCCGCGCCTCTGTCGGCCGGCTCGCATGTCATCCAGGTTCGATCAGAGGGCGAGAGCGGCGTGGCCAGCGGCATCACCCAGCCGGCGGCATTCTCCGTGGACCCGGCGCTTCTGGTGGACGCGGCCGGCCTGGAGCTGCGCTACGAGCTTGAAGGCACGCGCTATGTCCAGCCCTACCAGGACGAATCCGGCTGCCTGGCCCTGCGCGGCGATGGCGAATGGACCCTGCGCGTGCATCCGCCCGCGCCGAGCAAGACCCAGATGGTGACCCTGCACGTGCCGCTGCGCTGTCCGGCGGGGCAGCAGCCTTCCGGGGAACTGCGCTACCAGGACAAGGCCTATCCGCTGGGGGCGGTCGACGGCGCCTACCAGGCCAGCTTCCCCTTGGATGTCGCGGCCACCGGTGCCACCGTCACCCTGTCGGCCCGCTGCGGCGGCGGCGAGCCACGCGACCTGCTCCTGGGAACCATGACCGTGGAATACGACGGCTTCGTCCATGATCTGAGCGGGCAACCGGACCCGCGGCTGAAGCGCATCGCGGGCGCCCGGGTCTCGCTCTTCGCCCGGGATCCTGGGGCGGCCGTGGGCCGGGAGTGGAAGCTATGGCCGGCTACGCACGGCCAGACGAACCCGCAGACCACTGGCCCCACGGGCTGGTACGGTTTCTACCCGCCGCCGGGCCAGTACCGGGTCATGGTGGAGGCGTCGGGCTACAAAGCGGCTTTCACGAACCCCGAGACGGTCACCAACCAGCCGATGATGCAGACCATCGGCCTGGAGCCGGGGACGACGGTGCCCACCCCGCCGCCCACGCGCCAGCCGGGCAAGGGCATCTATCTGCCCCTGCTCCTGAAAGCCTTCGAGCCGGGCTCGTGACTGCCCTCCGGTCCGGAGCTGCCGTGTGAGCCCGCGCGCCAGCCGCTTCTTCGGCTGCGTGCTGCCGGTCGCCCTGGCCCTGTTCGGCTGCGGCAGCTGCCTGCTTCTCGGCTATGCGGGTCAGGTCTTCTTCGCCCTGGTGCCGGTGACGGACGAGGCCATGGCGCCCTACCTCGCGTCCGGCGACCGGGTCCTCTCCGACAACACAGCCTTCTGGGAGGATCCGCCCGGCCGCAACCGGCTGGCCTCCCTGGAGGCTCCGGACGGCGTGGCAGTGCGCTACGTGATCGCCGGGCCGGGCGATACGGTGGAGGGCCGCGGAGGCCGCGTCTACGTCAACGACCAGCCCTGTGACGGCGAGCGCCGTGATGACGCAGGCCAGGCCTGCGGCCTGGAGCTGATCTGGCAGGGTCCGGGGGTGGATGACTTCGTCCCGCTGACTTTGCCGGCGGACGGCTTCTGGGTCATGGGCACCTCCAAGGAGGCCCCGGATTCGCGTATCTGGGGGGCCATCGCCCGCGAGCGATTCTTCGGGCAGGTGCTGCTACGCGTGGGCGACGGCTTGCGTCTGGAGGCCGTCGATCTGCCGGAGACCGCTCCGGCGGAGAGGTCTGCGCCGGGGAAATCGCCGTAGGATCGTGCCGACTGATCCGTTGGGGAACGATGGCGACGATGGCGGGGCAGGGGCCGCAGTGATCTGATCATTTGACCGCCGCCCGTCCGATCCATATGATCGGAACGTGTGTTCTATTCGCCTTTCCTGCTATCGGAGTCTTCCATGGGCCGCCTGATCAGCGTCGAAAGCCCCTCCACCATCCGCCAGCGCTGGCGGCGGACCATCGCCGAGGCGCTCAAGCACCTCATGGCCAAGCGCGAGCTGGACGAGGAGGTCAAGGACCTCAGCGCCCTCATCGTCTTTGCCCTGCGGGAGATCAGCGCCGGCGTCGAGCAGTCGGCCTCGGTCTGGGACAAGAAGCATTACTACATCAAGGCGGACCACCTGCGCGCCGATTGGGAATGGGCCGACCGCACCGCGGAGCGAATGGTCCGGCTCATCCAGGTAGACGACTGGCTGCGCCTGCCGGTGGTCCTGGCAGAGATGGCACCGCGCTTCGCCGATGTCAACGTCAACCAGTTCACCCGCACCAACCAACTGTGGCGCGGAGCCTTCAAGCGGCTCAAGGCGGAAGCCTGAGCGAGGCGGGGCACGATTGCCTCACCGCTGCTGCTTGACCGTGGCCCGGCACCGGTAACATGATTGCGCCCACTAGCGGGCCGTCCGGCCCGGCGGCAAACACGCAAGGAGAGAATGACCCCATGACCGTTCGCAAACTATGGATTCCCGTCGTGACCGTGCTGCTGATGGCCGCCTCCCTGGCGGCCTGCGCCCCTGAGGAAGCGGCCGCCCCGGCCGACGAGGAGAGCGCCGGCCAGGAGCAACCCGCAGCCGACGCCGGCATGGGCGCCACTGCAACCGTGGGCTTCAGAGACCTGGCCGACGGTGCTGAGGTGACCAGCCCGGTCAAGGTCTGCATGGAGGTTACCGGCGTCGGTCTCGAGCCGTCCGGCGAGGTCAAGGCCGGCTACGGCCACAACCACGTGCTGGTCAATCCCAGCGCCGACGAGGTGGCGGCCATCACGGCGGGGACCATGACCTCCGCCCTGGTCAAGGACGAGACGCATATCCACATCGGCGACGGCACGGACTGCAGCGAGTTGACCCTGACGCCCGGCAGCTACGAGCTGATGGCCGTGGTCGGCGACGGAGCCCATGTGCCGTTGAACCCGCCGGTGGTCAGCCAGATCAGCATCACGGTGAAGTGATCAAGGCCGGGAGGGTGGTCGGCGAGGGGACGCGGCACGCCGCGCCTCCGCATTGACCACCCTCCCGGTATGTCCTGTGACGGTCCTGTCGTCTGGTCCGCTTCCGCCCTGCCGTCAGCCGATGCCCGGCACCGGAAAATCCACCGCCATCTCTGCCGCTTCCGCACGGATGCGGACCAGAGCGGATTCGTCCTCCACGGCGTCCAGGGCCCGTCCGATCCAACCGGCGATGCGCCGCATCTCAGCTTGGCCGAAGCCGCGTGTGGTGACGGCCGGCGTGCCCAGGCGCAGGCCACTGGTGATCATGGGCTTCTGGGGGTCGAAGGGGATGGCGTTCTTGTTGGTGGTGATGCCCGCTCGATCCAGAGCCTCCTCAGCGACCTTGCCGGTGACGCCCTTGGGCCGCAAATCCACCAGGATGAGGTGGTTGTCCGTGCCCCCGGCCACGATGCGCAGTCCAGCAGCCGCCAGTTCCTGGGCCAGGGTCTGGGCGTTGGCGATGACCTGGGCCTGGTAGGCGCGGAAGGAAGGCGCCTGCGCTTCCAGGAAGGCCACGGCCTTGCCGGCGATGACATGCTCCAAGGGGCCGCCCTGAAGGCGGGGGAAGACGGCCTTGTCCACCGCCGCCGCATGTTCGGCCTTGCAGAGCAGCAGGCCGCCGCGCGGGCCGCGGAGGGTCTTGTGGGTGGTGGAGCTGACGATGTCGGCCAGGGGGATGGGGTCCGGATGCAGCCCGGCGGCCACCAGGCCGGCGATATGGGCCATGTCCACGAACAAGCGCGCCCCGACATCCGCGGCGATCTCCGCGAAACGGGCGAAGTCGATCTGGCGTGGGTAGGCAGTCGCCCCGGCCACGATCACCTTGGGCCGGTGCTCGCGGGCCAGGTCCGCCACCGCGTCGTAGTCGATCTCCTCGCTGCGCGGGTCCACGCCGTAGGCGGCCACTTTGTAGAGCTGGCCGCTGAAGTTGACCGGGCTGCCGTGGGTGAGGTGCCCGCCCTGGTCCAGGCGCATGGCCAGAATGGTGTCACCGGGCTGCAGCAGGGCGCTGTAGGCGGCCATGTTGGCTTGTGAGCCGGCATGGGGCTGCACGTTGGCATGGTCGGCGCCGAAGAGCGCCTTGGCCCGCTGACGGGCCAGCTCCTCCACCTGGTCCACATGCTCGCAGCCGCCGTAGTAACGGCGCCCGGGGTAGCCTTCAGCGTATTTGTTGGTGAGCACGGAGCCGACGGCCTCCTGGACCGCCCGGCTGGTGTAGTTCTCGCTGGCGATGAGCTCGATGCCCACCCGCTGTCGTTCCGCCTCCAGGCCGATGAGGGCCTGGATCTGGGGATCGACCTCCGCCAGGGGCAGACCCGGGCCTACGAGGTCCACCGGCGAGGCGGGCGAGGCGTCGGCGCGCGCGACCATGGTCATGAGAGGGCTCCTTGCGCTGGCGGGTGATGGTGGCTGGCAGCAGGCGGGATTGGCCGCGCATCGCGGCGCAGAGTATACCATTGCGCCATGACCCGGGAAACGACCGCCCAGGCCGCCGCGGCGGCCATCGATCTGGACCTCCTGCGAGAGACGGCTCGGGCCATGGGCCTGGACGCTTGGCTGGACGCGCGCGCCCTACGGGCCTATGGCCGCTACGCCGCGGAGCTGGTGGCGGCCAACCAAGGCCTGAACCTCACCCGCATCAACGGCCCGCGCGACATGGCCGTGCAGCATGTGCTGGACTCCCTCATCTGTCTGCGTGGTCTGGACCCGGAGGTCCGGCGGGAGACGCCTCTGCGCCTGGTGGACGTAGGCTCCGGACCTGGACTTCCGGGCCTGGCGCTGAAGATCGCCTGTCCCGAATGGCAGCTGACCTTGGTGGAGTCGGTGGGCAAGAAGGCAGACTTCCTGCGCCGGCTCACCGAGCTGCCGGATCTGGGTCTGGCGGGCACACTGGTGCTGGCGGCGCGCGCCGAAGACGCCGCGCGCAGGGTCGGACATCGCGCGGCATACGACCTGGCGACCGCCCGCGCCGTCGCCGGCCTGCCGGTGCTGGCGGAGTACCTGCTGCCCTTCCTTCGCGTGGGAGGGCGGGCCCTGGCGCTCAAGGGTGCAGAGGCCGCCGCCGAGGCCCGCTCGGCGGCGGGGGCTATCGCCAAGCTGGGGGGCGAGCTGCTGGCCGTGGAGCCCTATCGGCTGCCGGGCCTGGACCAGACGCGCCATCTGGTGGTCATCGTCAAGCGCCATCCCACAGCACCGGCCTACCCGCGGCGAGCAGGGCTGCCCACGGCGCGGCCGCTGGGTTAGGGAAGTCCACGGAAGGCGCTTGACTGGGGATAGGGGCGAGATTATCCTTGTCGCAGCAGAGTAGGGATCATCCTGGTGTGGCGTTGTCTCTCGCCTACGATGCGCTGCCAGGGATCAGTGAAGTCAGTCCGTACCGCATATCGAGTACGTAGAGCGGGAGCCCGCTGGTCAAGAAGGCCGGTGTTCTGGCCGCACCAGTGATCCATGCCCGATGGGCTTATTGGCCCAGGGCAGAGACTAAAGTCATGTTCCCTCGCGGAATGGCCCGTCGTGTCAGATGCCGGTGGTCGTGACCTGAGCCCCTTGTCCGTGGGGCATGAAGGACATGGTGAGTGCTTGTGTCAGTGCGCGCCGAGTAATCGGCGGCACTGCCCCAAGGGGAGACGATGAGACCGCTATGAGACCGACATCGAATTCAGAAGACCCAGGCGTCAACATGACTGAGGTGGACTGGCCACCGAGTCCCGTTGCCATGTCCAGCGCCGCCCTATCCAGCGCGTCAGCCGTCCCCGAGGGCTGCCCCGGTTCTCCGCCCGAGCGATGGGTGCTGGGGCTACTGCACAGCTTCCGGGTCGAGCGTGATGGTCTTCTCGTTCACCGATTCCAGATGCGTATCCTTGACTGCCTGCTGGCCTATCTGTCATTGCAGCCCACCCGGGCGCATGGCAGAGAGGAGATCGCGCGTCTGTTCTGGCCGGACAGGCCGATCAACGTCGCACTCCGCCGCTTGTCGCACGTGCTCTTCATCCTGACGCGTCAGCTCAAGGATCTGGGGTTGCCGGGCGGGGTGATCATCGCCGACTACTACACGCTGCGGCTGGCCCCAGAGATCGGTACGGACATCCAGCGGCTGGACGAACTGATCTCTCGCGCGTTGCGCGAACCTGACCGCATGGAGCGGCAACGAATCCTGGACCACGTGATCGAACTGCACGGCGACGGCATTCTGCCGATGATGAGCCAGCCCTGGGTCAAGCCGGAGCGAGATCGACTGGCGGAGCGTCTCAACAGCCTGCGGGGTTCCCTGAAACTGGAAGGCTCCGGTGGCGCCCATGTCGGCATGGGCTTGGCCGACCCAACGACATCTGCAGTTGCTGAGCCGCGCGTCGATGGCCATTCCGGCGGTCGGCCCCCGAGCACGGCAATCGGCGATGGTCGGCTGACGTACCCATCGGCCCTTGACGAAGGCGATCGCTCGGAAGGTGACCGTCTGGCCAAAGCACAGGCGCTGGCGACCTGGCTGGAGCGTCTGGAACCGCATCTCCTGGGTTCTGATCGCGCCCGCTGGGTTCAGATGGTCAGCGAAAGGGAAGTGGAGATTCGGATGGCTGCCGAATGGGCGCTTTCGGCCGGCGTTACCGATCGGGATCCCGGGCTGGCCCTGCGCTTCGTGGCGGCGCTGTGGCGCTATTGGTACCTGCGATCCATGGTACAGCATGGGCGTCGACATGCGGAACAGGTGCTATTGGCCCGACCGGCAGAATCGAGCCCGCATTACGCTCGGGCAGTCTATGCCGCCGGTTCTTTGGCGCTTTGCAGCAGCGACCATGCCTTTGCCAAAGCCTGGTTCGTCGAGTCTTTGCAGATGGCCCAACGCTTGGGGGACGAGCGGCTACAGAGCCGCTGCCTGGCCTCTCTCGGGGTGGTAGCCTACCAGGAGGCGGATCTGACTCTGGCGCGCCAGCTCCTGGCGGAAGGGGCCGTGGTCTTCCGTGCTGCGGGAGAGCAGGTTCTGCTTGCCGGGGCGCTGCACAACGCGGCATTGGTGGAGATCGATGCTGCCGACTTCGAGCGTGCGGAGGCCCTGCTGGGCGAGTACATGGCGCTAGGTCACCGCTTGGGTGACCAGATCATCATGGCCAATGGGCTGGTGACCATGGGAACCCTCGCTGCGCATACCGGCTCCTGGGAGAAGATGGTCCCCCTGGTGGCTCAGGCGCAGCCATTGTTCGAAACCCAGGGGGACCTCAATGGCGTCGCCCTGTGCCTGCGCTACCAATCCTACATCGCGGCGGAGCGCGGGCAGACTGAGTTGGCCCGGGTCTATGTGGAATGCAGCCTCAGCCTGTGCCGAGCCCTGAACGACCCGCCGGGCATCAGTGAATCACTGCACCTGCTGGCGGAGATCTTCGAGAAGCAGGGCCGGATGGCGGAAGCGCTCGCCCTCTATCGGGATGCCCTGCAGCAGCCGAAGCAGGCCGGTCCGCGGATCTCGACCGGCAAGACCTTGCGCGAGGGTGTCGTGGCAGCGGGGCAGGCTCTGTCGATCAGAACGTCCTGATGCTGACAGGACGGGCGCGTGGTGCTCTGCAATCGACAGGGGCGGTGGCGCAATGCCCCGCCCCTGTCGCTGTGATTCGTCCGCGCGCTGGTATCGCACCACAAAGGATTTTGAGAGTAGCCGATGGGTGTGCCGTGTCTCGAAATCCTTCATTGGCCGCGAGGTCATGCCACCGCGCCCCTCACGCTTCATGGATGTGCTGTACTCGTCTGTTGCCGTCATGACGCCGACTCCGGGTGGGGTCTATTGCCCGGCGATGGCGATATCGGACATGCCCGGCACCGCATAGGCTCCCCTGCGATACGCCAGTTCCAGAAGCGAATGCCCGGGGAAGGCCGCCTCGACGTAGTAGTCAAAGGCCGCATCCAGGCCGAAGAAGGCGAAGCGGCCCTCGGCGTCAGTCTGGACACGACCGGACTCGACCCCCGCTGCACCCTGGCAGCGGTAAAGGACGATTTCGGCGCCGAGGCTGCTGCCGCTGACATGGCCGCTGATGTCTCCCGCAGGAACCGGTGCGGGCTTGGGGCTCGGGAAGGGAACCGGCGGTGGCTTGGGAATGGTGATCAGGATGCCGCAAGGCAGTGGCTCGGCGCGAGCCCGGCCCAAGGCTGGCAGGGCGAATGCTACGAGGCACATGGACAAGCACAGGAAGACCATCCGGGACCTGCGGCGCGGGTTGGGTGTCGTCACGTGTTGGGACACAAATGCTCCAATCAAATCTGACTTCGGGGTTGTGAGCGAGCGGCGGTCAAGGGCGGAGCAGGGGGTTTGCGACACCCTCCACCGGCGCCGGAGTCGCTGTTTCGGGACCCCGCCGGGGGACGCCGGAAGCCTTGACCAACGATATGCTACACCGCTACGCAATAGATTGATGTGTCGAAACCGATCGGGTTGCGTGGTGGGAAGATGTCAGTTGAAGGGTGTTCGCATGGCGAGACAGGCAACGGATCGGCGGGCTGTGGCCTGAGTTCATGGCTTCTGGTGCCACGCCGGCCCGGCAACTGCGCGCTGGGCTAAGGGCTCCGGCGGACACGAGGTCGTCGGCCTCGCCACAGTGATTCGCTCAAAGGTGTTGTTTTAGTCTTTTTTTGAAGCCCGAGACATGACTGTTAATATCTAATAAGAGTTGCGTCAGTGTTTTGGCGGGTGTACCATGGCGCTCTGGGACTCACCGCTCTCGCAACAAGGAGTACTGTCCGATGCAGTCTGCTTCCGGCACCTCGACCTATTGGATACACCGTCGCCTCGGGAGACTGGCAGGGTTCCGGTCCATTCGGGCAGCTGGTGGGGCCCTGCTCGTCGCCCTGGCGACTGTCGCCAGTACCGCACCGCCTCACGTCCAGGCGGCCACCATCCTGTCAGCCAACTTCAACACCGACGCCGGCGGCTTCACCTACGTCGACGACCCCTTCCTCGGCACCAGCCAACCGGCCTACGCCAGCGGTGTGCGTCAGGCCACCGGCGGCTATGGCGGGACCGGAGGACTCCAAGTGACGTTGGGCGGCATCGACGCCACCACGATCAATGGGATGTCCGGTGGTTGGAGCTACACGCTGAACCTGGCTACCGCTCAGACCGGGGTGTCCCTTTCGTACCGCTACAAGGTGGACCAGACCTCGCAGTACGAATTCGACGAGTACAGCCGAATGCTCATGACCTTCGACGGTGTCCAGAAGGGGCGCGGGTCGAAGGACTACGTGGACCACATCGGGGGCGATGGCAGCAGCACCCAAGGCAACAGCAGCAGCTACCTGCCCACGACGGACTGGCAGCAGCATCAGGTCTATCTCGGCAATCTGGCGGCGGGCAACCACACCCTGCGCATCGGCGGCTACAACAACCGCAAGAACGCAGCGGACGAGTCGATGACTGTGGTTATCGACGATGTGGCCATGACCAATGGCAACACGGCGCCTGTCGATACGGTCGCTGAGACCTTGGTCGATCGCCTGGACCTGAACACCTACAAGGGTCGCATCCAGTCGCTCGCCGGCTACGGCGACCGCTGCCGCATGTCGTCCTGCCCCGGCTCACCGGCCAACAGCTTCCTGAACGCCCAGGCTTGGGTGGCCGGACAGCTCTCCGCCATGGGCTATACGCCCCAGTACCACAACGGCACCTGGAGTGGGACAGCCGTCTCCAACCTCTACGTCACCAAGATCGGCACCGTCCATCCGGAGCAGATGTATATCGTCTCGGGTCACCTCGACGGCCGCGGCGGTGGCGGCGGCGCCGATGACGACGCGTCGGGCATCGGTGTGGTCATGGAGGCCGCGCGCGTGCTTTCAGCGCCGGATGTGCAGACGGACGTCTCGGTGCGCTTCATCTTCTGGGATCGGGAAGAGGTGGGCCTCAACGGCGCCAACGCCTACGTGACCGACCGCCGCGTCCTGCAGGGCGTCGAGAACCCGGCCGGCTCGGGTCTCTATCCCGAGCCCACCTGGCTGGGCATCATCCAACACGACATGGTGCTCTATGACCATGGCGCCGGCACGGCCGGCGGCACCCAGAGCGTCTATGCCGACCTCGACGTGGAATGGCGGGCGGGCACGACCGAGGAGGCGGATTCCAAGGCTCTGGCCCTCCAGTGGCGTTACCTCAACGGCAACTTCTCCACCCAGTACCCGTCCACGGCCTACAACTACAGCACGAACTCGGACGACACCGCCTTCCATCCCTGGGTAGCGTCGGTCAGCGTGCGCGAGAACCGCCGCAGCCTCACTTCAGGCACTAACGCCGAGTGGATCAACCCCAACTACCACACCACGAACGACCTCTACGCGACCTATTCGACGGCGGACTTCGATCTGGGCTTCAACATCGCTCAAGGCACCTTGGGCACGGTGGCCACGCTCGCTGGCGCGCAGATCGTGCCCCCCAGCGACCCGCCGACCGCGGATCCGCAGTCGGTGACGACGGACGAGGACGCGGCCCTGGCCATCACGCTTACCGGGTCGGATCCCGAGAACGATCCGCTGACTTTCGCCATCGTGACCCAGCCCAGCCACGGAACGCTCAGCGGTACGGCGCCCAACGTGACCTACACGCCGGCGGCCAACTACAACGGTGGCGACAGCTTCACCTTCCGCGTCAACGACGGCTACTCCAACTCGCCGCCGGCCACGGTCAGCATCACCGTCGACCCTGTGCCGGATCCGCCGGT
>Ga0073904_10000942_pt1 | contig 21434 bp, 17 predicted proteins | sample KloWWTrecipitate_FD_66668 | JGI IMG/M metagenome (GOLD analysis project Ga0073904, IMG submission 66668) | Active sludge microbial communities from Klosterneuburg, Austria, studying microevolution and ecology of nitrifiers - Klosterneuburg... | ecosystem: Engineered > WWTP > Aerobic digester >... | reverse complement strand
AGTTCCCAGTCGCGCAGCAAGAAGGTGCTCTCGCCCTCCGAACTGCTGTTGTTGCAGACCTTGAAGTTGTAGGTGTTCGGTGAGCCGGCCTGCACATCGGACAGCACGACCGAACTGCGCTCGCCACCAGTGGATATGCCGGGGCACGCGCCGAAGCCGCCGGTGGTGGTGGCTTGCGCGCTGCCGAGCGCGCCGAACAGCGCCAGGGTTGAAACGAGTGACAAGGATCTTGCGTTCATCAGATTTCCTTTACTGCAGATGGGCACATCGACATGCCGCAGCAAGTTTCGCGCCTGAACACGCAAATCATTGATTTCATGCACTCTTCCGACCTGACTTGATGACTGCTCGGGGTGACCTGTCAAGTTTGCCGACGGCCCTGGGAAGCCAAGCGTCATGCCACGCGCGCCCGGTATGCTTCGGCCTCAATGACCGTCCCCGCGCCAGCCACCACCGCCATCCCGGCGCTCGAACTGAGCGACGTCTCCTGCACCTTCGTCAGCCGCGACGCGCCGGGCCAGCGCTACACCGCGGTGGCCGGGGTCAGCCTGGCGCTGAAGCCGGGTGAGTTCGTCTCGGTGGTCGGTCCCACGGGTTGCGGCAAGAGCACGCTGCTGAACGTCGGCGCCGGGCTGCTGCAGCCCAGTACGGGCAGCGTTCGGGTGTTCGGTGAAGTGCTGAACGGCATCAACAACCGCGCCGGCTACATGTTCCAGACCGAAAGCCTGATGCCCTGGCGCACCGCGCTCGGCAACGTGATGGCCGGGCTGGAGTTTCGCGGCCGGCCCGATGCGCGTGCGCAGGCCGAAGACTGGCTGCGTCGCGTCGGCCTGGGCGGCTTCGGCGACCGCTATCCGCACCAGTTGTCGGGCGGCATGCGCAAGCGCACCAGCCTGGCGCAGACGCTGGTGCTCGACCCCGACATCATCCTGATGGACGAACCTTTCTCGGCGCTCGACATCCAGACCCGTCAGCTGATGGAAAACGAGGTGCTCGAGCTCTGGGCGGCGAAGAAGAAGGCCGTGCTGTTCATCACGCACGACCTTGATGAGGCGATCGCGATGAGCGACCGGGTGATCGTGCTGTCGGCCGGCCCGGCGTCGCACCCGATCGGCGAGTTCACGATCGACCTCGAGCGCCCGCGCGACGTGGCCGAGGTGCGTGTCACGCCGCGTTTCGTCGAACTGCACAAGGCGATCTGGAGCGTGCTGCGCGACGAGGTGCTCAAGGGCTATGCGCAGCAGCTGAAGGTGGCCTGAGCATGAAGCACCTTCGCCTGTACCAGCTGGCGCTGCTGATCGCGGTGGTCGGTGCGTGGTACCTGCTGACCGCGCCCGGGTTGCTGCCGAACGTCATGTTCGACAACGACCGTCAGGCGGCGTTCTTCTTCGGTGAACCGCTGGTCGTGGCCAGCCGCATCTGGACCTGGTTCGTCGTCGATGCCGACATCTACCGCCATCTGGTGGTGACCTTGACCGAGACCTTGCTGGCCTTTGCCGTCGGTTCGGTGCTGGGCCTGGCCTGCGGCCTGTGGCTGGCATTGGCACCACTGGCCAGTGCCATCCTCGAGCCCTACATCAAGGCGCTGAACTCGATGCCACGCATCATCCTGGCGCCGATCTTTTCGGTCTGGTTCGGGCTGGGCATCGGGTCGAAGGTGGCACTGGGCGTCACGCTGGTGTTCTTCATCGTCTTCTTCAATGTCTACCAGGGTGTGAAAGAGGTCAGCCCGGTGGTGCTGGCCAATGCACGCATGCTGGGCGCCAGCAGCCGCCAGCTGCTGCGCCATGTCTACCTGCCCAGCGCCACCAGCTGGGTCTTCAGCAGCCTGCACACCAGCGTCGGCCTGGCCTTCGTCGGCGCCGTGGTCGGTGAATACCTGGGCAGCAGCCAGGGCGTGGGCTACCTGATCCTGCAGGCCGAAGGCAGTTTCGACATCAACACCGTGATGGCCGGCATCGTGGTGCTGACCGCCTTTGCGCTGGTGCTCGACGGCGCGGTCGGCCGCATCGAGAAGCATTTGATGAAGTGGCAGCCGCGCAGCGGCGAGACCGAGAAACTCTGAGCGGAGCATTCAGCATGGCCAAGGACTTCGATTCGATGGAGGACAGCAACTGGTCCGCCAACTTGAGCATTCACGAGGTGTCCGATCCGGCTCGGCGCAGCGTGCTTCGTCTGGGCTTTGGGGCCGCGGCGGCCACATTGTTCGCGCCCTGGCTGGCCGGCTGCGCCAGCAGCGCCATCGGCCCGCCGCGGCTGGGCTTTGCCGCTGTGCCACCCAGTGCAGCCGACGCGCTGGCCGTGCCCAAGGGCTATGTGGCCGAGGTCATCGCGCGCTGGGGTGAGCCGGTGGGCATTGCCGGCGCAATGCCGGCCTGGCGCGAAGACGCCAGCAACAGCGCTGCCGAACAGGCGTTGCAGATGGGCATGCACCACGATGGCATGCAGTTCTATGCACTGCAGGGATCGTCGACCCATGGCCTGCTGGCGATGAACCACGAATACAGCGACGACGGCCTGCTGCACCCCGACGGCATGAAGACCTGGAACGCCGACAAGGTGAAGAAGGCACAGGCCGCGCATGGCCTGGCGGTGATCGAGGTGCGCCTCGAGGGCGACCGCTGGTCGGTGCAGCGGCCGTCGCGCTATGCGCGCCGGGTCACGATGGACACGCCGTTTGCCATCGGCGGGCCGGCCGCCGGCCACGCATTGATGCGCACGGCGGCCGACCCCCAGGCCCGCCGTGTGCTGGGCACGCTGAACAATTGCGCCAGCGGGCGCACGCCCTGGGGCACTTACCTGTCAGGGGAAGAGAACTGGGCTGGCTATTTCGCCGGCGGCGACGGCGCGCCAGCCGACCAGCGCCGATGGGGCGTGGGCAAGGGCAATTGGTACCGCTGGCACGACCATGACGAACGCTTCGATGCACGCAAACACCCCAACGAGTTCCACCGTTTCGGTTGGGTGGTCGAGCTCGACCCCAATGATCCGACCAGCACGCCGGTCAAGCGCACCGCGCTGGGCCGTGCCGCGCACGAAGGCGCCTGGGTCGCCGTCACCCGCGACGGCCGCGCGGTGGTCTATTCGGGCGAGGACGCGCGTTTCGAATACATCTACAAGTTCGTCAGCCGCGACCGCATCGCCCCAGGTGGCGCCAAACCCAATGCCACGCTGCTGGACCATGGCACGCTGTACGTCGCCCGCTTCGATGCCGACGGCAGCGGCCGCTGGCTGCCGCTGGTGCACGGCCAGGGCCCGTTGACGCCGGCCAATGGTTTTGCCGACCAGGGCGAGGTGGTGATCAAGACGCGCCAGGCGGCCGACCTGCTGGGCGCGACCAAGATGGACCGCCCGGAATGGATGGCGATCGACGAACGCACGCGCCAGGTCTATTGCACCCTGACCAACAACAGCCGCCGCGGCAACCCGGGCCAGCCCGGTGTCGACGCCGCCAACCCACGCACCAACAACACCATGGGCCAGATCATTCGCTGGACCGACGACGGTGACTTCGATGGCGTGTCAATGCGTTGGGACCACCTGGTGCTGGCCGGCGACCCCGAGCTGCCCAGGGCCGAGGCCCAAGGCAACATCAAGGGCGATTTGTTCGCCTGCCCGGATGGTCTGGCCTTCGACCCGGCGGGCCGGCTGTGGATCTGCACCGACGTTGGCCCGACGGCGCTGAACAAGGGCGAGATGGTGCGCATGGGCAACAACCAGATGCTGGCCTGCGACCTGGCCAGCGGTGAGGTGCGGCGTTTTCTGACCGGCCCCGTCAACTGCGAGATCACCGGCCCGGCCTTCACGCCCGACGGCCGAACCTTGTTCCTCAACATCCAGCACCCGGGCGAAACCCCGAGCGAGCGCAGCGATCCCGAGCAGCCCCGGCGCTATTCGAACTGGCCCGATTTCAGCCCGACGGGTCGGCCACGTTCGGCCACGGTGGTGATCCGCAAGTTGGATGGCGGCGTGATCGGCACATGAAACCGCGCCTGCGCACGGCCGACACGGCGCGATGACTGCCGCTGCGAGCGCTGACCTGCTTGCGCTGCTGGCGCAAGCCGAGGCGGCACGCGACGCCGGCACGCTGATCGCCGGCTTGGCGGCGGCCGAGCGGGCCTGGGGTCTGGCCGATGAGGCAGCGCCCGATCTGCGGCTGCGCGTCGGGCGGCTACTGTTGCACTTTCGCTACCGCAGCGGCGCGCTGTGGGCGCTGGTCGATGACGGCCTGCGCGTGCTGCCGCTGATGCGCGACAGCCGGGTGCCGGTGGGCGAGCTGATCGACACCTTGCGCATGGTGGTGCTGGGGGCGGCCGATGTCGGGCGTTTCGAGGAAGCGATGGCGCTGGGCCACGAGGCCCATCGGCTGGCCCTGGAGGCCAACGACCGGCCGCGGCTGTCGCTGGCGATCAACGCGCTGGGCTGCGTCTTCGAGCGCATCGGCGACCCCTGGCATGCCGAGCGCTTGTTGCTCGACGCACTGACGCAGGCGCGCGACTGTGCCGACCGGCACGCCACCTCCGCGGCGCTGAACAACCTGATGGCCATCAACGTCGGTGCCTTCTACCTGCTGCACGACAGCGCCGACCCGGGCGAGGCGCAGCGCCTCATGCAGCGCTCGCTGCCGTATGCCGAAGAGGCGATGGCCATGGCCGAGGCCATGAGCGACCCTTTCTACCAGGCCTTCGTGCGTGGCAATCGCGGCGAGGTTCTGACGCACCTGGGTCGACTTGATGAGGCCCGGCCCGACATCGAAGCCTCAGCCGCGCTGTGCCGTGATGGCGGCTTCGACGCCCAGGCCTGGCGCATCGCCTGTTCGATGGGTGAGCTGCTGTTGCGCGAGGGGCGGCCCGCGCAGGCGCTGCAGCAGCTGCAGGCCGCACTGCAAGCCTCGGCCGAAGCCGACGCGCGCATGACCCGGCTGCGCCTGCACCATGCCGCCTGGCGCGCCGCGCGCGAAGTCGGGCAGACGCAGCAGGCGCTGGATCATCTGGAGCAGTACCAGCGGCTGGAGCGTGCGCGCATGCTGTCGCAGCTGCGCGGGCGCTCGCAGCTCTTCGTCACCACGGTCGAGGCCGAACAGGTGCGGCTCGAGGCGCGGCGAGCCGGTGAACGTGCCGTGCGCGCCGAAGTCAGCGCGCGTGTCGACCAGTTGACCGGGCTGGGCAACCGTCGCGAGCTCGAACAGCGCTGGCCGCCGATGGTGCAGCGCCTTGCCGACGGCCAGCTGCCGTTGGCGATGGCGATGCTCGACCTCGATCATTTCAAGCAGGTCAACGACCGTTTTGGCCATGCGGTGGGCGATGCGGTGCTGGTGGCACTGGCCAAGCTGCTGCGCGACAACACGCGCGACGACGATCTCATCATCCGCACCGGTGGTGAAGAATTTCTGCTCGTGCTGCCCGAAGTCGACCTGATCGGCGCGCTGCACGTCTGCGACCGCATGCGCCAGCGCGTGGCCGCGCACGGCTGGGAATTGCTGTGCCCGAGTCTGCAGGTCACAGTCAGCGTCGGCCTGACCGCGGCGCCGCCCTACGATCTGCGCACGCTGATCCAGCGTGCCGACGCCGCGTTGTACGAGGCCAAACGAACGGGTCGCAACCGCGTGCACACTGGCTGACGCGCTGGCGTATGCTGCTTCGGCAAGCAGCCGGGGGGCCACGATGGGCAGGGACAAGAACGAGAAGCAGCAGCCCGACGACGAGTTGCGCACGCTCAAGCTGCGCCTGACCAAGGCGGCCTTGATCGTCGGTGCCGGCGACGCCACCGGCGGTGCGATCGCCCGTCGCTTTGCCCGCGAGGGCTACGTCACCTGCGTCACGCGGCGCTTCGTCGAGCACCTCGAACCGCTGGTCGAGCACATGCGCGCCAGCGGCGCCGAGGTGCACGCCTTCGGGTCGGACGCGCGCGACGAACAGGCCGTGAGCACCTTGTTCCAGCATATCGAGCAAGAGATCGCGCCGATCGAGGTGGTGGTCTTCAACATCGGCGCCAACGTGCGCTTCGGCATCACCGAGACCACCGAGCGTGTCTACCGCAAGGTGTGGGAACAGGCGGCGCTGGGCGGTTTTCTGGTCGGGCGCGAGGCGGCGCGCGTGATGCTGCCGCGCGGCCACGGCAGCATCCTGTTCACCGGTGCCACCGCCAGCCTGCGCGGCGGATCGGGCTTTTCGGCCTTTGCCGGCGCCAAGCATGCGCTGCGCGCTTTGGCGCAGAGCATGGCGCGTGAACTGGGGCCGCAGGGCATCCACGTGGCGCATGTGGTGATCGACGGCGCCATCGACACGGCCTGGATTCAGACCAATTTTCCCGAGCGTTACAAGCTCAAGGACCGTGACGGCATCGTCAGTCCCGACGCCATTGCCGACAGCTACTGGATGCTGCACCAGCAGCCGCGCAACGCCTGGACGCACGAACTCGACCTGCGGCCCTGGATCGAGCCCTGGTAGCTGCCGCGCGGCGATTCATGTCTTCACAAGCGTTCACTCGCCGCTGAACTTCGGCTCTCGCCGTGCCGCCATCGCGGCCACGCCTTCGCGAAAGTCGGCGGTCTTGAACTGCGCGTTCTGCTCGGCGCTTTCACGTGCCACCGCGACGCGGATCTGTTCGACCAGACCCTGGCGCAGCGTGGTGCGCGTGGACTGCACGGCCAGCGGCGCCGAGGTGGCGATCTCCTGCGCCAGCCGCTGGGCGGCGGCGCGCACCTGGTCCTGGGGCACCAGCTGGTCGACCAGGCCGATGGCCAGCGCCGCGTCGCCGCCGATGCGCCGGCCGGTGTAGAACAGCAGCGCCGCCTGCTGCAGGCCGACCAGGCGCGGCAGCGTGACACTGAGGCCGAAGCCCGGGTGAAAGCCCAGGCGGTTGAAGTTGGCTGAAAAGCGCGCTTCGGCGCAACTGACGCGAAAGTCGGCCACCAGCGCCAGGCCCAGGCCACCGCCGACAGCCGCGCCGTGCACGGCGGCCACCACCGGTTTGCTGCAGGCAAACAGACGCAGCGCCTCACCGTACAGCGGATTCAGCGCGCGTGGGCTGCGCTGCTCGGGCGTGGCGTCGCGGTTGGCGAAGTTGGCGCCGGCGCAGAAGGCCGTGCCCTGGGCGGCCAGCACGATGGCGTGGCAGCGACGGTCGGCCTCCAGGTCCTCGAAGGCGTCGGCCAGGCGCTGGATCAGCGGGATGTCGAAGAAGTTGTGCGGCGGCCGGCCGATCTCCACCGTGGCCACCGTACCGTCGAAGTGGACCGTGACGTCTGAAACCTGGTTGCTCATGGGCTGCTCGAGGATGGAGGGATGGTGGACAGGGTGTCGAAGGACTTGGCAGTCAAAGCCGGCCAGAAGCCAGCGGCACCTTCGGCCATCGCGGCGCGGCCCAGTGCGGCGGCCCATTCGGCGTCGCTGCCGAACTCGGCGCGCCAGGCCCACAGGCGCCGGGTGGCGAAGTGCAGCGCATGGTCCTGCGTGAAGCCGATCGCGCCGTGAACCTGGTGCGCAATGCCGGTGCCGCGGGTGGCGGCCTCGCCGCAGCGCACCTTGGCCACCGCGATGCTGAACTGCGCCGCGGCGCCGTCGGCCGTGCCGGGTGCTGGCACGTCGTGGATGGCCACCTGCGTCGCCATGCGCGCGGCCGCAACGTCGCCGGCCATCAGCGCCAGCGCATGCTGGATGGCCTGGTAACGCCCGATGGGCTTGCCGAACTGAACACGGTCGCCGGCATAGGTGACGGCCTGCGTCAAGGTCCATTCCAGCGCGCCGACCATCATCGCGCAGCGGGCCAGCGCGCCCAGTGTCCACACCGGCTGCGCCAGCGGCAGCGGGTTGGGTGCCAGCGCCACGCAGCGCATGTCCTGCAGCTGCAGCGTGTCCGACGGCAGCCCGGCGGTGTTGACCTGCGGCTGCAGCGACAAGCCCGGCCCGCCGCGCAGGTCCAGCAGCGCCAGGCTGCCGTTGTCCAGCGACAGCACGGCGGCCTGCGCGTGGCGCGCCCAGGGCACGTGGTGTGCGCGGCCGCTGACACGCAGCGCGCCATCGTCGCCAACGGCTTGCAAGGTGTTGCCGAAGCCCTGCTCGATCACTGTCAGCGGCCCTTGGCGCAAGTCGGGCAGCGGCAGGCCGGCGTGCGACAGCAGCTGCGCCGCCAGCAGCGTCTCGGCCAGCGGCAAGGGCACCTGCGCATGGCCCAGGCCATGCAGCAATGGCCAGGCCTGTACCCAGCCCTGGCCCAGGCCGCCCGCGGCTTCGGTGGCCAGCAGCAGGGGCCAGCCGGCATCAATCACGCGCTGCCACAGCACGCGGTCGAAGACCCCGCCTTCGGCACGCAGGCGAACGGTCTTGTCGACGTGGTCGGCAAACAGCCGCGCCACGCTGTCGGCGATCAGGCGGTCGTCGTCGGTGCTGTTCATCGCAGTGCCAGCCCCTTGGCGATGATGCCGCGCAGGACCTCGCGCGTGCCGCCGCGCAGCGAAAACGAGGGCACGGCCTGTGTCGCGTACTGCATCGCCTGCGCCAGCGTGCTGTCGGGGTCGGCCTGGCTGCCGAACAGATCGTGTGCGATGTCGGGCATGGCCTGTTCGACCAGCGCGCCCTGGTCCTTCACCAGCGCGGCGGCCAGCGCCGGGTTCTCGCCACGCGCCAGCATGCCGGCCACGCCCAACGACATCTGGCGCAGCGTGCCGTACTGCGCCACGATGCGGCCCAGCGCCACCGCGTGGCGCGGGTCGTCGGCGTTCGCCGCGTCCAGCATTTCCAGCAGCAGCTGCGTGCTGCTGAGGTAGCGCTCGGGGCCGCTGCGCTCGAAGGCCAGCTCGGTGCCCACCTGCTGCCAGCCCTGGCCTTCTTCGCCGATCAGGTGCTCGTGCGGCACGCAGACCGCGTCGAAGGTGACTTCGTTGAAATCGTGCTCACCCAGCAGGTTGAGGATGGGGCGCACGGTCAGGCCGGGCATGTCCATGTCGACCAGGAACTGCGACAACCCGGCATGGCGGCTCTCTCCTTTGTCACCGGTGCGCACCAGCGCAATCATGTGCTGCGCACGGTGCGCACCGCTGGTCCAGACCTTGCGGCCGTCGATCACCCAGCCCTGCGCGGTCTTCACCGCCCGGGTGCGGATCGACGCCAGGTCCGAACCTGCATCGGGCTCGCTCATGCCGATGCAGAAAAAGGCCTCGCCGGCGGCGATGCGCGGCACGAGGCGCGGTGCCAGCGTGTCGGGCGCGTAGCGCATCAGCAGCGGCCCGCTCTGGCGGTCGGCCACCCAGTGCGCGCCCACCGGCGCACCGGCAGCCAGCAATTCCTCCAGCACCACGTAACGTTCGAGCGCACTGCGTTCGTGGCCGCCGTAGCGTCGCGGCCAGGTCATGCCGATCCAGCCGCGCCGGCCCAGCGCACGGCTGAACTCGGCACTGGCGCCCGACCAGTTGCGGTTGCGGCGCGCGCGCGGCACGTCCTGCATCGCGTCGGCCAGAAAGGTACGCACCTCGGCGCGCAGCGTTTCACATTCGGCAGGCAAGGTGCCGGGGTCGATCAGCAGGCCCTGCATGGCGGCATCTTTCGGGTCGGCTCGTCGGACCCGAGCCTGGCCTGTGCTAGCTTACGCCGGACGCTGACCCGGGCCCCACACCGAGGCGCATTTCAGGCCTGGGATCGGGTGGCCCATGCATCCGCGCGACTGCGAGCCCGGTGACGACCCGGCCTTGCAGGCTTATCACGCGCTGTACCACGGCAGTCGTGGCGTGATCTGGGCGCTGCAGCACCTCCAGGCCCTGGGTGCAGCATGTCTGCACATCGACTATCGGTCTTTCACGGAAGGGCTGCAGCACGCCTTGCAACCGAAGGACGAGACCCTGGACGCGCTGGACCGGCTGATCGGCAGCCATCAGGACCACCCGGCGCGCGCGCTGATGTGGGGCGTACCCGGCACGCTGCTGGCGGCGCGCTGCCTGTAGCGTCACGGTCGAAGGTGACCAGGCCAACTGGCGCTTCTGGCTGATCACCAGCCCCGACTTCAAGCCGCGCTGGCTGATGCACCTGCCATGGCGCGCCCGGTTTCGTGATCTGCCTGGCCGACCTGCCCGGCCAGGCGCTGGACGACCTTCTGCTGAAGGCCGGGCAGGCCATCTGGGCTGCCGGGCCGCTGCGCAAGGGCTCGAACCTGTGCCACGGCACGGGGGGCAAGGGCCATGCCTTTCTCCAGCTGTGGCGGCGCACGCAGGACCCACGCTGGCTGCAGCGAGCGCGCGCCTTCGCGATGCACGGCATCGAACAGACCGCAGCCGAAAGGCGTGCCGTCGGCTACGGCCACCATTCGCTGTGGACCGGTGACCCGGGATTTGCGATTTTCCTGCGCGCCTGCATCGACGGCGGTGCAGGCTTTCCGACGTTGGACCACTTCTTCGAATGCGAAACCCGCTGATGCGAGCGCTGGCCTGATGTTGTGAACCGACGCGGCGGCGGCCGCCGGCCATCATGCAGAATCGGCTGCGGTCCACCCCCGGAGTGAACAACAGCATGTCCTACCAGTGGGGCGTCAGCGGCCCAGGGTTCGAATACCCCACCTGCTACCGCACCGAAAACCGCTTTCTGACGCTGCGCGCCGCCTTGCTGATCGTGCTGGCGCTGGCGGTCTTCTGGGTGGCGCTGGCCGAGCCCGACCCCGCCACGTCCAGCGTGGCCATCCTGACCACCCCGCTGCAGCGCGGCGGCAGCACGCCTCATGTGCTGGTGGCCACCTTGCTGCTGCTGCTGGGTGCCTTCGACCTGTGGTGCGCGGCGCGCCAGCGGCGCGTCTTCCTGCAGCCCGGGCAACCGGCCTCGCTGACCAGTGAGCTGGTGCACCAGGCCAAGGGCGCCAGCCCCGGCGCGGCCTGGCTGACGCAGGTGCTGGCCAGTGGCAAGGTCGACCCTGGTGAGTTGCGCGGGCCGTATCGCGGGCTGCTGCAGTCGCTGACCCCTCGCCTGGCGGCCGCACCGGTCAGCGTGCAGGCCTACCTGTCGGAACGGCTGGCGCACCTGTTGTTCGGTATCGGCCTGGCGCTGGCGCTGGCGCTGACCTGGCTGCTGATCAAATCGCCGCCCACGCTGGCACTGGCCTGCCTGCTGTACGCCGCGCTGGCAGCCGCGCTGGTCGCGCACAGTGCCTGGATCGCCAAGGCCGCACCCAGCCCGCTGGCGGTGGTGGTGGCGCTGGTGCTGGCGGCCACCGTCGGGCTGCTGCTGGGCTGGTTTGCCGGCCAGCTGCCGCACATCGGCAAACTGGCCCAGCTCGGCCTGCCGCTGGCCACCACCGTGCTGCTGGCCTGTCTGCTGGCGATCGAGGGGCTGGCCTTCCTGGCCGGCCGCGCGACACCCGACCTGCCGCTGGCCGGCAAACCGCCGTTGGCCGAGGCCCAGGGCGACATCGGCGCCGACCCCGAGCACCTGATGCAGGAGGTCGAGCGCGAACTGCACCGTTACTGGAGCGACGGCATCCCCAACCGCCGCCATGCCTGGCAGACCTCGCTGGCCGACGCCGACGGCCAAGCCCAGGCTGGCGCGTCGCGCTTTGTGGCCACCGTGCTCGAAGAGACCCAGCCCATGCTGCCGGCCGATCTGCGCGACGGCATTCCGGGGCCGGTGGGCGCCCGCCGGGTGTGCCTGCTGCTGCTGCAGGTGCTGGGTCTGCTGCTGACGCTGGCCGGCGGCGTGTTGTTCGTGCGTCTGGCCGATGCCCACGTGCAGGACCTGAAGGCCGCGTGGACCTCCGGTGCCTCGGCCCTGGTGCTGGTGGTGGCCGGCGGCTACGCGATCCGCGTCGGGCACTTGTTGTGGAGCCGGGTCGAGGTCGAGTCGTCGCTGCTGTCACTGGGCTGCAAGGCAGAGTCGGTCCAGCCCTCGAAGCTGCGCCTGCGCTGGAGCGTGGTGCGGGCACGCTCGGTCTTCTACCTGGCCGGGCAGACGGTGGCTGGCAGCCGCACCCTGCTGCAGCTGAGCGCCGACGAGCTGGCGGCCCGGCGCAGCGTGCAGCAGGTGCAGGCCTACGCCGAGCGCCAGACCGCCACCGAAGTGGCGCGCCCGCCGGTGTCGTCGTTTGCCCCCGCGCGACCGACGGTGGCACCCGCCGAAGTGCGGTCGCCCACGCGCTATTGCCCCGCCTGCGGCACGCCGGTGCTGCCGCGTGCGCGCTTCTGCCAGCACTGCGGCGAGCAGCAGCAGCGCTGATCCTTCAGCGCGGCGCGGCCGTCGAGGGCAGTGCCGCTGGCGTTGCGGGCTGCGCCGGGGCAAAGGCCATCACGCCGTCGTCCACACGCCCCAGGCGCAGCGTCAGCAGGTCGAGCAGGTAGTTCTGGTACAGCTTCCAGGGCTTGCGGTCGCCCTGCTTGGGCAGCATCGCGATCGCGCGCTGCACGTAGCCTGAGGTGAAGGTCAGGAAGGGTTGTGGCGCCACCGCGGGGTCGACGGTGGGTGTACACACCGCCTGGCCATGCCGGTCCATGTGGTTCAACAGCCGGCAGACATAGGCCGCCGTGAGGTCGGCCTTCAGCGTCCAGCTGGCATTGGTGTAGCCGAAGGTGCTGGCCAGGTTGGGCACGCCGCCGAACATCATGCCCTTGTAGACCAGCGCCTGCGACAAGTCGATCGGCACACCAGCGATGCTGAGCCCGACGTTGGACAGCACGTTCATCTGCAGCCCGGTGGCGGTGACGATGATGTCGGCGGGCAGCTCTTGCCCCGACTGCAGGCGGATGCCGCCGGGCGTGAAGGCGTCGATCTGGTCGGTGACAACCGAGGCACGGCCCTCGCGCAGGCTGCGGAACAGGTCACCGTCGGGCACCAGGCACACGCGCTGATCCCAGGGCTTGTAGGCCGGCGTGAAGTGCCGCCTGACGTCGAACTGTGGCCCCAGCGCCTGCTGCACCAGGCCGACCAGGCGCGCCTTGGCCTGTTCGGGGTACTGGCGCGCCATGCGGTAGTAGTACTGCTGCAGCACCACGTTCTTCAGCCGCACCAGGGCGTAGGCCCAGCGCGCCGGCAGCCAGCGCTTGAGCCACTCGGCGATGGCATCGACCGACGGCCGCTCGACCACGTAACTCGGTGAGCGCTGCAGCATGGTGACGTGGGCGGCGGTCTTCGCCATCTCGGGCACAAGGGTCACTGCGGTGGCGCCGCTGCCGATCACCACCACGCGCTTGCCGGCGTGGTCCAGCTGTTCGGGCCAGAACTGCGGGTGCACCAGGGTGCCGCCAAACTGCGCCTCGTCCTTGAACGGCGGCCGGTGGCCCTGGGCATAGCTGTAGTAGCCGCCGCAGGACAGCAAGAAGCGCGCGTGCAGGGTCAGCCGCTCGGGCGCCTGGCCGCCATCGAGTTCTCGTTCGACCTGCACAGCCCAGCGGGCGTCGGCGGGCGACCAGTCGGCGCTGATCACGCGCTGGCGGTAGCGGATCAGCGGTTCGATGCCATGTTCGGCCGCGGTGTCGGCGATGTAGCGCAGGATCGCCGGTCCGTCGGCGATGGCCTTGGCGCCCAGCCAGGGCTTGAAGCGGTAGCCCAGCGTGTACATGTCCGAATCCGAGCGCACGCCGGGGTAGCGAAACAGGTCCCAGGTGCCGCCCAGCACGGGCCGCGCTTCCAGCAGCGCGAAGTGCTTGCCCGGGCATTCGCGCTGCAGGTGCACGGCCGCGCCGATGCCCGACAAGCCGGCCCCGATGATCAGCACGTCGACGATTTCGGGTTCGCTGCGCGGTTCGGCCTGGCGCAGAAAGCGCGCCGCCGCGGTCACCGACCGGCGCGCCTCGGGCAGCTGGTACAGCGTCTGCCAGACATGCGGCACCACGGCAAAGACCTGCAGCTCGACCGTCACGCCGGCCTCGCGCGCCTTGCGCGCCAGGCGCAGGCTGTCGTCGCGCAGCGCCTCGCTCTGGCCGACGTGGATCAGCAGCGGCGGCAGGCCGCGCAGGTCGCCCAGCAAGGGCGAGGCCAGTGGCTGTGCCGGGTCGGCGCCGTTCAGATACGCCTCGGCCAGATGCACCAGCTGGCGGCCGTCGAACATGGCGTCGTGGTCGGCGTTGAGTTCGAGCGATGCGCTGCCGCCGGTCAGATCGGTGGCGGGCGAGAACAGCACCGCGGCCGCGGGCAGGGTTTCACCGGCGTCCTTCAGCGCCAGCATCAGGCCCAGCGCCAGGTTGCCGCCCGCGCTGTCGCCGGCCACCACCAGGCGGCCGGCGCCGACCTCGACGCGCAGCGCGCGGTACACCGCCTGCACGTCCTGTGGTGCTGCCGGAAAGGGGTGCTCGGGTGCGAGTCGGTAGTCGGGCGCGAACACGCGCAGCCCCTGCAGCGCCAGCGCTGCGGTGATCGGCCGGTGCGTGCGCGGTGAGCAGCCGACAAAACCGCCGCCGTGCAGATACAGCAGCGTGGCCGACCTTGCCGGCCCACCATCGGCTTCGACCCATTCGCCGCGCACGCCACCCACGGTGTCGTCGCTGAAGCGCACGCCGCGCGGTGTCGGCAGTGGGTGCGAAAAGGCCTTGCGCACGCGCGCGATGTCGGCCATGTCGGCCAGTGCCGGCTTGACACGACGGCGCACCACGAACGCCGCCACGCGGGCCTGCCAGCTTGCTGTGCTCATGTCGATCCTCAGTTCGTCTTCGCCATGCGACGTGCGATGTCGCGCGCCACCAGCTTCCAGTAGCCGACCGGGAACAGCCGCTGCACCCAGGCAGCGCGCACCGCGTCCTTGCCCACCAGCACACGGGGCTCGCGGCGTTCGATGCCCCGCACGATGCGCGCGGCGGCGTCTTCGGCCGGCAGCACCAGCATCCGGCGCCAGGCCGCCTTGGCCTGTGCCAGGTCAGCCTGGCTGGCGTCCTGCGGTGCGCGTGAATTCTCGGCGATCGCGGTGCGCACGCCACCCGGATGCACCAGCGTCACGCCGACCGTCGAGCCGGCGGTTTCCAGCTCGTGGCGCAGCGATTCTGAGAAACCGCGTACCGCAAACTTGGCCGCGCAATAGGCCGTCTGTCCGGGCGGCGCGATGATGCCGAAGATGCTGGACACATTGACCAGCTGAGCTGCCGGCTCAGCTGTCAGCAGCGGCAGAAAGGCGCGCGACAGCCGCACCACGGCGCCGAAGTTGATGCTCATCAGCCAGTCGAAATCGGCCGCCGCCACCTGCTCGAAATTGCCACCCAGGGCCACGCCGGCGTTGTTGACCAGAACGCGGACGCGGCCGTGCGCAGCATTCACGGCGGCCAGCAGTTCGGCCGCCGATTCCGGCTGCGCCAGGTCGAGCACATGGCGACTGACCGTGATGCCGCGCGCGCCGGCCTGGGCGGCGGTGACCTGCAGCCCCGCGTCGTTGACGTCGACCAGCGCCAGGTGGCAGCCACGTGTGGCCAGCTGCAGCGCCAGCGCGGCGCCGATGCCACTGGCCGCGCCGGTGATCACGGCCACGCCGCCGCGAAAGTCCAGGTCGCGATGGGCGGGCATGCAGTTCCTTGCGACCTGTGGCGTTGAGATCGATGATGACAGATCGGCTGCTTTCAAAGCCCCTGGCGTGGCCGCGTGAGCCATCTTCAGGCACGCTGTCGGCATTGACGACCTCCACCACCGCATGAGCAACGCCCCGACCTTTGCCTTCGACAACAGCTACGCGCGCGACCTGCCCGGGTTCTACGTGGACTGGCAGCCGGCCAAGGCGCCGGCGCCGGTGCTGCTGAAACTCAACGACGCGCTGGCGCGTGAGCTGGGGCTCGACACCGACGCGCTGCGTGGTGAGGCGGGGGCGGCGCTGTTTGCCGGCAACCAGCTGCCCGCAGGGGCGTCGCCGCTGGCGCAGGCCTATGCGGGGCACCAGTTCGGCGGTTTCTCGCCGCAGCTGGGCGACGGCCGGGCGCTGCTGCTGGGCGAAGTGATCGACCGCCAGGGCCGGCGGCGCGACATCGCCTTCAAGGGTTCGGGGCGCACGCCGTTCTCTCGTGGCGGCGATGGCAAGGCCGTGCTGGGCCCGGTGCTGCGCGAATACCTGCTGGGCGAGGCCATGCACGCGCTGGGCATTCCGACCACGCGCGCACTGGCCGTGGCCGCCACCGGCGAGGCCGTGATGCGCGACCAGGCCCTGCCCGGTGCGGTGCTGACGCGCGTGGCGGCCAGCCATGTGCGTGTGGGCACCTTCCAGTACTTTGCCGCGCGCGGCGAGCACGACCAGGTACGCCGCCTGGCCGACTACGTGATCGCGCGCCACGACCCGGCGCTGCAGGGCCGTGACGACCGCTATCTGGGCCTGCTGCGTGCGGTCGCGCAGCGGCAGGCGGCGCTGATCGCGATGTGGATGAACGTCGGCTTCATCCACGGCGTGATGAACACCGACAACATGTCGATCAGCGGCGAGACCATCGACTACGGCCCCTGCGCCTTCATGGAGGCCTACGACCCGGCGGCGGTGTTCAGCTCGATCGACCATGGCGGGCGCTACGCCTACGGCAACCAGCCGCTGATCGCGCGCTGGAACCTGGCAAGGCTGGCCGAAACCCTGCTGCCGCTGCTGGCCGACGATGCCGACGCCGCGGTGGCGCAGGTCATGCCCGTGATCGACGAATTCCCGGCGCTGTACGCCGACCGGTTGCTGCAGGGACAGCGCGCCAAGCTGGGCCTGGCCGACGCGCAGCCCGACGACGCGCAGCTGGTGCAGGACTGGCTGGCGCTGCTGCAGACGCAGCAGGTCGACTTCACGCTGGCCTGGCGTCATCTGGCCGATGCGGCGGCAGGCGATGCCGGGCCGTTGCGCGACCTGTTCTTCGACCGCGCCGCGGTCGATGCCTGGCTGCTGCGCTGGCAGGCGCGCCACGCGGCCGGGGTGGGTGAGGGGCAGGCCGAGGCCATGCGCCGCGTGAACCCGTTGATCATCCCGCGCAACCACCTTGTCGAAGAGGCGCTGGCCGCCGCCGTCGAAGGCAGCCTGGTCCCGTTCGAGCAACTGTTGACGGCCGTGCAGCAACCCTACATCGAAGGCCTTCAACTGGCGCGTTATGCCGAACCCGCGCCGCGTGAGGTGACGGCCCGCTACCAGACCTTCTGCGGTACCTGACGCCCCTGAATCGGACTGCTTCAGGCCCTGACGCAGTCTTGGATCAAGCCCGGGGTGGGCACGACACCATCGCCGATCTCGAACGCTGCATGTGCGGCGGCCATCGCGGTGCCGGCGCTCTCGGCGTCGGCCACGTGGACCCGGCACAGCACGTCCTTCGGCCCGACACGGGTACCGGGCGCGACGATGTCGGACAGCCCCACGCGGGCATCGATGGGGTCACCGGGGCGCACCCGCCCGCCGCCGAGCGCCACCACCACCAGCCCGAGCGCGCGCACGTTGCAGCGTTGAACAATGCCGGACCGACCGGCCAGCACCGGCAGGGTTTCCGGGGCGACTTGCAGCCGGGCATCGGCCAGCACATCGGTCGGCCCTCCCAGCAGCGACACCATGCGCGCAAACCGCTCGGCAGCCGCACCGCTGTCCAGGCCGCGCTGCAACTGCGCCCTTGCGCCATCGGCATCGGTCGCCAGGCCGCCGATCAACAAGGCCTCGGCGCCCAAGGCCAGCGTCAGCGCCAGCGTGCGCGGCTCGCGCGCGGCGCCGGTCAGGAAGTCGATCGCGTCGCGCATCTCCAGCGCATTGCCGGCCGTGGTGCCCAGCACCTGGCTCATGTCGGTGATCAGGGCCGTGGCACGCAGGCCGGCGCCGCGCGCGGTGTGCACCAGGCTGCGCGCCAGGTCCAGCGCCATCTGCGGCGTGGCGGCAAAGGCACCGTTGCCCACCTTGACGTCGAGCACCAGACCCTGCAGCCCGGCGGCCAGCTTCTTGGACAGGATGCTGGCCGTGATCAGCGGCACCGACTCGACGGTGGCGGTGACATCGCGCACCGCGTACAGCCGTCGATCGGCCGGTGCCAGGTCGGCGCTGGCGCCGACGATTGCGCAGCCGCACTGGCGCAAGGTCTCGCGCAAGCGTTCGTCACCCGGATCGACCGTGTAGCCGGGCAGCGCCTCGAGCTTGTCCAGCGTGCCGCCGGTGTGGCCCAGACCACGGCCGCTGATCATCGGCACCCAGGCGCCGCAGGCCGCCAGCATCGGCGCCAGCATCAGGCTGATCTTGTCGCCGACGCCCCCGGTGCTGTGTTTGTCCAGCACCGGGCCGGTCGCCTCGGGCCAGGTCAGCACGCGGCCGCTGTCGCGCATCGCGGCCGTCAGCGCCACCGTCTCGCCCACCGACATGCCCTGCAGCAGCACGGCCATCGCCATCGCACCAGCCTGCGCGTCGCTCCAGCGGCCGTCGGCCAGGCCGCACGCGAAGTCGGTGATCTGCGCATCGGACAGCACCTGCGCGTCGCGCTTGCAGCGAATGATCTCGGCCGGCAACATCATCGCCAGGTTGTCGGCCCGTGTCCTGTGGATGCGCCGTCGCGCCGTCGCCAGCTCACCTGCCGGGCATCGTTCAATTCAGTCTCGTGATGCGGTTCAACGTGCCCGGTGCCACGGTCGGGTTGGCCTTGACAAAGGCCTCCAGCGCGTCGACGTCCATCATGCCGGTGCGGCTGTCGCGGCCCTGCCGCAGCAGTGTGAAGTTGTCTCCGCCACTGGCGATGAAGCTGTTGACGGTGATTCGCAGCGTGGCATCGCCCGCCACCGGCTGGCCGTTCAGCCGCAGGCTGTCGGCCAGCACACGCTGGCCCGGCGGCTTGCTGGCGTCCCAGGTGTAGCTGAAACCCTTGCTGACCTGCATCACGCGGCTGCCGCCGCTGGGCTGGCCCGCCCATTGCTGTTCAAGCAGCTGGCGCAGCTGGGTGCCGGTCAGCGTCATCGTCACCAGGTTGTTGTAGAAGGGTTGCACCGAGAACAGGTTCTCGTAGCGCACCAGGCCGTCGGCCGGCATCGGCAGCGGAGCGCGGATGCCACCCGGGTTCATCAGCGCGATCTGGGCGCCGGCGTCGCGCGTGGCGGCCAGCTGCGCGTCGGCGATCACCTGCCCCATCGGCGACTCGCCATTGGCCGCGGCGCTGTTGCCCAGCGCGGCGCCGATGCGGCCGACCACCCTCTGCGCCAGCGGGCGCGCCAGCTTCTCGTAGGCGGCGATCAATTCGGTCTGGCGCGGGTCCTTGGCAAAGGCTTCGGTGCGAACGATGTTGTTGTTGGCCTGCGCGCTGCTCACCTTGCCGCTGGCCGGGTCGAGCACAAGGTCGATCTCGGTCACCACGGTGCCGTACTTGTCGCCACTGGTGACCAGGCGGCCGTCGATGCGGCAGTTGTAGGCGCGGTGGGTGTGGCCGCTGATCACCAGGTCGACCGCCTTGTCCAGCTTCTTCACGATGTTGACGATCGGCCCGCTGATGCCCGGGCATTCGTTGTAGTCACCGGTCGGCACGCCACCTTCATGGATCAGCAGCACGATGGCGTTGATGCCCTTGGCCTGCAACTCAGGCACCAGCGCGTTGACGGTCTCGGCTTCGTCGCGAAAGGTCAGCCCGGACACACCGGCTGGCACCACGATGGTCGGTGTGTCCTTCAGCGTCAGGCCGATGAAGGCCACCGGGATGCCCTGGAAGGATTTGACGTGGTAGGCCGGCAGCAGCGTCTTGCCGGTCTTGCTGTCGACCGTGCTGGCGGCCAGGTACTGGAACTGCGCGCCCTTGAACGGCTGCGGCCCTTTGCAGCCGTCGGCCGCGCAGCCGCCGTTCTGCATGCGCAGCAGCGCGGCCGCACCTTTGTCGAATTCGTGGTTGCCGACGGCCGAGGTCTCCAGCCCCATCAGCGACATCGATTCGATCGTCGGCTCGTCGTTGAACAGTGCCGACAGCAACGGTGACGCGCCGATCAAGTCACCCGCGGCGACGAAGATATGGTTGGGGTTCTTCGCGCGCAGCTGTTGCACCGCGGTGGCCAGGTGCTCAGCGCCACCGGCCTTCACCGAGATGGTCTTGCTCGGGTCGGCCGGGTCCTTGATGCGGATGCCACTCGACGCCGGCAGCAGGTTGCCGTGGAAGTCGTTGATGGCCAGCACCTTGACGGCGACCGGGCCGCTGGGGCGGGTGGCACAGCCGACCAGCAGGCTGGCGGCCAGCGTCGTGACGATGAATGAAACACGCATGCGAACTCTCCTCGACTTCAGATCTGAACGGCTGCCAGCACGGCCTGCATCAGGCGCAGCGCCTGCGCCTCGCCGGCCTTGGCGGTGGCCAGGGTGTGGGCATGGGACAGGGCCTGCGCGTCCATGCCGGCGGCCATGTTGGTCAGCAGGCTCAAGCCCAGCACCTTGATGCCGGCGTGGCGCGCCAGGATGGTCTCGGGCACCGTGCTCATGCCCACCGCCTGCGCGCCCAGCGTGCGCGCCATGCGGATCTCGGCCGGGGTCTCGAACTGCGGGCCCACGAACCAGGCGTAAACCCCTTCGTGCAACGTGATGCCCTGCGCAGCCGCCGCGGCCTGCGCCTGCTGGCGCAGCGCAGGATCGTAAGCGGCTGACATGTCGACGAAACGGCTGTCGCCGGCCTCGCCGAACAGCGGCGAGCGCTGCGACAGATTCAGGTGGTCGCTGATCAGCATCAGCTCACCGGGTTTCATGTCCGTGTCGGCGCTGCCGGCGGCATTGGTCTGCACCAAGAGCTTGACGCCGAACGCGGCCAGCGTGCGAATGGCGCCTTTCATGCCGTCGGCATCACCGGTTTCATACGCGTGCTTGCGGCCGGCCAGCACCAGCACCGGGCGCCCCGCCAGCGTGCCCGCGCGCAGCAGCCCGGCATGGCCGCCCACGCCCAGCCGTGGAAACGCCGGCAGATCGGTGTAGGCGATGTCGACCGCGCCCTGTACCTGGTCGGCCACCGCGCCCCAGCCCGAACCCAGCAGGATGGCGATCTCGGGCCGGCGCGCGCCCAGTCGCTCGGCCAGGTGGTTGCAGCTGGTGGCGATGTCGGATTCGGCGCTCATGCGGGGCGGGCTTTCAGATGGTCGGGGCCGAAGCTGGCCGGCAACAGCTCACCCAGCGTGAATCGTGCGCGCAAACCGCTGGCGTCGGCAACCAGCACGGGCAGGCTGTCGGCGCCGAACTCGCGCAGCTTCTGTCGGCAACCGCCGCAGGGCGTGCACAAGGCGTCGCCGGCGCCCAACACCAGCACCGCCTGCAGGCTGCGCCCGCCGGCCAGCACCATCGCCGAGATCGCACCGCCTTCGGCGCACGCGCCCTGGGGATAGGCGGCATTCTCGACGTTGCAGCCGACATGGATGCGGCCCTGCTCGTCGAGCAGCGCGGCGCCGACGGCGAACTGCGAGTACGGCGCGTAGGCCCGCTCGCGGGCGGCGCGTGCAGCCTGCGCGAGCTGGTCCCACGGCAAGGGGGAAAGGGGAGATTTCACGTCGAAGTTCCGGTTCGGTGCCGGCGCATTCTGCGCCAGCGCGCGCCGCGAGGCTGGCGCGGCGCTATGC
>Ga0073904_10000940_pt1 | contig 21451 bp, 17 predicted proteins | sample KloWWTrecipitate_FD_66668 | JGI IMG/M metagenome (GOLD analysis project Ga0073904, IMG submission 66668) | Active sludge microbial communities from Klosterneuburg, Austria, studying microevolution and ecology of nitrifiers - Klosterneuburg... | ecosystem: Engineered > WWTP > Aerobic digester >... | reverse complement strand
AGCGTCACCGCCGCGATGAGGATGGTGAGGGCCGCGCCGGGGATGCCGAGCGGTGAGCGGAAGGGCCGCTCGATGTTGGGCAGGTTACGGCGCAGGAGGATGAAGGACACCGCCTGCATGATGTAGCTCAGCATCGCGCCGAACACCGCCATGTTGAGCAGCACCGAGCCGATGATGTCGTCGCCGAGCTGGGTTTCGCCCGGTCCGCCGCCGCCGTTGACGAACCAGATCACCAGCATCACCGCGAGCCCGAGCAGGGCCCCCGAGATCATGGCGATATGGGGCGTCTTGTATTTTGGGTGGGTGACCGAGAGGCCGGACGGGAAGTAGCCGGCGCGGCTCAGCGAATAGACCTGCCGGCCCTGTGCGTAGAGGATGGTGTGGAACGAGGCGATGAGCCCGATCAGCGCCACGATGCCGAACACCGGGGCCGCTGCGTCTCCATAGATGGCGCGGATGCCGTCGAGGGCCGGTTCAAGCGATGAGCCCAGCGCGTGCGAGCCAACGCCGGCGATCGAGGGGTTGAGCAGCACCATGCAGAAGGCCGAGAGCACCAGCGTGCCGAAGCCGAGCAGGATGCCCTTGGGCATGTCGCGCTTCGGGTCGACCGACTCTTCGGCGGCCAGCGGCACCTGCTCGATGGCGAGGAACAGCCAGACCGCGAAGGGCAGGGTGGCGAGGACGCCCGAGAACCCCATCGGGAACCACTCGCCGCCGCCTTCCGGCAGTTCGGAGCCGTCGGGCGCGATGTTGAGCGCCCAGCGCGAGAAATCGATGTTGGGAATGGCGCTCACGTAGAAGAAGGCGAGGCCGGCGAGTGAGATCAGCGTGACCGCCAGCGTCACCTTGTAGCTCAACGCCACGCCGTAGATGTTGAGCGCGAGGAAGATGGCGAAGAAGATGATCCACAGGATTGGGTAGTAGACCGTGTCGAGCCCGGTTATCGAGCCGAAATAGGCGGAGATGAAGGTGCAGATCACCGCCGGGGTGAGGACGTATTCGACGTTTTCGAACAGCCCGGTGATGAAGCCGCCCCACGGTCCCATCGAGCTGCGCGCGAAGGAATAGGCGGCGCCCGTGTGCGGCAGCGCCGGGCTCATCTCGGCGATCGAGAAGGTGAGGCCCAGATACATGATGGCGATGAGGATGCCGGCGACCAGCATGCCGCCCCAGCCGCCGGTGGCGAAGCCAAAATTCCAGCCTGAGAAGTGGCCGGAGATGACGGCGCCGACGCCCAGCGCCCAGAGCGACCAGATGCCCGCGTAGCGGGTGAGGCCGCGTTTCTCGAAATAGCCCTTGTCGCGCGTGGCGTATTTTACGCCACCGCTTCCTGTCGTCTCAACCATTGTGCCCTCCTGAGGCCTGCCCCAAGTCAGTCGTCGGTTGCACTGTCCCGGCGATGCGCGCCGACCCGCGCGCATCGGTAAGACAGCGTGCCAGCCGGGCCGCCCACAGGGCGACGCCGGCAGGTTCGAGGATTTCGTTGTTGCGGATCTCGATCATCGTCGCGGCGAGGCCGCGGTCGTCGCCGTGATGTTCGAGGGTGTAGGTGACGCCGTTGAGTGCCGAATAGGGCTCGTTCCAGCCGATGTTGAGCGCCGGATCGTCGGCTGCAAGCGCATCGCGCAGCGCCGCCGTGAAGGTCGTGTCGACGCCGTGGATAAGCCCGATGGGCCAGGGCCGGGGCACGTCCTTATAGACCGGCGTGAAGGAATGGACGGTGACGAGGATCGCGGGCCTGCCTGCGGCAGCGCGGGCCGACAGCAGCGCGTCGATCGCCTCGTGGAACGGGGCGTGATAGGCGGCGATACGGTGGGCGCGGTCATCGGCGCTGATCGCGGCATTGCCGGGGATCACGGTGCGTTCGCTGACTTTCGGGCACAGGTCGATGGCGTCGGCGGCGCGGTTGCAGTCGGTGACCAGCCGGCTGACGGTCGACTGGACGAGCGGAGCATCGAGCAGGTCGGCAAGGATCAGCGACACGGCCAGCGCGCCGGGGTCCCAGGCGATATGCATGAGCCGCTGCAGGCGGCTGAGGCCGAGATCGCCGTAGGGTTCGGGGATGCGGTTGCTGGCGTGGTCGCAGACGAGGACGAAGTCAGAGCGCCCGCCGGGATTGACGGTCAGTACCGGCGGGACGTGTGCCCCCGGATGGCGGACGCTTGCCTCGTTCCCCAATGGCTACCCCAGCGGATGCGCTTGCACCGGCGGGCAGTTGAATCGGTTTTTACCAATTAGTCAAACGGGGCCGGGTTTCCCCTCAATCGGGCACCTTGCGATCGAGAAAGGCGGGGGCGTCGAAGACGATTTTTGGATCGACCGGACCGATCTGGCGGGTGTCCTTGCCGTCGTAGTCGAGGCGGTGGAGCACGGATCGGATGACATTCAGGCGCTCGCGCGACTTGTCGTTGCCTAGCACCACCGTCCACGGCGTCTCTTTCGTGTGGGTCGCCTTGAACATGCGGTCGCGGGCTTCGGTGTAGTCGTCAAATTTTTCGAGCGCCTTGAGATCGACGGGCGAGATCTTCCAGCGCTTCAGCGGGTCGTGCTGGCGGTCGTGGAACCGCTTCATCTGCATTTCGCGGCCGATAGAGAGGAAGAACTTGAACAGCTGGATGCCGTCATCGACCAGCATTTTCTCGAAGCGCGGGGCTTCTTCGAGGAACTTGTCGGTCTGTTCGAGCGTGCAGAACCCCATCACCGGCTCGACGCCGGCGCGGTTGTACCAGGAGCGGTCGAACATGACGGTCTCACCGCCGGCCGGGAGCCAGTCGACGTAACGCTGGAAGTACCATTGCGTCGCTTCGCGATCGTTGGGCTTGGGCAGCGCCACACTCATGTTGAAGCGCGGATTGAGGTTTTCGAGGTAGGTCTTGATAGTGCCGCCCTTGCCGGCGGCGTCGCGGCCCTCGAACACCATAACGATACGGGGCTTCGTCCGCGCCACGTGCTCCTGCAGCAGCGCCAGTTGCAGCCAGGCGTTCTGGAGGTCCGCCAGATATTCCTCGTCGTCCATCTTGTCGGCATAGGGGAAGCCGCCGGATCGCAGCGCTGCCTCCTTGATGGATTTGGGAAGTTTAGGGTCGTTGAGGTCGAACTTCACCGCATCACGCATGGCTTGCGCCTCCACTCTTTGGGGGAACGTGCTATGAAGCGGCATGTGAAGCAAGCTGCACCGGTGCCGGCCAGCGACGATATGAAGAGTAGTGCCGGCAATGGCCGATGAGACGAAGACAGCAGCTCCCGCCAATCCGTTTGCGCACTGGCGCGGCAGGCTGGTGGCGCGCGTGCCGCTGCTGGCGGCGATGCTGTTTGTCATTGTTGCGCTCATGGGGTTCCGGCAGCTCGATTTCGTTCCGGCGCTGATCGCGGCGCTTGCCGTCATCGTCTTTGCCCTGGTGCTGCCGGGTGAGGAGATCGACCTTGAGGAGACGCCGGCGGGCGCGGCGCAGGCGCTGGCAGATGCCGGCCTGCAGCACTTTGCCGACGCGCTGCCCGATCCGTGCCTGATCCTCAACGAGCGCTCCATCGTCACCTATCGCAACAGCCCGGCCGAGGCGCAGTTTCCGGGGATTGCCCCGGGCGCGCCGATTGCGCTGTCGATGCGCGCGCCCGCCATGCTGAGCGCCATCGAGGCGGCGCGTGCGACCGGTGCGCCGCAGGCGGTGGAACTGCACCAGACGCTGCCGACCGAAACCTGGCACCGGGCCACCGTTGCGCCGCTGGTGGCGGGCAAGGGGGACGGGCACCTCATCATCACGCTGCGCAGCCTCACCGATGAGAAGCGGCTCGAAGCGTTGCGCACTGACTTTGTCGCCAATGCGAGCCACGAGCTGCGCACGCCGCTGACCTCGCTGCTGGGCTTCATCGATACGCTGCTGGGGCCGGCACAGAAGGACCCGGAGGCGCAGCAGAAATTCCTCGGCATCATGCGCAACCAGGCGGTGCGAATGAGCAAGCTCATCGAGGACCTGCTGTCGCTGAGCCGCATCGAGATGCGCCAGCACCTCAGGCCCACCGGGACGGTCGACCTTGGGCTCCTGCTGCGCGAGGTGCGCGAGGGGCTGTCTGGGCAGGCGGGCGAGGCGGGGGTGACGGTGGAGATCGCGCTGCCCGAGGCGCCGGTGACGGTAACGGGCGATCGCGACGAGCTTTACGAGGTGTTCGAGAACCTCACCGACAACGCCATCAAGTACGGTGCGAAGGGCGGCAAGGTGGACATTGCGCTGGCCGCGGTTTCCAACCGGCCGGGGTTCGGGGCGCTGGTATCGGTCACGGACTATGGCGACGGCGTCGAGGCCGAGCATGTGCCGCGCCTCACCGAGCGATTCTACCGGGTCGACGTCGAGTCGAGCCGCAGGAAGAAGGGGACGGGCCTCGGCCTCGCCATCGTCAAGCACATCATCAACCGGCACCGCGGGCAGATGTCGATCCGCAGCCGCCCAGGTCACGGGACTCGCGTCGAAGTGTTACTGGCGTCGTGACAATTCACTGACGATTCCTGGAACCTGTCGGATTCAGGCAGGTTTTTCAGTGGCTTGACCTGTCACAAAACAGTCGCCCAAGCGTCATAAAAGCTCGGACCAAGAGCCACTAGGTTGCCGGCGTTGGAAGGCAGCCACGGCTCGCGAAAGGTCGCGAATGAAGGGCTGCTTCATGTTCCTCCGAAAGGGAATCCTGATGAAGATTTCGCTCATTGTTGGCGTCACCGCCATGCTCGCGGCCTGCTCGGCCGGTACCGGTGCTTTTGCCCAGTCGCGCGACACCATCCAGATCGCCGGTTCGTCGACGGTCCTGCCGTTCGCCTCGATCGTTGCCGAAGAGTTCGGCGCCTCGTTCCCCGAGTTCAAGACGCCGGTCGTCGGCTCGGGCGGCACGGGCGGCGGGCTGAAGCAGTTCTGCGCCGGCGTCGGCGAGAACACCATCGACATCGCCAATGCCTCCCGCAAGATCAAGGACGGCGAGCGCGAGACCTGCACCAAGAACGGCGTCACCGATATCCGTGAAATCCAGTTCGGGTTCGACGGCATCGTGTTCGCGACCTCGTCGGCGAAGGCCGATTTCGCGCTGACCCCGCTGTTCGTCTACAAGGCGATCGCGGCGCAGGTGCCGGTCGACGGCAAGCTGGTCGACAACCCGTACAAGAACTGGAACGAGATCGACCCCTCGCTTCCCGCCCAGCCGATCATGCTGGCCGTGCCGGGCTCGAACCACGGCACCCGTGAAGTGTTCCAGGAGAAGGTCGTGGCCGCCGGTTGCGAAGCGGCCGGCCTCCCGGCTGGCTCGCCGGAGGACGCCTGCAGCAAGTTCCGCCAGGACGTGGTGGTCGAGATTGCCGGCGACTACACCGAGACGCTGGCGCGCCTCACTGCCAATCCCGACACCGTCGGCGTGTTCGGCCTGTCGTTCTTCGACCAGAACAAGGACAGCCTGAAGGTCGCGACCGTCAACGGCGTCGTGCCGAGCCTCGAAAGCGTCGCCTCGGGTGAGTACCCGGTGTCGCGCCCGCTGTTCTTCTACATCAAGGGCCAGCACATCGGCACCATCCCGGGCCTCGTCGAATACGCCCAGTTCTTCCTCTCCGACGCGATGGCCGGCAACGGCGGTTCGCTCGAAACCGCGGGCCTCATCCCGCAGCCGGCAGCGGCGACGGAAGCCGCCCGCGCGGCCATCGAGACCGCCGCGCAGTAGGCGCACAATCCCCGGAGGGCGCGGCATCCACCGCGCCTTCCATTCAACCGGCAGGGAAAGCGTAGACCCGTGAATTCATATGTGTTCGCAGCGCTGCTCCTCGCCTTGCTGGCGATCGCCTACCAGGTTGGCTGGGCGCGCAGCCGGGCCCTCGCCGGGACCGCTCCGGCGCGCAGCTTTCACTCGCGCCCGCAGTATCACGGCACCCTCGTCGTCCTGTGGACGCTGATCCCGGCGCTGCTCATTCTCGGGCTGTGGACGCTGTTCGGCGACACGGTCTTCCGCAACTACATCCTTGGCTTCCTGCCCGCCGATCTCGTCGCCGCCGGCGGCATGCCGCTCGAACAGGCGATGCAGCGCGTCCGCGCCATCGCCTCGGGCTTCGGCGTCGCGGGCCAACTGGCGCCCTACGAGCAGGCAGCGGGCGACGGGCTGCGCCAGTTCCAGCTGATCGTGCTGCTGATCGTCATCGCCGCGGCGGCGGGAACCGCGATCATCGCGCTGCTCTATGCGCGCAACCGCATCACGGCGCGGCTCAGGGCCCGCAACGAGGTCGAGATCTTCGTGCGGTTCCTGCTGCTGGCGTGCTCGGCCATCGCCATCCTCACAACGCTGGGGATCGTCGCCTCGCTCGTCACCGAGGCATTCCGCTTCTTCACCTTCGTGTCGCCGATCGACTTCTTCTTTGGCACCGTATGGAATCCGGTGTTCTCGTCGAGCGGCGGGGGCGCGCACGGCCAGTACGGGTTGCTGCCGTTGCTGTGGGGCACGCTCATGGTCAGCGCCATCGCCATGCTGGTGGCGCTACCGCTGGGCCTCATGTCGGCGATCTATCTCAACCAGTATGCGAGCCCGCGCGTCCGCTCGGTGGTGAAGCCGGTCATCGAAATTCTCGCCGGCATCCCGACCATCGTCTACGGCTTCTTCGCGCTGGTGACGATGGGCCCGTTCCTTGCGGGCGCGGGGGCCATGATCGGCCTCGATGTCAGCGCCACCAGCGCGCTGACGGCGGGCGTGGTCATGGGCATCATGATCATCCCGTTCATTTCCTCGCTGAGCGACGATATCCTGAACCAGGTGCCGACCGCGATGCGCGACGGCTCCTACGGGCTGGGCGCCACGCAGGCCGAAACCATCCGTCGCGTGCTGCTGCCGGCAGCGCTGCCGGGCATTGTCGGCGCGTTCCTCCTGGCGGTGAGCCGTGCCATCGGCGAGACGATGATCGTGGTGCTGGCGGCGGGCAACAGCCCGGTGCTGCGCGCCAACCCCCTTGAACCAATTTCGACCGTCACCGTGTCGATCGTCAACCAGCTCACCGGCGACACCGATTTCGCCGGACCGCAGTCGCTGGTGGCTTTCGCGCTGGGCCTGACGCTGTTCGTGATGACCCTTATCCTCAACGTCGTGGCGCTGATGATCGTCCGCCGCTTCCGGGAGCAGTATGAATGACCGACATTCCGGCCGGCATCGACCGCTCTGAAAGCGCCGAGCGGCGCGCCCGCGTGCGGGCCGGGCTCGCCCGCCGCCATCGGGGCGAGATGACCTTCCGTGGCCTCGGGCTCGCCGCCATCGTGCTGGCGCTCGGGTTCGTCGCCATCTTCTTCTGGACCATCCTGTCGAAGGGCCTGCCCTCGTTCATGCAGCCGGTGGTGCATGTCGAGGCGTTCTTCGATCCCGCGGTGATCACCAACCCGGCGCCGCCGGTGCAGGCGGTGGGGCAGTCCGACGCCGATTTCCGCGCCCAGAGCCTCAAGTGGCAGCGCGATCTCGCCGGGCTCAACTGGAACAAGATCGTCGAGGCCGCGCTGCGCCGGGCGATGCCGGCGGGAACCGAGATCGACAGCAAGCAGATCCTCACGGTCGTCGAGACCAGCGAGCGTCACCGGCTGCGCGAAATGTTCGTCGCCGATCCCTCGCTGCTGGGCAAGACGGTCAAGGTCGACCTGTTGGCCTCGGCCAATGTCGACAGCTGGCTCAAGGGCAATATCGACCGCGACCTGCCCGACAGCCAGCAGCAGCTTTCGGCGCCGGCCCGCGCGCTGGCCGACGCACTCGCCGCCAATGGCACGATCACCATGCGGTTTGCCTGGACCATCTTCGCCAATGTCGACAGCCGCGCCGCCCCTGCCGCAGCGGGCCTCGCGGGGGCCTTCATGGGCTCGCTCTACATGATGCTGGTGGTGATCCTGCTCGCCGTGCCAATCGGGGTGGCGAGCGCTATCTACCTTGAGGAATATGCGCCGAAGTCGCGGCTGACCGACCTCATCGAGGTCAACATCAACAATCTCGCGGCGGTGCCCTCGATTGTTTTCGGCCTGCTCGGCGCGGCGGTGTTCATCAACACCTTCCACCTGCCGCTGTCGGCGCCGCTGGTCGGCGGCCTGGTGCTGACGCTGATGACGCTGCCCACCATCATCATCGCCACCCGTGGCGCGCTGCAGGGCGTGTCGCCCTCGCTGCGCCAGGCGGCGCTGGGGCTGGGCGCATCGAAGACGCAGATGGTGTTCCACCACGTGCTGCCGGTGACCTTTCCCTCGATCCTGACGGCGACGATCATCGGCGTGGCGCAGGCGCTCGGCGAGACGGCGCCGCTGCTGCTGATCGGCATGAACGCCTTCGTCGCCAGCGTCCCCGCGACGCCGCTCGATCAGGCGACGGCGCTGCCGGTGCAGGTGTTCCTCTGGCAGGGCAACGAGAACCGCAACTTCTTCGAGGCGCGGACCTCGGCGGCGATCATCGTTCTGCTCGGTCTCATGATAGTACTCAATGCCGTCGCGATTTTCCTCAGGACGCGCCTTGAGCGCAGGGCGTAGCAAAGGATAACGGCGATCGACATGCTGGCAGGTAAGGTCAAGATGACTCAGGTTTCCGACACGGCGCCGACCACCCCCCTCGCGCAACGCCCGATCCGGGTGAGCGCCAGCGACGTGACCGTGCACTATGGCGCCAAACAAGCGCTGTTCGGGGTATCGATCGACATTCCCGACCGTGCGGTGACCTCGTTCATCGGCCCCTCGGGCTGCGGCAAGTCGACGTTCCTGCGCTGCATCAACCGCATGAACGACACGATCGAGGGCTGCCGTGTCGGCGGCAGCATCACGCTCGATGGAGAGGACGTGTACAGCCCGGCGCTCGACGTTGTGGAACTGCGCGCCCGCGTCGGCATGGTGTTCCAGAAGCCCAATCCGTTCCCCAAGTCGATCTACGAGAACGTCGCCTACGGGCCGAAGATTCACGGGCTGGCGCGCTCCAAGGCCGACCTCGACGAGATCGTCGTCACTTCGCTGCGCAAGGCGGGCCTGTTCGAGGAAGTGAAGGACCGGCTGCACGAGCCGGGCACCGGACTTTCCGGCGGCCAGCAGCAGCGCCTGTGCATCGCCCGCGCCATCGCCGTGGGGCCGGAAGTCATCCTCATGGACGAGCCGTGCTCGGCGCTCGACCCGATCGCCACCGCGGTGATCGAGGAACTGATCGACGAGCTGCGCGCCAACTACACGATCATCATTGTGACGCACTCGATGCAGCAGGCGGCGCGCGTCAGCCAGAAGACAGCGTTCTTCCACCTCGGCAAGCTGATCGAGGAAGGCAGGACCGAAGACATCTTCACCAACCCGACCAAGAAGCAGACCCAGGACTACATCACCGGCCGTATCGGCTGACCGACGACAGGATCTGATCCGCAATGTCTCCCTCCGCACTCAACGAACATATCGTCACCTCCTACGAGGATGAACTGACGCTGCTCGCGCGGCTCATCTCCGAGATGGGCGGCATGGTCGAGCTGGCGATTACCGACGCAACGACGGCGCTGCTCAAGCTCAACCACGAACTGGCCACGCAGGTGCGCGCCGCCGACAAGAAGATCGACGAGATGCAGCACCGCATCGACGATCTCGCGGTCTCGGTGATCGCGCGGCGCCAGCCGATGGCGGCGGACCTGCGCATGGTCATCACCGCCATGCAGGTGGCGAGCGATCTCGAACGCACCGGCGACATGGCCAAGCAGCTATGCAAGCGCGCGGTGCAGATCGAGAGCCTCAGCCTCGCGCCAAAATTCTACAACGGCGTCAAGCACATGACGGACCTTGTGGCGCGCCAGCTGAAGGCGGCGCTCGATGCCTATGCGACCCGCGATGCGGCTGCCGCGATCGACGTGTGCAAGCGCGACGACGAGGTGGATGCCATGCACACCTCGCTGTTCCGCGAGCTGCTGACCTACATGATGGAAGACCCGCGCAACATCACGCAGTGCACGCACATGCTGTTCTGCACCAAGAGCCTCGAACGCGTCGGCGACCATGCGACCAATATCGCGGAGGCGGCGTTCTACCTGGAGACCGGCCGCCATCTCAATGCGCACGGCGAGGACGTTCCCGCCGAGGACGAAGAGTAGCAGCCGATGGCGCCGCACATTCTCATTGTCGAGGACGAAGCCGATCTGGCGCTGATGCTGCGCTACAACCTCGAGGCCGAGGGCTTCAGGGTCTCCGCGGCGGCATCCGGCGACGAGGCGATCGAGACGATCCAGATGGGCGTGCCCGATCTCATCCTGCTTGACTGGATGCTGCCCGGGCTGTCGGGGATCGAGCTCTGCCGCCGCTGGCGGGCGCGCGAGGAAACCGCGCGCGTGCCGATCATCATGGTGACGGCGCGCGGCGAGGAAGAGGAGCGCGTGCGCGGCCTCGCGACGGGCGCCGACGACTATGTGGTAAAGCCGTTCTCGGTGCCCGAACTGGTCGCTCGCATCCAGGCGCTGCTGCGCCGGGTGAACCCGCAGCTTGTCGCCAACGTGCTGAAGGCCGGGGACATCGAAATCGATCGCACCAGCCACCGGGTGCGGCGGGGTGGACGCGATCTGCATCTTGGCCCCACCGAGTACCGGCTGCTCGAATACCTGATGCGCCATCCGGGCCGCGTCTACTCGCGCGAGCAGCTGCTCGACGGCGTGTGGGGCAACGAGGTCTATGTCGACGAGCGCACGGTGGACGTGCATGTCGGGCGCCTGCGCAAGGCCATCAACCGCCGCGCCAGCGAGACCGATCCGATCCGCACGGTGCGCGGGGCAGGGTATGCGTTCGATGAGAGGTTTGCGGCGGCGGTGGGGTAGGGGGGCATGGATGTTGCCCCACCCTCATCCGCCCTTCGGGCACCTTCTCCCATCAAGGGAGAAGGCATAACTGCAAACTCTCAGTCGGGACTCCTTCTCCCTTGATGGGAGAAGGTGGCGCGCAGCGCCGGATGAGGGTGGGCCTCACCCACCTCGCCAAAACAAAGGGCGCCTTGCGGGCGCCCTTTGTGCATTCGGGGTGGAGGAAGCGCCTCAGCGCTTCTTCTTTTCGATCTGGTGGTAGGCGCGGCGCGAGTGGAACTCGCAGTAGGGGCGGCCTTCGTCGTGGGCCTGGCCGCAGAAATAGAAGTCGGGCGTCAGCGGGTCGCCGATCGGCCACTTGCAGGTGTGCTCGTTGAGCTGAAGCAATGTCAGGCGCTTCTCGACAGGAATGTCGAGTTCCTGAACCTGCGGCAGCTGGTACGGTTCCACCGCAAATTCCTCGGTTGCCTTGAGCGCGGTCGCGCCAATGATGCCGCCGCCGCCACCGCCCATCGGGCGCGGACGGCTGATGGTGCTGGCGTGGCCAGCATGACTGCTGCTGCTGATGGAGGGACGGCTGACCGGCGTGCCCGACAGGCCCGGACGGCGCGGGGCCGGCCGTGGCGCAGTGCGCGCGCGTGGAGTCGAGCTGGCAGGCTTTGCCCGCCCGCTCAGTTTCAGCCGATGCACCTTGCCGATCACCGCGTTGCGGGTGACTCCTTCACCCAGTACCGCTGCGATCTGGCTGGCGCTCAGGCCCTCCATCCAAAGCTTCTTGAGTAGCTCTACCCGCTCCTCAGTCCAGCTCATGTATGTTGCTCCTGTGCCGTAGCGTGACAGAGTCCTTCAACGCACTGCCGCAAGAATGCGACAGCTGGTACGCTACGCGTCGTAGGTCGAATGGATCCGCCACACGAGATATCGTGTTCCAATAAGGCGATAGTACACGGTGCGCGGAATCTCGATCAAGTCTGGCTCGGGAGTTTTCACGGGGAAAACGTCGGCGACACAAGATCGCTGTGGGAAGTCGAGTCTAATCAGCCACTTGCCCTCGCCGCGTTGACTTTCAAGCCCCTCATAGGCATATGGTGCCTGTCGATCGCGCCGCTTTCCCCGGCGCGTTTTTGGTTTTTGTGGGGCATTTGCCACACTCGCAACGCGCATCATCAAGGAGGCTCACGCCATGTCCGCGCTCTACGGCACGTACGCCAGGTCCGATCTCGCTTTTGAGCGGGGCGAGGGCGTCCGACTGTTCGCGCAGGACGGGACGGAGTACCTCGATTTCCACGGCGGCATCGCCGTCAACGCGCTGGGCTACGGCGACAAGCATGTGGTCGGGGCGCTGAAGGCTGCGGCCGACAAGGTCTGGCACACCGGCAATACCTTCACCATTCCCGAGCAGGAAAAGCTGGGCCAGCGGCTGGTGGAAAACACCTTTGCCGACGCCTGCTTCTTCACCAATTCGGGCACTGAAGCGGTCGAGTGCGCCATCAAGACGGCGCGTCACTACTTCTGGGCCAAGGGCCAGGCCGACCGCTATGAGGTCATCGCATTCACCGGTTCGTTCCACGGCCGGACCATGGGCATGGTCGCCGCGGCCGGCAATGCGCACTACATTGAAGGCTTCGGCCCGGCACTCCAGGGCTTCAAGCATGCAACGCCCGGCGACCTGAAGTCGGTCGAAGCGCTGGTGACGCCGCAGACGGCGGCCATCATCATCGAACCGGTGCAGGGCGAGGGCGGTTGCACCGCCATGACGCCCGAGTTCATGCGCGGCCTGCGCGCCCTGTGCGACAAGCACGGCATGCTGCTGATCCTCGACGAAGTGCAGTGCGGCTATGCCCGGACGGGCAAGTTCTTCGCCTATGAGTGGTCGGGCATCGAGCCGGACATCATGGCTGTCGCCAAGGGGATTGGCGCGGGCTTCCCGCTTGGGGCCTGCCTTGCGACCAAGGGCGTCGCGGCCTCGATGGTGCCGGGCACCCATGGTTCGACCTATGGCGGCAACCCGCTCGCCTGCGCCGTCGGCAATGCGGTGCTCGACCGCGTGCTGTCGCCGGGCTTCATCGAACATGTCGAGAAGATGGGCCAGCGCCTGCAGTGGCATATGCAGCAGCTGGCGCAGCGCTTCCCCAATATCGTGCTCGAGCAGCGCGGCAAGGGCCTGCTCGCCGGCGTCAAGATTGCGCCGCCGGTGAAGGATGTTGTCGCCCGCGCCCGCGAGGACGAGCACCTGCTGGTGATGAGCGCCAGCGAGAACGTGCTGCGCATGCTGCCGCCTCTGATTGTCACCGAAGCCGACATCGAGGACGCCGTCGCGCGCCTCGGCCGGGTCTTCGAGGCCATCGAGAACGAGTCAGCCGCCACTGCGAAGTCGGCGTGAACGGAGCCGACATGACCTCAGAGCCAAGGCATTTCCTCAATCTCGACGATTTCGACACCGCGACGCTGCGCGGCATGCTCAGTCAGGCCGTTGAACTGAAGACGCGCCTGCGCGCCGGTGATCGCCCGCAGATCCTCAAGGACAAGGTCCTGGCGATGATCTTCGACAAGCAGTCGACGCGCACCCGCGTCAGCTTCGATGTCGGCATGCGCCAACTTGGCGGCGAGACCATCATGCTGACCGGCGCCGAAATGCAGCTGTCGCGCGAGGAAACGCTGGCCGACACGGCCCGCGTCATGTCGCGCTATGTCGATGCGATCATGATCCGCATCCTGACCCACGCCGATCTCGTGGAACTTGCCGAAGCCGCGACGGTCCCGGTGATCAACGGGCTGACGCGCCGCGCGCATCCGTGCCAGGTGATGGCCGACGTGATGACCTATGAAGAGCATCGCGGCAACATCAAGGGCGCCAAGGTCGCCTGGGTGGGCGACAGCAACAACGTGCTCGCCTCGTGGGTGAATGCGGCCGAGCTGTTCGGCGCGAACCTCACCATCGCGGTGCCCGAGGATTACTGGCCCGAAAAAGACCTGCTCACCGATATCCGGAAAGCCGGTTCGGCCGTGCGCCTGATCGAAGACCCGGAAGAGGCCGTCAAGGACGCCGATCTCGTCATCACCGACACCTGGGTGTCGATGGGCGACACCGACGCCGCGGAGCGCCGCCGGGCCTTGAAACCGTATCAGGTCAATCCCCATCTGATGGGCCTCGCGGACAAGGAAGCGCTGTTCATGCACTGCCTTCCCGCCCACCGCGGGGACGAGGTTACCGACGAGGTCATAGACGGGCCGCAATCGGTGGTCTTTGATGAGGCCGAGAACCGCCTCCATGCCCAGAAGGCCATCCTCTGCTGGGCATTCGGACGCGACCAGCAGAACATCTAGGGGCTCAGTGAGCCCGGACCTCGTGGTTCGACAAGCTCACCATGAGGTCCTTTTGAACGCTATCAGCAGCCTTCATGGTGAGCTCGTCGAACCATGAGGGCGTGGCATGCGTTGGCCTTGGCCGCCATGCCGCGATCAGGAAATTGACATGACCACCAAGACGGACCTCTCCACCTATGGCCTCGATCGCCCGGAAAGCGGCGATGACGTGGTTGTGCCCTTTACCCTCGATACGCTCGATTGCCGGGGCCGCGTGGTGCGGCTCGCCGATGTGCTGGATGCGATCCTGACCCGCCACAACTATCCCGCGCCGGTCGCCCGGCTCCTGGGCGAGGCCGTGGTGCTAGCGGCGCTGATCGGCTCGTCGCTGAAGTTTGCCGGGCGCTTTATCCTCCAAACCCAGACCGATGGTCCGGTGAACCTGATCGTCGTCGATCTCGACGCGCCCGATGGGCTGCGCGGCTATGCGCGGTTCGATGCGGACGCGGTGATGCAGGCGATCCAGCGCGGCGAGACCCGGCCGGAGCAGTTGCTCGGCAAGGGGCACCTGGCGATGACCATCGACCAGGGCCAGCACACCGAGCGCTACCAGGGCATCGTGGCGCTTGATGGCGGCACGCTGGAAGACGTGGCGCATACCTATTTCCAGCAGTCCGAACAGATCCCGACGCTGGTGCGCGTCGCGGTGGCCGAGGTAAGCCGCAAGGGCGAGCGCGGCTCGAAATGGCGCGCCGGCGGCATTCTCGCGCAGTACCTGCCGGCACATGGCCAGGGCGCCATGCCGGACCTGCCGGGCGACGGCAACTTCGACAATCCCGAGACGGCGGACCCGGAGTTTTCCGAGGACGACAAGTGGACCGAGGTTCGCTCGCTGTTCGGCACCATCGGTGACGATGAACTGGCCGATCCCGATGTGTCGGCCGAGCGGCTGCTGTTCCGGCTGTTCAACGAGCGCGGCGTGCGGGTGTTCGATCCGATCGATCTTGAGGACCGCTGCACCTGCTCGGCGGAGCGGATCGAAGCCATGCTGCGCGAGAACTTTTCGGCCGAAGAGCGGCAGGACATGGTCGTCGACGGCGAGATCGAGGTGGTCTGCGAGTTCTGCTCGACCGACTACCACTTCAAGCCGAGCGAGTTCGACGAGCGCGACAGCTGAGGCAGACTGGCGGGCTATTCGCTCGCCAGCGCCACCACCGGATCGAGCCGGGCCGCCGAGCGGGCCGGCATGAAGCCGAACCCCACGCCGATCAGCGTCGACGAGACGAACGCCGCGATGATCGTGGCGGGCGAGTAGATGAAGCTCAGCCCGGCGACGAGTTCGCTCACGCCCCAGCCGATCGCCAGCGACAGCGCCACGCCCGTCGCCCCGCCGATGAGGCACACCAGCACCGCCTCAATCAGGAACTGCTGCATGATATCGCCCTGACGGGCGCCGACGGCCATGCGGACGCCGATCTCGCGGGTGCGTTCCTTCACCGCCACCAGCATGATGTTCATCACCCCGATGCCGCCGACGACCAGCGAGATCACGGCGATGGCCGAGATCAGGAGGGTGAGCGTCTGCGAGGTGGACTGGATGGTCTCGCGGATCGTGTCGGTGTTCTGCAGGCTGAAATCGACCGCGCCGTGCCGCTGGGTCAGCAGTGCCTCGATCGCCGCCTGCGCGGTGGCGGTGTCGGCGGTGTCGGCGACGCGCACGGAAATGGCGCTGAGCCAGCTCTGCCCGAGGATGCGCGACATCGCCGTGGTGTAGGGCATGAACACGCTGATCGAATTCGATTGCGGGCCGAAGTTGTTGGTGCTGGCGGCAACGACACCGATGATGCGCAGCGGCACATTGCCGACGATGATGACCTGGCCGATCGGGTCTTCGCCGTTGGTGAAAAGGGTGGACTGGCCCTTGGTATCGATCACCGCTTCCTGCGCGAGGCTTTCGACGCTGGCGGCGTCGAATGAGGCGCCGGCGACAAACGAGCGGTTGTTAACGCGAAAATAGTCGCCGCCGACGCCCTGAATCTGGCCGGCGGCGGCGACGTTCTGGAAGCGGACCTGCGCATTGCTCGACACCTGCGAGGTGACGCTGTCGGCAAAATCCTGCGCGGCGATGGCTTCGGCGTCTTCCGGTACCAGCGTTCGGATGGTGTTGCTGCGCCGGTCGGCGGCGCTGGCGCCGGGCTGCACGTTGATGGTGTTGGTGCCGATCGAGCTGATCCGTTCGAGCACGGACGCCTGGCTGCCCTGACCGAGCGCCACGACGGACACCACCGAGGCGATGCCGATGATGATGCCGAGCATGGTGAGGAAGGTGCGCAGCCGGTGGCTCGAGAGCGACCGCCACGCCATGCCGAAGGCCTCGGCGCTGCGCCCGAGCAGCTCGCGCCAGGCGGGTACCCGCTGCATCGTATCGGGGGTGCGTGGGGCGGTTGGGCGGTCGTCGCGGGTGCGCCGGTCGCCGACGATTTCGCCGTCGCTGATCTCGATGATGCGGTCGGCCTCAGCGGCGATCGCGGCATCGTGGGTGACGATGATGATGGTGTGGCCTTCGGCGTGCAGCCCCTTGAGCAGCGCCATCAGCTCCTTGCCGCTGTGCGAGTCGAGCGCACCGGTTGGCTCGTCGGCGAGGATGATCTCGCCGCCGTTGATCAGCGCCCGCGCGACGCTGACGCGCTGCTGCTGGCCGCCCGACAGGGCGTTGGGCCGGTGCGTCATGCGATCGCCGAGACCGAGCCGTTCGAGCAGGGCTTCGCCGCGCTGGCGGCGGGCGTCGCGGCTGGCCCCGGCATAGATGGCGGGGACTTCGACATTTTCGCGCGCGTCGAGATCGGGCAGCAGCTGGTAGCGCTGGAAGATGAAGCCGAAATGTTCGCGGCGGAGTTCCGCGAGGTCATCGGGGGCGAGCGTCGCGATGTCGCGTCCGGCGAGCCGGTAGGTGCCGGTCCAGCCGTTATCGAGGCAGCCGAGCACGTTCATCAGCGTCGACTTGCCGGAGCCGGACTGGCCGATGATGGCGACCATTTCGCCGGCCTCGATGGTGAGGCTCACGTCCTTGAGGACGGCGATCTTCTCAGTGCCGGCGGGAAATTCGCGCCAGAGGTTCTGGATTTCGATGAGTGCGGTCATGGCCTCACCCTCACTGCGGCGGGGGGCCGCCACCGCCGCCGCCCGGCGGGGGACCACCCGGCATGCCGGTGAGGAGGCCGCCAGCGGCGCGATTGCCCGTGCCCTGCCGCGCCGTACCCGCCGCGCCAGCGGGCGGTGCGGAGGTGACGACGAGGTCGCCGTCACTGAGGCCGGAGGTGACTTCGGCGGTGATCTTGTTGTTCAGCCCGACGGTGATCCGGCGCGGCTCCACCTTGTCGGCGGCCGCGTTCCACACGCCCACGCCGTAGCTGCCGTCGGGGCCTTGCCGGGTCAGCACGGAGGCGGGGATGGTGACGACGTCATTTGCTGCGTTGAGCACGATGGTGACCTGAGCCGTCATCGAGATGCGCAGCCGGTGATCGGGGTTCGGCACGTCGAACAGGCCATTGTAGTAGATCGCCGTGGTGGAGGACGACGACGAGGTGCTGTCGTTGAGGATCGAATCCGGCGCTGGTTCGATGGCGCGCAGCGTCGCGGTGATGCGGTTCTTCGGGTCGCCGAGAATGGTGAGATAGACCTGCTGGCCGGGCTTCACCTTCGGCACATCGGCCTCGGAGATTTCAGCCTTCACGAGCATCTGGTCGAGATTGGCGATCTTGACGATGGTGGGGGCGGCATTGTTGGCGTTGATCGACTGGCCGACCTGCACGGCGATGGCGACGACGGTGCCATCGGCCGGCGCGACGATTTTGGTTCGCTGCAGATTGAGATTGGCTGTCTCGACGCTGATCTGGGCCTGCGTGATCTGGGCATTGATGGCGGCCAACTGGCCGGCCGAGGTCTTTCCCGCAAGGACGGCCGTCTGGTAGTCGGCGTCGCTCATCAGCTTCTGGGTGTGCAACTGTTCGGCGCGGGCGCGGGTCGCGTCGGCCTGTTCGGCATTGGCGGACTGGATGTCGCGCTGCGCCTGCATGTTGGCGAGCGCGGCCTCGGCGGCCCGCACGGCGTTTTCCTGGTTGAGGGAGTCGATCTGGGCGATGACGTCGCCGGTCTTTACCTCGTCGCCCAGCGTGACGTTGAGGGACTCGATGCGGCCCGACACTTCGGCGCCGACATTGACGAGGCTGCTGGCCTCGATGGTGCCGGTCGCCAGCACCGTTTCCTCGATGTTTCCGCGGGCGGCCGCGACTGTGGACGGCACAACCTTGCCTTCGGAAGCCTGCGTCAGAATCCAGCCCGCGCCGGCCGCCGCCGCCAGAACCACTACGCCTATCGCTGTCCAGAAAGACCGCCGCATTGCTCTATCCCGTGCTCTACACAGCATTGAGATAGGCGCTGGCTGGGGAAAGTGCCCGTTATCGCTGGGTAAGCTGGATGAAATTTTGGCAATGTTCGGCGATGGGAACCGGCGCGCAGCGGGGAGGAAGCATGGGCAAGGCTTGGGACAACCCGGATGTGAGGGTGGCCACCTGGGTGGCGCTCCGCACCATCGGGGGGCTTGTCCTCATGGGCTGGGGCCTGTTCTGGGCCGCGAATACCATCGCTTGGCCTCAGGCGTGGTGGTTCCTCATCCTCTTCGGGGCACAGATGGCGGCGGCGTTCTGGTATCTGTGGCGGGTTAATCCCGAGATCTTTCCAGCCCGCCGGCGTTTTGGCATCGGCACGGGACGGTGGGACTATGTGTTCTTCGCGCTGATCGTCGGCAGCTTCATCGCCGTGCTGCATGTCGCGGGGTTCGATCACCGGCTGGGCTGGGCGCCGATGCCGGTCTGGGTCGCGGTGCTTGGGAACGTTGTGGTGGCCGTGGGCTACGGGTTGATCGTCTGGGCGCAGGGGGTCAACCGGCACTTTGAGCCGACGGTGCGCATTCAGTCAGATCGCGATCACCGGGTGGTCGCGACTGGGCCGTATGCGCTGGTACGGCATCCGGGCTATGTCGGCGGATCGCTGGTTGTCATCGGGATGGCGTTGGCGCTCGGTTCGCTCTGGGCGTTGCTGCCGGCCGCGGTACTGGTCGCCACGCTGGTGCTGCGGACGGTGTTCGAGGAGCGCGTGCTGGTGGCAGAACTGCCCGGGTATGCAGATTACACCCAGCGCGTGCGGTATCGCTGGGTGCAAGGGGTGTGGTGAGCCTTCAGAGCTGGCCCAGCCCATAGTCCAGATCGGCGATGAGGTCGTCGGCGGATTCGAGGCCGACGGAGATCCGCAGCAACCCCGGCGTGATGCCGCTCTCGCGCCTCGCCGCTTCGCTGAGGCGCGAGTGGGTCGTCGTCCACGGGTGGGTAATGATCGACTTGGCGTCGCCGAGATTGTTGGAGATGAGGATCACCGCCAGCGCATCGGACAACGCGAACGCGGCGTCCTGACCGGCGTTGAGTTCGAACGCCACGAGGGTCGAGCCCTGCTTCATCTGGCGCTTTGCCAGCTCGTATTGCGGGTGCGACTTGTGGTGCGGGTAGATGACCCGTTTGATCGCCGGATGGTTGCCGAGGAAATCGGCGACCTTGCCGGCGCTCTCGGTCATCTGCCGCACGCGCAGCGGCAGGGTTTCGAGGCCCTTCAGCAGCACCCAGGCGTTGAACGGGCTGATCGACGCGCCGGTCTGGCGCAGGAATGTGTGCACGTCGCCGGTGATGAGTTCCTTGCTCCCCAGCACCACGCCGCCCAGGACGCGGCCCTGGCCGTCGATATGCTTGGTCGCGGAGTAGGTGACGAGGTCGGCGCCGAGTTTCAGCGGCGACTGATAGAGCGCGGTCGCAAAGACGTTGTCGACGATCAGCTTCGCGCCATTGGCGTGGGCGATCTTCGCCACCGCCTCGATGTCGACGAGTTCGAGCGTCGGGTTGGTCGGGGTCTCGATGAACACGACCTTGGTGTTGGGCCGCATGGCATCGGCAAAGTTCTGCGGATCGCGGCCATCGACCAGCGTCGAGGGAATGCCGAAGCGCGGCGCGTAGTCCTCGACCACGTAGCGGCAGCCGCCGAACAGCGCGCGGGAGGCGACGATGTGGTCGCCGGCGCGCAGCTGGCTCATCACCGCGTTGGTGACGGCCGCCATGCCGGTAGCAAAGGCCCGGGCGGCTTCCGCGCCTTCAAGCAGCGCCATCCGCTCCTGGAACATGTCGACGGTCGGGTTGGCGAAGCGCGAGTAGTTGTGGCCCTCGATCTTGTTCTCGAACAGCGCCTGCGCGTGCGCCGAATTGGGGTAGGAATAGCCCGAGGTCAGGTACAGCGCTTCCGAGGTTTCGAGAAACTGGCTGCGGGTCGTCCCGCCGTGAACCAGCGACGTCTCGGGACGGCGGTTCCGGGGATCGCTGAGCGGGTTCTTCGATTTCGTCATCGGAAGGCTCCAAAACAAAAAAAGGCCGGCGCAAATGGCCAGCCCTTTGGTCGCCTTTAGCAATTTGTTTTAAGTGGCTGCAAGCGGACCGGCCAAATCACCACTGGCGATTTCCTTATTCCCGGCTCTGCGTGCCGTCAACGGCCTGTTTGGACGGAAACGAGGTGTGGGTTCCCGCTTTCGCGGGTCTGACACTGGTGGGAAAGGCGAATTCCCGGTGCTAAAGAGCGGCAAGCAATGAGGGTTCCGTATGCCGGACAACGAGCTTTGGTCGCGCGGGGTGTTTCCCGCCAGCTTCATCGAACGGCTGGCGGCCGTGGGCGCAATTGCCGCGCCGCCATTCGACGCCGATCAGGTGCAGCCGGCGAGCCTCGACCTCAGGCTCGGCGATGTGGCCTATCGCATTCGCGCGAGCTTCCTGCCCGGCCCCGATCACACGGTGGCCGAGCGGATCGAGGCGCTGAAGCTGCATGAGCTCGACCTGACGGATAGCGCCGTGCTTGAGCGCGGCTGCGTCTATCTCGTGCCGCTGCAGGAAGTGCTCGAGCTGCCGGCAGCGGTCAGCGCCAGCGCCAACCCGAAATCATCGACCGGCCGGCTCGATGTGTTCACCCGCGTCATCGGAGACCGTACGCGCGGCTTCGACACGCTGCCCGCCGGCTACAGCGGCAAGCTCTATCTTGAGATCAGCCCCCGGACTTTCCCGGTGCGGGTGCGAAAAGGCTCGCGGCTCAGCCAGATGCGGTTCCGCAATGGCGACACGCGGCTGTCGGTCGCCGAGCACCGGGCGCTGCATGCCGACCAGACGCTGGTGTTCGATGCGAACGAGGAAGTGGGCGAGGGCATCTCGCTGTCGATCGATTTGAAGGGCGAGGGGCGCAAGGGGCTGATCGGCTTCCGCTCCAAGCGCCATACGCCGGTCA
>Ga0073904_10000939_pt1 | contig 21451 bp, 22 predicted proteins | sample KloWWTrecipitate_FD_66668 | JGI IMG/M metagenome (GOLD analysis project Ga0073904, IMG submission 66668) | Active sludge microbial communities from Klosterneuburg, Austria, studying microevolution and ecology of nitrifiers - Klosterneuburg... | ecosystem: Engineered > WWTP > Aerobic digester >... | reverse complement strand
TGCCGCTTAATATCGAAATTCTCCGTTGCCGCCTCGATTATTAGAGTGCATTTCGTGAGGTCTTCCATCTCGATGGTCGAACTGATACGCCCGAGGACCTCATTCTTCTGTTGCTCGGTCATCGTCTCTTTTTTAACAAATCGATCGAGACTCTTTCCGATATTCACGACGCCGCGGGCGACAAAGTCCGCTGAAACGTCGCATATAATAACGTCGAATCCGGCACTTGCCGCAGTTTGTGCGATGCCGTTGCCCATTGTGCCGGCTCCGATAACTCCAATTAATTCATTCATAATAATAAAAATATTTGTTTTCTAAATTATTGCCGTTGCATTGATAAGAATAAACCACCGATACAGGGCAAAACAAACGGGCGGCGGGACTAAGATGTCCGCAACGCCCGTTATGTTGATCGATCGAAGTCCCTTACTGCCAACTATTAGGCGGAGGCGGTTCCGGATCGGCAGTGATCATTTGCTGCGGCGTGCCGCCAAGGTAGAAATGCTTGCCCACTTCGCCGAATAGAAACCAGAGTCCGTAAACACCGACCGCGGTACCGAACGGAAACGAAAGCAGCGATGTAATGCTGCCGGCGAGTCCCCAATTCCGCGCACCGGGCTTTTCCTTCCAGATCTTATAACCACCTATCAATTGGGGTAAAATAAACAGCAACGAAACCACTACGACTGCGAATACCATTGCAATAAAGAATACACCGACTATCCTATCATTGCCTCGGCCGCCGACCATTATCGCTGAGCCGATCACGGCGTAAATGATGCATATCATCACGATCGATAACGCCTGAAGACCGCCGTGGGCCATTAGGAGAATGCCGATAAGTCTGTTGTGTTCTCTGGACGTCATTAGTACACCTCGTAAATATCGTTCCGACACCACCATTTACGCCGGTGACCCGCAATTGGTTGCAAGATAATTTAGTCGCGTTCGACGGCCATAGCGACCGAGTTGCCGCCGCCCAGGCAGAGTGCCGCGACACCTCGTTTTGCACCGCTACGCTTCATTTCATATAGCAACGTTGTCAGTATCCGCGAACCGGAATTGCCGATCGCGTGACCGAGCGCAACTGCGCCGCCGTTGACATTCACCTTGTTCAAGTCGAGTCCGAGTTCCTTCATTACACCCAGTGCCTGAACGGAGAATGCTTCATTCAATTCAAAAAGATCGACGTCGCCCATCTCCCAACTGGCCTTTTTGAGTACGTTTAGAACGCCCTGGACCGGAGCCATCATTATCAGCTTAGGCTCGATCCCTGACGATGCCCACGCCACCACTCGACCGAGCGGTTCGATGCCGAGTTTAGCGGCGTTTTCGGCTGATGTGACCACTACGGCCGACGCACCGTCATTGACGCCCGGAGCGTTGCCGGCGGTGACGGTACCGCCGTCCTTCTTAAATGCGGGTCGCAACTTGCCGAGACTTTCCGCGGTGGTCTCGGGCCTTACCGGTTCGTCAAAGTCCAATATGACCGGATCGCCTTTTTTCTGGGGTATTTCGACCGGCACGATCTCGTCCTTAAATTTCCCTGCTGCTTGAGCCTCAGCGGCTTTGCGGTGTGAATTGTAGGCGTAATCGTCCTGTTCGCCGCGCGTGATATCGTACTTTTCCGCGACGACCTCACCGGTGTTGCCCATATGCCAATTCTCAAACGGACACCATAGCCCGTCCATCACCATCAGATCCGTTACAGTCTGATTACCCATTCGATAACCTTCGCGTGCTCCCGGCATCGCGTATGGGATGTTGGACATCGATTCCATACCGCCGGCGACAACGTATTCGGCATCGCCAAGCTGCACCGACTGCGACGCTAGAGCGACCGCCCTCAGGCCGGAACCGCAAACCATATTGATCGTGAGTGCCGACGTTTCCGGCGGAAGACCGGCCTTCAGAGCGGCCTGACGGGCGGGAGCCTGTCCGATGCCGGCCTGCACTACGCATCCCATTATTACTTCGTTAACGTCGGTCGGCGCGATTCCCGCACGTTCCACCGCTGCTTTGATAGCGACAGCTCCGAGGTCCGGTGCGGTCATTCCCTTCAATGCTCCCTGAAACTTACCGGTCGGCGTGCGAACGGCGCTGATGATGACTGCTTGTCTTAAATTACTCATTTCCGTATATTCCTCTTAAAATTAACCTTGTGTTAAATGCAAATGATCTGATGCTATCGAATGAAAACGCTCAAAAACCGCTCGATCCAGAACCTCGCGGTGATCCGGGTGTGAGATCTTGACCAACTCAGCCGCGCGCTGCCGCAAGTTTTTACCATAAAGATTCGCGATCCCGTATTCCGTCACGATGTAATGAGCGTGTGCACGCGTGGTCACGACTCCCGCACCTTCCTTTAAGAACGGTACGATCTTGCTCTGTCCCCGGTTGGTCGTGGACGGAAGGGCGATGATCGGCAAACCTCCCTCCGATAATGATGCTCCCCGAATGAAATCCATTTGGCCGCCAACGCCGGAATATTGCCGCGTTCCGATCGAATCGGCACAAACCTGACCGGTCAGGTCCACCTCGATAGCACTGTTAATCGCGGTCACCTTCGGGTTGCGGCGGATGACGGAAGTGTCATTGACGTATGCGATATCCAGCATTAATACCTGTGGATTATCATCGACAAAATCGTAAAGCCGCTTGGTGCCCATCACAAACCCGGCAACGATTTTGCCCGGATGCTTTATCTTATGTTCTCCGGTAACCACTCCGGACTCCACGAGGTCGATCAGACCGTCTGAAAACATTTCGGTATGGATGCCGAGGTGCTTGTGGTTTCTAAGCGAAGCAAGCACGGCGTTCGGGATCGACCCGATACCCATTTGCAGCGTCGCCCCGTTCTCGATCATTCCGGCGATGTGCTCGCCGATCGCACGGTCAACTTCTGTGATCGCCGGCGGAGTTGCCTCCGGCAGGTCGTCGTCCACCTCCACAAAATGGTCAATACTTCGAATATCGACGAGTGCATCGCCAATGGTTCGCGGCATTTTGGGGTTGATCTGTGCGACCACGATCTTTGCGGTTTCGACCGCAGCTTTTGCGATGTCGACCGATACGCCCAGTGAGCAAAATCCGTGCTTGTCCGGCGGTGAAACATGTATCAGAGCGACATCGATCGGCAAAATTCCCCGGCGAAACAATGCGGGTATCTCCGAGAGGAACACGGGCACATAATCGCCGCGGCCTTCTTGGACTGCCTTGCGGACGTTGGCCCCGACAAAAAACGCATTTACTCGAAAACTATCTTCGTATTGCGGTTCCGCATACGGTGCGGTTCCCTCTGTGTGCAGATGGACGATCTCGACGTCACGGAGCTCGTCAGCCCGTGCCGTCATTGCCGTGATCAACTGCAACGGAGCGGCAGCGACTCCGTGAATGAAGACTCGATCACCGGATTTTATACAACTTACGGCATCAGCCGCAGAACTTTTATTTATCATACGATTTGTAGTGGCCTGGATCATTTATGGCGTCACAGGCCTATATCCTCATTCCAAATATCGGGCTGAGCGGCAATAAAACGGCCGAGCAGCTCTTTGCACTCAGCCGAATCAAGGTCGATGACATTGACGCCATTTTCGCGCAGCCATTCGATGCCGCCCGTAAATGTCCGCGATTCGCCGATGATGACGGTGCCGATATTAAACTGGCGGACCAACCCCGAACAATACCAGCACGGTGCCAGTGTCGTAACCATTATTTTATCGTGGTAATTACGCTGTCTCCCGGCCTTTCTGAATGCGTCCGTTTCAGCGTGGACCGACGGATCACCTTCTTGTACGCGGCGGTTTCGGCCGCGCCCAAGCAAATTGCCGTCTGCGTCAAACAGAGCCGCACCGATCGGAACCCCGCCCTCTGCCAAACCTTCGCGAGCTTCCTCTATGGCAACGTTGAGCATTTTATTAAAGTCCGGCGAAATCCCCATACCTGAATTTTATCGAGAATCGGGGCGATATGCTAATCTGCTTTATTATGGGACAGAATTTTCAACCCGGTGACTTTTTGGTTTTTCAGCTTGAGTCCGGTTTCGCTGTGCTGAGGGTGCTTGCCGTCCACGGCGAGGGCTTGGATAAAACGTGGCATATTTCCGCCTATAACGAAATGTTTCCGGATGTCGAATCGGCAGAGGTGGCCTGCGCAAACCCACTCGGACTTACCGTTAGCAATTCGCACATCGCTCTTACTACCCGAGCGTTCGAAAGCACGCAGGTGGCACGCATATCAAATACGCCACTAACTTTTGACGAAAGATCTCCCTTTCTACAGTGGGAAAGTGATGACAGCCGAAGCGTTTTGGACCGGTCAGTCAGACTGGTCTTGGGATTGCGGTGATTTGATTTCGACCTTATCCAGTGATCGGGTCGTGCGATCGGTCACACTCGCGGGGACGAAGTTTTCAAAATCAGGTTCGCTTAATTGATGAGCGTCGGCGGAGGAGTTTGTATCCAATTCGCGGGGGATATCCGTCGCTCTGACTTCCCGCTTGAAATGCCGCCTCAAAAGTATCGAACGCCAGAGCGTCTGCGTGTGCCAGAAACCCATCGCGATCAATAATCCGACCGTCAAGTGGATCAACGGGTGGGTGTCCGGCTTAAACGCCAAAATAGTAAAGAGAAGGATCGCCAGCGTAAAACTGACGGCAATGGTGAGCGCATTTAGGAATAGATTGGCCCTAACGTGATCTTGCGGGGTTTGGGACTTTTTGACCGGTTTTGTAAAGTCAGGCAGGAATCCACCACATTGGCGGCAGAATGTTTCCGGCGTTTGGTCGGCGGTGCCGCATTTCGGACAAAACATAGATGCCATTCGTAGAGAAAGTATTCGGTCTAAACAAACCTTTAGCCCAATTTTCGACGTTTTAGTTCTTTTTCGATGGACTCGACCTCGCGGTTGACGTGGCCTGCAACAGATGAATTCTCCTCTGCACGGCGGATCAGATAGGGCACTGCATCCGTGACCGGGCCGTACGGCACGTATTTCGAGACATTGTATTTATTTTTAGCCAAAACGTAGGAGAGCGAGTCGCCCATACCGTAAAGCTGCGAAAAATATACATTCGGATGATCCGGCGGTATGCCGAGCTCGTGCATCCGACGAGCCAACTTCTGTGTACTCTCCTCGTTATGCGTGCCGGCAACAAACGCTACTGTTTCGTGATGCTTCAGACAATATTCGATAGCCTCGTCAAAATCTGCGTCAGTTCCCGCTTTGGTTTCGTGAATGGGTGAGGGATAGCCCATCTCCTCAGCCCGGGCACGTTCCTTTTCCATATAGGCGCCTCGAACAAGTTTGACGCCCAAAAAATAACCGTTCGCACTTGCCGCACGCCGAGATTCTTTTAGAAACTCCAACCGATCCTTTCGGTAAAGCTGCAACGTATTAAATACGATCGCCCGCTCCTGATTGAAGCGCTCCATCATCTCGGTCGCCAGACGGTCGATGGCATCCTGGATCCACGAGTCTTCGGCATCGATGAATATGGGCTTGCCTGAGTCGTATGCGTGCTCGCAGATCTCAAGTACACGATTATGTATCCGCTCGCATTTAGCCTGGCTTTTTGCGTCGAGCTTCTTCTTACTGCTCATACGTTCAAGCGTACCTAGCGGAGCGATGCCGGTTACCTTAAAAACCGAAAACGGGATCGTAGGGTCGTTTTTGGCACGGTCGATGGTCTTGATGATCTCGTCCTTCGTTCGATCAAAATCCTCTTCCGTTGCCTTGCCTTCCACGGAATAGTCCAGAATTGTTCCGATCCCGGCGCTCCCAAGGCGTTTTATCGCTGTATCGCACTCTTCGATAGTTTCACCGCCGCAAAATTGTTCAAAAATGGTGTTTTTGATCAAGCCCTCGACCGGCAGGCCGATCGCCAAAGCAAACTTGGTGATGCCGGTGCCGATCGAGTTAAGGAACGGCGAATTGAGCATTCGAAACAGCCGATGCTTTTCCTTCAGTTCAGCATTCGACTTGTCAGCGAAGGCTGTCTCTGTGTCGTGAAAATCTAACTTAAAGTCGCTCATAAAAACGGCATTTTATCACACTGCAGAAAAGAACAAACGCCGCGGCGACCTCTTTGCCAAACTAATCACATTGTCTATCAATGATTTTTCTCGTATCATTTGGAATTCACGCCCGGAGCACAATGGCTCTCGGCGGCACCAAAAGATATGTCCAAAGCACTTCCTAAGAGATCCGAAAATTATTCGGAATGGTACAACGAGATCGTAAAGCGCGCCGACCTGGCCGAAAACTCCGCTGTTCGCGGTTGTATGGTGATCAAACCTTACGGTTACGCGATCTGGGAAAAGATGCAGCGGGCTCTGGACGATATGTTCAAGGCGACCGGCCACCAGAATGCATATTTCCCTCTTTTTGTGCCTAAATCGTTTCTCGAAAAAGAAGAGGAACACGCTGAGGGATTTGCAAAGGAATGTGCGGTCGTCACCCATTATCGCCTGAAAGCCGATCCGAACGGCGGCCTAATGGTTGACCCGAACGCCAAACTCGAAGAGGAACTGATCATTCGCCCCACGTCGGAGGCGGTCATCTGGAATACCTATAAAAATTGGATACAGTCGTGGCGCGATCTGCCGCTGCTTATCAATCAGTGGTGCAATATCGTGCGTTGGGAGATGCGTACGCGTTTGTTTTTACGCACGACCGAGTTTTTATGGCAAGAGGGCCACACGGCGCACGCGACCGAGGCCGAGGCCATCGAGGAAACCGAACGGATGCTCGGCGTTTACGCGACATTTGCCGAAGAATGGATCGGCGTACCCGTGCTCAAAGGCCTCAAATCGCCAAATGAGCGATTTGCCGGTGCGATCGAGACATATTGTATCGAGGCACTGATGCAGGACGGCAAGGCTTTGCAATCCGGCACATCGCATTTCCTCGGGCAGAATTTTGCCAAGGCTTTTGACGTAAAGTTCGTCAACAAAGAGAATCAGCAGGAATTCGCTTGGGCGACGAGCTGGGGCGTTTCGACCCGTCTGATGGGAGCACTGATAATGGCCCATTCGGACGATCAGGGACTCGTCCTGCCGCCCAAACTCGCACCGATCCAGGTCGTAATTATCCCGATCTACCGCAATCCGGAGGATCTCGCGACGATCACCGAAAAGATCGAGCCATTGCTGGATCAACTCCGTGCCGCCGGCGTGTCGGTCAAATTTGACGACAACGACAACCAGCGTTCCGGCTGGAAGTTCGCCGAGTACGAACTCAAGGGCGTTCCCGTCCGTCTCGCGATCGGTATGCGCGATATCGAGGCCGGCACTGTCGAGGTTGCCCGACGCGATACTCTGGCCAAGAGCTCGACAAACTTAAGTTTGTCGGACACTTCGCACGCCGAATTTGTCAAATATATCACCGATCTCCTCGACGAGATCCAGGCCAACATCTTTCAAAAAGCCCTTGCCTTCCGCGAGGAAAACACGCACTCCGTCGATACTTGGGGCCAATTCAAAGACCAGATCGAAAAGGGCGGATTCATTCTCGCCCATTGGGACGGAACCGCGGAAACCGAAGAAAAGATCAAAGACGAAACCAAGGCAACCATCCGCTGCATCCCTCTGGATGCCGCCGAGGAGTCGGGAGAATGCGTCTTTTCCGGCAATCCGTCGTCCAAACGCGTGGTATTTGCAAGAGCGTATTAAAACGGATAAAAGGTGAGGTTTGAGCCCCGCCCGTCCGAGCCGTCAATATCTCGAAGAAACGATTTGTAACGAAGTCGCGGACTTGTTCACATCGATCACGAAGTATCGACCGTTTCGGCGAGGATTCCGGTCGGCGTTCGCTCTCGTCTGTATGTCCGGTTCCGTTCGGTTTTGTACCAGATGACCGGTTTGCCGCGTTCGTCTTCCTTTTCGACGTAAATCTTTTCACCGTAGCCGTCGATAGCGGTCTTTAAGCCGAATCTCGGATCGGCGGACGTAATAGCCGCAATATCGCCCGCAGTGCCAACGGGCGGCAACGGGTCCGAACCGGACTCGGGTTTTGTTCCGATATCATTTTCGAACTCGTCAAAAGTCGGCTCGCGGGCAGCTGCCTCAGCTGCAAGCTTTGCCTCGTGCTCGATCTTCCAGGTTGGTTTGAGGCCGATGCTCTTTAGATACGCGTCGGTACGTTCGCCGGGATACGCTTCGGGCGTCGACCTCCACACCGGCTCGGGTTCGACGGGCGGCGGCGGCGGTTTTGGCTCGGCGGGTCGCTTCATTTGCAGCAGACGATGGACTTTTGACTTCGAGATCTCGAGGTCCTCGGCGATCGCCCGGATCGTGTAGTTCTCGTCCCTCAAGGCAAAAACCTCCCTCAGATTTTGTTTGGAAATACCGTTCCCAAATCCGTTTAACTGCGTGTATTCGTCAAAAAAGTCAATAAATTCGAACCCGAGAAAATTGCCGTCGAGCTTACACAAACGGAATGTCGGCGTGTGATCGCCGCCAAACGTCACCTCGGTTCCACGAGCACGCAAATGCTTGAGGTACCGGAACGGCCCATCATTGCCACTGTTGCCGATGGCAAAAACGGAATCGACGAAATTCGCAAGTATCCTCGACGGCCCTAGGTCTGAAACATTCAGAGCGCGGCCCGCATTCCCGATCTCGTTGTTAACGATCACCAGTATCGACAGCCCCAGATCACGTTTTAGACGATTCAGCTCACGCAGAAGCATTAGTTCGCCGATCGTACCACCGCTTGAATAGCGAAATGCGGTGATATTGTCTATGATCAGCACCTTTGCCCCGGTCTTCTCGACCAACCACTCTATTCCCTGTCCAAATTTGTCGCAATCGTCGGCAGTGCGGATCGTGGTGTCCGCAGTCATCTCGACCCGTTTGAAGTTAGGCGAAAATTCATAGTCATCAGACGGTGCAACGTCCGTTTCCATTTCGAGATCCGCCGTATAGCGAAGCCCGAACTGCTTTTCGCTTAGACATAAGTCCAGGTAAAGAACGGGTTGAGCCTCCGCTGTCATCACCGCAGTCTCTATGATACGACCGCTAGCTATCGATTCGGCGATCTGCACCGCGAGCGTTGTTTTGCCCGACACCCCAAATAAAAGAGCCATTTCACCCTCAAACCAGAAATCCTCAAACAATTGCACGGGTTTGGGTCTCGCGGCCGGATCGTCTTTCCATACGTTGGCGTTCTTGATCACGAATACGCCGGAGTGTTCGGTTGTTGGGTTTGCGGCTAAAGTTGCGGATATCGTCATTGTGGGCTCCCAGAAAAATCTATTGACACGTCTGTGAAAAAGTATATACTAAATGTTGCACTCAATGCAAGGTGTTGCACAGATAGGACAGCCAATAAAAATGCGTGGGACAGTGGGACAAAACCGATATCGTGCGTTATTTCAATAGTTTAACTTGTCCCGCCTTTTGTCCCACTTTAACTATTTGTGGGACAAGGTCGCGGGTGAGAGGCGAAATCCGCCGCCGTACACAAGAAAAACGGACCGGAACGTCGTTCCTGGTCCGTGCAAAAATAGTGTTAGCTACTTTAGATCTTTGAAAACTGGGTAATTTTCGGCACACCGGTGATCACACAAAACCGTGAACTTGGACAAAAGGCTGCACGAATCGCCATATCTGACCCGAAACGTATGCGTCCTGCTTATACGTCACCTTTGTCATACCGTCGTAGCCGCCCTCGTCGATGAAGGAAGTCATTGTTTCATCTTCGCCCGGCGTCCACGGACAACCGCCCATTCCGCCGTGCGTACACATAAATTTGTAGGCAGTCGGAAACACTGTCGGCGGTCGGTAACGCATAGCATCGTTGCCGAAACTCTCGCGGGAACTGGCGTCGGGGTCGCGTACAACGTGAAAGACATACTCGACGTTGTTCGGGATGACCTCAGAGTCAATAAAGAGATGCCGGTCGACGCAGTCGAACAGCAGTAGAGCTCTGACGGAAATATCCACGCCCTTTAACTTTTTCGCAAGTGCTGTGACGCCCGCGGCACCGCGACTGTAACCGGTCAACAGGACCGGAGCCTTGACGCCTGCGGCTTTCATACTTAGTATGTGGTTAAAGCCTCCGTTGATCGCGTCAAGCAGTCCACCGCCGAGAGCGACCGGGCCGCGAAAATACTTGGCGTGCGGGCCGCCGCCATTACATAGCCGCCGGACAAAACTATCGGCAAATGCCACGTCGTAAGCCGCGTTGCGACTAGCTCCGTGCATCATTGCACTTCCCGTTCCGTCGATACCTACAAGAATTCCCATAGCGTAAATCTCCCTAAAATGATGGGCTGAGGTAGATGATAGCATCGTTCGGTGCGAACGGTGAAGAGAGGGTGACTAAAATGCCGCGGGGCGGTTGAAGGGATAGGATTCCGCTCCGCTACTCAATATTTTCCGACTTTCCCGGGATTGTATTCATCTAAACACTTGAGCCCTTGTTGGGTGACGGGCTTAATGTACTGTTATATTTTCGTATAGGGCTAGACGTTTAAGCTGACGGATGTTGATTAACCTATCGGACGAGCAATTGGTGGATCTGGCAGTTTCGGAGAATCCCGAAGCCTTCGGTGAGATCGTGAGACGTTGGGAGCGTAAGATATTCGCTCTCTGTTTCGGTATGCTCGGTCGCGAGGACGAGGCCCACGATGCCGCCCAAGAGGCATTCATAGCGGCGTACCGAAATCTTAAGAACTTTCGCGGCGACGCCAAGGTTTCCTCGTGGTTGCATCGAATTGCAGTGAACCAGTGCTTGACCACGAAACGAAAGGCGCGTTCGCGAAGTGAGGAATTTTTAGACGACGAAGACGGTTCTGAGGATCGAGTATTTGTCGCAGCGGCAAAGTATTCTCCGGCAAACGAGGCAGAAAAGGTCGAACGCCTAACATTAGTCCGGGCCGCCGTCGGAGCACTGCCGGGCGATCTTCGCCAGATCGTTGTTATGAAGGAATTTGAGGAGATGACCTTCCAGGAAATTTCTGAAACGCTTGAGGTGCCGCTCAGTACGGTTAAAAGCCGGCTTTACACCGCACTCAAGCAGTTAAAGATGAAGTTGGAGAGGACGCCGTTGGAAGTATCGTGATCGCTCGAGGTAAATATATGTTAGATAGCACAATTCAAGTTATTAATTGTGAACGGGTCGCCGAGATCGTTCCCTACATTTACGGCGAATCGGCGGCGGTCGAGCGTGAGAGATTTGAACTTCACATCGTCGACTGCGGTATATGTACGGATGAACTGGCGGCGATCGCGGAAGCTCGTTTTTCGGTTTACGAATGGAATCAAGTGGAGTTTGCATCAATTCCGACACCAAATTTTGTTATTCCATATGACAACCCGGTAATTGCGTCAGAGGGTCTAATCGCACGATTGAAAAAGACCTTTTCTGTACCCCGTTTTCCGGTCTGGCAAACGGCAGCAGCAGCATTTGGTACCATTGCAGTATTGATAGGCATTGGAGTATTCGCGTTCTCTGGATTGAACAACGGCAACTCGGAGATTGCTGCCAATACAAAGCGGATCGTTTCACCAGATGCAGCAGTATCGGCTAGATCACCGGCACCGGATGAAACACCTTCCGCCGCCAAGGACATCGCAGTCGTGCCGGCGAAAAGAGCGGTTAGTGCCGAGACGGCGGTCAAGGTTTCCGGCTCACAAATATCCAGGCAATCTGCTCACGTAACCCGCGTAACGAATAATCCGACTGTTACGGTGCAAGCAAAACTTGTCCGAAGCTATCGTCCGGAATCGCGACCAACTCTTAGCGGTAATGACGATGATGCTGATGATTCACTTAGGCTTTCGGATCTGTTTTCCGAGGTCGATTCGATCGAATAGTTCGCCCAGTGTGACGTTATGAACAGTATATTCAATAAGCTCATTTGCTGCTCATCGATCGTAATGACAGCGTTCGTTGCGTCTGCCTTAGCACAAGACGTAACTGTTACTCCCCCATCACGGGAAGCTATTCGCCCGCAAAATAGCGAGAGATCTCCGGATCTCCGTATGGATGTTCTTCAACAATTGGGCCTTACGCAAGACCAAATACGTCAGATCCGCAAGACGAATATGGAACGCCGGCCGTTATTGATTGAGGCCCAAGCCAAGGTGCGTGAAGCTAACAGATCCCTCGACGATGCAATTTATTCCGACACCGTGGACGAACAACTCGTGAAGGACCGACTGCGTCAGGCTCAACTCGCACAATCCGAGGTGATCAAGCTTAGGTTTATGAACGAATTTGCCATCAGACAAATACTGACGCCGGAGCAACTGGCGCGCTTTCGGGAACTTCGACAACGATTTTCAGGAAATCGCGAAGATAGCCAAGTGCGTCGGAAAAAGAATTTCGTAAAGCGTCAGCTTAAACGGCAAACGCGTCCGATCTAACATATCGGTATATAATTCGTACTTTCGTTTACAAAGTATTTAGCCACCGAATAACAAAAATCTATTGGCTAGATGTACAACATTTCCGTTTTGCGTTCTTCCCCGTTCGTTGTAATCTTATTCGAGAGCAATATACGGTCGAACGTCCAGGAAATGAACCCACTAACCAAAATACTTTTCGAGTTTCAGGGGATCGGGAATCTGATCTTTAGAATGCTCAAGGGGCTCAGGAAGCAACCCAGATATTTTGCAGAAATAATTAATCAACTTGATCATATCGGCGTTGGATCGCTCGGGATCGTGATTCTTACAGGCTTTTTTACGGGCGGCGTGCTGATACTACAGGCGTATCCGACGCTCGAATATTACGGAGCTCAGAGCAATGCCGGACAGGGCGTAGCAACGACACTGATAAGGGAGCTAGGGCCCGTTTTGACGGCACTGATGGTCGCAGGCCGCGTTGGTTCTTCCATCTCAGCTGAACTCGGTTCGATGGTAGTTTCGCAACAGATCGATGCAATGCGTGCTCTCGGCACGTCGCCGGTCCGTAAGTTGGTCACCCCAAGGATTATCGCTTTGGTAATCGCACTGCCGCTGTTGACGGTTGCCTGCGATATGTTCGGTTTATTTGGCGGCGGCATTATCGCTCAACAGATCTACGGTTTGGATACACATACTTATATTTCATCTGTGAGAGCGGGTGTCGATATTGAGGATCTGATCGGCGGGATCATTAAGCCCCTAACCTTCGGGTTTATTATCGGGATCATATCGTGTTACAAGGGGCTAAATACTACCGGTGGAACCGTCGGCGTGGGCCGGTCAACGACCAATGCCGTTGTTTCTGCCTCGATCAATGTGATCGTCGCCGACTTTTTTCTTTCGAAGTTGCTGCAGGGACTTTTTAGCAGCACGCTGTTTTAACAGGTGGCTCGGTAATGTCGATTTTATCAACCGACAATTCTCTTAAATTGGAACCGGAGATGTCTACCTATCGAGTGGCGGACGCTGAATCGCGTGTCATACCCGCTATCGAGTTTCGGGATGTGCATCTTGCCTTTGACGACCAGGTGATACTTGACGGCGTCGACTTTGCAGTCCGTCGCGGTGAAACTAAGATCGTACTCGGTGGCTCCGGCAGCGGAAAGTCGACGATTATTAATCTTATTCTCGGACTTCTTAAACCCGACCGTGGCCAAATCCTGGTGGACGGTGAAGACATAACCGACTTCGATGACCAAGATCTGATGGCTGTTCGGAAAAAGATCGGGATGGTGTTCCAGGAAGGAGCTCTTTTTGATTCGCTTTCGGTGTACGACAATGTTGCATATAGACTGATCGAAGAAGGCGTGGACGATGACGAGATCGAACACGAAGTCACGCGAATGCTCCATTTTGTCGACCTCGATGACGCGATCGACAAAATGCCGAGTGAGTTATCCGGAGGAATGCGGCGCCGAGTCGGTATCGCGAGAGCTCTGGTGGGTAATCCTAGCATTGTCCTTTTTGACGAACCAACGGCCGGGCTTGATCCTCCCACTGCCCGAACAATTTGCGAACTTGCGATCAAACTCCGCGATCTCGAAGACGTTTCGTCGATCTTTGTGACTCACGAAATGAATAATCTTGAGTATCTCAGTTCGGAATATGCTATCGTTGACGGAAAAGGCGAGGTCAGTTTTCAGACTGAAGGTGACTTTCTTTGTTTGATAAATACCGAGGTTTTGATGCTCAGAAACGGGAAAATCATTTTCAGTGGTAAGGACGAACAACTCAAGGATGCCGATGACCCGTATATACATCGTTTTATTCGTGGAAAGTAACTAACAATAGTGCCGAGAACAAGTAAAAAATTAAGTATCAGTGAATTGCGTGTCGGCATATTTATGCTCGCAGCTCTGCTTGTATTCGGCTTCCTCATTATCAACTCAAGCGGCGACTTTAATCCGTTCGAGAAGAAGATGAAGCTTCGCGTCCGCTTTCCCAGTGCGGACGGACTTCGCAAGAATGCCGAAGTGCAGCTTGCCGGCATAAGTGTCGGAAAGGTCGAGGACGTTAAATTTTTGCCGGCGGACAGTCCTGAGGGCGAGCGTATAGAGGCGACTCTCGGCATCGTTCAGGTCCTCGATAAAAAGCCCATCGGCGAACTCATCCGAACCGATTCAACGGCTACTCTTGTTGCGACGTCAGTACTTGGCAACGATAAAATGATCAACATTACGACCGGGACCGAGAAGGGTGCTCCAGTCGAGAATGACACGATCCTCAAGTCAAATTCCGCAATATCGATGAACCAACTGACCTCCACCGGCAACGATCTCCTCAAACAGATCAATATGCTGGCGATACCGGCAAACGAGATCTTGAACAAAGCGAATCAAGGCGAGGGAACACTCGGCCGAATCGTCAATGACGAATCGCTTTACCGCAGCCTTGACGGAGCCGTGACGGAGACCCGGGCGACAATGACCCGCTTGCAAACAACGATCGAAAAGATCAACGAGGGCAAGGGTTCTGCCGGAAAGCTTGTCAATGATCCTGCCCTCTACGACGGCTTAAATAAAACCGTCGCACAATTAGAATCGATCTCTGCAGACATAAAGGCCGGTCGCGGAAGTGCCGGCAAATTCGTAAACGACGACGCTCTCTACAATGAAACAAGAGCCGCAATCGCCGACCTTCGTAAATCCGTGGGCAGTATCAACGATATTGCCGCGGACATCAAACTCGTAACCGCCGACCTAAAAGATGGCAAGGGCACTGCCGGAAAGTTTCTCAAAGATGAAAAGTTGTATGATGATGCTCGCGAGGCCATCAGTCGCTTTAACTCTACCACCGCACGGATCGAATCCATCCTGTCCGATGCTCAGGCCGGAAAAGGCACGCTCGGACGATTTGTTACGGACGAGACACTATTTAATAACCTGAACCAAACTGCATCGAACATTAATCAATTTTCGAGTGAAGGCACCAAGTTCCTCTACGACTTCAGACAAAATCCAAAAAAGTTTCTCCGAATAAAACTCGCAATATTCTAGATATCTCGAATCTGGCGTACAAGAAATTGAGCGACTATGATTGACGTTTGCGGTCGGTCTGTATAAACTACGCTTAATTTACAGAATATACGTATAATGACCAGTGTAAGGGTATATTCCCAAACGTTATGCAAAAGCCAGCAAGACAAGAGATGATCTTGGGTCTGATCGAAAGCGATCGAGTCAGCCGTCAGGATCAGATAGTCTTATTACTCGCAGATCGCGGCTTTGCCGTCACGCAAGCGAGCGTTTCCCGGGATCTTGTAGAACTGGGAATCGTCAAAGTCAAGGGGAATTACGCTTCGCCCCGGAAATCCACAATGTCCGGATTCGGGATTATTGATCTCGCGATCGCTGGCGAAAATTTGATCGTCGCTCGTTGCCAGTCCGGTCTCGCTTCGGCGATCGCCGTCAAGATCGATGCCGCCAAGATCAAGGAAATTGTCGGAACGATAGCGGGTGACGACACGATAATGATCGCGGTCGAAAACGGCCCCAAACAGCGACTCGCAATAAAGCGGCTTTGGGACGTGCTCTCGAAATAGAATGGCAAACGATCTACAGTCAAACATAATAAGGGTCGATAAGATCGGGTCGGCGGCGGCCCGATTGAATTTGCCACACGATATTTCAGTTAATAAAGCTACTACGGAGCCGCGTTCAGGTGACGTCGTGGTCGTCCGAGCACTCGGTGAATCCGCAACGTACGGTAATATCGAGCTCGCTAATGGACGACTTGCCCGAATAACAACGGGCGACATACTTGTCGGAGTACTAGGAGCTAGACGAGCCCTAAAGGGGTTTGTCGGTGACGTGCCAAAAAGCATTTCGGCTGGCGACCACCTGAACCTTCTAAATATGGGCGGCGTCATCGGAATATGCAGCGGGCACCATTCTTCCCTTTCCGACGCGATTGCGGTCGAAGTACTGGGTTCCGCCTGCTCACCAAGTGGTAAAACTATTAACATTGGTGACGGAGCACTGGCTCCGGCAAATACGCTGGACCCGTCGGCCCCTATTATCGTTATTGCCGGCACCTGTATGAATTCAGGTAAGACGGTCGCCGCCACGGAGATCATCAAACAAGCAAGCCATCGCGGTCTTCGGGTCGCCGGAGCTAAATTGACCGGTGTTGCCGCCCTGCGTGATACGCTAAATATGCAGGACCACGGAGCTTTTGTTACCGCAAGCTTTATGGACTGTGGACTGCCCTCGACCGCAAATGTTGATGATTTGGTTCCGACCGCCAAATCGATCCTTAACCACCTAAACTCCCTTTCCCCCAACCTGATCGTTGTCGAACTTGGCGACGGCATTGTCGGAGGATATTCTGTCGACTCTGTACTTAAGGACATTGAATTCCAGACGGCATTTACCACATTCGTATTTTGTGCATCCGATTACGTAGGTGTCATCGGCGGATCTACCGTACTTGCCCGCTTTGGCCTAAATATTGATGTTGTGGCCGGTTCGGTTACCGATTCCCAAATGGGCGAGGACTACCTCACTTCTCAATTTGGATACACTGCCGGTAATGCCCGACGCGACGGGTCAAGACTGTTCGAAATCGCCTACGCACCCGTCCATAAGCTAAAGATAGCGGCATGACAAATAAACCGAAACAAAAGACCAGAGTGGCGATCTTCGGCGGATCGGGTTACGGCGGAAGCGAACTATTGCGCATTCTGCTATTTCACCCAAATGTCGAAATAGTACTCATTACTGCGAATGAACACGCCGGAAAGCCGATCGGCGAGGTCCACAAAAACCTTTTCGGGATTTCGGAACATATCTTTGAGCGTTTGCCCGAAAACCTTTCCGCTTTAACCGACATCGATGTCGCCTTTTTCGCCCTTCCGCACGGGCACGCACTTTCCTTGATCCCCCAATTACCTGCACAGGTAAAAGCGATCGATCTATCGGGCGACTTTCGGATCGACGACAAGGCGATCTTTACCGAGTTTTACAAGATCGAGCACACCGCGTCCGCCCTTCAGTCCAAATTTGTATACGGTTTGACCGAGGTCAATCGCAACGAGATCTCAAACGCACAATACATCGCGAATCCCGGTTGCTTTGCTACCGCTACACTGCTCGCTTTAGCACCACTTGTGAAAAACGGTGGCCTAACGGGCAAGATCATCGTCGACGCCAAGACGGGATCGTCCGGTTCAGGAGCAAAGGCGGCTGCCAACACTCATCACCCGCAACGGACGACATCATTTTATGCCTACAAACCGTTTGTTCATCAACATTTGCCTGAGATCAAGCAATGTTTAACAACCGTTGGTGCACTTACTTCCGAGTTTGTATTTATGACTCATAGTTTGCCGGTCGCCCGCGGAATATTTGTTTCTTGTTACCTGGAATTGACTGAGCCAATTTCCGCCAAGGCTATTCAAAAGATATACCGTGATTTTTACAAAGATTCCTTCTTTATACGTCTTGTTCAGGGGTCACCGGACATCAATTGGGTAAAGACAACGAATTATTGTGACATCTCCGTGCATACAAGCGGCCGAGACGTGGTGATATTCGCCGCGATTGACAATCTGGTCAAAGGTGCGGCGGGTCAGGCGGTGCAAAATATGAACCTGATGTTCGGGCTCGAAGAAACAACCGCTCTTAACCTGGTCGGGACAAATCCCTAAATTGCGGCGATCATCTGAAATGAACGATAGCGATGTCAAAGAACTTGCGAAAATGATCTCGCCCCAAATTAGAAATAGCCTCAAACGGCGTCCAGACGATATTTAGTTCGCACAAAAGAAAATGAACTTTGAAAAGATCCGTACGATAGAATCCTCCGATCAGGTAGCGACTTACGCCAAAATGGACATCGCCGTCGAACGCGGCCGCGGAGCCTGGATCTGGACCAGCGAAGGCGATAAATATCTCGACCTCTACGGCGGCCACGCGGTGTGTGCGACCGGCCATTCCCATCCGAGGGTCGTAAAGGCAATCGCAGAACAGGCCGAAAAGGTCATATTTTATTCAAACCTCGTCTTTTCCGAAATCCGGGCCAGAGCAGCCGAAAAGCTGGTCAGTATCGCTCCGCCGCCGCTGGAAAAGGTCTTCTTTTGCAACTCGGGCACCGAAGCTAACGAAAATGCAATGCGCATGGCCAGGATGGTGACAGGCCGTCAAAAGGTCATAACTTTTTCCGGCGGATTTCACGGCCGCACCGCCGATGCCATCTCGGCGACCTTTTTGGGCAAATATCGTGAGATCGGCCGGCCAAACGTTCCCTTTCACGAATGCGCCGAATTCGGCGACCTCGCTAGTGTTGCGAGGTTGGCCGACCGCGATACCGCCGCGATAATGATCGAACCCATCCAGTCGATGTCCGGCGTCCGCGAGGCCGAGCCGGAATTCTTTGTCGGTCTTCGCCAAGTATGCGACGATCTCGGGATCGTTCTGATATTTGACGAGGTTCAAACCGGTATTGGCCGAACCGGCAATTGGTTCTTTGCCGGCAGCGACAATGCCGGCGGTGTTGTGCCCGATATTGTGACACTGGCTAAATCGCTCGGCAGCGGCGTTCCGGTCGGTGCTTGCCTTGTGAGCGATCGTGTTGCCGCAACGATCAAGACTAACGACCTCGGAACTACGTTTGGCGGCGGTATGCTCGCAATGGCCGCCGTTCTGGCTACACTCGATGCGATCGAGAGCGACGATATGATCCGAAACGCTGCACGGGTCGAACAACATCTTAGGGCCTCACTTTCAGATGTTGCAGATATACGAGCGATCCGCGGTAAGGGTTGCCTGCTAGGGATCGAGTTTTACGAGCCTTGTTCGGATAAGCACAAATATTTGTTGTCAAAGAACATAATTACCGGTACCTCGAGCGACCCCAAAGTACTCCGACTCTTGCCGCCACTAATGGCCAGCACCGACGAGATCGACCTGTTGGTCAACGAACTGAAAAAATGACACACTTTCTAAAAACATCTGATCTTGACCGCTCAGTTCTCGATAACTTGATCGACCACGCTATCGGCATCAAATCCGTCGGTTCGCCCGAAAAACCTCTCGTCGGAAAATCGATCGCTCTTGTTTTTTTTAACCCGAGCCTTCGGACCCGTGCGTCGATGCAGGTCTGCATTTACGAACTCGGCGGTAACGCCGTTATACTCGAACCCGGCGGCACTTCGTGGACGCTTGAACACCGTGACGGCGTCGTGATGGACGGCAACAAGACCGAACATCTGGCAGAGTTTGTCCGAGTACTGGGACGCTATGTGTCAGCGATCGGTGTTCGCACATTTGCTGAGCTGAAGGACTGGGAGACGGAGCGAACCGACCCTGTCCTCAAAGCGTTTGCCCGCTATTCCAGCGTGCCGGTGATCAATCTCGAATCCGCAATGCATCATCCGTGTCAGTCGATGGCGGATATGATGACGATGCGCGAGAAATTCGGTGCCACAAAGAGAAAGGTCCTTATGACTTGGGCGTGGCACCCAAAACCGCTACCGATGGCCGTGCCTAACAGTTTTGCTCTTGCCGCAGCCCAATTTGGCCACGACCTGACCATCGCCCACCCCGACGGCTACGAACTCGACAGCGATCTCCTGGCCGAGATCGAGTCTCAGGCCGCGGCAAACGGCGGAAGCGTCCATTATTCAAATGATCCACGGTCGGCGTATGACGGAGTTGATGTCGTTTATGCCAAAAGCTGGGGCAGTAAGTATTTTTACGGAAACCCCAATATCGAAATCGAAAAGCGTGCCGCCTATCGTTCAGACTGGATCGTTGACGAAGCAAAAATGGCAAAAACGAATAACGGAATCTTCATGCATTGCCTGCCGGTCAGACGAAATGTCATCGTGACTGACAGCGTTATTGAGTCGGCAAATTCCGTAGTAATTGATCAAGCCGAAAACCGCCTACATATTCAAAAGGCGATAATGGCCAAACTCATACAGTAATATGAACCAAGAAACACTAGACCTGCTGCGTGAATCGCTTCCCTACATACAAAAATTTCAGGGCAAGACCTTTGTCGTGAAATTCTCCGGAAAGGTGACCGAGGACAAGGAGAATCTTGCCTCACTGGCGGAGGAGTTGGCATTGCTTCATCAGGTCGGCATCCGCGTCTGCGTAATCCACGGCGGCGGCAAGCAGTTGACGGAACTTGCGCTTAAGCTAGGCGTTGTCCAAACCGTTATCGAGGGACGCCGCGTCACCGATGACGACACACTCGACCTGGCAAAAATGATCTTTCGCGGGAAGATAAATACCGAGATCCTCGCTCAGTTCAGGCGACGAGGTGTCCACGCAGTGGGATTATCAGGAGTCGATGGCGGTGTGGTCAAGGCAGTCAAACGTCCGCCAAGGGATGTCCTCAATCGCGAAACCGGTGCGACCGAATCGATCGATTACGGGCACGTAGGCGACGTGGTCGAGGTTGATGCCTCCTTGATAAACACGCTCCTCGACAGCGGTTACCTACCGATCATTTCGTCGCTGGGCGCCGACGATGATGGCCGCGTCTTTAATATCAATGCCGACACCATCGCATCAGAGATCGCGATCAAACTCGGTGCCGAGAAATTAATATTGCTCACCGATGTCAACGGTATATATCTCGAAGAATCAGACCCAAATACTAAGTTGTCAAAGATCACTACATCGGATGCCAAGCATCTGATCGAATCCGGGCGTGCGACCGGTGGAATGGTTCCAAAGATCGAAAGTCTGATCGATCTCGTCGGACGCGGCGTTCACTCCGCTCATATCGTTAGCGGTACGGTCCGAAATGCCATATTGGCAGAGGTCTTTACCGATTCCGGAACAGGAACGATGGTCGTAAAGGACTAACCCTCAGTATCCATTCTCAGTATAGCACAGTGTTGCGACTGTGCAACATCTTTTTCCAAGAAAAGACGGGGTCGATTCCCGTCTTTTTGCAAATTTAATGGTGCTCAGGGGGGGACTCGAACCCCCACGGATTACTCCACACGCCCCTCAAACGTGCGCGGCTACCAATTACGCCACCTGAGCCAACTTTTCAAAAACCTACTTATTAGCCGGTGC
>Ga0073904_10000937_pt1 | contig 21482 bp, 16 predicted proteins | sample KloWWTrecipitate_FD_66668 | JGI IMG/M metagenome (GOLD analysis project Ga0073904, IMG submission 66668) | Active sludge microbial communities from Klosterneuburg, Austria, studying microevolution and ecology of nitrifiers - Klosterneuburg... | ecosystem: Engineered > WWTP > Aerobic digester >... | reverse complement strand
CGGACTCTGCAAGGCTGATGCCGGCAGCCGCGAGCATGGGAGACGGGTCGTGTTGCAGACGTCGCATGCCGGACAACATGCCATCCACGAAGCCCCTTGCCACGGTCGTCTGCCGGCGGGGGTTATGGCGTTTTCCGAGGTTCGTCGCCGCGCTCTTCGTGGTCCTGTCCATGCCTTCAGCTCCATCAATACGTCTGTTGGCCGATTTTGCACGATGGGCGTCGGCAAGCGCAATGGCAAAGCCGCGTTAGGCCCTCTAGTATTAGGGGCACAACAGCACCACCACCATCAACACGTCTTGGGGAAGACCAACATGACCGATCTGAGCGTTGCGCACAAACTGCAGCCCTACAAGCCGAAGAACAAGGTTCGTTTCGTCACCGCCGCGGCACTGTTTGACGGCCACGACGCCTCAATCAACATCATGCGTCGCATCCTGCAGTCGACGGGTTCCGAGGTCATTCACCTGGGCCATAACCGCTCGGTTGGCGAGATCGTCACTGCCGCGCTGCAGGAAGACGTGCAGGGCATCGCCATCACCAGTTACCAAGGTGGTCACGTCGAGTTCTTCAAGTACATGATCGATCTGCTCAAGGCTAATGGCGGTGAGCACATCAAGGTTTTCGGCGGTGGTGGCGGCGTGATCGTGCCCTCCGAAATCAAGGAGTTGCACGCATACGGCGTCACTCACGTGTTCTCACCCGAGGACGGCGCCAAGCTGGGTCTGCAGGGCATGATCAACAGCGTCGTCGAGCGCTGTGATTTTGATGTCACCAAGGCCGCGCCGCAAAAGGCAGAGGCCGTGTTGAAGGCGCTTGCCGCCGGTGATCGGCGCGCGCTGTCACACGTCATTACTGCGCTGGAAAATGGCGCTTACGGCGATGACGTCAAGAAAGCACTGATCGACGCCGCAGCCAAGACGAAGGTGGCGACCCTGGGCATTACCGGTACCGGCGGTGCGGGCAAGTCCTCGCTGACCGACGAGCTCGTGCGCCGCTTCCGCCTCGATCAGGACGACAAGCTCAAGCTCGCCATCGTCTCCATCGACCCCTCGCGCAAGCGTACCGGCGGCGCGCTGCTGGGCGACCGCATCCGGATGAACGCGATCGAGCACGAGAACATCTTCATGCGTTCGCTCGCCACTCGCGACACCGGTTCGGAAGTGTCCGCAGCGCTCCCGGAAGTCATCGCCGCGTGCAAGCTGGCGGGCTTTGATCTCGTCATCGTCGAGACTTCTGGCATCGGCCAGGGCAATGCCGCGATCGTGCCTTTTGTTGATTTGTCACTGTATGTGATGACGCCGGAGTTCGGCGCTGCCAGCCAGCTCGAGAAGATCGACATGCTCGACTTTGCCGACTTCGTCGCGATCAACAAGTTCGATCGCAAGGGCGCGCTTGATGCCTTGCGCGACGTGCGCAAGCAGTATCAGCGCAACCGCGAGCTGTTCAGTCAGAACACCGATGAAATGCCGGTGTTCGGCACCATGGCGGCGCGCTTCAACGACGACGGCGTTACCTCGCTGTACCAGGCAATGCTGCCGGCGCTGCTGGCCAAGGGACTGAAAACCACCAAGAGCAAGCTGCCGGCGGTGACCGTGAAGGCGTCTAGCGAAGGTCGGGCGGTCGTGCCGGCCGAGCGTATCCGTTATCTGGCGGAGATTGCCGACAGCGTGCGCGGCTATCACAAGCACATCGAGCAGCAGGCACGCGTTGCACGCGAGCGCCAGTCGCTGAAGATCGCGAAGGGCTTGTTCGAGCAGCGTGAAAAGACTGCCGCCAATCAACTGGCAAGCTTTGATGAACTGATCAACTGGAAGGATGGCGAGCTCACGCCGACGGCCAAGAAGCTGCTTGAGCAATGGCCGACCGAGAAGGCTCTGTATGCCGCCGATGAGTACGTGGTGAAGATCCGCGACAAGGAGATCCGCACCGCGCTCACCTCGAAGTCGCTGTCGGGAACCAAGATCCGCAAGGTGGCGCTGCCCAACTTCGACGATGAGGGCGAGACCCTGAAGTTCCTGATGAAGGAGAACGTCCCCGGCTCCTTCCCCTATACCGCCGGCGTGTTCGCATTCAAGCGCGAGGGCGAGGACCCAACGCGCATGTTTGCCGGCGAAGGCGATGCCTTCCGTACCAACCGCCGCTTCAAGCGCGTGTCCGAAGGCATGCCGGCGCACCGTCTATCGACGGCTTTTGACTCGGTCACCTTGTACGGCTGCGACCCTGATCCGCGTCCGGACATCTACGGCAAGATCGGCAACTCGGGCGTCTCCATCGCCACCCTCGATGACATGAAGGTGTTGTACGACGGCTTCGATCTGTGCGCGCCGACGACCTCGGTGTCGATGACGATCAATGGTCCTGCGCCGATCATCCTGGCCTTCTTCTTCAACACCGCGCTCGACCAGCAGATCACCAAGTTCAAGGCCGACAACAGCCGTGATCCGACCGAGGACGAGTACAACAAGATCAGGGCGTGGACGCTATCGACCGTGCGTGGCACGGTGCAGGCCGACATCCTCAAGGAAGACCAGGGTCAGAACACCTGCATCTTCAGTACCGAGTTTGCACTCAAGATGATGGGCGACATCCAGGAGTTCTTTGTGCGCCATAAGGTGCAGAATTTCTACTCGGTGTCGATCTCTGGCTATCACATTGCCGAGGCCGGTGCGAACCCGATCAGCCAGCTTGCCTTCACGCTGTCGAACGGTTTCACCTATGTCGAAAGCTATCTGGCACGCGGGATGAGCATCGACGATTTCGCGCCCAACCTGTCCTTCTTCTTCAGTAACGGCATGGACCCGGAGTATTCGGTGATCGGCCGCGTTGCCCGCCGCATCTGGGCGGTGGCGATGAAGAACAAGTACGGCGCCAACGAGCGTAGCCAGAAGCTGAAGTACCACGTGCAGACTTCGGGCCGTTCGCTGCATGCGCAGGAGATGGACTTCAACGACATCCGCACCACGCTGCAGGCGCTGATCGCGATCTACGACAACTGCAACTCGCTGCACACCAACGCCTACGACGAGGCGATCACCACGCCGACTGAAGAGTCCGTGCGTCGCGCCATGGCGATCCAGCTCATCATCAACCGCGAATGGGGCTTGGCCAAGAACGAGAACCCCAACCAGGGCGCTTTCATCATCGAGGAACTCACCGACCTCGTCGAAGAAGCCGTGCTCAAGGAGTTCGAGGCGATTGCCTCCCGCGGCGGTGTGCTCGGCGCGATGGAGACCGGATACCAGCGCGGCAAGATCCAGGAAGAGTCGATGTACTACGAGCACAAGAAGCACGACGGCTCCTACCCGATCATCGGCGTCAATACCTTCCTCAACCCGAAGGGCCAGGCCCAGCAGGAAATCGAACTCGCGCGTTCCACCGATGAAGAGAAGCAGGGTCAGCTCAAGCGCCTCGCCGACTTCCAGGGTCGCAACAAGGATCAATCCGCCAAGTGGCAGGCCAAGCTGCAGCAGACCGTCATCGACAACGGTAACGTGTTCGAGGTGCTGGTGGATGCGGTGCGCTACTGCTCACTCGGCCAGATCACCGAGGCGCTGTACCTGGTAGGTGGCCAGTACCGCCGCAGCATGTAACAACGGCAGTTCGTATCAGTCTTCCCCTCTCCCTAATGGGACACGGCGCTTCGGCGCCGTTTTTTTATCTGGACGAAACAGGGGACAGGCCGCGCGTCCCGCAGGACAATGGGGTCTGTCCCCTGTTCCACGCCGGCAACGCCATGAACCTCACCACGCCTGCCCTGCTCTTTCCCGCGATTTCGCTGCTGCTGCTCGCCTATACCAACCGTTTTCTGACTCTGGCGCAGGTGGTTCGACAGTTGAACACTTCCGCCGATCGCGGCGCGGCGCTGGTGCAGCGCCAGTTGCCCGGTCTGAAGCGGCGCATCATGTTGACCAAGTACATGCAGGGTTTTGGCGTGCTCAGCTTTCTGCTGTGTGCGCTGTCTATGTTTGCCTTGTTCCTGGAGGCCGAACTGCCGGGCAAGTTGATGTTTGGCGCCAGCATTCTCGCGCTGACCTTGTCGCTGCTGTTGTCACTGGTCGAAGTGTTGATTTCGACGGATGCCCTGGCTGTCGTGGTGAAGGATCTTGAAGCTGCGCGCGATCAAGCTCCATTCATGTAGGCGCGAAGAATGCCTCGTGAGTGCTGGCAGGCGCGAACGTACAGCGTTACTGGACGGCTTGCCGCGCCTTAAGTCGCTCCGGCCTCAACGGCTGGTGAGCTTGAGTTCGATGCGGCGGTTGCGCGCATAGGCTTCTTCGCTGTTGCGTGAATCCAGCGGATGGAATTCGCCGTAGCCTGTTGCGGCCAGACGCTGTGGCGCGATGCCCTGGCTGCGCAGGAACTTCACGATGGCCAGCGCGCGGGCGGTGGAGAGTTCCCAGTTGGAAGGAAAGCGCGCAGTAGCGATCGGGCGACGGTCGGTGTGGCCGTCAACCTGCAGCACCCAGGGCAAGTCCTTGGGGATTTCGGTCGACAAGGCCTTGAGCGTCTCGGCCAGCCGGCTGAGCTGGATCATGCCTTCGGCGCTGACTTCGTCCGATGCGGTCGGGAACAGGACTTCGCTTGAGAACACGAAGCGATCGCCGACGATCTGGATGTCCTTGCGCTTGCCCAGTACCGCCTGCAGGCGGCCGAAGAACTCCGAACGATAGCGGGCCAGCTCCTGCACGCGCGCCGCCAGCGCCAGGTTGAGCTCGCGACCGAGCTCTTCGAGCTTGAGATCCTTGTCGCGGGCGGCGGCCTCGGCGGATGCGAGCGCTGCGTTGAGCTGCTCGAGTTGGCTACGCACCGCCGCGAGCTGGCGATTCAGGAGTTCGACCTGGGCGATGGCCTGCTCGGACATCGCGGTCTGCTGCTTCAGCTGGCTGTCGGAGATATCGAGTGCGCCGGCCTGGCGGGCGATCTCGGCTTCGAGTTCGGCCTTCAGGCGCTGCAGCGCGCCAATGTCGGCGGCCAGTCGGGATGCTTCGTCGCGCTTTGCGGCGGCTTCGTCCTGCGCCGTGTGGAGTTCTACCCTGGCTGTTTGCAGCTCGGTGGACAAGGCTTCGCGTTCACGTTCCGAGCCTGAGAGTGAGGCACTCAGCTCGCCGACCCGAGTGTCAGCGAGCTCACGAGCGGTTTTTTCCAGACTCAGCGTTTGCGCCAGCAGGCTCAGTTCGGCATTGAGCTGCGCCAGCGCGCGGTCGCGTCCGCTAACCGCATCGGCGAGCACGAACTGGCCGATGACGAAAATCAGGATCACGAACACCATCACCATCAGCAAGGACGCGAGGGCGTCGACGAAGCCGGGCCAGAAGTCCAGCGCCCGGCGGCGTGACAGGCGGGCCATGGCTCACTCCGCCCTGTTGGTGTTCGTGCCGCCGAGTGCAGCGGCAATGGTGCGCGACAGCAGACGCAACTCGGCGCGCAGGTCCTCGGAGAACTGTGCGCCCTGTGCCGGCTGCTGGGCGAGCTGGCGGAGGAGTCCGCGCAGATCTTCCTGCGAGCTCGATAGCGCCGACAGATCGCGTGATTCGCGGCCGATCAGGTCGGCCAGGCGGCCGAGCTGGGTGTTGAGTTCGGCGAGGTGGTCGGCGGTGACCCGCCGTTCGCGCTCCGATTCGACTGCCGAGCGCTGCATGCGGTCGAGGCCTTCGGCGGTCTGTTCGAGCAGGGCCTGCACATAGGCGGGCACACTGGCGTCGCCCTCCATGCCACTGGTCGAGGGCAGGCGGGTGATGCGCGACAGCCATTCCTCGAGCTCGTTGTAAAAGCGGTTCTGCGCATGGCCCGACTGCAGGTCGAGAAAACCGACGATGAGCGAGCCGGCCAGACCGAACAGCGAAGTCGAAAAACTGGTTGCCATGCCGCCCAGCGGGGTGTCGAGCTTGCTCTTGAGCGCTTCGAACATCGCCACCGGGTCGGTGCCGACGCTCAGGCCGCCGATGATCTCGCCGATCGAACGGATGGTGACGAGCAGACCCCAGAATGTACCGAGCAGACCGAGGAAGATGAGCAGCCCGATCAGATAGCGCGACAGGTCGCGCTGTTCCTCCAGCCGGATCTGGACGCTGTCGAGCAGGCTGCGCATTGAGGCCGGCGACAGGTGGAGCTGACCGCGCTTGCGACTCGACAGCAAACGCGCCATGGGTGCGAGCAGCACTGGGCGCAGGCCCTCGATGTCGGACTCGGGGCGTTGCTGGAAGGCCTCGATCCACAGCACTTCGCGCTGTAGCCGCCACACCTGGCGCAGATTGACGGCAATTCCCACCGCCAGCACGAAAACGATTACGCCGTTGAACGCCACATTGGCGACGAAGGCGTGCTTGAGTTGTGGCACGAGGAAGGCCGCAAGTGCCGCGACGAGGGCCAGGAACAGCCCCATCCAGGTGGTGACATGAACAGGCTTGGTAAAGACCTTGTGCTCCATTGCAGGGCACTCCGCATGACGGTTGGCGTGGCCACCAGTCTAGCGCGATTTGCCGCGCCGGACGGGGCGAGGCGGTGTCAGGAGGGGTTTGGCCGAGTGACGCAGGCCCTTGCAACAATTCACTACATTCCGCAAACAGTTTCGCAAACATGGCTTGCGAAACTGCAGCCTGAATCAACACGGTCAGCACGCCGTGGTGCATCCATCCGCCAGATGAAAAATGGGGAGTGGATTAGGAGACAGGCAGCAGGACAGCGAAGGAGAGTGGGCATGGCCGATATTGATGGGCGCAGGGCAGGGCAGGAAGAGGGCCTGGATACTTTTCCGCGTTACCTGATGCACCATGCGCAAGTTCGCCCGCAGCACCCGGCGATGCGCGAAAAGGAATACGGCATCTGGCAGACCTCCACCTGGGCGCAGGTGGCCGAGAACGTGCGTGCCATCGCCTGCGGGCTGGCGCAGCTCGGCTTCAAGCGCGGTGACCGCCTGGCCGTGGTCGGCGACAACCGGCCGCGCCTGTACTGGTCGGTCGCCGCCTGCCAGTGCCTCGGCGGCATCCCGGTGATGATGTACCAGGACGCGGTGGCCCAGGAGATGGTCTATGTGCTGCAGGACGCCGAGATCAAGTTCGCCATCGTCGAGGACCAGGAGCAGGTCGACAAGATGATCGAGATCCTGCCCGATACGCCGATGCTCGAGCACGTGATCTACGACGACGCGCGCGGCATGCGTCACTACACTCAGACCGTGCTGATGGGCCTGGACGAGCTGCAGGAGATGGGGCGCATCCACGACCGCAACCAGTCGGACTTCCTCGATGGCGAGATCGCCAAGGGCGCCTCCGACGACATCTCGATCATGCTGTACACCTCGGGCACCACCGGCAAGCCCAAGGGCGTATGCCAGACCCACGGGGCCTTCATCGCCGCGGCGCGCGGCGGCATGCAGTTCGACAAGCTCACCGACAAGGAAGACATCCTGTCCTACCTGCCGATGGCGTGGGTGGGTGACCACCTGTTCTCGTTCGCGCAGGCGATGGTGGCCGGGTTCACGATCAACTGCCCGGAGTCGGGCGAGACGGTGATGACCGACCTGCGCGAGATCGGCCCGACGTACTACTTCGCCCCGCCGCGTGTGTTCGAGAACCTGCTCACCCAGGTGATGATCCGCATGGAAGACGCCGGTAGCCTCAAGCGCAAGATGTTCCACCACTTCATGGATGTCGCCCGCCGCTGCGGCGCCGACATCCTCGACGGCAAGCCGGTGTCGGGGGGCGATCGTTTCCAGTACTGGCTGGGCAATCTGCTGGTGTATGGGCCGCTGAAGAACGTGCTCGGCATGAGCCGCATCCGCGTCGCCTACACCGCGGGCGCGGCGATCGGGCCGGACCTGTTCCGCTTCTACCGCTCGATCGGCATCAACCTCAAGCAGCTCTACGGCCAGACCGAGACCTGCGCCTACGTGTGCCTGCAGCCCGACGGCCAGATCAAGCTGGATTCGGTCGGCAAGCCCGCGCCCTTCGTCGAGGTCAAGCTCGCCGACAACGGCGAGATCCTGGTCAAGGGGCCGATGCTCCTGAAGGCCTACTACAAGCGCCCCGACGCCACCGCCGAGTCGATCAACGCCGACGGCTACTTCATGACCGGCGACGCCGGCTTCTTCGACGCGGACGGGCACCTCAAGATCATCGACCGCGCCAAGGACGTCGGCAAGATGGCCGACGGCACGATGTTCGCGCCCAACTACATCGAGAACAAGCTCAAGTTCTTCCAGCACATCAAGGAGGCGGTGACCTTCGGCGCGGGCAAGGAATTCGCCACCGCCTTCATCAACATCGACCTCGAGGCGGTGGGCAACTGGGCCGAGAAGAAGGGCATGGCCTATTCGGGCTACACCGACCTGGCGCAGCAGTCGGCGGTGTACGAGCTGATCCGCGACTGCGTCGAGAAGGTCAACGCCGACCTCGCCGCCGACCCCAACATGAGCGGCTCGCAGATCAAGCGCTTCCTGATCCTGCACAAGGAGCTCGACGCCGACGACGGCGAGCTCACGCGCACGCGCAAGGTGCGGCGCAACTTCGTCGCCGAGAAGTACGACGTGCTGGTCGGCGCGATGTTCGAAGGCAGGACGAGCCAGTTCATCGAGACCCAGGTCAAGTACGAGGACGGCCGCACCGGCAAGATCTCGGCCGACCTGCGCATCGAGGAAGTGAAGACCTTTGCGCCGCAGGCCGGCAAGCGCGCGGCCTGAGGAGACGAGGAATGGACATGACCGACATGAATTCCGCTGCTGCCAGCGCCGCGCCGGGCCGGCGCCAGGGCGAGGTGATCCTCGACCTGCAGAACATCTCGCTGCGCTTTGGCGGGGTCAAGGCGCTGACCGACATCAGCTTCAACGTCCGCGAGCACGAGATCCGCTCGATCATCGGCCCCAACGGTGCCGGCAAGAGCTCGATGCTCAACGTGATCAACGGCGTCTACCACCCGCAGGAGGGCCGCATCCTCTATCACGGCCAAGAGCGCAAGCGCCTCGAGCCCTACATGGCGGCGCGCCAGGGCATCGCCCGCACCTTCCAGAACATCGCGCTGTTCAAGGGCATGAGCGTGCTCGACAACATCATGACCGGGCGCAACCTGAAGATGAAATCCAACCTCTTCCAGCAGGCGCTGTTCTGGGGCGCGGCGCAGAAGGAAGAGATCGCCCACCGCGAGAAGGTGGAGGAGGTGATCGACTTCCTCGAGATCCAGAACGTGCGCAAGACCCCGGTCGGCCAGCTCCCCTACGGCCTGCAGAAGCGTGTCGAACTCGGTCGCGCGCTGGCCGCCGAGCCCTCGTTGCTGCTGCTCGACGAGCCGATGGCGGGCATGAACGTGGAGGAGAAGCAGGACATGTGCCGCTTCATCCTTGACGTCAATGACCAGTTCGGCACCACCATCGTGCTGATCGAGCACGACATGGGTGTGGTGATGGACATTTCCGATCGTGTCGTGGTGCTGGATTACGGCAAGAAGATCGGCGACGGCGCGCCCGACGAGGTGCGCAACAACGAAGACGTCATCAGTGCCTATCTCGGCACGTCGCACTGAACGGGGAACACCATGGGATTCTTTCTTGAAACCTTGTTCGGCGGGTTGATGGCCGGCATGTTGTACTCCTTGATCGCACTGGGCTTCGTGCTGATCTACAAAGCCTCGGGCGTGTTCAACTTCGCCCAGGGCGCGATGGTGCTGTTCGCCGCGCTGGCGATGTCGCGCTTCGCGGAGTGGATTCCGCAGTGGCTGGGCTTCGAGAGCCTGCTGCTCGCCAACCTGCTCGCCTTCATCGCCGCGATGGCGCTGATGGTGGTGCTGGCGTGGGCAATCGAGCGCCTGTGCCTGTCCAAGCTCGTCAACCAGGAAGGCATCACGCTGCTGATGGCCACGCTCGGCATCGCCTACTTCCTCGACGGCTTCGGCCAGACCCTCTTCGGCAGCGACATTTACAACATCAACGTCGGCATGCCCAAGGATCCGGCCTTCATCCTCGAGGGCATGTTCGAGGGCGGCGTGATGATCAGCAAGGAAGACCTCGTCGCCGCGGTGATCGCCGCGCTGCTGGTGGTGGTGCTGGCGCTGTTCTTCCAGAAGACCAAGACCGGCCGCGCCCTGCGCGCAGTGGCGGACGACCACCAGGCCGCGCAGTCGATCGGTATCCCGCTCAACAAGATATGGGTCATCGTGTGGTCGGTCGCGGGCTTTGCCGCGCTGGTCGCCGGCATCATCTGGGGCTCCAAGCTCGGCGTGCAATTCACGCTTTCGCTGGTGGCGCTCAAGGCCTTGCCGGTGGTGATCCTCGGCGGCCTGACCTCGGTGCCGGGCGCCATCATCGGCGGCCTCATCATCGGTGTCGGCGAGAAGCTGTCGGAGATCTACATCGGGCCGATGTTGGGCGGCGGCATCGAAATATGGTTCGCCTACGTGCTCGCGCTGGGTTTCCTGCTGGTCCGTCCGCAGGGGCTGTTCGGCGAGAAGATCATCGATCGCGTCTGACGCGGCTAAGACTCCGGGAGAACATCCGAATGCTGTACAGAGAAAATGGCCAGTTCAAGACGAGCTACGCGGCCGATCAACAAATCTTCCCGATCTTCCAGGAGCGCTGGGCGATGGCCCTGATGCTGCTGGTCGCCTTCGTGGTGCTGCCGCTGGTCGGTTCGGAATACTGGTTCCGCGCCATCCTGATTCCCTTCCTGATCCTGTCGCTGGCGGCGCTGGGCCTGAACATCCTGGTCGGCTATTGCGGCCAGATCTCGCTCGGTACCGGTGCCTTCATGGCGGTGGGCGCGTATGCGGCCTACAACTTCATGGTCCGCATCGACGGCATGCCGCTGATCGTGGCGATGCTGCTCGGTGGCCTGTCGGCGACCGTGATCGGCGTGCTGTTCGGCATTCCGTCGCTGCGCATCAAGGGCCTTTACCTGGCGGTGGCGACGCTGGCGGCGCAGTTCTTCACCGACTGGGCTTTCCTGCGCATCGGCTGGTTCACCAACAACTCCTCGTCCGGTTCGGTCAGCATGGCCCGCCTTGATGTGTTCGGCGTGCCGATCGAGTCGCCGGTGAGCAAGTACCTGTTCGTGCTGACCGTGGTGTGCGTGTTCGCGCTGATGGCCAAGAACCTGGTGCGCAGCGCCATCGGCCGGCAGTGGATGGCGATCCGCGACATGGACGTGGCCGCGGCGGTGATCGGCATCCGCCCGATGTACGCCAAGCTGAGCGCGTTCGCGGTGAGCTCCTTCATCGTCGGCGTGGCCGGCGTGCTGTGGGCCTTCATCCACCTCGGCGCGTGGGAGCCGGCGGCGTTCTCGATCGACCGTTCCTTCCAGTTGCTGTTCATGGTCATCATCGGCGGGCTGGGCTCGATCGCGGGTGCATTCCTGGGCGCGGGTTTCATCGTGCTGCTGCCCCTCGCGCTCGACCAGATCCCGCACCTGCTCGGCATTCCGCTCTCCACGGCGACGATCACGCACCTGGTGCACATGATCTTCGGCGCACTCATCGTGTTCTTCCTGATCGTCGAGCCGCATGGCCTGGCGAAGCTGTGGAGCGTGGGCAAGCAGAAGCTGCGCCTGTGGCCCTTCCCTCATTGATGCAGCGCCGCCCGGGTGCTGGGGGCCGGGCAGAAGTGGTTGTCGCAGGGATGCACCAATCGGCATGGACGCCATGCCACTGACACATATAAGAGGAGACATACCAATGAAACTCAAGCCTTTCGCGCTCGCCGCCACGCTCGCAGCCCTGGGTGCGACCAGCTTCGCCACGCCGACCATGGCCCAGGAGCAGTTCATTCCGCTGCTGTCCTATCGCACCGGCGCCTATGCGCCCAACGGCGTGCCTTGGGCCAATGGCAAGCAGGACTACCTCAAGTACATCAACGCCACCGGCGGCGTCAACGGCGTCAAGATCGCCTTTGAAGAGTGCGAGACCGGCTACGCCACCGACAAGGGCGTCGAGTGCTACGAGCGCCTGAAGGGCAAGGGCGCGGCGGTGTTCGACCCGCAGGCCACCGGCATCACCTTCGCGCTCACCGACAAGGCGCCGATCGACAAGATCCCGCTGATCACCCTGGGCTACGGCCTGGCGGCCTCGCAGGACGGTGGCGTGTTCAAGTGGAACTTCCCGCTGATGGGCAGTTACTGGACCGCGGCCGACATCCTGATCCAGCACCTGGGCAAGAAGGACGGCGGGCTCGACAAGCTAAAGGGCAAGAAGGTCGCGCTGATCTACCACGACTCGCCCTTTGGCAAGGAGCCGATCCCGGCGCTGAAGAAGCGCGCAGAGATGCATGGCTTCGACCTGCAACTGCTGCCGGTGACCGCCCCGGGCGTGGAGCAGAAGGCGACCTGGCTGCAGGTGCGTCGTGACCGTCCCGACTATGTGCTGCTGTGGGGCTGGGGCGTGATGAACTCGACCGCGCTCAAGGAGGCGATCGCCACCGGCTTCCCGCGCGAGAAGCTGTTCGGTGTGTGGTGGGCGGGTGCCGAACCCGACGTCAAGGACGTTGGCGCCAACGCCAAGGGCTACAGCGCGCTGGCGCTCAACCCCAACGGCACCGAGTACCCGCTGATGCAGGACCTCCTGAAGAAGGTGCATGACGCCGGCCAGGGTTCGGGCCCGCGCGACGAGGTCGGCTCGGTGCTCTACACCCGCGGCATGATCATCTCGATGCTCAGCGTCGAGGCCGTGCGTGCGGCGCAGGAGAAGTTCGGCAAGGGCCAGGTCATGACCGGTGAGCAGGTGCGCTGGGGTTTCGAGAACCTCAACCTCGACGAGAAGCGGCTTGAAGAGCTGGGTGTGAAGGGCGTGATCCGCCCGATCAAGACAACTTGCGAGGACCACATGGGCTCGTCGTGGGCGCGCGTTCACACCTGGGATGGCAGCAAGTGGGTGATGGGCGCCGACTGGTACGAGGCGGACAAGAGCGTGCTCGGCCCAATGGTCAAGGAAGCCGCCGACCGCTACGCCGCCGAGAAGCAGGTCAAGCGTCGCGACGCCAGCGACTGCAACTCCTGATGCTGTTTCCAGCCACCCGACCGTGCCGCCGCGTGCGGCCGGTCGGGTGGCCGGGATCGATCCGGGTCCCGTCGCGTGCTGCGTGGCGGGGCCGAATCTACCGGACGAAATGATGAGCGCACCGAATCTTCTACTCAATGTGAATGGCATCGAGGTGATCTACAACCACGTCGCGCTGGTGCTCAAGGGCGTGTCCCTGCAGGTGCCCGAGGGCGGCATCGTGGCCATTCTCGGTGGCAACGGCGCGGGCAAGACCTCCACGCTGCGCGCCATCTCGAACCTGCTCAAGGGCGAGCGCGGCGAGGTCACCAAGGGCACGATCGAATACCGCGGCGAGCGCGTCGAGGCGCTGTCGCCGTCCGACCTCGTGCGCCGCGGCGTGGTCCAGGTCATGGAAGGGCGCCATTGCTTCGCCCACCTGACCATCGAGGAAAACCTGCTCGCCGGCGCCTACACCCGCAGCGACAAGGGCGAAATCGCCGCCAATCTCGACAAGGTCTATACCTACTTCCCGCGCCTGAAGACGCGCCGCACCAGCCAGGCCGCCTACACCTCGGGCGGCGAGCAGCAGATGTGCGCGATCGGGCGCGCGCTGATGTCGAACCCGAACATGGTCCTGCTCGACGAGCCCTCGATGGGCCTGGCCCCGCAGATCGTCGAAGAGGTGTTCGAGATCGTCAAGGACCTGAACGCCAAGGAGGGGGTGAGCTTCCTGCTCGCCGAACAGAACACCATGGTCGCGCTGCGCTACGCCGACTTCGGCTACATCGTCGAGAACGGCCGCATCGTGATGGAGGGCGCGGCCAAGGATCTGGCCACCAACGAGGACGTCAAGGAGTTCTACCTCGGCCTCGCGGGCGAAGGCCGCAAGAGCTTCCGCGACATCAAGCATTACCGCCGCCGCAAGCGCTGGCTGAGCTGAAGCCCGCAGCACGCCACGCCGAACCGGACAACGCATTGCACAGAGGGGCCGAGATGAATTTCCACGACACGCGCGAGACCCGCGATCCTGAGACGCGCGAGCGCGAACTGCTGGCCCGCTTGCCGGGGCAGATCGCCCATGCGCGCGCCGCCGCACCTGCCTTCGGCCGGCTGCTGGCCGACGTCGATCCGGATTCGGTGACCAGCCGCGCGGCGCTCGCCACGCTGCCGGTCACGCGCAAGTCGGAGCTGCTCGAGCTGCAGAAGGCGGCGCGGCCCTTCGGCGGATTTTCGGCGGTCGGTTGGGGCGCGGCGTGCCGGCGGGTGTTCGCCTCGCCCGGCCCGCTCTACGAACCCGAAGGCGCCCGGCCCGACTACTATCGCCTGGCACGCGCGCTGTTCGCCGCGGGTTTTCGTGCCGGCGACCTGGTGCACAACACCTTCTCGTACCACTTCACCCCTGCCGGGTCGATGATGGAGACCGCCGCGCACGCGCTCGGCTGCACCGTCTTCCCCGCCGGCGTCGGCCAGACCGAGCAGCAGCTCGCGGCGATTGCCGACCTGCAGCCCAACGCCTACGTCGGTACGCCATCCTTCCTGCGTATCCTGCTCGACAAGGCGGACGAGCTCGGTGTGACGGTGTCCTTCAACAAGGCCTTCGTCTCTGGCGAGGCCTTTCCGCCCAGTCTGCGCGATGCCTTCGCCGCGCGCGGCATCGCCGCCTGCCAGGCGTATGCCTCCGCCGACGTCGGCCTGATCGCCTATGAGACCCCGGCGCGCGAGGGCATGGTGGTCGACGAGGACGTCGTGCTCGAGATCGTTCGCCCCGGCACCGGCGACCCCGTGGCCGCGGGTGAGGTGGGTGAGGTGGTGGTGAGCACTTTCAATCCTGACTATCCGCTGATCCGCTTTGGTACCGGTGACCTGTCGGCCCTGTTGCCGGGAGTCTCGCCCTGCGGGCGCACCAACCTGCGCATCAAGGGCTGGATGGGGCGGGCCGATCAGACGACCAAGGTGAAAGGCATGTTCGTGCATCCTGGGCAGGTGGCGCAGGTGATGCAGCGTCATCCCGCGATCCAGCGCGCCCGTCTGGTGGTCGACAACCCAGAGCTCAACGACCGGATGACCTTGATGTGCGAAGTCAGCGGTGGCGGTAGCGAGGCGCTGGCGGTCGCGATCGGCGCCAGTATCCGGGAGCTGACCAAGCTGCGCGGCGAGGTTGCCTTCATGCCCAAGGGTGCGCTCGCCAATGATGGCAAGATGATCGACGACGTACGCAGCTACGTGTAGTTCCGGTCGCCCCAGTATTTTTTGCGACGCCTGCCGGGCGTCGCTTTCATGCCCATGACCCATACCACTGAAACGACCCCAAGCCTGCCGCTGGCAGGCGTCCGCGTGCTCGACCTGACCCGCCTGCTGCCCGGTCCGCTCGCCACTCAGCACCTTGCCGATTACGGCGCCGATGTGATCAAGATCGAGGATACCGGCGCCGGAGACTACGCCCGCAGCCTGGGGGCGATGGGTGGCGACACCAGCTACCTGTATCAGGTGGTCAACCGGAACAAGCGCAGCCTGCGGCTCGATCTCAAACATCCTGAGGGCAAGGCTGCCTTCGAGAAGCTGGTTGAGACCGCCGACATTGTCGTCGAGGGTTTTCGTCCCGGCGTGATGGACAAGCTTGGTCTGGGCTACGAGGCGCTGGCGCGGATCAACCCGCGTCTGGTGTTCTGCAGCATTTCAGGCTACGGGCACACCGGCCCTTACGCGCTGCGTGCTGGCCACGACATCAATTACATCGGCTACGCCGGCGTACTCGACCAGATCGGTACAGCGGGCGGCGTACCGGCGATTCCGAACCTGCAACTCGGGGACCTGCTCGGTGGCACGATGACGGCACTGTTCGGGGTGCTGGTGGCCCTGGTCGATGCACGTGCCAGCGGCAAGGGACGCTTCGTGGATGTGGCGATGACCGACGGGGTGATGGCGCATGCCATCTTTCCGCTCATCGAGGTGCTCGCCAACGGCCGTGCGCGCCCGCGTGGAGAAGATCTGTTGACCGGTCAGGTGCCGTGTTACGGCGTCTATCGCACGGCGGACGAGCGCTACATGGCGGTCGGCGCGCTGGAACAAAAGTTCTGGCACCTGGTGTGCGACACGCTTGGCCGGCCCGAGCTGAAGCCGGTACACCTGTTGACCGGCGCGGAGGGTAAAGCGGCGCGCGCAGTGGTGGCGGAGATTTTCGGGGCGCGCACTCAGGCAGAGTGGATCGACATTTTCGATGCAGTCGATTGCTGTGTGACGCCGGTGCTGACAATGGAGGAAAGCCTCGAAAACCCCCAGCTGCAGGCGCGCGGCATGGTGACCGAGGTCGGAGGCGTACGTCAGTTCGGGCCACCGGCGTGCTTGTCCGGCATGCCCTTGATTCCCGCCCGCCCCGCGCCGGCAGTTGCTGGTGCGGACAGTGACGCAGTGCTGAGTGAAGTGGGCTATGCGCCGCCTGACATCGAGCGGCTGCGTCAGGCCGGCGTCATCTGACAGCTTATTGAAAAAGGCCCGCCACAAGGGCGGGCCACCGAGAGCCGGGTGAAACGAACCTATTTGCCTTCGTCCGGCTTGCGGCGTGTGCTTCGCGTGGTCTTCGCGTCGGTGGACGCAGGGGCTGTCGTTCCCGCTCCCGGCTGCTCGGCATTCATGAAGTTCCACGGCCACATTGCCGCTGCTGCGGCGAAGGGGTTGGCTTGAGGGTCGGAGCCCGCCTCTCCGCCCTTGGACTGCTCGGTCATCGCCTTGACCGCAGCGATTGTGGCACGCTGCATTTCCAGCCCCTGGATGGTCATTTGCAGCATGTTCAGGTTCATCTTCAGCCAGCCCTCGACGGCCTTCATGTCGGTGATGCGTTTGTCGAGCTCTTCGACATCAAGCGTGGGCGTCACCATTCCCGGCAGCGAAAAACCCATGTTATTCCACATGCCGCGGACGAATTCGAGCGGGTCCTGCGCGTTGTGATCCTGAGACATCGGAATACTCCCGGCGGGTTTAGGTGATGACTCAATAGTAACCGATGCGCTGCATCACTGCTGCAGAGCGCATTCGCCGCACCTGCCTCGTCTTGGTCAGGCTGAACCCAGCATACGGTGCAGCAGTGCGCGCAGTTTGGCGGGTCGCAGCGGTTTGTTCAGCAGCGGCAGAGCGGCGGCGCGCGCGCGAGCGAGCGCCTCGGATGCGGTGTCGCCGCTGATCAGCACGACATGCAGGTGGATTGGGTCAAACGCGGCGCGCAGTTGCAGCGCGAGATCGATGCCGTCGAGAGGGCCGCCGAGCCGAAGATCCGTGATCAGCACTTCGGGCGCTTCGATCTCATCTTCGAGTTGCTCAAGCAGGTGTTCGGCGTTGTTTGCCACGATCAGCTCACAGCCCCAGGATGCGAGCAGGCCGAGCATGGCGTCGCGCACCAGCGGATCGTCTTCGACCACGGCCACGCGTACGCCCCTCAGGCTGCCAAGCGCACGCTCTTCTTCGACAGGCAGGGCCTCGGCTTCGTCCGCACTGAGCGGTAGCTCGAGGGCGAAGACCGAGCCGCAGCCGGGTGCCGAACGCAGCTCGAGCTTATGCTCAAGCAGGTCCACCAAGCGGCGTACGATCGCAAGCCCGAGACCGAGCCCCTTGTCGCGCGCGCGCTCGGGGTTGCCGAGCTGCACGAACTCCTGAAATATTGCCTGTTGCGATTCGAGCGCGATGCCTGGGCCGTTGTCGCGCACCTCCACGCGCAGCGTGTCGCCACGACGACGGCATGCGATCAGGATCGTGCCGTTGCGCGTGTGCCGGACGGCGTTGCTGACGAGGTTGCTAACGATGCGCTCGAACAGCATCGGGTCGCTGCGCACCGATAGTGGCGCCGCGCCGAGCCGCAGCCGCAGCAACAGTTCGCGGGCACCGGCGGCGGCGGCCTGCTCGTCGCGAATGCGCTCGAGAATGGGGCCCGGGTCGAAGACACGCAGGGTGGGGGTCAGCGCCCCAGCGTCGAGGCGGGAGATGTCGAGCAGGCTGTCGAGCAGCTGATCCATTGCGCTGGCCGAGGCAGTGATGCGATCGACGATCTGACGGCTGCGGCCATCGAGCGCCTGCTGCGATAGTTCCGCGATGAAGAGCCCGAGGGCATGCATGGGCTGACGCAGGTCATGGCTGGCGGCAGCGAGGAAATGCGATTTGGCCGTGTTGGCCTGCTCGGCCTCGGCAGTCCGGGTGCGGAGCTCGGCGGTCGCATCGTCGATCTGGCGGCGCATGTGCTGATGCGCATGTTCGAGGCGCTCAGCCATTTCGTTAACGCCTTGCGCAAGGCGTTGCAGACTGCCGCCCCCGCGTGGCGTGGCGCGCTCATGCAACTGGCCGTGGCCAATGCGGAGCACGACGTCGGCAACCGCGCGAATCGGCCCGCTGACCCCACGACTCATGCGTGCGGCCAGCAGCAGACTGCCGAACAACACGACGATCATCGAGCCCACGCCGGTGAGCAGCAACTGCACGCGTTGCTTGCGGATGCGGTCGAGTGACAGATCGAGAACCACAGCGCCCTGGCGCGCCGAGTCGTCGATGCGTGTCATGGTGGCAGGGACGAGCAGAAGTCCGTCGTCGATCTCGATGGAGGTGGGTCGAATGGGTTCCACAAGCCTAAGCAGAACGCCGTCGCGCAACAGCGTCGATGAAGGGCGCGTGGCCTGCGCGGGCGGCTCGCCGTCGGCTTGTCCGCTGACCGCGAGGAGTACTCCTTCGCGATCGATGATGCTTACCGCAAGGACATCATCTTCGCCACTGGCCGATGCTGCAATCTTGCGCAAGGCTTCGCGGTTGCCGGCAAAGATCGCGTGCTCGCTGGCAGCAGCCAGTTGACGTGCGAGTGCACGACCCCGCGCGGCGAGTGCCTCATCGAGATCCGAGAGCCGCAGGCCGGTGAACACCGAGGTCATGATCGCGGCGAGAACCAGCATTGGCAGAACTGCGGCCAGCATCACGCGTGCGCGCACTCCCCAGCTCTTCATCATGGTTCGTCCCCTTCTTCGCGGCGCAAGTCGCGCGTCAGTGTTTCCGCCGACGGCAGTTCGAAGCTCAGTGCGCGTGCAACGTTGCGATTCACGCCGACCTCGAACCGGTTCGGGCTCCGGATCGCAGCTTGGGGCTTGCCGGCCAGCAGCTCAAGCACCGCATCGGCGCCATCTTCGCCGATCTGGCGCGGGGTGGAGTAGAGGCCCAGCATTGCACCAGCCTGCACGTAGGCGGCCGAAAAGCCCATCACCGGGGAGTGCCGGCGAAAAGTGGTGAGCAGGATGTTCTGTACCGTGTGGCGATTGAACACGGTCGAGTCGGGGCTTGCGATCAGCACAGCCGGTTCGGCAAGAACGCGTTCCAGGGCTGCGAAGAGTTCTCTATTGCTGGCGACGTGGGTTCGGGCGACGCGTAGCCCCGCCTCGGTCGCCGTCCGCTGCAGCTCGTCTACGGCAAGCTGGCTGCCTGGCCCACTGATGAGTGCGACCTTGCGCTCCGCCGGCAGGGCCAGGCGCAGCAGGGCGACGAGCCGCGAAGCAGGCTGGTCGAGCACGATCGCCATTGCCCGGCGATGATCCATGGACAAGCCCCCGAGCGCAGCCGCAGGCAACATGATGTGGAGTACGGGCGTCGCCGCGGGAAGGCTTGAGACGAGGGCTGCGGCTTCGCTGCCGAGGGTGACGACGATCGAGGCGGCGAGCGCGCGCGGCAGGTTTTCCGCGGTAGCCGGTAGGGTTTCGACCTCCAGCCCGGTCGGCGAGTCCGGCAGTGCTGCGCGCAGCGCATCGAGTATCTCGGCATGAACCCCGTCGAAGGCGGGGGTGAGGACGAGAACCCTTGGTGCAGCAGCGCTCAGTGCCGATATCGTCAACAGCCCGGCGAAGAGTAGGAGCCTGAGCAGCCTGCCCAGTGCACGATGCATCACGCGCGGGGCTCCATGGCCGTGAGGCGTTCTCGGCAGAACGTGCGTGAAACGAAAGAAGCTGGACGTCGATGCATGACGATGAACTGCGTTATTCGGAATGAAGAAAGCGTAGGTTTGATTGTCCGTTGTTTCTGCCGGGAGAGTCGAAAGGCGTGGGCTGGTGCGTGCTATGCTTCACGCGTAATCGGGCATCGGGTCCTCATTCAGCGTGGAGCGGCATGTGAGCAAGATACTCATCGTCGAGGACCACGCGCTGGTACGCGAAGCCATGGCGCAAAGCCTGGCTCACCTGCAGCCCGGCCTCAGCTGCGTGGAGGCGAGCAGTGCCGACCAAGCGCTGGCTTGGCTCGAAGCGGATGATGACATCGACCTGGCGGTCATTGATCTGATGCTGCCGGACATGAACGGCTTTTCGTTGTTGGCGGTGCTGGCGAAACGGTTTCCCGAAGTGCCGGCAGTGGTAGTGTCGGCAATTGATGATGAGGCCTCGGTGCGGCGTGCAATCAAGGCCGGCGCGTCGGGCTACGTGTCCAAGGCCAGTTCGGGGCAGGTGTTGCTGCAGGCCGTTCAGGTGGTGCTCGATGGTGGCGTTCATCTGCCCGAGTCCCGGCCGGCCACACAGCCGGCGAAACGGGTCAACATGTCTGCGACCGAGCGCTATGGCCTGACGGCCGCCCAGGGGCGGGTGCTCGAGCTGCTCGCGGCGGGCAAGAGCAATCGCGAGATCGCGGAACTCCTCGGTGTTTCGGAGGGGACGGTCAAGGTACACATGACCGCGATCTTCCGTGCGCTCGATGTCTCGAGCCGCGCCCAGGCTCTGGTGGTCATGTCGCGTCGTGGTGCCCGGTTGTGAGGCGGCCAGGGGCCACCGGCGATCTAGTGTGAGCGGCGGGGCGGGTTGGCCAGACGCATCGGCATTTCGCTGGCCGGTAGCGGCGCGCTGTCGCTGATGTGTTCGTCAAGGTCAGTGTTTTCGGCGAAGTCGATCTCGAGTACCTGCAGCACCTGGCGGGCCACCGCGCGACAGGCGTTGGACAGTGGTGTCGGCAGGTGCTCAGGCACCTCTTTCTGCAGCAACAGCTTGGAAGATGACAAGGCATTGACCGGCCGCAGGATGCGGTGGCGGTAGCTTCCCATCAACAGGGCGACGGTGCGATCGGCGGCATCGCGCTGCCAGGCGTTGTTGGGCCACTGTGTGGGCACTGCGTAGGCCCGCGGAAACATCTCCAGATCGCGTACCACGGTACGGATGTCTTCGTGCGATTCGCGGAAGGGCAGCAGAACGATATCGGACATCGCATAAAGCTTGCGATCCATCTCGGTACGGTTGCCGCCGCCGTCGATGACGCCGATCCAGTCGTCGAGGGTACGTAGTTTGTCCACGACCTTGGTCAGGGCGTCGCGCGTGCGGGCGTCGGCGGTGACGTAGCGGCGGCCGTTGGGCAGCAGGGGCTCGCGGGAAGTATCGGTCAACACGCAGGCTGCACGCTGACCCAGCAGGCCCAGGCCCTGGCACAGCATGTGCGATAGCGTGGTCTTGCCGGTGCCTCCCTTGTTGCCGATCACGCAGATGATCTCAGCCATGAGTCCGTCCATCCTTTGCTTGTGGCCATGGTTGACCA
>Ga0073904_10000932_pt1 | contig 21547 bp, 19 predicted proteins | sample KloWWTrecipitate_FD_66668 | JGI IMG/M metagenome (GOLD analysis project Ga0073904, IMG submission 66668) | Active sludge microbial communities from Klosterneuburg, Austria, studying microevolution and ecology of nitrifiers - Klosterneuburg... | ecosystem: Engineered > WWTP > Aerobic digester >... | reverse complement strand
CTCGAGCAGGAGGCCAAGGCAGAAGCAGACCGCCGCTCACGCAAGATCCTGGCGACAACCATCCAGCGTATTGCCAGCGACTACATCGCCGAATCGACCGTCTCGGTCGTCCCTCTCCCGAGTGACGACATGAAAGGACGTATCATCGGCCGCGAGGGTCGTAACATCCGGGCGCTCGAACAGGCGACTGGCTGCGACCTGATTGTCGATGACACGCCCGAAGCGGTCACACTCTCCGGGTTCGACCCGGTGCGGCGAGAGATCGCCCGACGGGCGCTGCTCAAGCTGATACAGGACGGCCGGATCCATCCGGCTCGGATCGAGGAGGTCGTCAACAAGACTCGCCTCGATCTCGAGCAGGTCATGCGCGAAGAGGGCGAGAAGGTCGCCTACGAAGCCAATGTCCAGGGTCTGCACCCGGATCTGATCAAGCTGCTGGGACGGTTGAAGTACCGCACCAGCTATGGCCAGAACGTCCTGGCTCACTCTCTGGAAGTGTCGTTGGTCGCCGGGGCACTGGCAGCCGAGCTCGGCGCAGATGTCAATGTCTCGAAAACGGCCGGCCTCCTCCACGATATCGGCAAGGCGGTCGATCACGAGGTCGACGGCCCCCACGCCCTGATCGGCGCAGACATCGCTCGACGACTGGGCCGCTCGGCTCGGATCGTCCACGCGATCGCCGCGCACCACGGCGAAGAAGAGCCACAGACGGTCGAGGCGTTCATCGTCGCTACCGCCGACGGCATCAGCGGCGCTCGACCCGGCGCCCGGCGTGAGATGGTCGAAACCTACATCAAGCGTCTGGAAGCTCTCGAAGCAGTCGCGAACTCGTTCGACGGAGTCGAGAAGTGCTTCGCTATCCAGGCTGGACGCGAAGTGCGGATCATGGTTCAGCCGGAGAAGGTCGACGACCTGGCCGCCGCAAAGCTGGCCCGCGATATCGTCAAGAAGATCGAAGAAAATCTGGAATACCCGGGACAGATCAAGGTGACTGTTATCCGGGAGACACGAGCTGTCGACTACGCACGCTAGTTCCAATCCAGGACACTATCTCGGAAACGCCGCGGTCAATTGACCGCGGCGTTTCCTTTTCTCCACGCTCCCCGTGGTTGACGGTTCGAGCATCATGATGGTATGACTACCGTGACGCTGGGCCGTTGGCCGGTTGCGGTGGTTGGCGCACAACCACGCGCAAGCGCAACGGTATGGGGAAAGGCGTCGTTGGGGGATGGTGTAGCTCCACGTATCGCGGACGAATCCAATGCTGTCCGAGACGGCAGCGAGCGTCGCGAGGTCACGCTGGTCGATATAGCCAGCGGCTTCGGGCTCGCCTTGGCACATCCGTCACGCCAGACAGCTTCCGAAAGATTCAGTCTCCCGCCCAAGCCACATCAGCGACGGAGGTAGAGGACTGGAGTAAACGAACAAACACGCACAAGCGCTCATGCTGCAATGCACGCTTCAGAACAACGTTACTGGCACAGAACGGCATCGCCGTCCTGATGGAGGATTTTCATGGATCGGTTCTTCAGCAAGTTGGACCTGCGCGATATCAAGATCGACCCGGAAGCGAAGTTCCCGCCGGATGGCGACTCCCTCGCAGAAGCTGACTACAGCGATAATCACGCGAGTTGGGACGACGCCGAGAATGCCGGCGCGGCGACAACCCAGACGATCGTCAAGGTTGAGCAGCGCAACGGCGAAGTCCTGAAGGTATCCGCGCGTTCCCGGCCCAGCGCCGTCGCTGGCGCAATCGCGGGCGTCGTGCGCGAGTCCGGGCGAGCCGAGGTGCAAGCCATCGGCGCCGGGGCCACGAATCAGGCAGTCAAGGCGGTTGCGATCGCGCGTGACTACCTCCAGGAAACCGGCATCGAGGCGATCTGCCTCCCCGCCTTCATCGACGTCACGATCGACAATGAGGACCGCACGGCCATCCGACTGATCGTTGAGCCGCGATAGGGCGCGTTCCGGTGACAAGCCCGCGTCCTCGCCGGGCGGATTTTCACACTCATTCGACGGCATCCGACGGAACTCTCGCCCCCGCCGATCTGGTTTACCAGGCCTCCCGGCGGGGGCTCACTATTCTGGCGTTGACCGATCACGACACGACGCTCGGGCTGGCTCCGGCGATGGCGGCCGCTGCCGACCTGGGCATCAGGCTGATCCCGGGGATCGAGCTATCGACCGATGTCGAGCACGGTGAGATCCATATCCTCGGGTACAGTATCGACCCGGCCGACGCCACGCTCCAGACGACACTGGCGACGTTACGACAGGCGCGTGAATCTCGCATCGACCGGATGGTGGCGCAGCTGCGGTCTATCGGCATCACCCTGAACCGGGATGCGATCCAGCCAAACACGCCCGGCGGATCGATTGGCCGCCCACATGTCGCGCGCGCAATGGTTGACGCTGGCTATGTCGAGTCGGTCCCGGAAGCATTCGCGCGCTTCATCGGCAATGGCAGACCAGGCTATGTTCCCTCGCAACGGCTGACACCAGCCGAAGCAGTCCGCCTCATCGTCGCTGCGGGCGGGCTGGCCTTCTACGCCCACCCGCTGACGTCGCCCCTCTTCCCAGGCAATCTGGACGATCTCATCGCCGCGGGGCTGGCCGGCCTCGAGGCATATTATGGTGAGTACACTCCATCCCAATGCAAGCGGCTCGCCGCGATCGGGCGGGCGCACGGGCTGCTCCTCAGCGGCGGGAGTGACTACCACGGCGACCAGCTCAAGCACGGGCGCGACCTCGGTGAGGTAGACATCCCCGAGCGAGTGACGCAGGCGTTGCTCGCCGCACTCGCCGCACTCGCCGCTCGCACGCGGCACGGGCTGAGTTGAGGCGTTCTTCGACTCTGCTAGACTGCCGCGCATACTCGTGAGCTCGGTCAACTCCGACCGGCGACCTGCCCGCCACGACGACAATCGCCTCCAGAATGGATCAGCTTCGCTGTGCATGAGGGAATCGACAACGAATCGACGCTGCCTGCCGGGCCAGTTGCCGCGATTGTCGTTGCGGCCGGCTCGGGCACACGCTTCGGTGACAGTGAGAAGATCTTTCTCGATCTGGCGGGCCGGCCACTTCTGCTCTGGTCAGTGGAGCGCCTGGCTCGACACCGGACAATTGAACAGGTGGTCGTGGTTCTCGGCGTACACACCCACGACCGCGGCAGAATGCTGCTCGATAGCGCGGGGCTGACAGGTGTTGTGACCTGCGCCGGCGGCACGACCCGGGCGGACTCCGCGCGATCCGGCTTGGCGCGCCTGCCTGACGCCGGCATCATCCTTGTCCACGATGCTGCCCGTCCCTTACTGGACGCTGCACTCATCGACCGGGTCATCGCCGCCGCTCGTCAGACCGGCGCTGCGATCCCGGTCATCCCGGTCAGCGACACCCTGCACCGGAGAGCGGACAGGGATGTCTCTGGCGGGGTTGTCGATCGAGACTCGCTGGCGGCCGCGCAGACACCCCAGGCTGCGCGGCGCGACTGGCTCGCGAACGCGCTCAGTCACACCGACCAGTCAACCGACGAAGGGGGCATGTTGCAGCAGGCTGGATATCCTGTCGCGCTGGTGGCCGGGGACACACGCAACCTGAAAATCACCTGGCCAATCGACCTCATCATCGCGCGAGCGATCATGGCTGCCGGAGAGGAGGCTGAATGATTCGCGTCGGTATCGGCTACGATATTCATCGCTATGCCGCCGGCCGGCGCATGGTGCTCTGCGGAGTGGAGTTCCCCGACGAGGAGGGGCTCGAAGGTCATTCCGACGCCGACGCAGCGCTCCACGCCGTGACCGACGCGATTCTCGGCGCGGCCGGCATGGGCGACATCGGGGACCACTTCCCGCCGGGTGTTGAGGCGTGGCGCGACGCCGATAGCGGCCGGCTGCTGGAACTGGCGATCGACATCGTTCGATCGCGCTTCACGTTGGTGAACATCGACCTGACGATCATCGGCGAGCGCCCCAAGGTGGCGCCCCGCCGGGCCGACATGCGCATACGACTAGCAACGCTCACGGGATTGCCGGCCGAGCGTGTCAACATCAAGGCAACGACGAACGAACAACTGGGGGCGATTGGCCGCGGCGAAGGGCTCGCCGCGCTGGCCGTCGCGCTGCTGGAGGAGCAGACAGGGACATGAGAGCGGTCGTCCAGCGAGTGCGACGGGCGTCGGTCGATGTCGGCGACGAGCGAGTTGCGGAAATCGGCCACGGGCTGTTGGTCCTGCTCGGCGTCCACACCGGGGATACTGCGGCGGAAGGACGACAACTGGCCGCGAAGATCGCCAACCTGCGGATCTTTGCCGATGAGGCCGGCAAGATGAATCTTTCAGCGCTCGATCTGGGGCTGGAGATCCTCGTTGTCTCTCAGTTCACCCTCTATGGCGATGTTCGCAAAGGGCGTCGTCCGTCGTTTGTCACCGCTGCGCCGCCCGATATTGCCTCGCCGTTGGTCGATCTCGTCGCCGCCGAGTGTCGGGCATTCGGGCTGGCGGTTTCCACCGGTGTTTTCGGAGCTGAGATGCAGATCGGGCTCGTCAACGACGGGCCAGTGACGATCTGGATCGACACCACCAACCTCCCTCGCTAACAGGAAGACCGGGGGCAACAACCGATGACGCGCGACGATGAACAACCCGATGCCGGGGCCGACGATCTTCCTGAGTGGCTTCGTGAGAAGCCAGGCGCCGCTGGCGACATCAACCTGCCGGACTGGCTCGATATGCCGGAGGATGAGGACGAGCTCGACCTCGCCCGCGACCGTCAGCCGCCCGATATCGCCGTCCCGCGAGTCTCGCCGGCCTGGGTCGTGCGCGAGCCCGCATCTGAAGATTCGCCGTTGCCGCCGAGCGGGCCGGCCAATGTCATGCTCCGATCCCGGCGACTGCTGCCGGGAATCGCGCTGGTGGCTGTGTTGATCATCGTGATGCTATTCGTCGGCTGGCAGCTTCTCGCGTGACAGTCGGCGATCTTTCGGCGCGAGGATTAGCGCTGGTCATCGATATCGCCGACGACGCGCTCCGCGGTGTTCTCCTGGCGCGCGTCGAGGGGCAGGCTCGATTCATCACGTCTGCACGATGCGAGCGACACCCATCACTCTCCGCGACGGTTGAGCTTCTGTCGGAGCAGCTGGCCATCCAGACAGGTCTCGCCGTCGCGGATATCCAGAGGGATCCACTCTTCGTCTCTACGAACCCCGACGATCTGACCAATCGGTCGCTAGCCGTCTCCGATCGCCTGTCGATCATCGCGCAGTCCTGCGCGGCAGCCGCTCAGATACGTAACGAGCCAGTCGGGTATCTCGAATCGCGGCTCGCAGATGGACAGGTCGTCGTCGTCCGCGCGACCCCATCGGGCCGGCCAGAAATCCACACGAAACCGGCTTCAGCGCCAAGGCCCGGCGATCCGTCCGCTGCGCTCGCGGCTCAGATCGAAGAGATCCGCCTCGTGTGGAGGGCAACCGGTGGGGGCGTCGGCCTGCTCATCGCCGGTGAGCCATTCTTGACCATGGAACCCAGCCTCGTGTTGCTGACGCTGGCTGACAGCGTTGTTCCAGCCAGCGAGCAGATGGATATCGTCATCGACGCTGACGGACTGGCGCCTGTCGCCGGATTGCTCGCAGACGAGGCGCTTGTTTCCGTCGTCCAGCACGATCTGCTGCTCCCATACGGGCGCGTGCTGACAGTGCGTGGCGCTGGGGAGTCCGGGACGCTCGCTATCAGGGGGGCAGTCACCTACGCCGCGACGGCGCGGGCCAGGTTCAGCCTGTCGTGGGGCGGCGTTCGACGAATCGCGCCGAAGTCGCGGCAGGGCGGAACCATCACGATTGCCGGACAACCTGGCGCGACGATCAACGGTCAGCGAATCTATGAGGTCGACACGACGGCGCTTGGCAAGGCCGGCCTGCTTGTGGATGCCCGTGACCCGGAGCGTATACCGGCGGCGAATCCAGACCTGCATGTGTCCTGGCTCGCGGAAGTCGCAGAACTCTGAACAGCATTGTCTGGTGGCCAGACACGAGCGGCCCGTTCTCCGGTTGGAGAACGGGCCGCTTTCGTCAGCGATTAGTGGTAGCGGGGATCAGCCGACCTCGCGGAATTCGCCCTCGACGGTCGTCTCGTCCTCGTTCTTGGCCTGCGGTTCCTCGGAGGCGCCATCCGGGCCGGCCTCGTGGCCAGCGGCCTCCGCCTGCTCGTACATCGACGCGCCAGCCTTCGAGAGTGTCTCGTTCATTTCATCGTAGGCTGACCGCAGCCGATCGATGTTCTCGGGGTCGTTGGCCAGGATATCGCGGACTGTGGCGACCTTCTGCTCGAGGTCGAGCTTGACGTCGCTGGAAACTTTGTCGCCGTAGTCCGAGAGTGTCCGCTCGGCCTGGTAGACCATCGCCTCGGCCTGGTTGCGGAACTCGATCGCCTCGCGCCGGGTTCGATCCTCCGTCGCGTGCGACTCGGCCTCCTTGACCATCCGGTCGATCTCGTCCTTGTTCAGGCCGCTCGACGCGGTGATCGTCACCTTCTGCTCCCGACCAGTTGCCTGATCCTTGGCCGAGACGTTCAGGATCCCGTTGGCGTCGATATCGAAGGTCACCTCGATCTTGGGGATTCCCCGCGGCGCGGGAGGAATGCCGTCCAGGATGAAGCGAGCCAGCGTCTTGTTGTCGGCCGCCATCGGCCGTTCCCCCTGGGTGACGTGGATCTCGACCTGGCCCTGGCTGTCCGAGGCGGTCGTGAAGATCTGGCCCTTGCGAGTCGGAATCGTCGTGTTGCGCTCGATCAGCGCGGTGGACACCCCGCCGAGCGTCTCGATCGACAGTGTCAGCGGAGTGACATCCAGTAGCAGGATGTCTTTCACCTCACCGCCGAGGACGCCAGCCTGAATTGCCGCGCCAACCGCGACAACCTCATCCGGGTTGATGCCCTTGTGCGGCTCCTTGCCAAAGAAGTCCGTTACCGCCTTCTGAATAGCCGGCATGCGGATCTGGCCACCGACGAGCAGGATCTCGTCGACATCGCTCTTGCTCAGCCCAGCGTCCTTGAGGGCGGCATCCATCGGCCCGACAGTGCGCTTGATCAGATCGTCGACCAGCTGCTCCAGCCGCGAACGCGTCAGTGTGACGTTGAGGTGCTTCGGGCCACTGGCGTCGGCGGTGATGAACGGCAGGTTGATGTCGGTCTGCTGGGTCGAAGACAACTCGATCTTCGCCTTTTCTGCGGCCTCCTTGAGCCGTTGCAGCGCCATCCGGTCGCTGCGCAGATCGATGCCTTCCTGCTTCTTGAACTCGTCCGCGAGCCAGTCGATGACGCGCTGGTCGAAGTCGTCACCCCCAAGGTGGGTATCACCGTTGGTCGCGAGGACCTGGAAGACGCCCTCGGAGAGGTCGAGGATCGAGATGTCGTAAGTGCCGCCGCCGAGGTCGTAGACGGCGATCTTCTCGTCGCCTTTTCTATCGAGGCCATAGGCCAGCGCCGAGGCAGTCGGCTCGTTGATGATGCGCAGAACCTCGAGGCCGGCGATCTGGCCGGCGTCCTTGGTCGCCTGTCGCTGGCTGTCGTCGAAATAGGCCGGGACAGTGATGACCGCTTTGTCGACCTTCTCGCCGAGATAGGCCTCAGCGTCCGCCTTCAGCTTCTGCAGAACCATCGCGGAGATCTCGGCCGGCCGATACCAGCGGTCGCCCATCTTGATCTCAAGGCTGTTACTGCCGCCCTGGCGCACGTCATACGGGACGAGCTTCAGATCGCGCTGGACTTCCGGTTCGTCGAAGCGCCGACCGATGAAGCGCTTGACCGAGAAGATCGTGTTCTTCGGGTTGGTGACCGCCTGGCGCTTGGCAAATCGGCCGACCAGCCGTTCGCCGTTCAACGACATCGCAACAACGGACGGCGTCAGGCGCTCGCCCTCGGCGTTTGTGATGACCGTCGGCTCGCCGCCCTCGATCACCGCGACGACGGAGTTCGTCGTTCCCAGGTCGATCCCGATAGTTCGTGCCATATGACTTTTCCTCCTCAGACTGACTCCGGTGCGGCCCGCTGCCGTCCCGGCTCTGCTATGCCTCTGGGCTGTTGCCCGTGTTGTTCGGGTTCGCGCCGACCTTCACCATGGCCGGCCGAAGCACCGAGTCTCGAACCAGATAGCCGCGCTGAAATTCCTCGACGACGGTATCCGCCTGTTCGGCGCCTTCATCGACCATGATTGCGTCGTGCCGGGCGGGGTCGAACGGGTGACCAATGCTCTCCATCGGCTCGACGCCCTCGCCGCCCAGCAGATTCCAGAGCTTGCGCTCGACGAGCTGGATGCCCTCGAACCAGGGATCTGCTGCAATCACCTCCGGCACCGACTTCAGCGCCCGCTCGAAGTCGTCGGCGATCGGTAGCAGCTTGCGGACGATATCCTCGGCCGCGCGCTGACGAGAGAGCTCGCGCTCCTGCTCGATCCGCCGTCGGTAATTCGCGAACTCAGCGCGCGAGCGCTGAAGGGTATCAAGCAGTTGCGCGGCGTCGATCCGGAGCTGGTCCAGCTCCGACAAGTCATCCGGCGCCGGGCCGGGCTCCCCGGACACTCCGGGTGAAGGTTGGACGTCCTCTACCACACTGTTCCTCCAAGTCCGATAGTTACGCATCTTGTGCCGTATAGAGATCGCGCATCAGGTCGCTCATCAGCTGTGCCATGTAGCGCACCGATGAAATCGACCGTTCATATGGCATCCGGCGTGGCCCGAGAATACCGAGCAGGCCGGTGACCTCCTGGTCGACGCCATAGGTAGCGACCACAACGCCGAATGGCCAGAGTTCTTCCGAGCGGTTTTCCTCGCCGATGAAGACCTGAATATCGTCGCCGTAGGTCACCTGCGGCAGCAGCTCCGAAAGCAGCGCGCCGCCACGCAGCAGATCGAACAACCCCTGGGCCGCGTCTGACCCGGAGAATTCAGGCTGTTGCAACGCGTGTTCCACGCCGTGGTAATGCAGCTCAGTAGCGCTGGCCTGGGTCGAAGCCAGGGTCGAGACCACATGCTCACAAACCACGCGGTCCAGCCCGGAGAGACCACCACTCCTGCTGCGTGCCTCCTCGGCAGTCAGGTTCATCAGCAGCAGATTCAGACGATCGGCGCACGCGGAGAGGTTTTGCTGGCCGACTTCGTCGTTGAGATGTAGCACTCCCTGGCGGACGGTACTCTCCTGGGTGACAAGGATCAGCAGCACTGACCTGTCGTTGAGCGACAGCAGCTCGAAGTGACGCAGGCGCGACATGCTCGGCTTCGGCGAGGTGACCAGCGACACGTTCTGGGCAAAGCCGGAAAGGACGCTCGCCGCGAGCTGTAGCCAACTCTCCAGTTGCGTCTCGACCTGCCGGAACTGGTGGCGGATCATGATCTGGTCGTTCGGCGGCAGCGCCGACTCAACAGCATAGTTCTCGACGTAGAAGCGGTAGCCACGATCGGTCGGCACTCGGCCGGCCGAGGTGTGCAGCTGGTGGATATAGCCCATGCGCTCCAGCGAGACCATCTCGTTGCGGACTGTCGCCGACGAGATACGCAGCGGGTAGCGCTCGATCAGGGTATGCGACCCGACTGCGCGGCTGCCCTGGACGTATTCCTTGACGATCAATCGCAGAATCTCGCGTTGGCGGAGCGTCAGCTCGTGCTCGGACGACATGCTTCTCTCACAGACTTAGCACTCTCCGTGGGCGAGTGCTAACGACTGAAAAGGATAGCAGTTGATACGACCAGTGTCAAGGTTGCCGGTGGCCAGGCTGGGAGCGCGATCGTCACACTAGCGGGGGGCGCTGCCGGCTGAATCGGTGAGCTCGCGACGAACATCAAAGACACCGCGAATGCCCTCGACGCGCTGAAGGATATGGCTCAGCTGCTTCACGCCGGCCACATCGATCGTCATGAGCACCGTGACGGTTCGATCCTCATGGACTTTGGTGAGGACGCTCAGCAGATTGACGCGCTCATCGGCGACGAGGCTGGTGATATCGCGCAAGAGCGCGACACGATCCCAGGCTTCTATCCGGATTGCGACCGGGTAGGACCGCGCGGCCTGTTCGCCCCAGGAGACCGGGACCTTTCGGCCGTCCTCGTCCACGTTCCTCATGTTGCTGCAATCGGCGCGATGCACGGTGATGCCGCGACCCCGGGTGACATAGCCGACGATCTCATCGCCATAGACCGGTTTGCAGCAGTTTGCGAGCCGCGTATAGAGATCGCCAACCCCCATGACCTGCAGATTCAATGGTTGCTGCGTCGGGATGTGGCTGGGCGGCGGGGTGAGCACCTCGGGCTCGCGGGATTCAACCAGGCGGGTGGCTATCTGCTGCGGGGTGATGCCTCCGTAGCCGACCGCCGCGAGGAAGTCATCCAGTCGCTGGTAGGAGTGAAATTGCCGGGCGATGTCGTCGAGCTTCGCTTCGATGCCGAGCCGCCGCAGCTCTCGCTCGAGAATGTCACGGCCCTGGACGATGTTCTCGTCGCGCTCCTGGCGCCGGAACCACTGGCGGATCTTCTCTCGCGCGCCGGCCGTCTTCACGTAACCGTTGGAGGGCATCAGCCAGTCCCGGCTCGGGCCGACTTTTGTCTTGCTTGTCATGACCCGGATGACCTGGCCATTTTGCAGCTTGTAATCGAGCGGCACGAGCTGCTCGTTGACCTTTGAGCCAACGCACTGATGGCCAACCTCGGTGTGAATGCGATAGGCAAAGTCGATCGGCGTGGCGCCGGCCGGCAATTCGACAATATCGCCGCGAGGTGTGAATACGTAGATCATCTCGCGGAAGACATCGGACTTCAGCGACTCGACGAACTCCTGCGCGTCGACGACCTCGTCGCGCCAGTCCATCAGTTGACGCAACCAGCTGATCTTCGCCTCGAGATTGGCGTCGACCTTACGGCCCTCTTTGTAGCGCCAGTGCGCGGCGATTCCGTACTCGGCGATGCGGTGCATCTCGGCCGTGCGGATCTGAATCTCGATCGAATGTCCCTCGGGGCCGAGAACCGCTGTGTGGATCGACTGGTACATGCTCTCTTTCGGAGTAGCGATGTAATCGTCAAACTCACCCGGGATCGGCCGCCACAACAAATGAATCACGCCAAGCGCGCCGTAGCAGTCCTGCTTCTCGGAGACAATGATGCGAAGGGCCAGCACGTCGTAGATCTCATCGAAGCGCGCGTCCTTGCGCTTCATCTTCCGATAGATCGAATAGACATGCTTCTCGCGGCCAGTGATCTCGGCCCCGATGCCGGACGCGTCCAGCGCCTTGGTCAATTCGGTTCGCACCCGCTCGATATATGCCTCACCGTCCGTCCCACGTCGCTCGAGTGCGCGGACAACACCGAAGTACGCTTGCGGGTCGAGATAGCGAAACGAGAGATCTTCCAGCTCCGACTTGATCTGCCAGATACCGAGTCGGTTGGCCAGCGGGGCGTAGATCTCCATCGTCTGCTGGGCGATTCGCTGCTGTGAGGCAGGCTTGAGATGATCGAGCGTGCGCATGTTATGCAGGCGGTCGGCCAGCTTGATCAGCACGACACGGACATCGTCGGCCATCGCCAGGAACATCTTGCGAAGGCTCTCTGCCTGGCGCGCGGACTCACGAGTGGCTCGGTCATCATCGCTCTCGCCGGACCATGGTATCTGGCTTAGCTTGGTGACTCCTTCGACCAGCGCTGCGACCCGCGGCCCGAATTCCCGCTCGATATCGCCGATCTGATAGTCGGTGTCCTCAACGACATCGTGCATGAGCGCCGCCGCCAGTGTCTCCGGGTCGAGCTGCATCTCGGCGAGGATCATCGCGACGGCCAGCGGATGGACGATGTACGGCTCGCCAGACTTGCGAGCAACTCCGTTGTGGGCCGACTCGGCGAAATGGTAGGCGCGCTCAACGAGCGAGGTGTCCATCCCGGTGTTGTCTCGCCGGATGATCTCCAGCAACGAGTCAAGGTTGGGCTGAACGTCCTGCTGCAGGTCCTGTGAAGCTGGAATAGCCATAGTCACCGCCGTCGATTCGAGTCGTCCCGGCGCCGTTCGGCAAAGTCCCGACTGGTCGTCTGGATACAGTCGTTGCGCGATCTAATTGTGCCAGATTCCGCAAGCTGATCGCGGCGTCTCGCGACCGTGTCTGATGGAGTGTTCCCACGCCAAACAGACGACCGCAAGCCAGAACATCGCCTCGCCGGCCAGGAGGGTGCGTTGCCGTTTCTGGCACGCAGCGCTATCCTGAACCGAAGGGCTCGCGTCCGCGCGAGTCACCGTCTCTGGGTTTACATGTGCGTCCCCCGAAGCCCATGGCATCGCGACCATTCAAACAGGTCAACGAGGTGTCGTGCGTAGCGGGAAGGAGAAGGATATGGCGAAGCAGATGCGGTACACGCGCCTGACGCAACCCCTCGTCCGCGAGGCAGGAGCGTTACGGCCCGCCAGTTGGGATGAGGCGCTCGACCGTGCCGCAGCCGGATTCCGTGCAGCCATCGAGCAGCGCGGTCCGGATGCGTTCGGGATGTTCTCCTGCTCGAAAGCGACCAACGAGGTCAACTATCTCGCGCAGAAGTTCGCTCGCCAGGCGATCGGCACCAACAACGTCGACTCCTGTAACCGCACTTGACACGCGCCAAGTGTCGTCGGTCTGACGGCAGTATTTGGCGCCGGTGGCGGGACCAGCTCGTATCAGGAGGTTGAGAACACCGACCTCGTTATCCTCTGGGGATCGAACGCGCGGGAGACGCACCCGATCTACTTCCACCACCTGCTGAAGGGCGTCCGCAATGGCGCACGACTGTACGTCGTCGACCCACGCAGGACGACCTCCGCGCAATGGGCCGATACCTGGCTTGGTCTGGATGTCGGCTCGGATGTCGCTCTCGCGAATGCAGTCGGACGCGAGATCATCGCCGCCGGTCTGCACAACCCGGCATTCATCCAGCGCGCGACGACCGGCTTCGAGAAATATCGCGCCGGGGTAGAGCCATACACGTTGGACTATGCCGAGCGCATCACCGGGGTGCCGGCCGCTGCAATCCGCGACCTTGCCCACGCCTATGCGCGCGCTGACCGAGCCCAGCTCTGCTGGACGCTCGGCATCACCGAGCACCACAACGCTGTCGATAACGTCTTCGCGCTGGTCAACCTCGCGTTGCTGACCGGCCACGTGGGCCGCTATGGATCGGGGCTGGTGCCACTCCGCGGACAGAACAATGTCCAGGGTGGCGGCGATATGGGCGCGATTCCCAACAAGCTGCCGGGCGGTTACGACGTTGAGATTCTCGCCGAGCGCGAGCCGTTCGAGCGCACATACGGCCATCCGATCCCGGCGAAGCGCGGCTGGCACCTTTCGGAGATGTTCGACGCAATGGAACGTGGCGCGCTGACAACGCTCTACATCGTTGGCGAGAATCCCGCCCAGTCCGAGGCCGATCAGCACCGAACGATCCGGCTGCTCAAGGGGCTCGACCATGTCGTTGTCCAGGACATGTTTCTGACGAAAACCGCTGAGCTGGCGAGCGTCGTGCTGCCGGCCAGCGCGTCGTGGTGCGAGTCGGAGGGGACTGTCACGAGCTCCGAACGACGCGTCCAGCGCGTCCGCAAAGCGCTCGAGCCGCCCGAGGGCGCCCGTGAGGATGGCGCCATCATCATGGATCTGGCCCGTCGACTCGGGTATGACTGGCACTATGGATCGTCGGAAGACGTCTGGAACGAGCTGCGTGAGCTATCGGAATGGCACCGCGGGATGAGCTACGCTCGTCTTGAGGAGCTTGACGGGCTGCAGTGGCCTTGCCCGACGGAGGATCATCCCGGGAGCAGATATCTTCACGAGCGCCTCTGGCACGACCCCGTCGAAGGGCCGCGCGCGGCGTTCCATGCAGTCGATCACACACCGCCTGTCGACGAGCTGACGGATGAGTATCCGGTCCGCCTGACAACTGGCCGGCGGCTCGATGGGTTCAATACCGGCGTCCAGACGGGCGGATATACGTCGCCACTTCGCAAGGGTGAGACGATCGATATTCATCCGGTCGATGCCGACCGGATCGGGATTGTCGAAAGCGAGAACGTCCTCGTGACATCACGCCGGGGGTCGATTGAAGTGCCGGCCCATCTCGATCCGACTCTGCGGCCGGGTCTGGCGTTCATGTCGTTCCATTTCTCGAATCAATCGGCAACCAACATTCTGACGATCGATGCCGTGGACCCGGCATCCGGCACCGCCGAATTTAAAGCGGCTGCGATCCGAATCGAGAAGCTCGGCGTCGAAGCCGCGTCGAAGACGGTCGAGGTCGCGGCAGCAGTGGGGGAGGATTAAGTGGACCTCCATCTGATACCGGGGGCAATCGCGGACGACGCCGAGCGCGGCATCATCGACGAGCTGCTCGGATCACCGGAGACACACTGGGGCGGGGCAGACGAGCGCTCGCCCTATGAGGGCCACGTCGGGCACGGCGGCCACGAGTTGCGCGATCAGCGCCACCTGCTGTTGCCGGCCTTACAGGCGCTCCAGCTCCGCGTCGGCTACATCAGCCCGGGCGGGTTGAACTACGCCTGCCAGCGGCTGGGCGTCGCGCCGGCCGAAGCCTGGGGTGTTGCCAGCTTCTACGCGCTGCTGGCGATTGAGCCGCGACCACCGGTCGTGGCCCACGTCTGCGACGATATCGCCTGCCGGATGCGAGGCGGGCTCGAAATCTGCGCTGCGCTTGAGCAGCGGTTGGGGCCAGCCGGGGCGCCGGCCTTCAACGGCGCTGTCACCTGGCACACAAGTCCATGCCTCGGGCAATGCGAACGGGCGCCGGCCGTGCTCTTTCAGCAGGCAGGCGAGGCGCCAGTCGAAATGGTCATCGCGCCGGCCGACATCCCGACAACGCTAGCCGGAATTCTGGACGGGCCCGGACAGATCGTCCCCCGAAGTGGCGGCGCGACATCGGCGCCGCAAGCAGCCGACCCTGAGGAACACGGACTGCGACTTCTGCGCCGAGTCGGACGAGTGGATCCGACGAGTATCGACGCCTACCGCGCGAGTGGTGGGTATGAGGGTCTGCGGGTGGCCTTCGCGATCGGCCAGGAAGGGGTCATTCGGGAGGTGACCGAATCGCGGCTGATGGGCCGCGGGGGTGCTGCCTTCCCGACCGGCCGGAAGTGGAACGACGTCGCCCGCGCGCCTGGTCGCCCGCACTATCTGATTTGCAATGCCGACGAGTCTGAGCCCGGCACGTTCAAGGATCGCATCCTGATGGAGGAAGATCCGTTCGCCGTTATCGAGGCAATGACGATCGGCGGATACGCCACCAACTGCGACCATGGATTCATCTACATCCGCAGCGAATACCCGCTTGCTGCGCGACGGCTGCAGGACGCGATTGACAGCGCCCGTCATCGCGGGCTGCTCGGCGACGACGTCATGGGTTCAGGCTTCTCGTTCGACATCACGATTCGTCGTGGATCCGGCGCTTATATCGCGGGTGAAGAAACAGCGCTCTTCAACTCGATCGAAGGTCTACGCGCCGAGCCACGCAACAAGCCACCGTTCCCAACCCAGGCCGGCCTGTTCCGAAAGCCAACGCTGGTCAACAACGTCGAGACGTTCGTCAACATCCCCGATATCGTCCGCTTCGGCGGGCCGGCCTACGCCGCGATCGGCACGGCTGGATCAACGGGCACACGGTTGTTCTGTCTCGCTGGAAGGGTAGAACGACCGGGTGTCTATGAGTTCCCCTTTGGCGTCACGCTACGACAGGTGATCGAGGCGGCCGGCGGAGTCAAGGACGGTGGGGCACTGACCGCCATCCTGTTCGGCGGCGCAGCTGGAACCTTCCTGACACCGGACGAGATCGATGTCCCGCTGTCCTTCGAGGGGACTCGCGAGATCGGCGCGTCACTCGGCTCAGGCGTCGTCATGCTCTTCGATGACAAAGTTGACCTCGCGGACACGGTGATGCGCATCGCGGCATTCTTCAGAGACGAGTCCTGTGGGCAATGCGTGCCGTGTCGAGTCGGCACCGTGCGCCAGCAAGAGGCGCTCCAACGCCTGGCCGCTGGAGCAACAATCGGATCCGCGGCAGACGAGCACCAGCGCCTTACGGACCTCGCGACCGTGATGCGCGACGCGTCGATTTGCGGGCTGGGCCAGGCTGCGGCAAACGCGGTCCAGTCGGCGATTGAGAAGCTCCCGGTCTTCCAGAACGGACGAACCCCATGACAACACTGATCACACGCGCCCAACTACTGCGTCGCACGGTTACGCTGCAGATCGATGGTCACGAGGTGACTGTTCCAGAGGGGACGACCATCCTTGACGCAGCAAAGCGGGTCGCGATCGACACGCCAACGCTGTGCTACGGAGAAACGCTGACGCCGGTAAACGTCTGCCGCGTCTGCGTTGTCGAGGTCGAGGGCTCACGGGTTCTCGTCCCGGCCTGTTCCCGGCCGGTCGAGCCGGGCATGGTCGTCCACACCGACAGCGAGCGCGTCCGCCATAGCCGCAAGCTGGTCATGGAGCTACTCGGCTCGTCGGTTGATATGGGCTACGCGAGCAACGAGGTCCAGGGCTACTTTGAGACGTATTCAGCCGAGCCCGAACGTTTCGGACCAGCTGCGCCGCCGGAGACGCTTGGCCCCCGCGACTCGGCACAGGCCGGCCACCACGAGGATGCGCCTGAAGGCTACGCCGCGACGGTCGACCAGCCTGCCAAGATCGACAACGCGCTCTATATCCGCGACTACTCGCGCTGCATCCTGTGCTATCGCTGTGTTGAGGCGTGCGGCGTCGATCACCAGAACACGTTCGCGATCGCAACCGCCGGCCGGGGGTTCGAGGCCCGTATCTCCACCGAGCTCGACCTTCCGTTGGGGGATTCGGCCTGCGTCTTCTGCGGCAACTGCATCGAAGTCTGCCCGACCGGCGCATTGATGTTCACGACCGAATACGAGATGCGCCAGAACGGCTCCTGGCACGAGGAGGAGCAGACCGTCACGGATACGATCTGCCCGTACTGCGGCGTCGGCTGCACGCTCTCGTTGCACGTACAGGACAACCGCATCGTCAAGGTGACCTCCCCGGCCGACCATGACATCACACTCGGAAACCTGTGTATCAAGGGGCGCTTCGGCTGGGAATTCGTCCAGAACCGCGCGGAGTCATCCCCGGGCGATGGGGCGAGGCCCGATGGCGCGGGCGACTGAGCAGGCAGCGCAGGCGCCCATCCGCGTAATCCGAGTCTCCGATGGCGGCAACGACGCCGGCAACGATGCCGTCGCAGTCGAGGAACCAATGGAGATCCGGCTCGTGCAGGAGTCGGCCGGCGGATCGATCCGCCGGCCGATCGCAGTCACGATGCGGACTCCCGGAGATGACTTCGAGCTCGCGGTCGGCTTCCTGTTCGGCGAAGGGATCGTTCGCGCGCGAGAGGATATTCTCGATATTTCCTACTGCCTCGATGATGACGTGCGCGAGGAACAGTATCTCAACGTTGTCTCGGTCACCGTCCGACCAGAGCTACCGATTGATCTCGCGCGTGTCGAGCGCAACTTCTATACGACTTCCAGCTGTGGGATCTGCGGCAAAGCCTCGCTGGAGGCGCTGGAGCTGCAGGCCTGCCAGCCAGTGACAGCTGGTCCATCCGCTGCGCCGGCCATTATCCGCCAGCTGCCCGCCCGGCTCCGAGCCGCTCAACCGGTCTTCCGCACCACCGGAGGGTTGCACGCCGCCGGGCTGTTTGACACAGACGGCACGTTGATCGACCTCCGAGAGGATGTCGGCCGGCACAACGCACTCGACAAGCTGATTGGCCGGCAGGTGATCCTGGGCAGAGCCCCGCTGGATACGCAGATCATGCTGCTGAGTGGTCGGGCCAGCTTTGAGCTACTCCAGAAGGCGCTGATGGCACGGATCTCGATCGTCGCAGCGGTGGGCGCGCCATCCAGCCTGGCGGTCTCGCTGGCAGAGCGATTCAACATCACCCTTTGCGGCTTCGTCCGCGACGACGGCTTCAATATCTACACCGGGGCCGAGCGGCTGGGTTTCGAGCCCGAATGACGCGCATGCCGCAACAACGGGCTCTCCTCGCCCTGGCTATCGTCATGGATGTGACAATAATCGCTGGTGACCGCTGACTCGTGCAGGCAATCCGTCGCGAATGACGAAGAACGGCTATCATTCCGCGGGTCGACTCGCGGAGCTTCAGAAAGATGGCGTCATGCCAGGATCGACAACCGAGCGAATGCTGCACCCCGACGAGGCGCGGGCGATTGTGATGGCACATGCTGTCCCGCTCACCCCGGAGATCGTGACACTCGTCGCGGCCGGTGACCGCATCCTGGCCGAGGCACTCGTCGCAGATATAAGCCTTCCGACGTTCCCGGCCGCGACGATGGACGGCTACGCCGTCATCCACGACGATCCCGCGTCGTCACGGTTCATCCTCGGATCTGGCTTCGCGGGTGACGCGGCGACAGTCACAGTCACGCCAGGAAGCGCGGCGAAGATCATGACCGGCGCGCCAGTGCCGGATGGCGCCGACGCAGTGGTGCCGGTCGAACGGACCGCGAGCATCGACGGTCGGGTGGAAATCCAGCAGTCGTCGGTCCGGATCGGTGAAAACATCCGGCCAATCGGCGCCGACCTGCGTGCCGGCGAGATGCTCATTCCCGCTGGCGCCCGGATCGGGCCGGCCGAGCTGGGGTTGCTCGCGTCCCTCGGACACGCCGGCGTTCGTGTCGGGCGCGCTCCGCGGGTGGCTGTCCTGTCGACCGGCAACGAGCTGGTTGATCCGGGCGAACTGCCAGGGCCAGGTCAGATCCGCGATTCAAACCGATTCTCACTGGCGCTCGCCGCGCGGCGGGCCGGCGCAGAGGTGATCCAGACCGCGCGTCTTGCCGACGACGAAGCGGTGCTGCGCGCCGCGATCGAGCGCGCCATCGCCGACGCAGACGTTGTCCTGACCAGCGGCGGCGTCTCGATGGGCGACAAGGACCTCGTCAAGCTGATCCTCGACGAGATGGCGACGGTGCATTTCCGGCGGCTATTCATGAAGCCCGGCAAGCCGCTCACCTTCGCGACCGTGTCTCGCGGGCCACGCGAGGTACTTCTATTCGGCCTGCCCGGCAACCCGGTTTCATGCCTCGTCGGTTTTCATATGTTCGTCCGGCCAGCTCTCCGAGCGCTGCAATCCGCGCCGCCCGATCGCGACGCGACCGTGTCGGTGACCATCGACCGGGATGTCGCGCCATCCGACCGAATCGAGTACCAGCGGGCGATCGTGAGCGTGTCGCCAGATGGCACGCTCGTCGCTCGCAATACGGGATCGCAGATGTCGGCGCGGCTGATGTCGTTCATCGGGTCGAATGCGTTCCTCGTGGTGCCGCCCGGCGACTCTCCGCATCCTGCCGGAAGCCGGCTGGAAGCGATTCTGGTCGACCCGCCACGCCCATTGACAGAGGACGCATGAGGCTAGGCGGACGCAACCTCGCGCTCATCCTGCTCGCGATACTGGCGATCCTCGCCGGGGTGAATATCCTGGTGGCTTCCAGCCACTTCGTTGCCGCATATGATGCCTACGATCGGCTCGAGCTGTCGCTGAGTCAGTTTCATTTCACCAGCCCGGATGATCCGGTCCAGACAGAGTTTGTCATCAACAACCCGAGCGGGGAGCAACTGACTGTCCTCGCGATTGAATTACGGGTGCAGATTGGGGTCCACGACATCGGCGGGGGCGAGGCCAGGCCGAAGACCGTTCTTCGAAGTGGAGAGTCGATGACCGTTCCGATCGAGCTCGCGCTCAATGACAAGAATTATGTCCGCACCGCCAATCAACCAATCGACTGGAGAGTCTCCGGCCGCGTTCAGGTTCAGCTGAAGCCACAGCTCGACCCGGTCTGGGTTCCGTTTGTCGTGCGGTACTTGCCGGAATGAGATCGTACATTCGCCTCATCATCGCGACGCTGCTGGCCAGCGTGGCCAACGCCGGGATCGTCGCCAGCACGACGACGGACCTGCGCGACCTGATGCCTGTCCACATCAGCGATATCTGGCTGCTCCCTGGTCTTGTCCTGGTTGGCACACTGCTGACTCTCGCGATCGGTGATCTGGCGCGAAGCGCGTTCGCGCTGATTGCGGCCGCAGTGCTTGGATCGACGCTTTTCGGCATGGCGATCGCCTCACCGGGGTTTGCGATCCCCGGGGTTCGGGTTACGCTGATCGACCGAGCAACGAACTTCGGCCTGCTTGCGCTGCTCATGACGTTGCTATTTGGCCTATCCGGCATGGTCGTCGCCTGGATGATCGAAGGATTGATCGGCCGGAGCGAGATATAACGGCGGGGATGGAGACCAATACGATGGCAAGTGACGTGGCGGCGCGATCGGTAACGCCAGAGGATCTTTTTCGGATTCAGACAGTGAGCGAGCCTCAGGCATCGCCGGATGGAACGCTCATCGCCTTCACCGTAACGCGGACGGACCAGAAGGAGAATCGCTACTACTCGGCGATCTGGCTCGCGGCCGTCGATGGGAAAGAGTCCTGGCGACTCACATCGGGCCAGCATCGCGATGGATCGCCACGCTGGTCACCGGACGGCGCCACCATCGCCTTCGTCTCCGACCGCAACGCGGACGAGAAGGGCAAGGGGCAGATCTGGACGATCCCGACGACGGGCGGCGAGCCAGAACGCCTGACAACGCTCGCCCGGCCGGTCGAGGAATTCGCCTGGTCGCCATCCGGCACGCAGATCGCGCTCGTTTCGAAGGTGCGAATCGGCCCAGAGCGACCGGATACGGATGTCAGGGTCATTACGACGATACGCTTCCGGTTCGATGGCGAGGGCTTCCTCGACGACCACTACCGCCAGGTCTTCCTGGTTGATGTTCCGGGCGGAAAGGCGCGGCAGCTCACCGACGGCGCATTCGAGCACCAGCACCCCGCGTGGTCGCCGACCGGCCATGAGATCGCATTCAGCAGCAATCAGGACGACGGCTGGGAACTCTCGAGTACTCGCGACATTCATACGATCCGGCCAGCCGGGCGCTCGGTGCGCAAGGTCACCGATGGGACGGGCAGCTTTCGGCGTCCGTCGTGGTCGCCGGATGGCGCCACCATCGCCTGTCTGGGGACGCGCAACCTGGGGAGTGATGCGCCACGGACGGAGTTGTTCATCGTCCCGGCGGGCGGCGGCGCGCCGGAGTCCATGAGCGCGAGCCTCGATCGAGGGCTGGCTGACCAGGCAATCGGCGACATGGCTGCCTTCCCTGAGGCTCCGCCTCGTTGGGAAGCGGGTGGTCGATCGCTGCTGACGCCATGCAGCGACGAAGGAACCGTCCAACTCGCCCGAATCGCGGCGCCAGACGGCGGGGTAACGCTCCTGACTGACGGACGCCACCGGGTCAGCGGCGCATCGCCCCTGCCGGGCGGTGATCTCGCCATCACGATCACGACAGCGACAACGGTCGGGGACATCTGGATTCTCGACGCGGATGGAGGCTTGCGCCAAATCACCAACCTCAACGACGAGTGGCGCGAGCAGGTGGAGCTCCCGGATCCGGAGCCATTCCGCGTCGCGAGCGCCG
>Ga0073904_10000926_pt1 | contig 21562 bp, 20 predicted proteins | sample KloWWTrecipitate_FD_66668 | JGI IMG/M metagenome (GOLD analysis project Ga0073904, IMG submission 66668) | Active sludge microbial communities from Klosterneuburg, Austria, studying microevolution and ecology of nitrifiers - Klosterneuburg... | ecosystem: Engineered > WWTP > Aerobic digester >... | reverse complement strand
CCGCGGCGATTTCCAGCGCGCGCCGCGCGGCCAGCTGCCCGCGCACGTCGGCCAGGTCGGGGTGGCGCGGCGGCTCCGCGCCCGCGGGCGCCGCCTGCGCCGGCGGCAGCGTCCTGAGCTGCTGCAGGTGCGCGCAGACTTCCAGCAGGGTGCGCGCCGTGCGCGCGTGCACCCCGGACGCCAGGGCGGCCTCGGGGCCGTTGGCGGCGGGAAGGATCAGCAGGCGCCCGGCCTGCGCCGCGGCGAGCGCGGCGGGCAGCACGCCGTCCACCGGCTTGAGTTCGCCGGTGAGCGCCAGTTCGCCCAGCAGCTCGACGTCCGCCAGCGCGGGCACGGGAATCTGGCCGCTGGCGGCCAGGATGGCCAGCGCGATGGCCAGGTCGTAGCGGCCACCCTCCTTGGGCAGGTCGGCGGGCGCCAGGTTGACCACGATGCGCCGCTGCGGGAACTCGAACTGCGCGTTCTGGATGGCGGCGCGCACGCGCTCGCGGCTTTCGCGCACGGCCGTCTCGGGCAGGCCCACCAGCGTGAAGTTGGGCAGGCCGCCGGCCAGATGCACTTCGACCCGGACGGCAGGCGCGTGCACGCCGGCCCGGGCGCGGCTGTGCGCCAGCGCCAGGTTCATGGGGAGCGGAGAACGCGGGGCTTAGTTCTTGCTGTCGCCGGGCGTGGCGAGCCGTGCCTCGAGCACGGTGAGCGCGCGCTCGAGCGCGTCGAGCTTTTCCCGGGTGCGCAGCAGCACCGCGCGCTGCACTTCGAACTCCTCGCGGGTGACGAGGTCGAGCTTGCCCAGGCCGGCCTGCAGCGTGGCCTTGAAGTTCTGCTCCAGGTCGGCGCGCGCGTCCTTGAGGCCGGGCGGCACGAGGTCGCCGAGCTTGCGGGCGAGGTCGTCGAGGTTCTTGAGGTCGATCATGGCGTGAGCTCCGTTGGACGCCTGCAGTGTGCGTCCGCGCCCGTGGCGGTGGTGTCGGGGATGTGGCCGGCGCGGCGTAGGAAACCGGCGCGAACCCGCGGCCTGGCCGCTTTCCATCGGGGCCCAACACTAGAACACGCCACGAACGAGCAATCAATCCGTCATCCGTGGGCCATGGTTCAGGTGCTCTCCCCCGAGTCCCCCTTCCCTCAGCGCCAGGAGGCAATCCCCTATGGTTTCCGCAAAGCCGCACCACCCGCCCGGCCTCCGCGCCGCGCTTGTCCCCGCGCTGCTGCTTCCCGGCCTGGCCCAGGCCGCCCCGCCCGCCGTCAACACCGGCGACACCGCCTGGATGATCGTCGCCACCCTGCTGGTGCTGTTGATGACCCTGCCGGGCCTGGCCCTGTTCTACGCCGGCATGGTGCGCTCCAAGAACGTGCTGTCGGTGCTGATCCAGTGCTTCGCCATCACCGCCCTGGTCAGCGTGCTGTGGGTGGTCTACGGCTACAGCCTGGTGTTCGACACCGCGGGCATGGAAAAGGGCGTGGTCAACTTCAATTCCTTCGTGGGCGGGTTCGGCAAGGCCTTCCTGGCCGGGCTGGGCACCGACAGCCTGGTCTACGGCATCCCCGAAAGCGTGTTCATCACCTTCCAGATGACCTTCGCGGTCATCACGCCGGCCCTGATCGTGGGTGCCTTCGCCGAGCGCATGAAGTTCTCGGCGCTGCTGGTGTTCATGGCGCTGTGGTTCACCCTGGTCTACGCGCCCATCGCGCACATGGTGTGGAGCGGCGACGGCGGCCTGATGTGGGACTGGGGCGTGCTGGACTTCGCCGGCGGCACCGTGGTGCACATCAACGCCGGCATCGCCGGGCTGGTGGCGGCGCTGGTGCTGGGCAAGCGCAGGGGCTACCCGACCACCGCCATGCCGCCGCACAACCTGGGCTACACCGTCATCGGCGCCAGCCTGCTGTGGGTGGGCTGGTTCGGCTTCAACGCCGGCTCGGCGGTGGCGGCCAACGGCACGGCGGGCATGGCCATGCTGGTGACCCAGGTGGCCGCGGCCGCCGCGGCCCTGACCTGGATGTTCGTGGAGTGGGTGATCCACCGCAAAGCCAGCGTGCTGGGCATCGTCTCGGGCGCGGTGGCGGGTCTGGTGGCCATCACCCCGGCCTCGGGCACCGCGGGCCCGATGGGCGCGCTGGCCATCGGCGCGGCGGCGGGCCTGGTCTGCTTCGTGTTTTCCACCAGCGTCAAGCGCTCGCTGGGCTATGACGATTCGCTGGACGTGTTCGGCGTGCACGCGGTCGGCGGCATCGTCGGCGCCATCCTCACGGGCGTGTTCGCGGCGCCGGCGCTGGGCGGCTTCGGCACGGTCACCGACATCGGCGCCCAGGTCTGGATCCAGGCCAAGGGCGTCGGGTTCACCGTCATCTACACCGCCGTGGCCACGCTTGTCATACTCAAGGCCATCCAGTGGACGATCGGGCTTCGCGTGAGCGACGAGGCCGAGTCCGAGGGCCTCGACATCGCCCTGCACAACGAACGCGGTTACAACCTCTAAGCACCCGGGAGCGCACGATATGAAAATGGTCATGGCCATCATCAAGCCATTCAAGCTCGACGACGTCCGCGAGGCGCTCAGCGAGGTCGGCGTCACCGGCGTCACCGTCACCGAGGTCAAGGGCTTCGGCCGGCAGAAGGGCCACACGGAGCTCTATCGCGGCGCCGAATACGTCGTGGACTTCCTGCCCAAGATCAAGCTCGAGGTCGCCGTCACCACCGACCAGGTGGAGCGGGTGGTGGAAGCCATCCAGTCGGCGGCCAACACCGGCAAGATCGGCGACGGCAAGATCTTCGTCTACGAACTCGAGAAGGTGCTGCGCATCCGCACGGGCGAGCTGGACGGCGACGCGCTGTAGGGCGTCTTCCGGCACGGGAAGAAAGCCCCGCTTTCGCGGGGCTTTTTTCAGGGCAAGCCCGGGATGGCGATGCGTTCGATGCGCGCGCGGCAGTACGGGCAGCTCTCTGCGTTGTCGCCGTCGTCGAAGCGCAGGTCGTGGCCACAGCCGCGGCAGTCGATGGCCGCGTCGATCTCCAGCCGTCGGCCGCAGCCGTCGCAGATGGCGTGCTTCGCGCCCGGCAGCAGCACGAGGTCGGCGGTGCAGTGTCCGCAGTTGGCGTGGGTGGCGTTGACCGCGTCGGCGGTGACGTAGGTCTGGGCGAAACCGGTGCGCCGGAGCAGCGCGTCGGCGCTGGCGTCGTCGAGATAGGGCAGCCAGCCCTGCACGAACATGGCCAACGCCATGCGTTCCTGCAGGCGCGGCGGTGCGTTGTCGGGCGACGGCGGCAGCGTCGCCAGCACTTCGGCCGACTGGCCGTAGGCCAGCTGCGCGATCACCGCGTCGGCCATGGCGGCGAACCGGGCCGGGACCACCATGGCGCGGTTGCCCTGGGTCGTCCACGCCAGCGCCGCGACGGCGGCGTCGGTTGCGGCCGCCAGCTGGCGGGCCTTTTCATCGAAGGCCGCGAACGCAGCGGAGGCGGCCAGCCTGGCGACGTAGGCACGGCGGAACCCGGGGTCGGCGCAGCGCGGCGGCACGGCGTTCGGGCAGGCCTGGACCCAGGCGTCGAACAGCGAAACCTGCAGCGCGGTGTAGGCGGCGCGATCGCCGGCGTCGAAGGCGGCCTTGAGCGGCGCCGTCAGCTTCGCGACGAGCTTCTCGTAAACCGGGCCGGGCAGGCTGCGCGGCTGCTCGCAGGCCTTCCTGAAATCGTAGTCGGCGAGCGAGCCGCAGAAATCGCAGTACACATAAGCGGTCGGCGACGGGCGGGTCTTTGCGGCGCCGCAGCTTGGGCAGCGGCTCGCCAGGAACCTCGGCGTCGGGGCGCTGGTCACTCCCGGGCCTGCGCGGGGCTCAGTCGCCCAGCACGCGCGCCACGAACGGCGGCAGCGCCAGCGCGCCCTGGTGCACGTCGGCAGTGTAGTACTGGGTGTCGAAGCCCTTGGCGGCCGCGTCGGCCTTGCGGAACTGCGAGAGGTCGCGCGCTTCCTTGCTGGCGATGGTGCAGCTCCAGTAGCCGGTGGGGTAGCAGGGCTGCGGGAAGGGCAGGGTGCGGAAGCTGGTGAAGCCGGCTTCGGTCATCGCGTCGCGCATGTCCAGGATCAGCTGCATCAGCGCCAGCGGCGATTCGCTCTGCTGCACCAGCAGGCCGCCCGGGCGCAGCGCGGCCAGGCAGGTTTCGTAGAAGGCGCGGTTGAACAGGCCTTCGGCCGGGCCGACCGGGTCGGTGGAGTCGACGATGATCACGTCGATCGAGCCGGGCGCGGCGTTCTTCATGTAGGCGATGCCGTCGTCGAACATCACCGTGGCGCGCGGGTCGCCGTTGGATTCGCACAGCTCCGGGAAGTACTTCTCGGCCATGCGCGTCACCTGCTCGTCGATGTCGCACTGCACCGCGGTGCGCACGCCGGGGTGGCGCAGCACTTCGCGCAGGGTGCCGCAGTCGCCGCCGCCGATGATCACCACGTCCTTCGGGTCGGCGTGGGTGAACAGCGGCGCGTGCGCCATCATCTCGTGGTAGAAGAAATTGTCGCGCGTGGTCACCATCATGGCGCCGTCAATCAGCATGACGTTGCCCCAGTCGGTGCTCTCGTACATCTCGATCTTCTGGAACGGCGACTGCACTTCGTCCAGCTTGCGGGCCATGCGCAGGCCGAAGGCCGAGCCGGTGTGGTCGAAGTTCTCGTGCAGCCACGTCGGGGAAGAGGAAGTCATCGGTATTCCAGGAAGGTTCGTAGGCGAGGCCGCATTGTAGCGGATCGCGCTTTTCACCAAGGTTTCCGCCCCCGTCCGCCATCCGGGCTGAGCGAACATGAACCCATCCCCCCCGGGCGCTACAATGCGCGCCTCACCCGCCCCGGAACCACGCCCATGCCCGCCTGGACGCTCGATCGCGCCCGCCACACCTACTCCATTCCCTACTGGAGCGAGGGCTACTTCGACGTGGACGCCGCCGGCCGCATGCTGGTGCTGCCGCGCGGCGCCGGCGGCCCCACCCTGGCCCTGCCCGAGGTGGTGGACCAGGCCACCGCCGCCGGCCTGAAGCTGCCGCTGCTGCTGCGCTTCTCCGACGTGCTGGGCGACCGCCTGGGCAAGCTGCAGGCCGCCTTCGGCCGCGCGATCGCCGAACTCGACTACCAGGGCGGCTACACGGCGGTGTACCCGATCAAGGTGAACCAGCACCGCGGCGTGGCCGGCGAGCTGGCCGCCGCGGGCGGCGCGGGCTTTGGCCTGGAGGCCGGCTCCAAGCCCGAACTCATGGCCGTGCTGGGCCTGGCCAAGCCCGGCAGCCTGGTCATCTGCAACGGCTACAAGGACCGCGAGTTCATCCGCCTGGCCCTGATCGGCCGCAAGCTGGGCCTGCAGACCTACATCGTGATCGAAAAGCCGTCCGAACTGGCGATGGTGATCGAGGAGTCGAAGGCGCTGGGCGTGCGGCCGGGCCTGGGCGTGCGCCTGCGGCTGGCCTCGCTGGGCGCCGGCAAGTGGCAGAACAGCGGCGGCGACAAGGCCAAATTCGGCCTCTCGCCGCGCCAGGTGCTCGACCTGGTGGAGCGGCTGAAGGCCGCCGACATGCTCGATTCGCTCGAGCTGCTGCACTTCCACATGGGCTCGCAGATCTCCAACGTGCGCGACATCGCCAACGGCATGCGCGAGGCGGTGCGCTTCTTCGTCGAACTCACCAAGATGGGCCTGGGCATCCGCTACATGGATTCCGGCGGCGGCCTGGGCGTGGACTACGAAGGCACGCGATCGCGCGGCTTCTGTTCGATGAACTACGGCCTGGACCAGTACGCCCACACCCTGCTGCAGCCGCTGGCCGAAGCCTGCGCCGAGCACGGCATCGCCCCGCCCATGATGGTGACCGAGGCCGGCCGCGCCATGACCGCGCACCATGCGGTGATGGTGGTGAACGTGTCGGAAGTCGAGCGCGCGCCCGAGGGCCGCGTGCCCGCCGCGCAGCCCGGCGAACCCGCCGCCGTGCGCCACCTGCGCGAAACCCACGCCGCGCTGGACGAGCGCCCGGCGCTGGAGCTCTACCACGAGGCCCAGCACCACCTCGCCGAAGGCCAGGCGCTGTACGCGCTGGGCCAGCTCACGCTTGAACAGCGCGCGCTGCTCGACGACCTGTTCTACGCCATCGCCCAGGCCGTGCGCACCCGCCTCACCGGCGAGGAGCGCAGCCACCGCGACGCGCTGGACGAACTCAACGAGCGCCTGGTGGACAAGTACTTCGTCAACTTCTCGGTGTTCGAATCCATCCCCGACGTATGGGCGATCGACCAGGTGTTCCCGATCGTGCCGATCGCGCGCCTGGACGAGGCGCCCGACCGCCGCGGCGTGATCGCCGACCTCACCTGCGACTCCGACGGCCGCATCGACACCTACGTCGAATCCGAGGCGCTGGACACGTCGCTGCCGCTGCACAGCCCGCGCGAAGGCGAGAGCTACCGCCTGGGCGTGTTCATGGTGGGCGCGTACCAGGAGACGCTGGGCGACATCCACAACCTGTTCGGCGACACCGACACCGCCAACGTGCAGCTCGACGCCGGCGGCGGCTATTGCGTGACGCGCCAGCGCAAGGGCGACACCACCGACGTGATGCTGGACTACGTGGGCTACGACCTGGCCGAGCTGCGCTCGATCTACCGCGCCCGGGTGGACGCCGCGGCGCTGGCGCCGGCCGAGGCCTCGGCGCTGCTGGTGGCGCTGGAGGCGGGCCTGACCGGCTACACCTACCTGCACGAGGAACACGCGCACGGAGGCCAGGCATGAAGGCCGGGTTCATTGGCCTGGGCGCGATGGGCGCGCCGATGGCGGGCCACCTGGCCGCCAAGGGCCTGCTGGACGTGGTGGACAACCGCACGCGCAACAAGGCCGACGCGCTGGCCGCGCAGCTGGGCGTGCGGGCGGCCGCCACCCACGCCGATTTCGCCGGCTGCGACGTGGTGGCGCTGTGCGTGTCCATGGACGCCGACGTGCTGCAGCAGGCCGCCGCGCTGGCCGCCGTGCTCAGGCCCGGCAGCGTGGTGGTGGACCACTCCACGGTGTCGGTGGCCACCGCGCGCAAGGCGCAGGCGCTGCTCGCCGCCAACGGCATCGGCTTCCTGGACGCACCCGTGTCGGGCGGCGTGGAGGGCGCGCGCAACGGCAAGCTGTCGGTGATGGTGGGCGGCGACGCGGCTGACCTTGAAATCGCCCGCCAGGCGCTGGACGCCTACGCCGCGCGCATCACCCACATGGGCGACACCGGCAGCGGCCAGGCCACCAAGGCCGTGAACCAGGTGCTGGTGGCCGGCATCAACGAAGCGGTGTGCGAGGGCCTGGCCCTGGGCGAGAAGCTGGGCCTGGACCCGGCCAAGCTGCTGCCCACGCTGATGGCCGGCGCCGCCGCCAACTGGTTCCTCGACAAGCGCGGAGCGACGATGCTGGCGGGGCAGTTCACGCCCGGCTTCAAGTGCGGGCACCTGCTCAAGGACCTCACCATCGTGCAGGGCATGGCCAACGACGTGGGCCTGCACTCGAGCGTGATCGAAATGGCCCGCGACCACTACGCCCAGCTGGTGCTGCGCGGCGAGGCCGATTCGGACACCTCCGCGCTCATCCTGCTCAAGCGCGGCTGATCAGCCCGGGCCGCGCGACGCCCACGCCAGCCCGGCGTCGTAGTCCATGAACAGCTGCAGGAAGTGCAGGCCCAGGTTGCCGCACTGGATGGCGTAGAACTCGAAGTCGCCGCGCTTGGGCGAGGCGGGCGAGGCCACGATGGCAATGCGCAGGTCGTGGCCGAAGCCCAGGTCCTGCACGCGCTGGGGCATGTCGAAGATGTCCGCGGCGCCCAGGTCGGGCAGCATGCGGCGGTGGTCCACCAGGAAGCGCGACGTGGCGTGGATGCGGCCGGCGGCGATGGCGTCGCGGGTGAGCTGGCGCAGGTCCTCGCGGCCCAGGGTGCCTTCGCTGGTGATCCGCACGAGTCGGTGCCCGGGAAGATATTCGACCAGCCAGCCCATGCTGCCCCCTTTCCCGCGTGAGCTTACTGCGCCCGGATCGCCGCCGCTTCGATGCCGTTGTCGCCGAGCGTCTTCTTGGCCGCGGCCAGCGCGCCGGCGTTGGCGTAGGGGCCCAGGCGGACGCGGTACACGGTGCTGCCGGCGACTTCGGCCGACTCCACCCGCGCCAGTTCACCGGTGAGGGCGATACGCGCCTTGAGCGCCTCGGCGTCGGCCGAGGAGCGGAACGCGCCGGCCTGGATGAGATAGCGCACGGTTTCGACGTTGGCCGGCACCTCGGCGTCCACCGGCTTTTCCGCTTCGGCCTGCGCCAGCGCCGGCAGGTCGGCGTCGGGAATGATGACTTCCTTGTCGCGCAGCACGTCGTAGAAATCGTACTTGGGCTTCTTCGGCTCGGGCGCCGCGCGCTGGGCCAGCGGCTCCTCCGACGGCGCCGGGGCGCGCGCCTCGGGGTTGGGCTGGGGCAGCACGCTGCCGTCCTGGCCCCAGTAGCCCTTGATGAACAGCACCACGGCAATGGCCAGGCCGCCCAGCACGCCCACCAGCAGCCAGACCCAGCCGGGCGTTCCGCCGCCGCCGTTGCGGCGGGCCTGTTTCTTCGGTGCGCGTCTTGCCATTACATGGTCTCCGGGGCGGACACGCCCAGCAGGGCCAGGCCGTTGGCCAGCACCTGCTGGGTGGCCTTGCTCAGGCCCAGGCGCGCGTTGCGCAGCTCTTCGTCGGGCACGAGGATGGGCTGGGCGTTGTAGAAGGCGTGGAAGGCGGCGGCCAGCTCGCGCAGGTAGTTGGCCAGCACCTGCGGCGCGCGGCTTTCGGCGGCGGCCTCGATCACTTCCGGGTAGCGCATCAGTTCGTCCAGCAGCTCGTCCTCGTGCGGCTGCACCAGGCGCTGGCGCGCGGCTTCGGCGGCGCTGCGGTTGTAGCTGAGCTGCTTCTCGGCCAGCTGGCGGAACAGCGACGACACACGGGCGTGGGCGTACTGGATGTAGTACACCGGGTTTTCGTTCGAGCGGCTCTTGGCCAGGTCGAGGTCGAAGTCCAGGTGCTGGTCGTTGCCGCGCATCACGTAGAAGAAGCGCGCCGCGTCGGTGCCCACTTCCTCGCGCAGCTCGCGCAGGGTGACGAAGCTGCCGGCGCGGGTGGACATCTGCACGCGCTCGCCGCCGCGGAACAGGATGGCGAACTGCACCAGCTGGATTTCGATGCGGCCCGGGTCCAGGCCCAGGCCCTTCGCCGCGGCCTTCAGGCGGGCGATGTAGCCGTGGTGGTCGGCGCCGAAGATGTACAGCGCCCGCTCGAACCCGCGCTCGAACTTGCTCAGCAGGTAGCCCAGGTCCGACGCGAAGTAGGTGGTGACGCCGTTCTCGCGCACCACCACGCGGTCCTTGTCGTCGCCGAAGGCGGTGGCGCGGAACCAGGTGGCGCCCTGGTCTTCGAACAGGTGGCCGTTCGCGCGCAGGGTGTCGATGGCGCGCTGCACGTAGCCGTCGGTGGCCAGGGAGCGTTCGGAGAAGAAGTTGTCGTGCACCACGCCGAAGCCGGCGAGGTCGTCGCGGATGTCGCCCAGGCACCAGCTCAGGCCGGCCTCGAACACGCTGCGGTAGCCGGCGTCGCCCAGCAGCTGCTTGGCGCGCGCGATCAGCGCGTCCACGTGGGTTTCCTTGTCGCCGCCCTGGCCTTCGTCGGCGGGCAGGCCGTCGGTGATCTCGATGGCGCTGCGGCGCAGCGCGTCGCCGGCCCTGGCGCGCAGGCCGCGGGCGATGTCCACCACGTAGTCGCCCTTGTAGCCGTTGTCAGGGAAGCGCACGTTCACGCCGCCCAGCTCGTGGTAGCGCAGCCACACCGACACCGCCAGGATGTCCATCTGCCGGCCGGCGTCGTTGACGTAGTACTCGCGCTGCACGGTGTGGCCGGCGGCGTCGAGCAGGTTGGCGACGCTGGCGCCGTAGGCGGCGCCGCGGCCGTGGCCCACGTGCAGCGGGCCGTTGGGGTTGGCCGAGACGAACTCCACCGTGACCGAGCCGCGGCTTCCGGCCGGCACGCGGCCGTAGTCCTTGCCCAGTTCGAACACGCGCCGGACGGTGCCCAGGCGGCAGCCGCGGGCCAGGGTGAAGTTGATGAAGCCCGGGCCGGCCACGCTGACCTTCTCCACGTGCTGGGAGGCGGGCAGGGTGTTGACCAGCAGCTCGGCCAGTTCGCGCGGCTTCATGCCGGCCGGCTTGGCCAGCAGCAGGGCGATGTTGCTGGCGTAGTCGCCGTGCTCACGCGATTTGGTGCGCTCGACCACGAAGTCGGGCGTGGCCAGGGCCTGGTCGAGGCGGCCGTGCCGCCTCAGGTCCAGCAGGGACTGGGCCACCAGCTCGCGAAGATGCTCTTTCACCGGGTCGTATTCCGCTTGGGGGAACTTTCTATTCTAGCGCGGACCGGGCGCCCCGGCCTGTCATGGGCCTGTCACCGGCCCTGCGCAGACTGTCCGCGACACGTCCAGACAGCGTGTTCCTCTCCTTGGTTCGGCCTGACGCAAGACTCGGGGCCGGGGCACTGGCCGACCCTCCCCGGGGCCGGCCATTTTTTTGCCCGGGCACCGGGGCCAGAGGCGGTCCTCGCACCGGGGGAGATGTCCGGGCGGCTTGCCGGCGCGGGCCGGGTCAGCGGGCCAGGTCGGCGCAGATGGCCTCGAAGGCGTCCAGCACGGCCTGGCCCGAGGCGGGTGGCCGATCCGGGAAGCGCGCCAGCAGGGCGGCGCTGGCTTCGCGCACCGCCGGGCCGTTGGCGGCCTTGGTGGGACCGAACACGCGGTCGCCCTCGCGCGAACTGAAGCGGTGCAGCTCGAAGAAATAGTTGAGCTGGCCGCGGCTCAGGAAGCCCAGGCAGGCCGGGCCGCCGGCGGCATCGGCGGGCGATCGGCCCGCGCGACGTTCGCGCTCGCGGCAAAGGCGCAGGGCGCTCTGGGCCAGCAGCGGGAAGGCTTCACCCACGTTGGCCGTGTCCAGGTCGGAGGCGAGGCGGCCCAGGCGTTCGCCGCGGCGGGTGGCGGGGTCGGTCGCCCACTGCGGACGCTCGCCGTCCAGCCACAGGCCCAGGCCCCGGGCCAGGGAGCCGCCGGCCACGCTGGCCATGGCTTCGCCCTCGGGATGCGGCAGCGGCCGCGGGTCGAAGGTGCTGCCGGCGATCATCAGCTCCAGCGCCACGTACTGGTCGCGGTCTGGCCCGCGCTGGAAGCCGCAGGCGTCCAGGATGCGGAACGTTTCGGCAATGCTGGCGGCTTCATTGCCGCCCACCGGACCGTGCACGTCGCGGGGTTCGCGCTGGCGCAGGTCGTGGCAGGCGGCGAACACCAGCAGCGCCAGCCAGTCGCTGGCCGGCAGGCCGTCTTCGCCCAGGCTGTCGAGCACGCGGGCCAACCGGCGCTCGGCCAGCTCCATCACGTGGTCTTCGTTGTGGTAGTCGTGCGGATCGTCGCCGAAGCCGCCGTGGCGCAGGCCAAGGCGAGCCACGCCGAGCAGCGCCGCATCGGCGTGGCGCGGGTCGCCGGCGCCGCGGGTGATGCGTGCCGCCACCGCTTCGATGCGCGGCGCCAGGTCCGGTCGGTGCCGGTCCAGCAGCCGGCGGGCGGCCGCGGCGTCCGGCAGCGCCCGCTCCACCGCGTCTTCGGCGAACAAGGTGGAATAACCGAGGATCACGGCGGCTCCTGGCTGCGGCGGACGGCCGCCCGGCCCGAGTATACGCAGCGGTGGGCGGGGGTCCGCCAGCCTTGCCGGGCAGTTCATACGGCGCCCAGCCGGGCCATCGAGCAGGGCGCGCCGTCGCCGATGATGAAGTGGTCGAGCAGCCGCACCTCAACCAGGGCCAGGGCCTGCTTGAGCCGGGCGGTGACGGCGCGGTCGGCGGCGCTGGGCTCGGCGCTGCCGCTGGGGTGGTTGTGGCCCAGGATGACGGCCGCGGCGTGGTGGGCCAGGCAGCGCTGCACCACTTCGCGCGGGTGCACCTCGGCGCCGTCGAGCGTGCCGCGGAACAGCTCCTCGAAGGCGATCACCCGATGCCGCGTGTCCAGGAACAGGCAGGCGAACACTTCATAGGGCAGGGCGCGCAGGCGCCGCGACAGGTATTCGCCGGCGCGGCCGGGCTCGGTCAGGGCCTCGCCGCGCGACAGGCCCTGCGCCAGGTGCCGCGTGCCCAGCTCCAGCGCGCCGGCCAGGGCGCAGGCCCGGGCCGGGCCCAGCCCCGCCATGCGGGCCAGCTGGGTGGGCGGCAGGTCGAGCAGGGCGCGCAGGTTGCCGGCCTGGCCCAGCAACCGCCGGCCCAGGTCCACCGCGCTGAGACCGGCCGTGCCCGAGCCCAGGAACACCGCCAGCAGTTCGGCGTCCGAAAGCCGCGCCGCGCCGTGCGCGAGCAGTTTCTCGCGCGGTCTTTCGCCCTCGGGCCAGTCATGGATGTGCATGGCGCCAGCATCGCCCGGCGCCGCCGGCCGCGGCATCGGAGCCGACGTTGCCATCGGGTAAGCTAGCCGCGTTCACACGGGTAGGGGAAAGCGCACGTGCTGCCATTGCAAGGACAACGCATCCTGCTGGGCGTCAGCGGCGGCATCGCGGCCTACAAGGCGGCCGAGCTGCTGCGCCGCCTGCAGGACGCCGGTGCCCAGGTGCGCGTGGTGATGACCGCATCGGCGCTGCACTTCGTCGGCCCCACCACGTTCCAGGCCCTGTCGGGCCACCCCGTGCGCAGCTCGCTGTGGGACGAAGCCGCCGAGGCGGCCATGGGCCACATCGAGCTGGCGCGCTGGGCCACCCGCATCCTGATCGCCCCGTGCACGGCCAACACGATGGCGCGCCTGGCCCAGGGCCGGGCCAACGACCTGCTCAGCACGCTCTGCCTGGCCAGTGAAGCGCCGCTCACGATCGCGCCGGCGATGAACCGCGTGATGTGGGCCCACCCCGCCACCCGGGCCAACCTGGCCACGCTGGTGTCGCGCGGCGTGGACGTGCTCGGCCCGGCCGAAGGCGACCAGGCCTGCGGCGAAGTGGGTGCCGGCCGGCTGCTCGAACCCGACGCCATCGTGGCCGCGCTGTCCGAGTCCGCGCTGCCGCCGCGGCTGGCCGGCAAGCGCGTGCTGGTCAGCGCCGGGCCCACGTTCGAAGACATCGACCCGGTGCGGTTCATAGGCAACCGCAGCTCGGGGAAAATGGGCTTCGCCGTGGCCGCCGCCGCCCGTGCGATGGGTGCGCAGGTCACGCTGGTGGCCGGCCCGGTGGCTCTGCCCACGCCCGCCGGCGTGCGCCGCATCGACGTGCGCCGCGCCGCGCAGATGCGCGAGGCGGTGCTGGCCGAATTGCCCCACCACGACGTCTACCTGGGCGCGGCCGCCGTGGCCGACTACACCCCGGCCGAAACCCTGCCGCAGAAAATCAAGAAATCCGGCGAAACCCTCACCCTCGTGCTCGAGCGCACCGCCGACATCCTGGCCGACGTGGCCGCGCACCCGCAGCGCCCGGGCCTGGTGGTCGGCTTCGCCGCCGAAACCCAGGACATGGAGGCCTATGCGCGCGACAAGCTGCACCGCAAGGGCCTGGACCTGATCGCCGCCAACGACGTCGGCCGCGCCGGGCAGGGCTTCGAGTGCGACGACAACGCGCTGTCGGTGTTCTGGCGCGAGGGCCGGCACGACATCGCCCACGGCCCCAAGACGCGGGTGGCGCGCGACCTGATGCGGCTGGTGGCCGACCGGCTGGAGTCCGCGCCATGAACCACGAGATCGAGTTCAAGCGGCTCGACCCGCGCCTGGGCGCGGAATTCCCGCTGCCCGAATACGCCACCGCCCATTCGGCGGGCCTGGACCTGCGCGCCATGCTCGACCAGCCCATCGAACTGGCGCCCGGCGACGCGCAGCTGGTGCCCACCGGCCTGGCGATCCACATCGGCAACCCCGGCCTGTGCGCGGTCATCCTTCCGCGCTCGGGGCTGGGGCACAAGCAGGGCCTGGTGATGGGCAACCTGGTGGGCCTGATCGACGCCGACTACCAGGGTCCGCTGATGGTGAGCCTCTGGAATCGCGGGCGGTTTCCCATCACCATCACGCCGGGGGATCGCGTCGCGCAGCTGGTGTTCCTGCCCGTGGCGAGGGCCGTGTTCCGGCAGGTGGATGAATTCGAACGCAGCGCGCGCGGCGAAGGTGGCTTCGGCCACACCGGCGTACGCTGAACGGGACGGCCTCGGCCGGGCCCGTCACCAGGGGGAAGAATGAAACTCAATGCGGTGGATCTGAAGCAGCTGCTGGGCAAGGGCAGCCTGTTCATGCTGGCCGGCATCGTCGTCCTGCTGGGCGCGGCGTGGTTTGGCTGGCAGGGCTGGCAGTCGGGCGCCGGCGAGGACCTGGGCCTGGAGGTCGAGCGCGCGCGCCTGGACGTGGCCGGCAAGGTCGGCGAACAGGCGCACCAGGCGGTGGAGCAGCTGGAATCGGCGCGTTCGCGCATCGCCCTGGCCACCGCGCTCAAGCGCAAGGACGACGCGGCCGCGCGTGACGTGGTCGCGCAGGCGCTGCCCGGCGCCGAAGCCATCGAATGGCACGAGCCGGGCTTGAACGACGCCTACGCCAATGCCGAGGCGTTCGGCTACGGCAAGCTGGGCGTGCTGGAAATGGCGCTGCAGCAGAACAGCACCCAGGCCGCGGTGGTGCGCGACGGCGGCGGCCCGCGCCTGGCGCTGGCCGCCCCGGTGGTGGATGACGGCCGCGTGCTGACCCTGGTGTACGTGCGCCTTCCGGTGGAAACGGTCACCGCGCCCGTGCAGTCGGCGGCGGTGCCCGGCGGCTACCTGGCGCTGCGCCAGGGCCGCCACACCATCAGCCAGGTCGGCGACACCGGCCTGGCCGGCATGGCCGAACCCGGCGCCGTGAAGATTCCCGGCACCGGGCTGCGCGTGGTCGCCACCGTGCCGGCGGTGGATACCGGCCTGGGCATGGTGTCCTACTACCTGTTCGCGGCGCTGTGCCTGGTGGTGGGCGCCGCGCTGCTGGCCATGCCCTACCTCAAGGGCCTGCGCCTGGAGCGCCGGCCGGCCGAAGACCGCGTCGCGCCCGAAGAACCGACCATGGCCGAACTGCAGGCGCGCGGCGAGATGGCGCCGCCGGCTCCTGCGCCGGCTGCCGCCGCCGTGGCCCCGTCGGCGCCGCCCGCGCCCACCGCCCAGCGGGCCTCGCTCGAGCGCAGCATCTTCCGCGCGTATGACATCCGCGGCATCGTGGGCAAGACGCTGGACGCCGAAACTGCAAGGCTTATCGGCCAGGCCATCGGCACCGTGATGCACCACAAGGACGCGCGCACCGTGGTGGTGGGCCGCGACGGCCGCCTGTCGTCGCCGCAGATGTCCGACGCGCTCATCCAGGGCCTGCGCCAGGCCGGCTGCGAAGTGATCGACATCGGCGAGGCGCCCACGCCCGTGGTCTATTTCGGCGCCTACCAGCTGCGCGCCGGCTCCTGCGTATCGGTCACCGGCAGCCACAACCCGCCCGACTACAACGGCTTCAAGATCGTCATCGAGGGCGAGACCCTGTCGGGCAACGCCATCATCGACCTGTACGAGCGCATCGCCGAGAACCGCCTGCACCTGGCCGACACGCCGGGCCTGGTGAGCCGCCGCGACATCACCGAGGACTACATCAGCCGCATTTCCGGCGACATCCAGATCGAGCGCAAGCTCAAGGTGGTGGTGGACTGCGGCAGCGGCATCGCCGGCCTGATCGCCCCGCGCCTGATGGAAGCCATCGGCGCCGACGTGGAGCCGCTGTTCTGCGAAGTGGACGGCACCTTCCCGCACCACCATCCCGACCCCAGCGACCCGGCGAACCTGCAGGACCTGGTGAACGTGGTCAAGCGCGTGGACGCCGACATCGGCCTGGCCTTCGACGGCGACGGCGACCGCCTGGGCGTGGTCACCAAGTCGGGCGAGATGATCTATCCCGACCGCCTGCTGATGCTGTTCGCGGCCGACGTGCTCGAGCGCAACCCGGGCGCCTGCATCATCTACGACGTCAAGTGCACCGGCCACCTGGCCATGCACATCCTGCGCCACGGCGGCAGCCCGCTGATGTGGAAGACCGGGCATTCGCTGATCAAGGCCAAGATGCGCGAAACCGAAGCCGAGCTGGCCGGCGAGATGAGCGGCCACTTCTTCTTCCGCGAGCGCTGGTATGGCTTCGACGACGGCCTCTATGCCGCCGCGCGCCTGCTCGAGATCCTGTCCACGCGCCCCGAGACGCCGCAGGAAGTGTTCGACACCCTGCCCAAGGGCGTGTCCACGCCCGAGCTCAAGATCCAGGTGGAGGAAGGCGAGCAGTACGCCTTCATCGACAAGTTCCTGGGCATGGCGAAGTTCGAGGGTGCGCGCATCGCCACCATTGACGGCCTGCGCGCCGACTGGCCGGACGGCTGGGGCCTGGTGCGGGCGTCCAACACCACGCCGGTGCTGGTGCTGCGCTTCGACGCCAAGGACACCGAGGCGCTCGAGCGCATCAAGGGCGTGTTCCGCGAGCAGCTGCTCGCGGTGAAGCCGGGGATGGACCTGCCGTTCTGATCAGCCGGCGGGCGGCGCCTGGTCGGCGGGCGCCGGCGCAGGCGCGGCGGTGGGCGCCGCGCCGGACGCTTCGCCCTTCATTTCCCGGAACCGCTCGACCAGGCGCACCAGCTCCTTGTCCAGGTCCACCAGTTCACCCTGCTTGAGCACCAGCATCTGCTGCTGCTTGGCCATTTCCGTGTGCAGTTCGCGGATGCTGCCGGCCTGCTTGGGGTTCACCGGGTTGCCGGCCAGCTCGGCTTCCGAGGCGTCGGCCAGCAGGCTGGCCAGGCTGGCGCGCTGGCTGCCGATGCCGGCCTCGATGGCGTCCAGGGTCTGCTGCAGCAGTTCGGTGCGGATCTTGAAGGAGCGCTTGAGTTCGTCCTCGTTCTGGAACGAGGCGATCATGGCTTCCTCGGTCTGCCTGACGCGCTCGGCCTCCTTGCTGGCGGTGGCCAGGGCGGCGTCCTGCGCCTCCTTGGCGGCGCGCTCTTCCGGCGTCAGCGCGCGCTCCACGCTGCCGGTGGCCATGCCGCTGCTGGAGTTGATCTCGGTGCGGGCCTGGTCCACCGCCTCGGGCGGCAGCGCGTCGCTGTATTGGATCTTGCCGTCCTTGTCGACCCAGCGGTAAAGCTTCTTGGCCTTTTCCTGCGCGCCGGCGGCGCCGGTGGCAAGCACGGCGGCCATCACGGCCAGGCTGAGCATCTTGCGGACCATCACGTGCCTCCGGTCATTCGGGCTGGCTGCCATAACGGGCACGATACGCCACCAGCGCGGGCTTGTGCACCGCGATGTCGGGCCGTTCGTCGGCGTGCGCCAGCAGGTCGTCCAGCCCGGCGATGGCGTGCACGGGCAGGCCGAACTCGGCGCTGACTTCCTGCGCGGCCGAGCGCTGGCCGGTCTGGCCGCGCTCCTGGCGGTCGAGCGCGATCAGCACGCCGCAGGGCTCGCCGCCGGCGTTGCGGATGGTCTGGATGGACTCGCGGATGGCGGTGCCGGCGGTGATCACGTCGTCCACGATCAGCACGCGGCCGCGCACCGGCGCACCGATCAGCGTTCCGCCCTCGCCGTGGGCCTTGGCCTCCTTGCGGTTGAAGGCGACGGGCAGGTCGCGGCCGCGGCGGGCCAGGGCCACGGCCAGCGCGGTGGCCAGCGGGATGCCCTTGTAGGCCGGCCCGAACAGCATGTCGAAGCCCAGCCCGGACTGCTCCAGCGCATCGGCGTAGCACTCGCCCAGCGTGGCCAGCGCCGCGCCCGAATCGAACAGCCCGGCGTTGAAGAAGTAGGGGCTGGTGCGGCCCGACTTGAGGCTGAATTCGCCGAAGCGCAGCACGTTGCGCTCCAGCGCGAGGTCGATGAAGCGGCTCTGGTGGGGTTTCAAGGTCGGGTTCCGCGTTCGAAAGCACGATTGTGCAACAGCGGCCGCCCCGTTGGCAGCGGCGTTCGGCGGCCGGTTTGGGCTACCCTTTGCCATCCCCGCCCCCGGCCCCGCGTCCCTCGTGAAAATCATCAGCTTCAACGCCAACGGCCTGCGCTCGGCCGCCAGCAAGGGTTTCTTCGACTGGCTGCCCGGCCAGCACGCCGACATCGTCTGCATCCAGGAAACCAAGGCCCAGGAGCACCAGCTGCGGGTCGAGGCGCTGCTGCCGGCCGGCTACACGGCGTACTTCCGCGACGCCACCACCAAGAAGGGCTACAGCGGCGTGGGCATCTACACCCGTCGCGAACCCGATGAAGTGCGCACGGCGCTGGGCTGGGAATCCTTCGACGAAGAGGGCCGCTACATCGAGGCGCGCTACGGCAACCTCAGCGTGGTGTCGCTTTATTTCCCGTCCGGCTCGTCCGGCGACGAGCGCCAGCAGTTCAAGTTCCGCTGCATGGAGTGGTTCACGCCCATCCTGGACCAGTGGCTGGCCAGCGGCCGCGACTATGTGATCTGCGGCGACTGGAACATCGTGCACACCCGCATGGACATCAAGAACTGGACTTCGAACCTGAAGAACTCCGGCTGCCTGCCCGAGGAGCGCGCCTGGCTGGACCTGCTGTTCCAGCAGCGCGGCTGGGTGGACAGCTACCGGCACCTCAGGCCCGAGGGCCAGGACTACACGTGGTGGAGCCAGCGCGGCGCCGCGCGCGCCAAGGACGTGGGCTGGCGCATTGACTACCAGGTGGTGTCGCCGTCGCTGCGCGATCGCCTGAAGGCGTGTTCGATCCACCCCGAGCCGCGCTTCTCCGACCATGCGCCCTTCGCGGTGGAGTACGCATGACCGCGGCCGCGTCCTGGCGCGACCGAGTACCCGCCAGCCTGCGCCCCTACGTCGAGCGCGAGCCGCTGGCGGCGCTGATGCTGGGCCTGTCGTCCGGCTTCCCCTACGCGATGATCGGCGCCACGCTCACCACGCGCCTGGCGCAGGACGGCATCGACAAGAAGAGCGTCACGGCGTTCTCGCTGGCCTTCCTGGTCTACAACTTCAAGTTCCTGTGGGCGCCGCTGGTGGACGGCTTCCGCATCCCGCTGCTGGGCCGGCTGGGCCAGCGGGTGTCGTGGCTGCTGCTGGCGGGCACGCTGGTGATGCTGGCCGTGGGCTGGCTGGGCATGCTCGACCCCAGCGACGACCTGATGCGGGTGGCGATGGCGGCCGTGGCCGTGGGCGCCGCCGGCGCCACCTACGACATCGTCATTGACGCCTACCGCATCGAGACGCTGCGGCCCGAACAGCTGGGCGTGGGCTCGGGCATGTCGCAGTACGGCTGGCGCATCGGTTCGGTGGCGGCGGGCTCGCTGGCGCTTTTCGTGGCCACGCTGGGCGACTGGGGCACGGCCTACCTGCTGTGCGCGGTGTTCGCGCTGCCGGCCATGCTGACCGGCCTGGTGATGGGCGAGCCGGTGCGGCACGTGGTGGTGGCCAAGTACCGTGGCTGGCGACAGGCATGGCAGTCGGTCGTCGGCCCGCTGGGCGAGTTCTTCCTGCGCCGCGGCGCACTGCTGGTGCTGTTGTTCGTGCTGCTGCACAAGGTGGGCGACACGCTGGCCAACCTCACCGTCCGGCTGCTGCTCAACGACCTGGGGTTCAGCAACGACGAAATCGCCACCTGGGACGTGGGCGTGGGCTTCTTTGCCTACCTGGCCGGCATCTTCGTCGGCGGCATGCTGTACGCCGGCATCGGCATGAAGCGCTCGGTGCTGGTGGCGCTGGTGCTGATGGCCGCATCCAACCTGAGTTTCGCGTGGCTGGCGTCGGTGGGCCACTCCAACGGCCTGTTGGCCTTCACCATCGGTTTCGAGAACTTCGCCAGCGGCATCGGTGGCGTCGTGGTGGTGGCCTACCTGTCCGCGCTGTGCAACCTGGCCTTCACCGCCACCCAGTTCGCGCTGCTGTCGGCGGCGGCCAGCATCGTCGGCCGGCTGCTGACGGGCACCACGGCCGGCGCGCTCATCGAGTCGCTGGGCTACGTGAATTTCTACGTGCTCACCACTCTGGCGGCGCTCCCGGGCGTGCTGCTGTACCTGTTCATGCTGCGTGCGGGTCTGGTAGACCAGTCTCTTGGCGACGCGGGCTACGCCGAGCCGCCCAAGTAATCCCCGCCCATAAACCCTTGCAGTCGGCGCAACTGGCCGTATGCTGGAACCCCCCCGAGGATCGAGGCCATGGCCGACTTCCTGCTGCGCGACATTGATGAGCGGGTAGCCGAGCGCATCAAGGAGATGGCTCGCCAGAAGGGCTGGCCGCTCAATGACGTGATGCTGCTGCTGCTCAAGCAGGCCCTGGGCATCATCGAACCCGAGCCTGCCCCGGTGCCCGGCGACATCGCGCGCCTCACCGGCGCCTGGAACGACGACGAAGCCCGCGCCTTCCAGGAAGCCATGTCCGCCATGAGCAGCCTGCCCGACGACGCGCCGGCCTACCTGTCGGAAGAAGCCCGCCGCAAGAAGGAATCCGGCGGCTGATCAGCCGTGGTGGATGGCGCCCAGCACGCGCGGGCCGCGCGCGCCGGTCACGCTGGGCAGGTTGCCCGGCCGTCCTGCCAGCGTTTCGCGCGCCAGCCAGGCAAAGCCGGCAGCCTCGATGAAATCCGGGTCCAGCCCGATGGAGGCCGTGCTGGCCACCGCCACGCCCGGCAGGCGGGCCGCCAGTCGCTCCATCAGCAGCGGGTTGTGCACGCCGCCGCCGCACACCAGCAGCCGGCCCGTGCCGGGCAGCGTCGCGCGCAGGGCATCGGCCACGGTGGCGGCGCTGAGCTCGCACAGCGTGGCCTGCACGTCGGCCGGCGCCGGTGCGGCGGTTTCCAGCCGGGCCTGCAGCCAGGCGAGCTGGAACTGGTCCCGGCCGGTGCTCTTGGGCGGCGGCAGGGCGAACCAGGGCTCGGCCAGCAGGCGCGCCAGCAGCGCCTCGTCCACGCGGCCCTCGCGCGCGAAGGCGGCGTCCCGGTCGTAATGCAGGCCGCGATGGCGCAGGCACCACGCGTCCATCAGGCCGTTGGCCGGGCCGGTGTCGAAGCCGCGCACGTCGCCGTGGCGCGGCAGCAGCGTGAGGTTGGCGATGCCGCCCAGGTTGAGAATGGCGCGGTCTTCGTCCGGCGAACGCATCACCGCGGCGTGGAAGGCCGGCATCAGCGGTGCGCCCTGGCCGCCGGCGGCGACGTCGCGCCGGCGGAAATCGGCCACCGTGGTGATCCCGGTGCGTTCGGCGATCACGTTCGCGTCGCCCAGCTGCTGGCTGAAAGGCGTGGGCCCGCGCGGGTCGTGGCGCAGCGTCTGGCCATGCGAGCCAATCGCGACCACCTGCGATGCGGCGATGCCGCTGTCGGCCAGCGCGTCCAGCGCCGCGCGCGCGAAGGCCTGGCCCAGGCGCGTGTCCAGTCGCGCCACGTCGTCTAGCGAGGTTTCGGCATCGGCCTGCGAGCGGCGCAGCACGTCCTGCGCCAGCGCTGCATCCAGCGCATAGGTGCGCCCGAACACCAGCCGTGGCGCCGGATCGAACGCCACCAGCGCGGCATCAATGCCGTCCACGCTGGTGCCCGAGATCAGG
>Ga0073904_10000924_pt1 | contig 21577 bp, 19 predicted proteins | sample KloWWTrecipitate_FD_66668 | JGI IMG/M metagenome (GOLD analysis project Ga0073904, IMG submission 66668) | Active sludge microbial communities from Klosterneuburg, Austria, studying microevolution and ecology of nitrifiers - Klosterneuburg... | ecosystem: Engineered > WWTP > Aerobic digester >... | reverse complement strand
AGGTTGCCGGCGGCCAGACCGACCAATGCGCTGAGGTTGATGGTGGGATAGAACGCGGCCTTGCTGGCATCGATGCCGTGCTGCGCGGCTTCCACCCGCCAGCGCGCGGCGACGATGTCGGCGCGGCGGGCCAGCAGGTCGCTGGGCAGCAGCGAAGGCACCGCCACGTCGGGCGTGGCCAGCTTCGGGCGGGTGATTTCAAGGCCACGATCCGGGCCCGCGCCGAGCAGTGCCGCCAGCGCATTGCGCAGTGCCTCGATCTGTTGTTGCGCGGCTTGCGCCTGCTGGCGTGCGCCGGCAGCGGCGCTGCGGTTCTGGTTGAGCGCGATGGTGTTGTCGAGGCCGGCCTGGATCCGCTGCTGGTTGAGCTTCACCAGCGCATCCGCACGCGTCATCTCGGCATTGGCCGCATCCTGCACATCGAAAGCCTGCGCCAGTGCGACATAGGCACGCGCGACATTCGCCGCCAGCGTGACCCGTGCGGCCTGCGCATCGACTTCGGCGGCGCGCGCGGTGCCCAGCGCGGCCTGCCACCTGGCCTTGTCCACGCCCCAGACATCCGGGTTGTATTTCAGGCTGAGGGTGAGCAATTCGGCGACATTGAAATCGCCGCCGAGTTCGTCGCCGGCCAGCGACTGCGGAATCTGCATGCCCAGCACCTGCGCGCCGGCACCGAGGCTCGGTTTGCGCGCGGCATCGGCGATGCCGGCCTGGGCGATCGCCTTGCGCGCACGTGAATTCGCGGCCTCCAGCGCCGGCGATGCGGCCAGTGCTTCATCGACCAGCGCATCGAGCTGCGGATCGCCGAACGCGGTCCACCAGCGATCGCTGGGCCAGGCCGCTTCGGAGAGCGTGGCATCGAAGAGCGACGCGCCGGCGGACAGCGAAGCGGGGTCGCGCAACACGCCCTCGGCGACCAGTCCGCTGCTGCTGGCGCAGCCGGCAAGGAACAGCACGCACGCGGCAGCGAGGGGGAGATGGCGGTTCATGCGTCAGTCGTCCGCGAGAAGGTTGTCGCGCACCTGTTCGATCAGGCGGGTCAGTTGCGCGCGGGTGGCATCGTCCATGTCGCGCAGGGCGCGTTCGCGCACGCGCTGGCCGCACTGGTCGATGTCGCGCCACATCGCGCTGCCGGCATCGGTCAGGTGGATGTGCAGGGCGCGGCGGTCGGCTGGATCGGCGACGCGCTGCAGCAGGCCGCGTGCTTCCAGCTTGTCCAGCAGCCGGGTCATCGCCCCCGGGTTGAGATCGGCGGCGCGGGCGAGGTCGGTGACGCTGGCGGTGCCGGCGGCCAGTTTCTTGATCGCGATGAACTGGCTGAAGGTCAGGTCATGGCCGGCGTTGGCCAGCTCCCTGGTCATGCGTGCCCACATGGCGTCGCGGGTCTGGCGGAGCAGCAGGCCCAGTGCGGAGCCGCTGCAGGCCTCGGTGGGGGTGGCGTGAGTGTTCATGGGCCGGCATTTTGCTAGCCCATGCAATAGTTGTCAATGCAAATATTTACGATGCAAGCGATTTCGACGAGATCAGCCGCTGCGCTGCAGGACCAGTTCCAGCACGAACTTGCTGCCGAAAAAGGCCAGCAGCAGCAGGATCATCGCCGCCAGCGTCCAGCGCACCGCAGTGCCGCCGCGCCAGCCAAACCGCCAGCGACCGACCAGCAAGGCACCGAACGCGAGCCAGGACAGCACGCTCAGTGCCGTCTTGTGCACCAGGTGCTGGGCCAGCAGGTCGTCCACGAACAGCACGCCGGTCAGCAGCACCGCACCCAGCAACACGAAGCCGACGGTGATGGTGCGGAACAGCAGGGTTTCAAGTTCGGTCAGCGGCGGCAGCGCACGCAGCCAGCGATGGAATTCGCGCCGGCGCAGGGCGCGTTCCTGCACCCACAGAAAGATCGCCAGCAAGGCGGCGATGGCCAGGGTGGCATAGGCCAGCAGCGCCAGCCAGGCATGCAGCAACAGGCGCCAGCCGAGTTCGCTGGCGTTGCCCGCATGCCCGTAGTACCGATACCCGAGCAGGCTGAGTGCGGCGAGCGGGAACACCATGATGCCAAGTGCCGGCATCCGCCCGGAGGCACCGACGGCGGTGGTCAGCGCGGCCATGCCCAGCCCCACCAGCGACAATGCGGCAAAGAAATGCATGTCGGGGCCACGCAGCAATTGCCAGGCTTCGACATGGGTTTCTGCATGGAACAACGTGGCGACGACTGCGAGCGCAATCCAGGCTCTGTGATGACCTGCACCGTTGGCGGTCGAGCGCCACAGCAACGTGGCGGCGGCGATGTAGAGCACCACGGCGATGAGAACGGTTGTCATCCTCTCAGTGTCGCACAGCTGCATGATGTCGATGCGGATGAACGCGGTGTATGCTCGACGCAACCCATCCCGGGACTCCCGACATGCACGCTTCGCATGCACTCCCTGTTCCCGAGCGCAGTCCCTTGTGGAAGGTGTTCTGGCTGTATGGCGTCATCCCCAGCAACCTGTTGTGGCTGGTCGTGGCGTGGCTGATCGGACAGGAGCGACTGCCGGGCGCGACACTCGGCCTGCTGGTATTCCTGCTCGGTTACACCGCGTGGATCGTCGCCGCGGTGTGGAAAGCCGCGCCGAATGCGAAGGATCCGCGTTACGGCGTGATGGCGCAGGCCCTGACTGTGGCCTGGGCGATCAATACGGTGCTGATCGCCTTCTTCCTCGGTCTGCAGATGGTGAGGGTGCTGGTCGGCGGTTGAGCCGGTTCAACCGAACTGCAGCACCGCGCCCTCGCGGTCGAAGGTGGCGAACTGCGCCACCTGCCCGTTGTTGATGGCATTCACCATGAAACGCAGCGGCTGCGCGGCTTCATCGGTGCCGGGCGCGATTCCGGCGCGACCGCCCAGGCTGCCGACGAACACCATGTCCCAGGCCTGACCGGTGGTTTCCGATTCGGCGACAAGTGCGGCGAAGCTGGCGACGTCGTTCGGGGCCTTGTCCACGCACAGGCAGGGCGAGATCGTGCCGCCTTGCCGCAGCTCGAAGCGTTCGCGTTGCGCCGCAGTGGCGTGCTCGGGCAGTTCCACCTTGGCGAACACGAACAACAAGCGTTGCGGCTCGTCCTGACGGCGGGCGGCATCGAGAAGATCCTGGAAGTCGGCGAGGCTCATGGGAATGCAGATCCTGTGGAGGTCGGCACGCTAACACGCCGTCGCCATGACCTTGCTTGACCGCAATCAAGTGCACGCGGAGAAAACGCGGATAAGCTGTCTCCCGCAATACCTCCAAGCCTGCCTGCCTGGGACTGCGCACGAGTGTGCGGATATGGCAGACAGGCCGTGGCCATGGCGGATCCCCGCTGGTCACCGGGTCGGCTGCGGAAACGGGCCGGCCTCCCGTGTTTGGAATGGAGCAGGATCATGCAAGCCCTCGTTGACGGTTTCGGCCGCAAGTTCCCCTATCTGCGCCTGTCGTTGACCGAGGCATGCAATTACCGTTGCAGCTACTGCCTGCCAGATGGTTACCAGGCCGATGGCCGGCCCACCTTCCTGACCCTGGACGAGATCCAGCGGCTGGTGCGCGGTTTTGCTGCGGTGGGCATGCGCAAGATCCGCCTGACCGGTGGCGAGCCAAGCCTGCGCAAGGATCTGCCCGCGATCATCGCGGCGGTGTCGTCCACTCCGGGGGTGGAGAAGATCGCGCTGACCACCAATGGCTGCCTGCTGCCGCGGCATGTCGAAACCTGGCGCGAGGCCGGGTTGACCGCGCTCAACGTCAGCCTCGACAGCCTGCAGCCGGCGCGCTTCGCCGCGATTACCGGCCACGACCGCTTTGCTGAAGTGACCGAGGGCGTGGAAATGGCGCTGAAGCTCGGCTTCGATGCGGTCAAGCTCAATGCGGTGCTGCTGCGCGGCCTGAACGACGACGAGCTGCCGGCGTGGATGGACTATCTGCGCGAGCGCGACATCGCGATCCGCTTCATCGAGCTGATGCGCACCGGCGACAACAAGGCCTATTTCGAACGTCATCATTACCGTGCCGAGACACTGGAGCAGCAATTGCTGGATGCCGGCTGGATGCAGCAGGCGCGCGCGGCCGACGCCGGCCCGGCGCGCGAATATGCGCATCCGGATTATCGCGGACGGATCGGCATCATCGCCCCGTATTCCAGGGATTTCTGTGCCGGCTGCAATCGCCTGCGGGTCACTGCGCGCGGCGACCTGCGGCTATGCCTGTTCGGTGATTTCGGCATCAGCCTGCGTCCGCTGCTGCAGTCCGATGACGACATCGACACCCTGAGTGCACGCATCGCGACCCAGCTGGGGCTGAAGGCCGCCGGCCACGGTCTGCACCAGGGCAACACCGGCATCACCCCGCATCTGGCTTCGATTGGTGGTTGAAATGAGTGAACAACGCGATGCGGCCTTCTACATGGCCGATATCCGCAGCAAGCGCAGCACCCGCCGGCGTGCGGTGGCGATTGGGGAATTCCTGCCCGGGCCGGAGGCCTTTGCCACCGTCGTCGAGCGCCGCCTGCCCAAGGGCGATGCGCTGGTAATGGCGGAGATCGCCGGCCTGCAGGGCGCCAAGATGGCGTCGATGCTGATGCCGCTGTGCCACCCGATCTCGCTGGAGCTGGTGCGCGTGCGCTGCGTGCCGGTGCCCGAGCGCCACGCCATCCGCGTGTATTGCGAATGCGCGCTGGAAGCCCGTACCGGGGTCGAGATGGAGGCGCTGGCAGGCGTCAATGCGGCCCTGCTCACGCTTTACGATTTGACCAAGCCGGTCGAGCCGGCGCTGTCGATTTCCAATATCCGCCTGCTGTTCAAGGAAGGCGGCAAGAAGGGCTTGTGGATCCACCCGGAAGGCATGAGCGAGGCCGAACGCGCGCACTACCAGCCGCGCGATCTTGCCAGGCTCGACGGCATGTCCTGCGCGGTGCTCACTCTCAGCGACCGTGCAGCGTCTGGCGAATACGACGATCGCTCCGGCCCGCTGCTGGTCGAGGGACTGCGCAAATTGGGCGGCCATGTCGCGCATGTCGCAGTGTTGCCCGATGGCATCGATCCCTTGGCCGAACGCCTGCGCGCGCTGGCCGGGCAGGGCGTGCGGATCTGCCTGTGCACCGGTGGCACCGGCCTCGGGCCGCGTGATCTCAGTCCGGAAGCACTGCAACTGGTAGCGGACCGACGGGTGGCCGGGCTGGCCGAGATGTTTCGCAGCGAAAGCGCGCAGCACACGCCGCTGGCCTGGCTCAGCCGCGCCGAGGTGGTGCAGCTGGGGCAGATGCTGGTGTTCGCGCTGCCGGGCAGCCCGCGCGCGGCGCAGCAGGGCATGGAGATCCTCGCGCCCTTGCTGGGGCATGCGCTGGCGATGATCGACGGCAGGCCGCACGCATGATCGATTATTCCGAAGCGCTGGCGATCATCCAGCGGCATGCGCAGCGCCTGCCGGTGCAGCGCTGTGCACCGCGGGTCGGACACGTGCTGGCCGAGCCGGTGGCGAGTGCGGAAGATCTGCCGCCGTTCGACAATTCGGCGATGGATGGCTTCGCCCTGCACAGTGGTGGCGTGAGCGTGGTCGCAGGCAGCGAGTTCGACGTGGTCGGCGCGCAGGCGGCGGGTGACGTGGCGACCTGCGGCAGTGGCGTGTTCGAGATCATGACCGGTGCGCGCCTGCCCGATGGGCTGGATACGGTGGTGCCGGTGGAGCAGGTGGAGGTGCTGGCGCAGGACGGCGCGGGTCGCCCGCAGCGGATCCGCCTGCTGGCCGATGCCGAGCCGGAGCAGCATGTGCGCCTGCGTGGCGAGGATGTGGGCGCCGGGACGCCGGTGCTGGCCGCAGGCAGCCGGCTCGAAGCCGCGCAGCTGATGCTGCTGGCCGCGCTGGGCGTGGCCGAGGTCGCGGTCAGCGCGGTGCCCAAGGTGGCCGTGCTCAATACCGGCCGCGAGCTGGTCGATGATCCGGCACAGGCGCTGGCCTCGGGCGAGATCCGCAACAGCAACGGGCCGTATCTGGCGGCGCGGCTGCGCGATGCCGGTGCCGAGGTGGTATTGCGTGAAACCGTCAGCGACGATGCCGAGGCCTTCCTCGCCGCGCTTGCGCGTGCGCTGGACGCGGGTGCCGAGATGGTGCTGAGCACCGGCGCGGTGTCGATGGGGCGCTATGACTTCGTGCCCGATGCGCTGCGCAGTCTCGGCGCGACCCTCCATTTCCACAAGGTCAAAATCCGTCCCGGCAAGCCGCTGCTGTTCGCCAGCCTGCCGGGTGGCCAGCTGTTCTTCGGCCTGCCGGGCAACCCGGTGTCGAGCGCGGTCGGGCTGCGTTTCTTCGTCGAACCGGCGCTGCGGGCGATGACCGGCCTGCCGCAGGAACGCCCGCTGCAGCTGCCGCTGGCGGCAGCGTTCAAGAAGCGGCTGCCGCTGCGCTTCCACCTGAAAGGGCGGCTGGAGGTCGATGCCGGCGGCAAGCTGCAGGCGCGCGTGTTGCCGGGGCAGGAATCGTTCCGGATCCAGCCACTGCTGCAGGCCAATTGCTGGATCGTGGTCGATGAGGCAATGCAGGCACCGCAGGCCGGCGACTTGGTCGAGGTGTACGGACTGGGGCATCTGCTGGCTCCGGCCATCGAATCCGTGGTGACGCGATGAACGACGTGGTGAAGGCATGAAGATCGAACTCTCCCTGTTCGGGGCATTCCGCGACTACGCGCCGAGCGCGCAGGTGACGCTGGAGCTGGACGATGGCGCGCGGGTGGCCGATCTGCGCGCGGCGCTGGACGCGCATGGCCGCGCGCATTGGCCGGGCTTCAATCCGGCGCTGCTGCAGCGCTCGGCCTTTGCCAGCGAAACCACGGTGCTGCGCGACGGCGAGCCTTTGCCGGCGGATGGCCGGATGGCGATCCTGCCGCCGGTGAGCGGGGGCTGAGATGGACAAGCATCACTGCACGGTGGCCGAGATCGCAGAGGCCAAGCTGGATCCGGCGGCGGCGCTGGAGTTCGTCTCCGATCCGGGATTTGGCGGGATCACCCTGTTCGTCGGTCGGGTGCGCGACTTGAACCACGGCCGCGATGTCACCGGCATCAGTTACGACATGTTCGTGCCGCTGGCCTTGAACGGCTTTGCTGCGATCGCGGCGCGCGCGGAGGCCGATTTCGGCGGCAAACTCAAGCTCTACATCGGCCACGCCAAGGGCCGGCTGGGTTTGGGCGATCTTGCGATGGTGGTGGCCGCCGGCACCCCGCATCGCGACGAGGCCTTTCGCGCCTGCCGGCAGGTGGTGGAGGCGGTCAAGCACACCAGCCCGATCTGGAAGCAGGAACACTATGTCGATGGCGACAGCGTGTGGAGCGAAGGCTGCTCGCTGTGCGAAGACACCCATGACCGCGCGCATGCGCATGTCGGTCATGGAGGACATGCATGAAAATCCAGCTGCAGGGCCAGAGCCTGCGCCTGCGCATCGACGAAGCCGAGCTGGCGCGGCTGCAGGTCGGCGAGAGCATCGAGAACCTGACCCTGCTGCCGGGGAGATGCGCGTTGCGTCAGCAGTTGCAGCTGGTCGATGCGGCCACGCCGACCCTGCAGTTGCTGGAGGATGGGTTCGGCTTCGGCCTGCCGGCAGATGCGTTGGCAGACTATGTCGCGCGATTGCCGTGCCGCGATGGCCTGGTGTTTTCGATGCCGATCGATGCGGCAAGTGCAATCGAGATTCATTTCGAAGTGGACGTGCGCGACAGCGTGAAAAATCGCGGCGTCACGCGGCGGCCTCGGTAAAGCCCGGGGAGGGCGGCTCGGTCAGCTTGACCTGAGTCAAGGCGGCGGCAATTCGTCGGGTTGAATTGACGGCGATCAATCCCGGCAAGCAGGCCTGCGATCAAGATAGCGGCATGGCGTTGGCTGGATGCAACCGATGGTTGCGCTCGTCATCGCGACCGCCTTTCCACTTGAGCAGGCAAACCCATGAGCGCGCAGCTGGCTGACAGGTCACGCAGTGTTGGTTCCGTGATCCAGGAGTGGCACCCGGAGGACGCCGCGTTCTGGGCCAGGACCGGCAACCGCATCGCCAACCGCAACCTGGCGATTTCGATCCCCGCCTTGCTGCTGGCATTCGCGATCTGGCAGATGTTCTCGGCAGTGGCGGTGAGCCTGCCGCAGGTGGGTTTCCAGTTCGACACCAACCAGTTGTTCTGGCTGGCGGCGCTGCCGGCGCTGTCGGGTGCGACCCTGCGCATCTTCTACTCGTTCGTGGTGCCGTTGTTCGGCGGCCGGCGCTGGACCGCGATCGCCACCGCCTCGCTGTTGATCCCGGCGATCTGGCTGGGCATCGCGGTGCAGGACACGACCACGCCGTACTGGCATTTCGTCGCCATCGCCATCCTCTGCGGCTTGGGTGGCGGCAACTTCGCATCCTCGATGTCGAACATCTCGTTTTTCTATCCCAAGGCGAAGCAGGGTTTCGCGCTGGGCATGAATGCCGGGCTGGGCAACCTTGGCGTGTCGGCCACCCAGTTCGTGATCCCGCTGGTCATCACCGTGGGCCTGTTGGGCGGGATCGTCGGCGGGCCGCAGTTGACGGCGGAAGGCAAGGCGTTGTTCCTGCAGAACGCCGGCTTCGTGTGGGTGCCGTTCCTGCTGATCGTGGCGGTGGCGGCGTGGTTCGGCATGCACGATCTTGCCGCGGCACGCTCCTCGTTCGCCGAGCAGGCGGTGATCTTCAGGCGCAAGCACAACTGGCTGATGTGCTGGCTGTACATCGGCACCTTCGGTTCCTTCATCGGTTTCTCGGCCGGCTTCCCGATGCTGACCAAGACCCAGTTCCCGGACGTCAACCCGATGGCCTACGCTTTCCTCGGCCCGCTGGTGGGCGCGCTGATGCGTTCGCTGGGCGGCTGGCTGTCCGACAAGCTGGGCGGTGCGCTGCTGACCTTCTGGGTGTTCGCGCTGATGATCGGCGGCGTGTTCGGCGTGCTGCACTTCCTGCCGGATCACGCGGGGCAGGGCGGCGATTTCCACGGCTTCCTCGCCAGCTTCCTGCTGCTGTTCGTGCTCAGCGGCATCGGCAATGCCTCGACCTTCCGCATGATCCCGGTGATCTTCCGCACCCTGCATGAGCGCTGGACGGCCAACGGCAATGCCGCGGACAAGACCGTGGCCGCGCGCCAGGCCGGGATCGAGTCGGCCGCGGTGATCGGTTTCAGCTCGGCGATCGGCGCCTACGGCGGCTTCTTCATCCCGAAGAGCTTTGGTTCTTCGATCGCCTGGACCGGAGGCCCGGAAATGGCCCTGTACGGTTTCATCGTGTTCTACGCGAGTTGCCTGGCCGTCACCTGGTGGTGGTACTACCGCCGCGGTGCGGAAACGCCGTGCTGATCGGCACGATGCCTTGACAACGAATTCGTGGCGGCATTTTCCGCCACCTCCAGCAAGTCGCGCGCACGCAAGGCGCGTGCGCCAGCCAAGAGGATGTTCCCATGAGTCATTTCCTTGACCGCCTGCAATTCTTCAAGCGCAATCCGGAGACGTTTGCCGACGGCCACGGCGTCACCAAGTCCGAAAGCCGCGAGTGGGAGAACAGCTACCGCGCGCGCTGGCAGTACGACAAGATCGTGCGCTCCACCCACGGGGTGAACTGCACCGGCTCCTGCAGCTGGAAGATCTACGTCAAGAACGGCCTGGTGACCTGGGAAACCCAGCAGACCGACTATCCGCGCACCCGCCCGGATCTGCCCAATCACGAGCCGCGTGGCTGCCCCCGTGGTGCCAGCTATTCCTGGTACCTGTACAGCGCCAACCGCGTGAAGTACCCGCTGGTGCGCGGCGCGCTGCTGAAGCTGTGGCGCGAAGCCCGCAAGAGCAAGTCGCCGGTCGACGCCTGGGCCAGCATCGTGCAGGACCAGAGCAAGGCCAGGGAATACAAGACCCGCCGCGGCATGGGTGGCTTTGCCCGCGTGCGCTGGGATGAAGTCAATGAAATGATCGCCGCGGCCAACCTGTACACCGTCAAGGCCCACGGTCCCGACCGCGTGATCGGGTTCTCGCCGATCCCGGCGATGTCGATGATTTCCTACGCCTCCGGCGCGCGCTACCTGTCGCTGCTCGGCGGTGCCTGCCTGTCGTTCTACGACTGGTACTGCGACCTGCCACCGGCCAGCCCGCAGATCTGGGGCGAGCAGACCGACGTGCCGGAATCGGCCGACTGGTACAACAGCCGCTACATCATCGCCTGGGGTTCGAACGTCCCGCAGACGCGTACCCCCGACGCACACTTCTTCACCGAAGCCCGCTACAACGGCACCAAGACGGTGTCGATCACCCCGGACTACTCGGAAGTCGCCAAGCTCACCGACCACTGGCTGCACCCGAAGCAGGGCACCGATGCCGCGCTGGCGTTCGCCTTCGGTCACGTGATCCTGAAGGAATTCCACGTCGACAACCCGGCACCGTACTTCGTCGATTACTGCCGCAAGACCACCGACATGCCGATGCTGGTGCAGCTGGAAACCCGCGCCGATGGTCGCGTGGTGCCCGGTCGCTTCCTGCGTGCTTCGGACTTGGGTGGCCTGAACGAGACCAATAATCCCGAGTGGAAGACCCTGGCCTATGACGAAATCAGCGGCCAGATCACCGTGCCGAATGGTTCGATCGGCTTCCGCTGGGGCGAGAAGGGCAAGTGGAATATCGAAGAGAAAAACAGCGCCGGCGCTGAAACCCGCCTGCAGCTGAGCTTCAAGGACAGCAATGACGGCATGGCCGCCGTCAGCTATCCGTACTTCGGTGGCATCGAGCATGCCATGTGGACGGCCTCGAAGTTCGAGGACGTGCTGGAGCGCAACGTGCCGGTGCGCAAGCTGACCCTGGCCGATGGCTCCACCTGCCAAGTGGCGACCGTCTATGACCTGCTGCTGGCGCAGTACGGCATCGATCGCGGTTTCGGCGGCGGCAATGTGGCCACCAGCTTCGACGACAACGTGCCGGGCACCCCGGCCTGGCAGGAAGTGATCACCGGCGTGCCGCGTCTGGATGTGATCGAGATCGCCCGCGAGTTCGCCAGCACTGCCGCCAAGACCGGTGGTCGCAGCATGATCATCGTCGGCGCGGCGATGAACCACTGGTTCCACAACGACATGAACTACCGTGGCCTCATCAACATGTTGATGATGTGCGGTTGCATCGGCCAGACCGGTGGTGGCTGGGCGCATTACGTCGGCCAGGAAAAGCTGCGCCCGCAGACCGGCTGGCAGCCGATCGCGTTTGGTCTGGACTGGAGCAAGCCGCCGCGTCACATGAACGGCACCTCGTTCTTCTATTTCATGTCCGACCAGTGGCGTTATGAAAAGCTGGAGATGAAGGAGCTGCTGTCGCCGCTGGCCGATGCCAGCAAGTACACCGGCAGCCAGGCCGACTTCAACCTGCAGGCGATCCGCATGGGCTGGCTGCCCAGCGCGCCGCAGCTCAATACCAATCCGCTGAGTATTGCCAAAGCCGCGCAGGCCGCAGGCAGCACGCCGGCCGACTACGTGGTCAGCCAGCTCAAGAGCGGGGCGCTGGATTTTGCTTACGCCGATCCGGACGCGCCGGAAAACTTCCCGCGCAACATGTTCATCTGGCGCTCCAACTTGCTGGGCAGCTCCGGCAAGGGCCACGAATACATGCTGCGTCACCTGCTGGGCACCCGTCATGGCGTGCAGGGCAAGGATCTGGGCGAGCGCGGCGCGATCAAGCCGGAAGAGATCACCTGGCGTGACGAAGCGCCGGAAGGCAAGCTCGACCTGCTGGTGACGCTGGACTTCCGCATGTGCACCACCGCGCTGTATTCCGACGTGGTGCTGCCCACCGCGACCTGGTACGAGAAGAACGATCTCAATACCTCGGACATGCACCCGTTCATCCACCCGCTGTCGAAGGCGGTGGATCCGGCGTGGGAAGCGCGCAGCGACTGGGATATCTTCAAGGGTATTGCCAGGACCGTCAGCAATCTGGCGCCAGGCGTGCTGGGCGTGGAAACCGACGTGGTGCTGGTGCCGACCCTGCACGACACCCCCGGCGAGCTGGCGATGCCGCTGGGCGTGACGGACTGGAAGAAAGGCCAGTGCGAGCCGATCCCGGGCCAAACCATGCCGACGATCGCGGTGGTCGAGCGCGACTATCCGAACCTGTACAAGAAGTTCACTTCGCTCGGCCCGCTGCTGGACAAGCAGGGCAATGGCGGCAAGGGCATCAACTGGGATACCAGGGACGAGGTGGAGTTCCTCGGCGACCTCAACCATCGCGTGCGCGAGGAAGGCGTCAGCTTCGGCCGTCCGCAGATCGAAAGCGCCATCGACGCCGCCGAGTGCGTGCTGCACCTGGCCCCGGAAACCAATGGCCACGTCGCGGTGAAGGCATGGGAAGCGCTGGGTGAATTCACTGGCCGTGACCACACCCATCTTGCGGTGGGCAAGGAACACGAGGCGATCCGCTTCCGCGACATCCAGGCGCAGCCGCGCAAGATCATTTCCTCGCCCACGTGGTCGGGGCTTGAAGATGAGCATGTCAGCTACAACGCCGGCTATACCAATGTCCACGAGCTGATCCCGTGGCGCACCGTCACCGGCCGCCAGCAGTTCTACATGGACCACGAGTGGATGATCGCCTTCGGTGAAGGCTTCATGCAGTACCGCCCGCCGGTAGACACCAAGACCATCGCCCCGATCATCGGCAAGAAGCCGAACGGCAACAAGGAGATCGCGCTGAACTGGATCACCCCGCACCAGAAGTGGGGCATCCACAGCACCTATTCCGACAACCTGATCATGCAGACGCTTTCACGCGGTGGCCCGATCGTGTGGCTGTCCGAAGACGACGCGCGTGAAGCCGGGATCGAGGACAACGACTGGATCGAACTGTTCAACGTCAACGGTGCTATCGCCGCGCGTGCGGTGGTCAGCCAGCGCATGATGAACGGCATCGCGATGATGTACCACGCGCAGGAACGCATCATCAACGTGCCGGGCTCGGAGATCACCGGCACCCGTGGCGGCATCCACAACTCCGTCACCCGCGTCGTGCTCAAGCCCACCCACATGATCGGCGGCTATGCCCAGTTCGCCTATGGCTTCAACTACTACGGCACGGTGGGCAGCAACCGTGACGAATTCGTGGTCGTGCGCAAAATGAACAAGGTTGATTGGCTGGATGGCGAGCCGGTGCCGGCGAATGCCCAGGAGGTGGTGTGATGAAGGTCCGTGCACAGATCGCGATGGTATTGAACCTGGACAAGTGCATCGGTTGCCACACTTGTTCCATCACCTGCAAGAACGTCTGGACCAGCCGCGAAGGTGTGGAATACGCCTGGTTCAACAACGTCGAGACCAAGCCCGGCGTCGGCTATCCGAAAGAATGGGAAAACCAGGACAAGTGGAACGGTGGCTGGGTACGCACCAAGGCCGGCAAGCTGGTGCCGAAGGCCGGTGGCCGCTTCCGCATGCTGTCCAAGATCTTCGCCAACCCGGACCTGCCGCAGATCGACGACTACTACGAGCCGTTCGATTTCGACTACCAGCACCTGCATGAGGCGCCGGATAGCAAGCACCAGCCGACCGCGCGTCCGCGTTCGCTGATCTCCGGCCAGCGCATGCAGAAGATCCACTGGGGCCCGAACTGGGAGGAAATCCTCGGTACCGAGTTCGCCAAGCGCAGCAAGGACAAGAACTTCGACAACGTGCAGAAGGAGATCTACGGCGCGTTCGAGAAGACCTTCATGATGTACCTGCCGCGGTTGTGCGAGCACTGCCTGAACCCGGCCTGCGTCTCGGCCTGCCCGTCCGGCGCGATCTACAAGCGCGAGGAAGACGGCATCGTCCTGATCGACCAGGACAAGTGCCGCGGCTGGCGCATGTGCGTGTCGGCCTGCCCGTACAAGAAGATTTACTACAACTGGAAGTCGGGCAAATCCGAGAAGTGCATCTTCTGCTACCCGCGCATCGAGATGGGCGAGCCCACCGTGTGCTCGGAAACCTGCGTCGGCCGCATCCGCTACCTCGGCGTGCTGCTGTACGACGCCGACCGCATCCAGGAAGCGGCTTCGGTGCCGGCCGAGAAGGACCTGTACCAGGCGCACCTGGACATCTTCCTCGACCCGAACGATCCCAAGGTCATTGAAGCCGCGCGCAAGGAAGGCATCCCGGATAGCTGGCTGGAAGCGGCGGTGCACTCGCCGACCTACAAGCTCGCCATCGACTGGAAGCTGGCGCTGCCGCTGCACCCGGAATACCGCACCCTGCCGATGGTGTGGTACGTGCCGCCGTTGTCGCCGATCCAGTCCGCCGCCGAGCGCGGCCGGGTGGGCATGAACGGCGAACTGCCGGACGTGGGCTCGCTGCGTATCCCGGTGCGGTATCTGGCCAACATGCTGACCGCCGGCGATGAAGCGCCGGTGATCCGCGCGCTGGAGCGGATGATGGCGATGCGCGCCTGGCGCCGCGCCAGGAACGTGGACGGCGTGGAAGACCTGGCCGTGCTCAAGCAGGCGGGCCTCACCGTCGCCCAGGCCGAGGACATGTATCGCTACCTCGCCATCGCCAATTACGAAGACCGTTTCGTGATTCCCAGCGCGCACCGCGAATATGCCAACGACACCTTCGGTGAGCGCGGCGGTTGCGGCTTCACCTTCGGCAATGGCTGCAGCGGCGATTCCCCGGCCGATCTGTTCGGGCAACGCAAGACCACCACGTATGCCGTGCATCCGAACCGGCAGGAGAAGCTGGAGGTGGTCGAATGAGCCTTCTCAAGCTGGTCGGGGTGCTGCTGGACTACCCGCGCGACGAACTCTGGGAGCACGGCGACGAATTGCTGGCGGCTGCGCAAGCGGCGGAGCTGCCGACGGCACGGCGTGCCGCACTGGCCGGATTCGTCGGCGAGCTGTTGGGCACCGATGCGCTGGAAGCACAGGACGCCTGGCTGTCGCTGTTCGACCGCGGCCGCTCGATGAGCCTGCTGCTGTTCGAACACATCCACGGCGAATCGCGCGACCGCGGTCAGGCCATGGTCGACCTGATCGAGACCTATCGCAGGAACGGTTTCGAGCTGGATGCCAGGGAGCTGCCGGACTACCTGCCGCTGCTGCTGGAGTACCTCAGCCAGCGCCCGCAGCAGGAAGCGCGCGACTGGCTGCAGCACGTCAGTCACATCATCGGCCTGCTGGCCGCACGCGCCGGCGAGCGGCAAAGCCCGTATGCATTGCTGCTGGAGATCCTGGTCGAGTTCGCCGAAGGCAAGCTCGATCTGGGCGCGATGCGCAAGCGCGCCAGCGAAGAGCCGCGAGATGACACGCCCGACGTGATGGACAAGTTGTGGGAGGACGAAGCGGTGCGCTTCGGCAACGAGGCGCCCGACGAGAATTGCGCACCACCCACCCGCATCCCCGCGAACGCCGCCGCCCGACAGGTGCAGCCATGAATTACCTCAATACCTTTGCGTTCCAGTTCTATCCCTACATCGCGCTGGCGGTGTTCCTGATCGGCAGCTGGGTGCGTTTCGACAAGTCGATGTACACCTGGCGCACCGGCTCCAGCCAGCTGCTGTCCGACAAGGGCATGCGCATCGGCAGCAACCTGTTCCACCTCGGCATCCTCGCCATCCTTGGTGGTCATCTGGTCGGACTGCTGACTCCGCACGCGCTGTACGAGGGCTTCATCACCGCGCCGCAGAAGCAGTTGCTGGCGATGGTGGCGGGTGGCGTGTTCGGGTTGGTGTGCCTGGTCGGCATCAGCATCCTGACCGTGCGCCGGCTGACCAACCCGCGGGTCAAGGCCACCGGGACCACCAGCGATACCGTGATCCTGCTGCTGCTGTTCCTGCAGTTGCTGCTGGGCCTGTACACCATCGTCGCCTCGACCCATCACATGGACGGCGGCGTGATGATGGCGCTGGCCGAATGGGCGCAGCACATCGTCACTTTCCGTGGCGGCGCGGCCGAGTTCGTGGCTGGCGTGAATTGGGTCTACAAGGCGCATATCTTCTTGGGCCTGACCCTGTTCCTGCTGGCACCGTTCACCCGTCTGGTGCACGTGTGGAGCATCCCGCTCAGCTACATCTGGCGGCCTTACCAGGTCGTGCGTCGTCGCCAGTCGCCATTGCGCTACGGTCCGAGGAGCTGATGGCCATGGCCAGCGTGCAACGCAATACGCGCGTCCTGCCGATCACCGTGATCGATTCGGGCAAGCCGGTGGCCGAGGAGGCGCACGGGCACCAGCACGACCACGCCGGCGAAGGCCCGCGTTCGCTGGGTCGCCCGGCACCGGCGTTCCTGTTCGTCGGCGATAGCGCGATCAGCGAGGCCGAGATCGCCCGCGAGATGCAGTTCCATCGTGCGCTGACACCGGAAAAATCACGCGCCGATGCCGCGCGTGCATTGGTGGTGCGCGAGCTGCTGAAGCGCGAGGTGCAGCGGCTCGGCCTGCAGGACGAGCTGCGTGCGGCGGGTGAAGATGCAGCGGAAGAGGCCTGCATCCGCCTGCTGCTGGAGCGCGAAGTCGAGGATCGCGCACCGACGGAAGACGACTGCCGGCGCTATTTCGAGCAGAACCCGGAGCGCTTCCACGCACCGGATCGGATCCGCATGCGGCATATCCTGCTGGGTGCTGCGGCCGATGACATCAATGGCCGTTACAAGGCGCGCGAGCAGGCGGAGAAGCTGATCGCCGAGCTGAAGGAGCAGCCGCATCTGTTCGCGGACTTCGCGCTGCGCCATTCCGATTGCCCGTCGAAGAGCGATGGCGGCGATCTTGGCTGGCTGGAGCGCGGGCAGACCACGCCGGAATTCGACCGCCAGGTGTTCCGCCTGCGCGCGGGCCTTGCGGCGTTCCCGGTGGAGTCGCGCTGGGGCTATCACGTGGTGTGCGTGGACGCGCTGGAAAGTGGCGAGTCGCTTGCGTTCGATCAAGTCCGCCAGCGGATCTCCGACTATCTTGAATTGCAGGTTCGGCAACGCGAACTCCAGCAATACCTGCAGATCCTGCAGGAGCGCTACGAGGTGCGCGGTCTGGACGCCATCGAGGCCGAAGCGGCCTGATCCCCGACGGGACATGCCGCTGCAGGCAGGTTCATCAACCAAGAGCGGAAACATGTCCATGCAGGACTCATCGACCATCAGCCCGGCCCGCCAGCAGCGGGCGCTGTGGCTCAGCACCTTCGCCTTCACCACCTGCTTCGCGGTGTGGATGATCTTTTCCATCATCGGCATCCAGATCAAGAAGGACCTCGGGCTCAACGACACCCAGTTCGGCCTGCTGATCGCAACGCCGGTGCTCAGTGGCTCGCTGCTGCGGATCTTCCTCGGGGTCTGGGCCGACCAGATCGGCGGGCGCAAGGTGCTGACCGGGGTGATGCTGGCCGGTGCGGCGGCGACATGGTTGCTCACCCATGCGCAGACCTATCCGCAGTTCCTGCTGGCGGCGCTGGGCGTCGGCATCGCCGGCAGTTCGTTCTCGGTCGGTGTGGCCTACGTGTCCAAGTGGTTCCCGCCGGAGAAGCAGGGCACCGCGCTCGGCATCTTCGGTGCCGGCAACATCGGTTCTGCCGTCACCAAGCTGCTGGCACCGATGGTGATGGTGGCCGCAGGCTGGATGATGGTGGCCAAGGTCTGGGCGATCGGGCTTGCGGTGGTCGCGGTCCTGTACTTCCTGTTCTCGCAGGAAGATCCCTCGCTGGAGCAGCGCCGCAAGTCCGGGGTCAAGCCGATGCCGTTCCGCGAGCAGATGGCACCGCTGAAGAACCTGCAGGTGTGGCGCTTCGCGCTGTACTACTTCTTCGTGTTCGGCGGCTTCGTGGCGCTGGCGCTGTGGCTGCCGCGTTACCTGATCGGTGCCTACGGCATGGATGTGAAGACGGCGGGCATGCTGGCCGCGTGCTATTCGATCCCGGCCAGTCTGTTCCGCGTGGTCGGTGGCTGGATGTCGGACAAGTACGGCGCGCGCACCGTGATGTACTGGACCTTCGGCGTGTCGGTGATCTGCTGCTTCCTGCTGGCCTACCCGGACACCCAGTACGTGGTGAAAGGCATCCAGGGCGACATCGTGTTCCACCTTGCGATCGGGGTGGTGCCGTTCACTATGCTGGTGTTCGTGCTGGGTTTCTTCATGAGCCTGGGCAAGGCCGCGGTGTACAAGCACATCCCCGTGTACTACCCGCAATACGTCGGTGCGGTGGGCGGCGTGGTGGGCATGATCGGCGGTCTGGGCGGCTTCCTGCTGCCGATCGCGTTCGGTGCGCTGAACGACCTCACCGGAATCTGGACCAGCTGCTTCATGCTGTTGTTCGTGGTGGTGGCCTGCGCATTGGCATGGATGCACTTCGCGATCCGTCGCATGGAGCGGAGCAAGTTCCCGCAGCTCGACCAGGAGACCGACTTGCCGGAAATCATCAACGCGCGGGCCGTGCGCTGACGGAAGCCGGTTCCGGGCGGGGTGGTGTACGCTGCCCCGCCACCCGTCCATGCCGCCGACATCGCATGCTTGAACCCGTGATCGACCTGCGCGGTGCCGGTACCAGCCTGACCCCGCAGCGGGCGAAACTCTTGCAGGCATTGGAGGCGCACGGTTCGATCAGCGCCGCCGCGCGTGCGGTGGGGATGAGCTACAAGGGCGCGTGGGATGCGGTGGCGGCGCTCAACCGCTTCGTCGGCGAGCCGCTGGTGACGGCGGAAACAGGCGGCAGCGGCGGCGGCGGCGCGTGCCTGACCGAGATGGGGCGGCGCGTGCTGGCCTTCCATCAGGCGCTGACCGCGCTGCAACAGCGGCTGCTGGCCGGGCAAGGCGGTGCCGGCGATCTCGACCAACTGCTCAAACGACTGGAGAACCTCATGCTGCGGACAAGTGCGCGCAATCAATTCGAAGGCACCGTGCAGGCAATCCAGCGCGGCGCGGTCAACAGCGAGGTGATTCTCGATCTCGACGGCGGCGACGCGTTGGTCGCCATCATCACCAACCGCAGCGTGGACGACCTCGGGTTGCGCGAGGGTGGCAGCGCGATCGCGTTGATCAAGTCTTCGTTCGTGGTGCTGGGCGAGCCCGGTGTGCGCACCAGTGCGCGCAACGCGTTGGCCGGCACCGTGCTGTCCTGCCGGGAGGGCGCGGTCAATGCCGAGGTGGAGTTGCGGCTGGCCGGTGGCAGACGACTGGTGGCCACCGTCACCAACGAAAGTGCAAAGGAACTCGGCATCCGCGCAGGCGCGCCGATGCTGGCGCTGGTCAAATCCTCGCACGTGATCCTGGCGGTGGCAGTGTGAGCGTTCCCGCCGGCACGGTGCCGACGGGAACGTGATGCGCCATCAGAACCGATAGCTGACGTTGGCGAACCAGGTGCGTCCCGGCATCGGATAGCCTTCGGCCAGTTCGTACCATTTGTCGCCGAGGTTGCGGCCGCCGGCTTCGATGTCGAGGCCATCCAGCGGCGACCACACCAGCTTCGCGCCGAACGTCGCATGGCCGTCCAGGCGCAGGTAGCCGCCCTGATTGCCGGGGCCGACGTAGGCGACGATGCGGCCTTGCTCCGCTTCCGCGGTTGCCAGCGCCTTCCAGTGCGGCGAGAACGTCCACTGCGCATGCGCGAACACGCGCTGGCGCGGGCTGTTGGTCAGCAGCACGGCGCGATTGCCGAGGTTGTCGCGATCCATCCACGTATAGGCCGCGCCCACCTCGCCGCGTTCGGCGAAGCGCTGCTGCAGGCTCAGCTCCACGCCGCGGTTGCGCGCCTTGCCGATGTTCTGCGCCTGGTTGCAGACGGTGCTGCCGCATTGGTTGGACGGGACGATGGCGTCCTGAATCAGATCGTCGATGCGGCTCTGGAACAGCGAGGCTTCCGCCCGTGCACCGATCCACGGCTGGCCGCGCCAGCCGAGTTCGATGTGACGCGCGAACTCCGGCTTCAAGTCCGGGTTGGGCAATGCGCTGCCCATGCGCGCCGAGTAGCGGTCCTTGATGGTGGGGAAGCGGGTCTTGTGCGAATAGCTGCCATACAGCTGGCCGTGCTCGCCGAGGTCTCGGCTCAGTTCCACCAGTGCGTTGTTGGCGGTGGTGGAGCCGGTGGGCCAGAAGTACACCTCCTTGGCGTCACGCTTCTCGTGGCTGGCACCGATGCGCAGGTTGTAGCCCTGGCCCAGCGTGATGCCGTCTTCCACCGCGATGGAGGTGGTGACGTCGCGGTAGTCCTTGGCCGGCGACTTCGGGTTGCTGTCGCGGTGGCGGTCGTCCTTGTAGTGCAGCGCCAGATGCAGGTCGTGGTTGGCGAAGGACTGGCTGGCCAACTCCACGCTGATGCCGCGGGTCTTGTCGGCGTACACGCTGGGGAAGCTGGTGTTGGACAACTGGGTGCCATAACTCTTGTCGGTATAGGCCGCAAGGCCGTTGCCGTAGCGGTCCTCGTAGGCGCGCAGCTTCAGGCTGCTGGCTTTGCCAAGCCCGATGTTGCCGATGAAATACAGGCTTTCCTTGTCCCACCACGGCCAGCGCCAGTAGCGGATGCCGCTGCTGGCGCGGCCGGTGTACACCGGGTTGCCTTTCTCGCCTTCCTGCTTCACGTAGCCCAGCGCGAATTCGCTGCGTTCGCCGGGGGCGTAGCCGATCTTGATCGAGGCACGGCGGTCATTGCGATGGGCGTTCTCGCGCTGGTCGCCGGTATCGGTGGGCCTCGCCTTGTAGTCGACGAAATCGTCCGGCAGCGGGAAGCTGTCGGCATCCAGCCACGACCAGCCTGCCTGCAGATACCAGTCGCCCTTGCGCATGCCGAGGTTGGCCGCGGCCTTGCGCTCGCCGCCGCTGCCGGCACCGATGCGCAGGTCGCCTTCAAGCGGGGCGGTGGGCTTGCGCGAGATCAGGTTGATCGCGCCGCCCAGCGTGTTCGGCCCGTACAGCAGCGAAGCCGCGCCCTTGGCGACGCGGATCTCGGCGAGGTCGAAGGTGGTGAAACGGCCGAAGTCGATGTAGCCGTCGTAGGGAACGTACTGCGGGATGCCGTCGAGGAACACCGGCACCTGGCGCGGGTCGAAGCCGCGCACGTACACCATCGCCTCGTTGCGGCTGTTGTGCGAGAGGTTCACGCCGGGTGCGATGGCGACGGCATCGCCGACGGTTTCGCGATCGAGCTGGTCGAGCTGCTCGCGGGTGATGGCGGATTCGCCGCTGGCGGGCTGCGCGTCGCGTTTGGCTTGCACGACCACCCGGCCGAGATCGAAGGTATTCGGCTTGGTGTCGGCATCGTCTTCGGCATGGGCACTGCCGAAGCAGGCCAGTCCTGCGAGCAGGGCAAGCGTCAATGCGCGCCGGCGGGGGAGGCGGGATGTGTCGAGTGTGGACATGACGTGGGTTTCGGAAAGGTAAAAGAGAGGGAGGGCGCTCGCGGAGGGCGCCCGGCGGTCGATGCGTGCGTGAGCGGTGCCGTGCCTACGGCATGCGCACCACTTCGATGCGGTCAAGCCAGCGGACGTGGCGCGGGCCGGTCTTGATGTCCTTGCCGGAGATCAGCAACAGCTGGCCTTCACCGGGTTCCAGCGGCTTGCCGTCCTTTTCCCAGGCCACCAGCACCTGCTTGCCGATCTCGGTGTTGTACAGCTCGCTCCAGGAGAAGGTGACGGT
>Ga0073904_10000923_pt1 | contig 21587 bp, 17 predicted proteins | sample KloWWTrecipitate_FD_66668 | JGI IMG/M metagenome (GOLD analysis project Ga0073904, IMG submission 66668) | Active sludge microbial communities from Klosterneuburg, Austria, studying microevolution and ecology of nitrifiers - Klosterneuburg... | ecosystem: Engineered > WWTP > Aerobic digester >... | reverse complement strand
GCTGCCGCGACTCGAGCCCGTGTGCTTCTACGATCTCGTCGTCGAGGTGGCCCTCATCCGCCCCGGCCCCATCGTCGGGCAGATGGTGCACCCGTACTTGAACCGGCGGGCGGGGCAGGAGCCGGTGATCTACGACCACCCGCTGCTCGAGCCCATCCTGAAGCGCACGCTGGGCGTGCCGCTGTTCCAGGAGCAGCTGCTGCGCATGGCCATGGCCGTAGCCGGGTTCACGGGCGGCCAGGCCGAAGACCTGCGCCGGGCCATGGGCTTCAAGCGATCCGAGAAGCGCATGCAGCAGCTCGAAGGACTGCTGCGCGAGGGGATGGCGAAGAACGGCATCACGGGCGCGGTGGCCGATCGCATCGTCTTGTCCATCACCTCGTTCGCCCTGTACGGCTTTCCCGAGTCGCATGCGGCAAGCTTTGCGCTCATCGCCTATGCCAGCGCGTACTTGAAGGTCCATTTCCCGGCGGCGTTCTACACGGCGCTGCTCAACAACCAGCCGATGGGCTTCTACCACCCGGCCACGCTGGTCAAGGACGCCCAGCGCCGCGGTGTGCGGTTCGCGCCCATCGACGTGCAGGTGTCCGACTGGGACTGCACGGTGGAGGAGGACGGCGCCATCCGCCTGGGCCTGCGCTACGTGAGCGGCCTGCGTGCGGAGGCGGGGAAGGCGATGGCGAGGCGAGAGCCAGCAACGGACACAGTGGTACGGCTGGCGTGTCCCAAGTGCGGGTGCGACGATCGGTCGATGATCGAGGAGGGTGTGCCCGATGCTCTGCAGTGCTTCTGCAACGTGTGTTCTCACGAATGGACGATGGCGCCGGCGCGGATGCGGTTCCGGTCCATCGACGATCTCGTCCGGATGGCCGGACTACGGCGCGACGAAGTCACGGCCCTGGCCGAGATCGGCGCGCTCAACAGCTTGGGAATGGACCGGCGATCGGCGCTGTGGCAGGCCGAACGCGCCGCGCGCCCGTCTGGTGAGCTCTTCGAGGCCAGCGAGTCGGCGGGCCTCGATGCCGATGCCAGCACCCCGCACCCGGCGCTCGGCGGCCCCCTCCCTCCCATGACGCCCACCGAGCGGCTGGTGGCCGACTACGCCGGCACCGGCCTTACGCTCGGCCCGCACCCCATGTCGTTCCGGCGCCACGAGTTGTCGATGCGCGGCGTGCTCCGCGCCATCGATCTGCCGCGCGCCCGGGCCGGACGCCGGGTGCGCACCGCGGGCATGGTCATCACGCGCCAGCGGCCAGGCACGGCCAAGGGCTTCGTGTTCCTCACGCTGGAAGATGAGACGGGCATCTCGAACGTGATTATCCGGCCCGACCTGTACGCCGCCACCCGGCTGGCGGTCGTCGAATCACCGTTCCTGCTGGTGGACGGCGTGCTGCAGAACCAGGACGGCGTCACCGCCATCCGGGCCGAGCGCCTGCAACGGCTCGACGGGTTATCGGACGAGGCGTCTGTCGAGTCGCACGATTTTCGATGAAGAGCGAAAACGCCGGGACTGAAGTCCCGGCGCTCCGGACCGGGACTGAAGTCCCGGTGCTCCGTACTGAAGTCCCGGTGCTCCGGACCCAGAACCCAGAGCCCAGAACCCAGAGCCCAGAGCCTAGAGCCCAGAGCCTAGAGCCCAGAGCCTAGAGCCTAGAGCCCAGAGTTCAACTTGGCAACCGCCACGAGCCACGCCGTAGCCATGGCAGCCACGAGCAGCTGGATGTTGCTCCGCGGCACCCGGCCGGTTGCCCGCCATGCGGGCTGCAGCAGGCCGACCGGCACGTGGACCGTGAGCACTGCCGTCACCGCCAGCACGACCGGCCGCGGCACGGCCACCGCTGCGTAGCCGAGCAGCAGCGCAAGCTGGCCCGTGACGAAGGCCACGTGGCACCAGCCGGCCCACGACAGATCCTTCGCCCAGTGCGCCGCGGGCCGTGCCGGCCACAAGTGGTCCCGAAAGCCGTCGCGCGTGCCCCCGTGCCACCACGCGTGCAGGGCCGCCGACGCCGCCCCGGCCAGGAGCACCGGGCCGAGCAGCCACCAGCCCGGGCGAATCCACGGCGCCACCAGTGCATTGGCCACGGGCAGCAGCACGGCGTCGCCCCACATGCCGCCGTGGTTCACGAATCCCAGGTCGAGTCCGGATCCCGCGCGCCACCGGCCTTCAGCCCATGCGGCAACGCCCGATGCGGCCACCGCTGCCACCGTCACGGTCCACGCCGTCCAGCTCCACTCCATGCCGCCCCAACGCTACCACCCCGCCGGCGCGGCGTGGCATGCGGGAATCCCATCATGCGCGCGCTCACCCGCGATCCCTCGCACAAAACGCAACCGGCTCGCGCACGACGACGGTGTCGAGGGCGACCAGCGAATACGTGGAAGACAGCCGGCGCCACCGGGCTCGATGCGATCGCCGATCTCGCCGACACGCTTCGTCAATCGGGCCGCACGCTGGTCGTGGGCGGCGGCCTGCTGGCGATGGAGCCCGAATCGACGATGGCTCCGAGCCGGTGATGAAGGGATGGACACCGTAGCGCGGGCGCAGGCGTTCGTAGAAGTGCTCGTGCCCGGTGAAGACAACCTGCACGCCGAACGTCGCGAGGATCGGCTCGAGTGCGAAGAACTGCGCCGGGCCGCGCGTGAAGGTGTAGTACACGCGGCCCTTCATGTCAAAGAGGGGATACACGGTCTGCGTGCGGTCGTCGTGGTTGCCGAGCGAGGCGAAGAACCGGATGTCGGCCGCCGGTGCCCATGTCGCCGATGACCGCGAAGCGGACGGGCGCCGACGCGGATTCGGCCGCCAAGGGCGCCGACGCGGCCCTGGCCGTCAGGCCGAGCGCGGCGGCGGTGGCGGTGGCCGTGGCGAGGAGCAGGAATGGCCGCATCGTGACGCGAGGCGCCGACGTCAGGCGGACGCGTCGCCTAGTGGCGCGGGCTTCACCGGTGCTCCTGGCCCCGTCAACCGCTCGCGGACGGCGCGGACGGCGCCGCCGACCTTGAAGGACGCCTCGAAGAGGGATCCCACGCGGATGCCGCCGGGCAGCCGATGGCGACCCACCGCCGCGAGCCCGGCCGATGCGATGCAGCCGCAGTTGGCGCAATCGGGTGTACCGCCGAACTGGCAGGGCGCGACCTTCGTCGTCAGGTCGGCCGAGATGCAGTCGGTCGTCTTGGCGAAGATGCAGTCGTCCGGACCATCGGGCGGATCGAGGTAGGCATCGAGCAGGCCCTTCGGCATCTGGATCTTCGGGAACTGCTCGCGCAGCGCCCTCAGCGATTGCACCACGCGCGCCCGGTCGTCCGTCGTGAGCTGTTCGTCCGACACCTCGCCCACCTGCGGGGTGTACAGGCTCACCCACATCGTGCGAACGTTCGGGTTGTCGGACCACTGTCTGACGAAGCTTTCGATGTAGCCCTCACGCGTGGCCTGCTGCCGCGTCACGGTGCAGTGCACCGTGATGCGGTGTCCCTCGATGTGCTTGAGGATCCGGTCGTAGGTGGCCGGCGTGCGGCGCACGTCGTGTTCGGGCTGGAGGCCGTCGATCGACACGACGATCTGCAGGCGGCGAATCGACGCCCACGCGGCGGGGATGGGCCGCACGGCGCTGGTGACGAGCTGGGTATGGATGCCGAGCGCGGCCAGCCGCGGCAGCAGCACGTCCAGCTCACGGAACCGGACCAGGGGCTCGCCGCCCACAATCGAGACGTGGATGGGGCGGTAGCGATCCACGACGCCGAGAACGCCGTCGATGAGCGCTTGTCCCTTGAAATCCGACAGGGCTCGGAGGGTCTGTCCGCTGCTCAGGTGCGCGTCGCCGTAGGCGTAGCACCCCGGACAGCGAAGCGGGCATTCGCGGGTGATTTCAATTGAGAGGTTGGGCCGGTAACCCTGAAGGATGCGACCCCACGCGGGCAGAATGCCTTCCATCAACTTACGCTAGCACAAGGCAGGCGGGGCCTTGCGCCAATCCTGCGCGCGCGGCCCCGCTGCCGTCGTGATCCGCCTCTGCTATTTCGACGCGACGAACATGATCTCGACCAGGCCATCGGCGCCCACCAGGCCGGTGCCGACCGTCGCGCGCGCCGGGAACTCCTTGCCGAACACGCTCCGATACGCCTCGTTCATCGCCGCGAACTGGCTGATGTCCGTGATGTACACGATGCCATCGGCCACGTCGGTCCAGGAGAATCCGGCGGCTGTCAGCGTGCGGCCGATCCGGACCAGGGCCTCGCTGGCCTGCGCCTTCATGTCGCCCTTGTTCTGAGCGTTGTTGCCCAGGATGCCGGACAGGTAGAGACGGTTCCCCACCTTGATGGCACTGCTCAGCGTGGCGCTCGGCTTGCCCGGCGTGCCATCGGCGGCCGGCGTGGTGAAGGCCTGCTTGGCTCCCCGGTGCGCGGTCAGCGCGATCTCGACCTTGTAGGTCGGGCCGGGCAGGCCCGTCACCACGGTGGCGCGCGCGGGCGGATCCTTGGGGAAGGCCGGCGTGTAGCTGCGGTTCATGTCCTGGAATCCCGCGACGTCGTTGATGTACACGCGCGACGACACGACGTGCTCGAAGCCGAAGCCGGCGGCCTTGAGCAGCTGGCCGGCGGTGTCCATGACCGCCTTGGTCTGCGTGGCCATGTCGCCTTCCATGGGCACGTTGTCGCTGGTGTTGCGCGCCACGACGCCCGACGTGAAGAGCGTGTCACCGGTCCGGATGGCGTAGCTGTATGGGTTGGCCGTGGACCAGCCAGGCGGAGTGACGATCACCCGCTCGGCGCCGGTGGGAACGGCGATGGCCGAGATCTCGACCAGGGCGTTGGGCGAGACGAGTTGGCCGACCACCGTGGTGCGGGTCGGCGCGTCCTTCGGCCATACGGTGCGCCACACCTCGGTCATCCCGGCGGCATCGGCGGCGTTCTTCACGTAGACGTGCGCGACGACGACGTTGGCCAGCGACGAGCCCGACTTGGTGAGCGTCTGCCCGATGTTGTCGAGCACGGTCTTGGTCTGCGCCTTGATATCGCCCTCCTGGGCGAGCGTGCCGGCCACGTAGATGAGGCCGTCGGCCTTCACGGCCAGACTGAATGGGAGCGTGGCGCCCCCGGGAACCGAAATCTGTCGTCCTTGTCCCTGCATTGCCACTCCGCTCATGGCGAGCACGGCCGTCACTGTCAGGATCGAGCCTTTCACGATACACCTCCGCGCGCCACTCTATCACTCAAGGGCCGCGATGTTACACTTGGTCCCACGCTGAATGGCTACGACGCACACCACCCGCTCTACCAAGACCAGACCCACGCGCAAGAAGAATAAGGCGACACCCGCGGCACGGGCGGCACCCACCGGTGCCGCCGCACCAGCGCCCGGCCTGCCGCGGATCCAGCGGCGGAAGTCGAAGCTCCACGGCTGGGGCGTCTTCGCCCGGGAACCCATCAACAAGAACAAGCGCATCATCGACTACGCGGGTGAGCTCATCACCAACAAGCAGAGTGAGAACCGCGAAGACCGCTACCTGCGCAAGGGCTGCATCTGGGTGTTTCGCGTCAACCGCTACTGGAGCCGTGACGCCAACGTCGGCGGCAACGTCGCGCGCTTCATCAACCACGCCTGCAAGACCAACTGCTGGGTGGACGTCGTGGACAAGACCATCTGGATTCGCGCGGCCCGCCGGATCGAGCCGGGCGAAGAGCTGACCTACGACTACAACACCGAAGGGGACAAGACCATCCCGTGCCGGTGCCGCCCCAACTGCAAGACGCGCCTTTGAAGCGGCCCGGCGCAGGCAAGCTGGCCCTGTTCGTGCTGGCGGCCTGCGCGATGGCTCTCGGTCTGCGCGGGTCGGCCGACGTCGGGAGTGACGCCGGGACTAAAGTCCCGGCGCTCCATCAGTCTCTCCATCAGTCTCTCCATCAGTCTCTCCATCAGTCTCTCCATCAACCGCTCCATCAACCGCTCCATCAGTCGCTCCGCCAACCGTTCGCTCAACCGCGGTGGGCCAGCCCGGACCGCCGGGACTTCAGTCCCACTCCGGAGCGCCGGGACTTCAGTCCCGCTTCGGAGCGCCGGGACTTCAGTCCCACTCCGGACCGCCGGGACTTCAGTCCCGCTTCGGAGCGCCGGGACTTTAGTCCCGGCGTGGCCTCCGTCCCGCCCGCGCCGCCTCCCGGCGTCGCCTTCTTCGTCCGCGCGCTCACCAACCCGCGCGACCGTCGCGAGGCCCACGGCACCATTCTCGACACGCCGGTCCTTCCCGGATCCATCGTCAAGGCGGTGACGCTGGTGGTCGCGCTCGAAGCCGGCGTCATCGGTCCCGCGAGCGGCGCCATGTGCCGTCGGGTCGTGACCGTGGACGGTGTTCGATTCGTGTGTGCCCACCCGGACCTGCGCCGGCCCCTCACACCGGCCGAGGCGCTCGCGCACTCGTGCAACGACTTCTTCGTGTCGCTGGCGCGCCGGCTGCCGCGCGACCGCGTGAACCGCACCCGCGTGGCGGCGGGGTTGCTGCCGCTGGCCGCGTCGGCGGCGCTCGGGCCGGCACTGGTCGGCCTCGACGGTCCGCGCGTCACGCCGCGCGCGCTCATCGACGTGCTCTCGCGCCTGACGGGCGTGGGGCCCGACCCACCCGTGCCGATGAGCCCGTCGACCCGGGCGGTGCTCATCGAAGGACTGACAGGCGCGGCCACTTTCGGCACGGCCTCCGCACTCGGAGCCCGCGGTGTCTCGGCCTGGGCCAAAACGGGCACGGCGCCCATGCCTGGCGGCGGCGTCGCCGGACTGGTGGTGGCGCTGGCGCCCGCCGGCCGGCCGACCCATGGGGTGGTCGTGGTCGCCTCCGGCGCCGCTGGCGCCGACGCCGCCGGCATCGCGGCGGACGTGCTGCTGGCCGCGGGCGCCGGCGGCGCCACCTCGTCCGCCCCGCCAACCGTGAATCCACCCGGCCCGTCGCTGGCGCAGTCGCCGATTCGCCTGGGCCGCACCGCCGACGATGGACGCGTGCGCATCGAGGTTGTGGCCGTGGACGACTACGTGGCAGAGGTGCTCGCCGGCGAAGGGCAGCCACGCGCTGGCGCGGCCGCCCAGCAGGCCCTGGCAATCACGGCGCGGACCTTCGCCATGGCCAATCGGAATCGCCACCGCGCCGAGGGGTTCGATCTCTGCGACACCACGCATTGCCAGGTCGTCAGGCCCGCCACCCCCGCCACGCGACAGGCCGCGCGTGCCACCGGCGGGCAGGTACTGCTGGCGCGCGGCCAGCCGGCGTCGGTCTTCTACTCGGCATGGTGCGGTGGGCGGATCGAACGCGCCTCCCAGGTCTGGCCCGGCGCCGAGGATCTCGATCATCCGGACGCGGATGAAGCGTGCACCGGCGAGCCGCCCTGGCAGAGCGACATTCGCGCCGCCGACATCGAGCGCGCCCTCCGCGCCGCCGGGTTGCGGGGCGGCCGTCTGCGGGGCTTGCGCATCCTGCAGCGCAACGGCTCTGGCCGCGTGCTGCGCCTGCGGGCCGACGGCTTCGCGCCGGCCGAGATTTCGGGCCAGGACTTCCGCATGGCGATGGGACGGGTGGCCGGCTGGCAACTCGTCAAGAGCACCGCCTTCGATCTGGAACGCACGGGCGCCGGGTACCGGCTTCGCGGCCGCGGCTTTGGCCACGGCGTGGGCCTCTGCGTGGTGGGCGCCGGCGCGCGGGCATCGCGCGGCGCGACGACGGCTGACATTCTGGCCTTCTACTTCCCGACACTGACGATCGGACCGCCTGCCCCCGCCGTGGCTGACGGGACGCGGGCCGCCGGCCCGGGCCGCGCGGTCGTGCCGGCAAGTCCGCCGGTAGCCGGAAAAGCCGCCCCGCGCGCCGCGGACGTGCAAATCGCGCTGCCGGCCGCGGAAGAGAGCGAGCGCGCGTCGCTGATGTCGCTCCTCCGCCGGGCGCGCGACGATGTGGCCGCCGCAACCGGCCAACCCTCACCGCCCGTCCTGCGCGTCACCGTTCACTCGACCGTCGAAAGCTTCGGGCGCGCGACCGGTCAGCCCTGGTGGGTGTCGGGCGCCACCGTGGGCTCCGCCATCGACCTCCTGTCGCTGGCGGTGCTGTCGCGGCGCGGCATCCTCGAGCAGACCGTTCGGCACGAGGTGGCGCACGCCGTGCTCGACGCCGCTCTGGCCGATCGGCCGCTGTGGGTGCGTGAGGGCGCGGCCATCCACTTTGGACGGGCCGCCGCGGCCGGCCCCCAGGACGTGGAGCCGCGCGGGCGGGTGATCTGTCCGTCGGACGAAGAGATCCTGCGGCCGCTGTCGGCCGGCGCCGAGCGCGGCGCCTATGCGCGGGCCGGGGCGTGCTTTGCGCGGGCCGTCGGGTCGGGTACGCGTTGGAGCGACGTTCGCTGAGCGCGCCTACTGGCGGACCGCATCGTCCAGGAAGACGCTGTTGGCCATCGAGATAACGTGATCGTCCTGTTCGAGGAGGGTTTGCGTGGTCGTGATGGCCTTCAGCACGCCACGCTGGCCGCGCACCTCGAGGCGGTCGCCGGGGCTGAACACCTTGCGCGCGTAGAAGCCCGCCATCACGCTGCGGGTGATGTCCCGCGTGCCCATCCCGATCGACAGACCGAAGGCCAGGGCGAAGCCCGACAGGACACAGACGGTCACGATGCGCACCATGTCGGTGTCGAACTCGAGCTGGCCAATCGCCATGATGGCCACGACGAACAGGATGAACCCAGGCGTCAGGCTGCCGAGCGGCCCCGCGAACTCGATGCCCGACTCCTCGGCGGCGCGCCGCACCATCTGGCCGGCGACCTGGCTGACGGCGCTGCCAACCAGTAGCAGCAGCACCGCGGCGATGACTTTCGGCAGGTAGCCGAAGAGCGACGCAATGGCCTGCGAGATGGCCACCAGGCCAAAGGCGTCGGCGGTCGTGCGGGCGAACAGGAGCAGGAGCAGGAAGTACACCATGCGCGGCAGGACGAGATTGAGCGATTGCCGCAGCCCGAGCCGGTGGAGCGCCTTGTCGAAGCCCGCCTGTTCGAGCAGGGCGTCGAGCCGGATGCGGACCAGGATGGCCCGGAGCAGGAGTTCGACCACCTTCGCCAGCAGGACGAGCGCGATGGCGACCGCCAGGCCGACGAGCAGGCGGGGAATCATGACGAGGGCCGTCTGCCGGAGCGATTCGACGACCTGCCAGAGTTGTTGCTGCATGTCGGGAGCCCGTGCGCGAAATCAGGGTTTGGGTCGGCGCTCGAACCACTCGAACGGCGCGCGGAGCAGTTCCAGCAGGGCTGTGAACGGAGCGGTCCACGCCAGCTCAATCAGGTCGCCGCCGAGCAGCCGCCGCTCGATGCTGCGGCGCACGCGAGGGGCGAACTCGCCGCCCACGTCGAGCGACAGATCGCGCAGTTGCTCGACCGGCGTACCCAGGTCTGCCGGTTCGGCGCCGCCGGCCTCGTCTGGATCCGCGTGGTCGGTCATGCCGGTGTCCCCGCGTCAGCCGCGGGCGAATGCTCGTGGTAACGCCGCCGGAATTCTTCGCGGCCTCGGCTTGATCCGCATCGAGATCGACCATGACTCGCCCGCGCGTCTTTCTCAGGTGGTTGAGGCAGTGGTGCACCCTGATTCGCCTGAGCCATGTCTTGAACTGCGCCCGCTGTTCGAAGCGGCGCAGCCCGAAGAATGCTTTCACGAACACTTCCTGTGCCAAGTCCTCGGCGTCGGCGGACGAACGCGTGATGACGCGGCAGTTCGCCAGCACGCCGCCCTGGTGGCGCCGCATCAGCGTGTCGAACGGCCGCGTGTCGCGGTCATCCGCCTGCGCCCGCAGCACGAGCTCCTCGTCCGATTCGGGGTCCGCGCCGGTCGCCAATCCGCATCCTCCTGACTAGACAACCCGGAAGGACCGAAAGTCACGACGTGCCTGACCACGGCCGGGAGCGCATTATACCCAGCCGGACGGATGTGACCCGCGGGAGGGGAGCCGTGTCCGTACCGCTGCCATGGAACAGAACTCCCTCTCTCGGCTGGTGCTTGCGGTTGACGATCACGACGAGGTTCGCGCAACCACCGCGCGGGTGCTGCGCCAGCACGGCTTCACGGTGCTCGAGGCCGCCTCGGGCTTTCAGGCGTTGACCATCTCGCTCTCGGTCGGCCGGGCGCCCGATCTGCTGATTACGGAGGTGATAATGCCCGACCTCGACGGCCTGGAACTGGCCGGGGTGCTGCGCCGACGCTATCCGTTGCTGCCGGTCCTCGTCACCACGGGCAATCTGCCGGACGGCGCCCCCAAGGGCGATGGACGCGTGCTGTTTCTGGCCAAGCCGTATCGACCGCAGGACTTGATTCGGTGCGTCCGGCTGCTCACGCAGCCCTGCCGGGGGTTTGGTGCGGGCGCCACGCCTACCGGCCCGTGTCCCCAGGAGACGCCAGGCGTGCAATGAGGCTCAACCCGACGGCGCCTGCGAGCGCGATGAGGCCGAACTTCGCGAGGGCGACGGCCGGTTCCACCCACGTGGCTGGCAGCCCCGGCGGCATCCAGTAGAGGCCGTAGTGCAGGGGCGCCCACAGCGTGACGATCGCCACCAGCGTCGCCGCGGCCAGCCGGACGGGAGACAACGCGCGCGCCAGCGGCGTACGGTCGCACCACGCCCACAGCCCCCGCGACAGGATGTGGCCGAACCAGACGAGCGCCACAAACGGCGCGACGACCCTGCGCAGCCACTCGCCGAGGTAGGCGACGGCGGTCATGGGCCCGGTGACGTCCGACCAGTTCAAGGTGGCGATGAACCAGGCGCTGATCTCACCCGAGTGACGCTCCATCCAGCCGAGCGCCGCACCCACCGCCCACCAGGCGGCTCCCGCCGCGATGACCGGGAGCAGGAACGCCGGCAGGCCGGCGACGGCGCCGCGAGCGGCTCCCCGCGACCATCCGCGTGACCAGCCTACCAGCGCGCCACTCCAGGTGAGGGCGGCTACCGCGTACATGCCGAGGACGAGCAGCAGCGAGAGCGCGAGCGTGAACACAGTGGATTCCGGCGTGTTGACAAACGCCCACCAGAGCGCCGCGAAGGCGGCGGCGCCGCTCAGGATCCAGACGGTCGAGGCCGCCAGGGCTCGTATCACGGCTGGACGGCTCCGGGTACGGTCACCGTCAGCGTGAACGGCTCAGATGAGGCGAGCACGTCGGGCACATACATGGGCGACACCTGTGCGGGCACGACGCGGAACGTCCCGGCGGCGATGACCTTCACCAGGTACACATACTCGTAGCGACCCTGGTCGAACGACTCCTGGAAGAACACGGTGCGCGTGTCGCGGTACTCGACCTGCGACCCCCACCACCAGCGCATCGTATCGGGGCGCTCCAACGGATACGCGGTCGTGTCCTGCACGGCCTCGACTCCGGCGGGCAGCGGATCTTCGACGGCCAGGTAGCGCCAGTCGGGTGAGCCCGCCACCGTCAGGCGCACCGCCAGCACGTCGCCTGGGCTGGCGGCCCCGGCGAGCGGTTGCTCACGGTAGACGATACGGCCGCGGATGGTGACGGGGACCAGGCGCGAGTAGCGGCGCGAGACTGCGAGCTGTCGGGATCCCTGGCGCGCGTCGGCCGCGGACGGGTCGAACCAGGTGGCCGCTGCGGACCAGTAGACGGTGCCGCCCTCGCGCTTGACCAGCCGGATCTGGTTGGCGCCCTCGCGCGCGGGCACGGTCACCACGAGCGGGTCGGGCGCCGTCATGCGGGCGGCGTCGAACGACTGCCGGCCGGCGGGCTCGCCGTTGACGAACACGTCCACACTGAAAGGCTGCGCCGACTCGCCTCGGGCCTGCATGAACGCGAGCAGGCCGTAGATGGCCATGGCCGTGCGCTTGGTCGATCCCCAGTAGCCGCCCGCGCGGTTGAGCAGCAGCCATCGGACCGCGCGCTCGACGACCGGGCTGCCCGGATTGCGACGCGCCAGCGCCTGCACGGCGAAGGAGGTGGCCTCCACGGTGGTGTCGATGCCGTCGAACAGCAGGTCGTCACGATCCGCGGCCCACCACGACAACTCGCCGCGTGTCTGGGCCTCGGCTTCCAGCGCCTGCGCGAAGCGGTCCCCACGCGCGTCTCGCGCCTCGTCCAGCAGCCCGAGCAGCAGCGCGCGACCGAAGGGGCTCATGCGGTCCCGCGCGTTCCACACGTCTTCTCGTGCGTCGGCATGGCGATAGGTGAGCGCGCCGCCCTCCCCGTACGACACGATCTCGCCGCCCTCGGGTTGGCTGCGGCGCAGGACGTACGCCATGTAGACCTTGAGATCGGGTTCGGCGCGTGGGTAGGTGAGATACATCCGCGCGAGCGCGCTGCCCGCGGTGCCGATACGGTACTCCTCGACACCGACGCCGGCCCTGCGTGCCTCGTCCAGGCCCCACAAGGCGTATGCGGTCATGAACGGGTGATTCCCGTCCGACTTCCACCAGCCCCACCCGCCATCGGCGTGCTGCATGTCTCCGAGGCGTCGCAGGCCAGACGACACCTGGCCATCGAGCGCGCCGAGCCGCTCGGTGGGCGCCAGCTTCAACTCGGTGAGCGCGCGCGTCACGAGCAGGTTGGGCAGAAAGCTCGACACGGTCTGCTCCGTGCATCCGTACGGGTATCCCGTGAGGAAATCGAGCGCACCCAGGAGCGAACCGGCCAGCGACGGCGCGAGGCTGACGCGAACGGATCGGCCGGCGGCGTTGGCCGATGCCGGGACCACGAGTTCGGTGACCCCCTCGCCCGCGCCCACGATGGATCCGCTGGCGCCAGCGTCGCGGCGAAGACCGTAGGGCAGCACGGGCACGGGCAACTCCACCGCGTCAGTGTCCGACTCGGTGCGGGCAGTCGCCGTGATGGAGGCCGGCCCCGGCCTGGGGGATCGAAAGCGCCAGTCGTGACGCTGCTCAGCGCCACTCGGCAGCAGAATGCCGGACGAGGCGGGCTCGGCGCCAACGGCCTCCAGCCCCGTCGTCTGGACGCTGACGGTGGCCGTCCGCGCCTCGGGCCGGTAGTTGTGCACGATCGCAGGGATGACGACATCGTCGCCCTCGGTGAGGAAGCGCGGCGTGACGATGCGGACGATCAGGTCCTTGGTGGTGGTGGTGCGCGCCACGGCGGCGCCGACCCGGGTGTCTTCGGTCACCGCGCGCGCGGTGAGCCGCCACGTGGTGAGAGCGTCCGGGTAGCGGACCGCCACGCGGGCGCGGCCCTCGCCGTCGGTGGTGACGTCGGGCATCCAGTAGATGGCGTCGGGGAAGTCCTTGCGGACGGATGGCTGCGGGGTCCGCTCGCCCTTGAAGTCGGCCAGCGTGAACCGCTTGCGCCGCCGCCCGGCCAGTTGCAGGCGGTCGAGTCCCGAGTAGCCGGTGAAGTAGTACTCACGCGAGAAGGCGGTGCCGACGCGCGAGTATTCGCGGCGGTAGAAGAACCGTGTAGGATCCGGCGTGTCGTCGGCGCGGACGCCGAACACGGCCTCGTCGATCACGGCCAGGCTCACCTGCGCCCGGACGGGGCGGCCCTCGTGGTCGGTGACCGAGAGCGTGAACGAGCCCGGTTCCTGCGGCTTGGCCACCGGCCGGTCGGGCACGAGGCTGATGTTGAGCGTTCGCTCGACGGCCGGGACGCCTAGCCGCCGCTCGGCCCGGTACAGCCGACCCTCGCGAAGGAACGTGACGTTGACATAAACGTCGCCGATGTCGCCGGGCTCGATGGGCACTTCGAGCGCTTCGGTGGCGGCGGGGCGCAGCACGCGGTACCAGGACACGTGCTGGCCCTCCTTGGTGACCAGAATCGGACCCGACAGCGGTTCGCCGCGCACCACCAAGCGCGCGGTGTCGCCCGGTTGATAGGTCCGCCGGTCGGCCAGCAGCTCGAGGTAGCGGTCACCATCGTCGGCGGCGCTCGTCTCCTGCGGACCCGGCACCCACAGCCACACGCGCTCGGTTACCTCGCGGCCGTCGGCGGGAGCGCTCACCCGGATACGGAAGCTGCCGGACTGTCCTTCGGGCAGCGCCAGCCCGGCCGACGCGCGACCCTCGGCGTCGGTTGTGGCCGCGGTGTTCGCGACCGGGGTGACCGTAGGGTCGTTGTAGTAGCCCTCGCGGTAGTCGAGCCGCTCGAGCGCCAGCGACACGGGCACGCCCGCGCGCGGTGCACCCTCGTAGTCCACGGCACGCACCTGCACGTCGGCACGACTGCCAACCCGGAACACGGAGCGGTCGAGCTGGACGGCGAGCAGGAACGACGCCCACGTGGCGTGGACCACGGTATTCCCGGACACCTCGCGGCCGCCGCCGTCGGTGACCTGCGCCTCGATGCGCGCGCTGTAGTCGCGCGCGCTGTCGTGCTCGCCGAGCGGAATCCGCAGTTCGGCGTACCCGTCCGCGTCGAGGCGCGCGTCACCCCGGGCGCTCTGCTCGTTGCCGTACCAGTAGCCGCCTCCGCCGCCTTCCTCCAGGCCCTCGTCCCACCGGAGCGGCGAGTAGTAGGGCTGCTGGTTGACGACCCAGCGGACGCGGCCATTGGCGACGGGCTGGCCGAAGTAGTAGCGCGCGCGCACAGCGACGACGGCGTCGCGTCCCTGGATGACGAACCGCGAAGCGGGCGTGACGATGACCTCGAACTCGGGTTTGCGATACTCCTGCACTTCGAAGGCGGTCGACGCCTGCGCGTCGCCGCTGTTGACGCGGAGGGTGTAGGTGCCGAGGGCCGCGGTGGCGGGCAGCTCGAAGCTGGCAGTGATGGCCCCGAAGCCATCGGCGCGGATGGTGCGCCGGAAGACCACCTTGTCGTTCGCGTCGCTGGCCACCAACTCCGCGTCGGGCCGGTCGAAGGGCACCAGGGAGTCGCGCTCGCGCCACCGGAGCACGGCCTTGGCATGGACGGTGTGCCCCGGCCGGTAGATCGGTTTGTCGGTGTAGAGGTAACCCACCAGTTCGCGCGACTCGGATTGCAGCGCCCACGCGCCGGGGTCGGTGGCCGCCACCTCGGCGCCGCAGCGGGCCACGCCGAGCACCTGATCGGTGTTCTCCGGCAACTCACCGACGAAGAGGCCTTGGTCCGACGTCGTGCCGTCGGAGACGGCGGCGCGGGCCGAGAGCAGGCGCACCTGGCACCCCGCTAACGGTTCGCCCGTGAAGCGGTTGGCGGCGAAGAGCAGCACCTGGCCCGGCGAGGTCTTCGTCACCAGGCCGACGTCCGACACCATCACGATGGTGAAGGCCCGCAGCCGCTCGTGTACGGCTTCCACGAGGTACACGCCCGGCTCGGACACCGCCAGGGGAACCCGCCGCAGCTCGGGATCCCGATGATTGGGCAGCAGCTCGCGCCACGAGGTGACGAGCTGGTCGGGGTTGAGCAGCGGCACCTGCGCGAACGTGTTCACATTGAGCTGCACGCGCTGGGTTGTGACGGCTCGATCCGACTGTGCGCGTCGCTGGTCGCGATAGCGCCGGCTCACCTGGGCCCGGGCCACGCCGCGCAGCGCCGCACGCTGCCGCCGCTTCCAGTCCGACAGGCGCTCGATCCACGAACGCTCCTGCGCCACCGGCGCGGGCTCGTCGGTGCCGAACTGATGCGGATCGTCGAGGGCGCCGAAGAAGGCGAACGGGTCGCGCACCTTGTAGACACGCACGTCGAGTTGCTGCAGCCGGCGGAATGTGAGGAAGAAGTGCGGCGCCTCGCGAGTCGTGAACACCTGGCTCGTCGAGAGCGAGAACGCCGGCCTCAGTTCGACATCCTCGCCTCCACCAGCGGGTTGTGCCAGGGCCGCGTTGGTGGGCGCGGCCGCGACGAGCAGCAGGGCGGCAATCGCCGCGCGGGTGGCGGTGGTCATGGGGTGTGCAGAGCGGCGAGGCGGAACACGCCGACGAAGTGCGGATTGACGGCGACGGGCCGCCAGCGCGGAGACGGATGGTGAACGAGAGTGGCCAACCGCGTCTTGCGCACTTCACCGGCATCGTCGGCCGACGGACCGGTGTGGTACACCACCCAGTCGGCGCCCTGTTCGTCGAACGTAGAGCGCCCGATGACCACCATCAGGTGGTCGGGCTGCCGCTGGCCCGGTTGGCGGAAGTAGAGCAGGTCTCCAGGCCTCGCGCGCGCGGCGTCACGGCCTATCGGCACGGTGTTGAGAGCCACGAGCGTCCTGGCGTCGGCAAACTCCGCGTATCGCGACGGCGTCGTGCCGACCCGGAACAGCGGCCAGCCATTGGCGGTTACGGGTGGCGGGGACTGTACGTCCGGAAATCGGGGCGCGAACGGCAGGACGATGTCGCGGTTCCACCCAGGCGTGTGGGCGCGGAGGGCCTCGCGGAACGCGAAGCGCACCAGGGCGGCGCAGTCGGTCACCTCGGCCGCGGCCCGTTCGAACTGCGCGTCGGCCAGCAGGACGAACCACGCGCGAAACGCGGCGCGATCGGATTCGTCCGTCAGCCGGACCTGCGCCGGCGCGGAGGTGGCCACCAGCGCCAGGAGCAGGCCGCCCGCCAGGGCACGGATACGGGCTCGGGTTCGAGGCGATGTCATGCGGGAGCGAGCAACAGGCCACGCTAGTATAGGCCGAGCGTCGACACACCGGCCGGCGCGGACGACGATCGCGCGTGACCGCACACTCCAGCCCCTTCATCGAAGCCAACGCCCTGCTGCTGGCCGCGGCGCGCGCCGGTGAACCGGCGTCCGTGCCGTCCATCGGCGCCGATCTCGACTGGGACTACCTCGGCCGCGCCGCCGAGCGTCAGGGCGTGGCCGCCTTGCTGCACGACTGGCTCCGGCGCCATCCCGGCGCACCCGTGGATGCCGTCTGTGCCGAGGCGCTGCACGAGTCCTACTGGTCCGGCCACTTTCGAAACCGTCTGCTGCTCGAAGAACTGCAACGTGTCGCGCAGGCCGCCGCCGACCTCGGGATCGAGATCATGCCGCTCAAGGGAGCGCACCTGGCGCCGCGGCTCTATCCGGCGCCCGCCTTCCGGCCGTTGAGCGATCTCGACCTGCTGATCCACCCGCGAGATGTCGCGCGCTTGGGTGCGCTGCTCCAATCCATGGGCTATGCCGAGGTGGATCACTCACCGTCTTACGTCGATGACCAGTGGCTCGACCTCGATTCGCGCGACTACTGCTGGTTCGCCATCCGGCAGGGGTTCGATGCGCTGATCGAGTACCGCGTGGCGCCGCTCGAGCTGGCGGTGGGGCGGCTGACGGATCTCGACCGTGCGTATACCGATGCCTTGCGACGTCACGCTCGCGAGGTGTGGACGCGGTCCACACCGTCTCCAGACGGCACGATGCGCGTCCAGTCGCCCGAGGACCTGCTGCTGCACGTGGCGACCCATCTCGCGGCCAAGCACCTGGACTTCCGGCTCATCTGGCTCCACGACCTCGCGCGCATCGTCCTCGGCACGCCGGAGCTCGACTGGTCGTATGTGATCACTCGGTCGGCCGACCTGCGCATGGCGGCGCCGGTGGCGGCGGCGCTCGAAGCGGCCCGGTGCTACGCGGGTGCACCGATTGCCGACGCGCCCATCGACGCCATTGTCGAGACGATGGGGCCTCCGTCCAGCGTCTCGCTGGCCCATCGCGATCTCGTGCGGTTGCGGCGGCATGTCGATGCGCTGCCTGGACTCGACCTCACGTTCGAAGGCCCGGGCGTCTGGCCGCTGGGCGCCGCGCTCAGCCGCGTGCGCGGCTGGCGATCGCGCCTGCGCGTGCTGCGATGGGTGCTGCTGCCCGGCCGCGGGTACCTCGAGCATCGCGGCACCGCCGGCGGCGGTGGGCTGGGCCGGGTCACCGGCTCGGTCAAGCGTCTGGTGCTGCGCGCGCGAAGGCCCACGGCACCCCGCGGCTGACCGAAGGCCATGGGCCCACTGGTGCGGTTATGGTTCCCCGCGCGCCTCCAGGTGCCGGGCCACCGTCGTCGCCACCAGTTCGGCGGTGGCCGCCAGCGGCCCTCCGTACAGGGCGTAGCACGGCGCCGAGGCGGTGAGGCGGGCCGTCGTCTTGAGCGCGAGGGCGGGCGAGGTCTCGAGCGTGCCGCTGAAGCCGACGAGCGCCGTCGCGGCTTCGGCGATGGGCAAGCCCACCAGCAACGGGCGCGCGTGATTGTGCGCCTTGGGGAACACGATGGCGCCCACGGGCGAAGCCGCGCCGGCCCAGGACGAGGGCAGGAAGTATCCGGGCGGCATGCCCGGCACTTCCCACGCGGGATCGTGCGGCAGCGCCGTCACCAAGGCCCGTGTCGCCTCGTCTGCGTGGAACGCGCGCGGGAAGGTGATGGGCGTGAGCTGATTGGCGTCGATGAGCACGACGTCGTCGGTGTGGGGACGGAAGCCGAGCGTCATGAGCGAGAGGGTGAGCGTGGTCTTGCCGACACCCGAGTCGCCGAGGACGAGAACGGTCGCGCGGCCGGACGGGTCTGCGAGCGCGGCGCCGTGCAGATGGAAGCGATCGGGGGTGCGGGCCAGCAGATCGGTGACGAGCTGCCATTCGAGCGCCAGCAGCGTGCCCTCGAGCGTCGACGCATGATGGGTGATGACGCCGTGTGCGTGCATGGTCCATCGGCCAGGGCCGGCTCGCCGCACGGCATACGCGTCTTCGGCGGCCGCGCCCTCTGGCGGCGCCGGAAACCCACGGAGGATGGCGGCCACCGCGACCCGATCGTCCGGGTTGGGGACCTCGACGCCGAGGGTGCGCCCGTGAACGATGACGCGAACGTCGGGATGGGCTTCGCGGACCGGACCGCGATGCGGGGAGGCGGTCAAGACGACGCTGCGGGCGGGCGCAACATCTCGCGCGCTCGCAGATCGCCGAGCACGGCCGCCACGTCGTCGGCCACGCCAGTCGCCTGTGGAAACACCGCCTGCACTTCGGCGGCGATGGCCTCTTCGGTGTGCTCACCGTCGCAGCACTCCCAGACGAGTGCTGCCGTGGGATTGAGCGTCATCAGTTTGCGCGACAGGGTGTGGAACAGCACCATGCTGCCGTCGGCGAGCAGTTCGTCGAGGACGCGCGGGTCACGTTGGGGGGCAGGGAACTCCGGGGGGCGATCGGGCACCGCAAGGTCTCGACGATGGGAGAAACGGCTGTGGCCGCGAGCCGGAGCCCGCGGCCACAGTGTAGAGAAGTCCGGAACAGAGGCCGGCCGCATCGTGCGGCCAGCCCATCACCCGTCTAGCCCTTCGGCGGGCCCGCGGCGATGGTCGGCGCGGAGCCGTCAGTAACAATCTGCTGCACCGGCGTGATGCCGGCACCCGAACCGCTGGGCGTCAGCGTGAAGCCGAACACCGACCAGATGCGGTCAGCGGGATTCCCGGTCGCGGCGCTCACCTGGAACTGCGCCACCTGGGCGCCGGCGGCGAAGACCGTCACCACAGCACCCGACACGTCGTAGCCGGGGCTGCCGCTGTAGTTGCGGATGTAGTAGTTGTAGGTGCCCGGGATGTAGCTGCCCGAGACCTGCGAGACCGTGATCGTCTCAGGGCCGAAAGCCGATGTATCGTCGACGTCGAGGCTCACGAACGGCACGGGATTTTCGTCGCCGTAGTAGCAGTGGAAGCGGCCGCTGCCGCCGTCCGGGCCCACGAGGTGCGAGTCGAGGTCGCTCGGCTGCGCGCCCCAGGTGAGAACGATCGTGATGCCAGCGCCGACTGAGGTTGGCACGAGCGACGTGTTGAACGTGGTGGAGCTGCCCGCCACGATGTTCACGGTGTCGGTGCGCGGGGAGAACCCGGTGGCACTGGTGTTGACGGTGCGGTTGCCGGCCGGCGCGTTGGCGATGGTGTAGACGCCGCTCGCGTTGGTCGTGCCGGTGACGCCATTGACCGAAACCGTCGCGCCCGCAATAGGCGCCGCGGTCTGCGCATTCGTGACCAGGCCGGTCAGGGTACCGGTCGGGCCCGATACCTGGGCGCTGACCCGGCTCGGCACGCTCGCGGCCAGGATGACGGGCGCCGCATACGCGCCCGCTTTCAGTGCCGTCTTCATTGCCTCGCGGCGTGATGGATCCTTCGGGAAATTTTGATTGCTCATTCAATGCCTCGTGGAGTCATGCGGACGGAACCAAGGTCGTAGCGCCAGACCGACGCCTCGCTCACGCTCAGAGAGGATACTCAGCCGTAAGGGCACTGTCAAAGGCCGATTGCGAGCCGCACGACGTATCCCGCCCAGGAGTCGTCGATCCATCGCTCCGCCAGGGCACCACCGTGCCGCCGGACGGTCAGCTCGGCCAGTGCCAGGGTCAGCCCGGCACCCGACCGGTCGAGCCGCGGCGCTCGCTCCGCCGCCCTGCTGTCGACATCGGCGGAGGGCGCCACGACGATAGCCGGCCCAGCCGGTTCGTTCGCCTCGACGATGGCCAGGATGACCGTGCCGCCCGTGGTTTGCGCTCGGGCCACGGCTGCTGCCAGCGCGGCGAAGGCATCGGCGAGTCGTGCCCGATCCAGCGGGATTGCGATATCCGGAGACACGCGAACGGCGATCTCGACCCCGGCCGGGGACGGGCGAGGAACGCAGCCCGCGGCCGCTTCCAGGACGTCGCGAAGCGGAGTGAGCTCGGTATGGAGGCGGGACTCGCCGGAGGCCAGCCGGGTGTAGTCGCTGAGCTGGAGGAGCAGGAGCGTCATGCGCTCGGCGGCGTGGCCGGCTTCCTCTACCGCCTTTTGCGCGCGGGCGTCGTCGTTGCCCCGCTTCTCCAGCAGGCGCAGGTAGCCGCGGGCAACGCCCAGCGGCCCGCGCAGTTCGTGGACCGCCGCGGCGAGCACCGAGTGAGGTACAAGGGAATCGGTTGTGCCCGGCGTCCTGGTCTCCATCGTCATTCCCGTCCGCGGCGACACTGCGCCGCTCGAACGCCTGCTGGACGCGCTGCCGCCGCAGGCCGAGGTCCAGCTCATCGTAGCGGCAACCGGCGACCGTGACGAGCGATGGGTGGCGCTTGAAGCCCGCCGTGCTGACGTCACGTGGATGTGGGGCCCTCCCGGGCGGGGGCCCCAGCAGAACCTCGGAGCGCAGGCGGCGATCGGCCGATGGCTCTGGTTCGTCCACGCCGACTCGCGGCCGCCGGCCGCCGTGGTGCCGGCCTTGCGCGCACTCGATGCCGACCCGCGTGCGCTGTGGGGGGCGTTCCGCTTCGCGCTCGATTCGCCGGCCTGGCAGGCCAGGATCTGGGAGAGCGGCGTGGCCCTCCGCGTGCGGCTGTTCGACCTGCCGTACGGCGATCAGGGAATTTTCGTCCGTGCCGAGGTGTTTACACGGATTGGGGGTTTTGCAGCGATCCCTCTGATGGAAGACGTCGAGCTGGTGGGCCGGCTGAAGCGAATCACACGAGGCCGGCATCTAACCGAACGCCTGCCGACCGCGGCCGACCGCTGGGAGCGCGAGGGCTGGTGGCGCCGCAGCCGAAGAAACGTCGCGCTGTTGGCGTTGTACTATGTGGGCGTGGCGCCAGAAACGTTAGCTCGGCGCTATGAAACCGTGAAAGCGGCGGCTGGCCGCCGTTGACGGCATACCGCCGCGGGGTGCCGGTAGCCGACTGAGAGAGGTCCCCGATGTTGCTCAAGAAGGCCCCCGATCTTCGCGAGTCTGACGTCACCCCGCGGTCGTGGTACGTGC